>ERZ1026894.49-NODE-49-length-86055-cov-15.241012_pt1 | contig 86055 bp, 84 predicted proteins | sample MGYA00380177_ERZ1026894 | MGnify/ENA primary metagenome ERZ1026894 (study PRJEB33269, sample SAMEA4719813) | human gut metagenome | biome: human-associated habitat; feature: organic feature; material: feces | place: Cameroon | collected 2013-10 ... | reverse complement strand
TCATCTTGTATGTTTTTTACGCTTCCGTCCGAATACTTCTCATAATAGCAATTATATGATAGAAAAATCGTCAAAAAACAGGTGCAGACTGAATTTCTTAATATAAATGAGATTACGAGAGATATAAAACCTGTTTTATGTGAAAATTTTATGAATTTTTTCAAAAACACCCCAACAAACGGCTTAAAACTTTCCAATAATAGTGAGGGGGTATAAAAAATCTTCAAAAACACCCCCACAAAGTGGTTTGTAAGTGTCCATATATAGTGAAGGGGATTTGGAAAAATTCTTGTAAAATACCCCGCCAAACAGTAGGCAACTTTCCAATAATAGTAGAGAGAAGTTTCTCGGCTATTGCCAATAAAGGGATAACTACAAAAATCAAACGAAATAAGGAGCGAAAACGATGAAACTAAACACAAGTTAAAGAATTTCCAAAGGATAATAACACGAAATCGACAAGAAAATAGTTGGCTATTCGGCATCAAAAAACAAGCAGGATAAGGTTTTTGCAATCTATTTCAAAAACGATACGCTGAACAAGTCGGAAACCGACTTTTCGGAAAGGACAACATTTGCTCGTATCCACAAGAAGAAATCGCCCTACTCTTACTAAAAATATCGGCGGACTAACGAAAAAGCACTTGACTTACGCACACAAAGCGTGTAAAATATAATCGTCGTATAGATACGATTATATATTCACGGAGGAATGAAAAGATGGCAAAGTCAAGAAAGGAAAAAGACAAAAGATACGAAGAACGGCACAAGGAAGAACGCAAAGCCAAAAACGTTATATGGGGAACGAGCGTTCCGAGAAAGACGGCGGAAGAAATAAACGAGTTTCTGAAAAAGTGCGGCTATACGAAGGTTGAACTTATACAAGCGGGCTACGAAGAACTGTTAGCCCGACACGATACCGCCTTTGCAAAATTAAAGGACGGCTACGACGACTTTTTCGAGAGCGAACTTACGAAATTCGCAGAAGAAAGAAACAAAAACAAAACATAATCCGTAAGACGAGATACTCTCGCCTTGCGGAAATCTAAAATAAGGAGGATTTTGCGGTAATGGTGAGAGAACATTACAGCCATCAGGAAAGAGAACATAGTATCCGCGCAATAAGTATGAACATTGAAGCGGATACAAGAAAACACCGTTGAGGTCAATCTGTCAACGGAACACAAAGAAAAAGGCAGATTAAATCTGCCGAAAGAAAGAATACAAACAAGCGCAAAAATTTTAGCCGATATTTTACTCGACTATGCGAGAAACGGCGGTAATATGGACGATTTAACGCCCGAGAGCGTATTCGGCAGGAGGAAGCAATGAAAAAGCGAGTAGTGATATATGCAAGATTCAGTTCGCACAGTCAGACGGAACAGTCTATCGAAGGACAACTTCGGGAATGCTACGAGTATGCAAAAAGACAAGACCTTCTCGTTGTAGCCGAATACATAGACCGTGCGCTCACGGGGACTACGGACAAACGACCGGAATTTTTAAGAATGATCGACGACAGTAAGAAAAAGACTTTCGACTATGTTCTTGTTTACCAACTTGATCGCTTTGCCCGTAACCGTTACGACAGCGCGAATTACAAAGCAAAGTTAAAGAAAAACGGCGTGCGTGTGCTATCTGCAAAGGAAAACATAACGGAAGACGCAAGCGGAATTTTAATCGAGGGCGTGCTGGAAAGTATGGCAGAATATTATTCCGCCGAACTTTCGCAAAAGGTAAAACGCGGAATACGGGAAAGCTACGAGAAAGGTTACTTTATCGGCGGATACGGACTATTCGGCTATGACATCGTGGACAAAAAATGGACGATAAACAGTTACGAAGCGGATATTGTCAGAGATATTTTTACAAGATACAAAAACGGCGAAAAGGCGAAAGAAATTATTGCAAGGCTGAACGGACAAGGCATTAAGACGAAAGCCGGTTCGTCGTTCAATATGAACAGTCTTGCAAGGATAATCCGCAACGAAAAATACATCGGGAAAGTAACTTCGCACGGCACGGTTTACACTAACGTCATACCGCCTATCGTGGACGAAGAACTTTTTTATGAATGCAACGTCATTATGGACAAGCATAAACATAAACCGCGCGATAGCAAGAGCGAACAGCCATATATTTTAAGCGGAAAATTGTTTTGCGGATTTTGCGGTAGTCTGATGACCGCCGAAACGGGGACAAGCCATGCAGGTAAACTTCATCACTATTACAAGTGTTTCGGAAGAAAACGCAACAAACACAGTTGTAAAAATGTAAATTACAGACAGCAAGACCTTGAAGATCTGGTATTCGGCACGACGGTTAAATACGTTCTGCAACCCGACGTAATTCAAACCGTTGCCGAACAGGTCGTTTCAAAATTCAATTCGGAGATAACAAAGACCGAAACGCTTGAAAATCTCGAAAACGAGTTGAAAGCCAAAGAAAAAGCGATATACGCACTGCTTGCCGCCATAGAACAAGGTTTAATAACGAAATCAGCCAAAGACAGACTGATTGCTCCCGAAACTCAAAAAGACGAATTAGAGGCGAAAATATCGCTTGAAAAAGCAAAGCAAATAAAGCCGCTCGAAGTGGATAAAGTAAAGGCGTTTTTGAATTTCTTTGTCCATAGAAAATACGAAAACGACCAAGAAAAAAACGAGTTTTTCAACTCGTTTATAAATCGTGTCGTATTGTACGATGATAAGATTTTGATTTTCTATAACACCGATACCAATCACCCGGCGGCGATAACAAGAAAGGATACCGACGACTTGCTTGCCGGTATAGGCGAAAAAATCGAAAAAAGGGGCAAATCAGCCGTCAAAAACGAGAAAAACTCGCTTGAACCTCAAAAGTTCAAACGAGTTTCACTTGGCGGAGAGAAAGGGACGCGACAGGACTGTGGTTTTTTACAAATTATTATATAATAGAATATTATATAATGTTTTATAACGTCAGAAAAATATGGCACAAATATGGCACAATCTTTGTTAAGTTCCAAGCGTTTTCATAATTTGTTCTTTGTCAGTTTCCCAGAAATGGCTGTATGTTTTTGAGACTTGTTCGTTTGTGTCTCCGATGATACTTGCCACGGTGGGAATTGTTGCGCCGTAATGAATCAGCATAGAGACGAACGAATGACGGAAGTCGTGTATGCGGATTTTCTTAACGCCAGAAATCTGACAGTATTTTATTAGCGCGCGCTGGTATGCGTTCTCGGGCAGAGGGCGATAGCCTAAAAACAGGAAATCCCCGGGGATATTATTTTCCCGCTTAAACCGAAGAAAATCGTCAAGGGCAACGCGCACCGGGTTAGGAACTGCAAACGTACGTATCTTTTTGTTTTTTGTGGACTTGACCTTCCAGAGCGATCCGTCCGTTGTTTTGCGAATGATGGTTTTCCGAACGACAAGGGTATTACTTTTAAGACAATCGTCGGAAAGGGCGAGCAGTTCGCCGACACGAACGCCCGTGTAATACAAAATAGTGAAGAAGGCGCGCCACATTATATCGTCCACGGCGCGTATAAAAGCCGTAAACTCGCTTTCTTCCCATATTTGCATTTCCTTGTGTCCGTCGGTGTTTCGTGGCAACGGGATGGTTTTTAGGGCGTTTGTGCAATAATCGCGCGCTTCCGCCCAGTCGAGAAAATTGTTAAAGTGCCCACGGATTTTGCTTTTGTATTTGAAAGAGAAGCGGGCACCCGTTTTATCCGAAGTCATTGCCCATAGGTTATCTTGCCAAGCATAAAGGGCGGGCTTTGTGAGGTCGTTCATCTTTTTCCTCGAAAATGTGGGGAAAATAAATCGCTCAAACAGTTTTTCTTTGTCATAGATAGTGCTTTCGGTGTTGAAGTTTGGCAGTTGAGCAAAGTACAACGCGACGACGTCGTCGAATCGCCAACCCTTGTCGGGCAGGGTATCCGCCTTTTTCAGCGGAGGAACGTAGTCGTTTATAAAGCGCATATATTCGCGCTTGACGACTTTTTCCGAAGATTTCCCGGAAATTCTATAATGTCGTTTTATGCCTTCTTGGTCATACGCACGGAAACGACCGTCGTACACCGTTCCTTTTTTTGTTTCTCGCTTTAAGATAGATAGTTTTCCGATAAAACAGGTTAAATCTTGCATCATAAAATTGACCTTCCTTTTTTCTGATAAAATAAAATGGCATTTTGTAAAAAAGAAAAGGGAACGTCAAAGTGTTCAGCAACGCGGTAAAGGTCTTTTTCCTTTACTACGACGGCTTTTAATTCACGATACGGGAGAAGTGTCAGATACGCCCACGAAAGGGCTTTATATTCGGCTCGACGAATGTTTTGAGCGCGCAGAGGGTTAGAGTAATCGCGAACATAGCATAAGGCGTCGCAGTGCAAGTGCCCGAGTTCTTCGGATAATATCGCCTTTTCTTCACATCGTGTCTCGATTTTGCTCCTGTCGAGCACGACTGCACGTTCACCGCTAACCTCCTCGATAGCAAACGCTTTTTTGTTGTGGAGTTTCATTTCGGTATATATTTCAATACCGTTTTCTTCCGCGTATTCATATAACCATTGAAGTGTCATTTTAGTTCCCTCACGGGAATATCATACGCGATTAAATATGACAGGTATAGTCATATTTTATTTATTTCTTTTGTTTCTTAAAAATTCAATGTATTCTGCAACGTCGTTGATATCTTCTTGGGTAAGACCGTCCAGCCCATCGTGAAACGCCACCTGTACTCCTTCGAGTACGGGCGGAATGGTAAGCGGGCGGTCTTCGACGCCTAATAAGTAATCTGTTGAGACGTTGAAAATTTTGGACAAGGCAACAAGCGTGTCGTTATCGGGCTCGGAAATTCCAAGTTCCCACATACGCACGCCACTGTCAGACTTGTTTAGTTTTCTCGCTAAATCAGCCTGTGTTAGTCGGTTTTGTATCCGTAAATTTTTGATATTAACGCCGACGTTTTGGTTGATTGTTTTGCTACGATTTCCCATAAAATCACTTCCGTTACAGTATAACTATATTTTATAGCAACATTTTTGAAATTGTCAAGAAGAACGTGAAAAAAGTTGCTATTAAACGCTTGACAGTGACAACATTGCGGTATATAATAAAATTGACAGTGACAAAATTGCGGTTTAACCGTTTCAAAAGGAGACAATATGAGGCAAGACAAACTTAAAGAATTTCGAGCGTCCAAAGGATTAACGCAAGAACAACTTGCGAGAGAGTTAAGAATAACTCTGTCGATGTATTATCAGATAGAATCGGGCAAGACGGGCGTGTCTGGAAAGTTTATGCGCAAGTTAAAGGCGTTATACCCAGACGCGAATATCGACGAACTTTTTTTTAGTTAAAAACAGTTACAAAATCACTATAACGCAACAATAAAACGGCAAAAGGAGGCAAGTATGGACATATCGACACTTACAACAGTGGACAGAGAGTTTATCGACTACGAGTATATGATGGAACTTTCGGGAATGAAGGAAGGCGTATGCCGACGGATTATCCAACAAGTCAAGAAATGCTCGGACACGTGCGGAATATCGGGCGTGATAACAAGGGCGGACTGGATATTTTATCTTAGCCGCCACGTACGGGAGGACTTACACAAACTATGAAAGCGTTATTAGCCAAGTACGGTATCACACGCGAAGAGTTCGCGGAAATGATGAAAGTACCGTTGAGCGTGGTGCATATATGGTGTGAACGCGGTCGCGTTACAAGCAAAGACTTAACGCGTATTGCAAGAAAACTCGGATTGTCCGAAGACGAAGTGAGGGATTACTTATGACCGAAATCAGAAAACCACAGTTATCAGAAGCGCAGAAGGAATGCGCGAACAAGTTATACACGTTTATGCGTCTTCACCCGACATATCACACGAGGGAAGACTTGTGCAACGTACTCGGCTGGGACGCGAAGACGAAGGACAGGCAAATACGCGAACTTATTTCCGCATTGGCGAAGGTAAAGCCTATTATCAGCACGTCGGATTGTCGTGGTTATAAACTCGCAACAACCCGGGCAGATGCCGAAGAGGTGATGCACCAAAAGGCGGAACACATTAAGCGAGCGAACGAAACGCTTGCGCGAGTATCGCCGTTGGACAATTTTTTGGAATACGGCATTTATTAAGGAGGCAAAAATGGCAGATTTAGGAACAGTTTTAACTTCGCAGTTTCAAGAGAAGTGGGAAGAAAAAAATCGTCACGAGTACCTTGAAGAAATCAACAATGCAATCAAAGAGATTAAAGCGTTGGACACCGAAGGCGCGTATGCTCAAAGGACATTGGGTAAGTTGGAAGAACTCAAACAATGGGTATGGGAAGAAATTATCGAAGACGACGAAGAGTGTCCCTTGTGCGGGCGTAAGTTAAAGTATCGCAAGACGCTAACCTTCGAAGAGATGGTTTGTGACGAATGCGGGAGAGCCTACAATGTTACGTACTATTGACGAGGGCGTTGAAGAGGTCACGGGAGCACTCACCCCAAAGGAAATTATAACGCTTATTGAGACGCTGAGACTTGCTCGTGACGTGAAGATAAAACGCCTTGAAGATTATATACAATACCGCGAGCGTCGTCATTACAATGACGAGTGCGAAATTGCAGAACTCAAAGATTATCTTGCTGTTTGCATAGATAATCTTGCTGATAATAAATAAACGACAGGAGGCAGAAAATATGTCTGAAAACAGAAATGAAGTAACAAATCTTGCTTTGTACAACAGGATAAAAGCCGTGCCGGAAAGCGCGCAAAAAACGATAGAAGGCGGGCGGTTAAAGGGTATGACCGACATTAACCCGATGTGGCGCATACGCACACTCACGGAAGAGTTTGGTGTTTGCGGAATAGGGTGGAAACCGGTTATCAATAAGTTGTGGACGGCACCCGGCGAAGAAGGCGAGGTCGCTATGTTTTGCGATATTTCGTTATTCGTCAAGGTTGACGGCGAGTGGTCGGATCCGATTCCGGGTATCGGCGGGGCAATGTTTATATCGGCGGAGAAATCGGGATTATATACGGACGACGAGGCACCCAAGAAGGCGTATACAGACGCGTTATCCGTAGCGTGTAAGGCGTTGGGTATGGGCGCGGACGTATATTGGCAAAAAAGCGATGGCTCAAAGTACAACAACGCGACGGACAAGCCCGATGCGAAGGCAACCAAAGATATTGACTTCGCGAAATCAATCGAAATCAAATACGGCGATTTCCGCGGGCGTAAACTCGGGACGTTGTCCAGAGTTGAACTTCAACTTGTTGCAAGCGGAACGAACGAATTTTTGAAGAAGAGCGCAAATGTTCTTTTATCGGCGCAAGACAACGGCGAACTTGATTTCAGCAGTGAAGAAATCAATTACGAAGAAACCCCTTTTTAAGCAATGATTATTGAATTTACAAGCAACAAACCCGAATTATCAATGACTTTGGACGGGGCGGTCAAGGTTACACTTACCGCTCCGAAAGTCAAGTTATCCGCTCTTAACGGACTTGCGGAAAAAAAGTACGATGTCGTCATAAAAGAGAAGCGTGCACATCGTAGTCTTGACGCCAACGCCTACGCTTGGTTGCTTATCACCGCGATTGCGGACGTACTGAACGCAGACAAGGAAGAGATTTATCTTGCCGAGTTAAAAAAGTACGGACAATCCGAAGTCGTGAGTGTTAAGTCGTCAATTAACGTAGGCGGTTTTTTCAAGTATTTTGAAGAGTGCGGACGAGGGAAGGTAAACGAGATAGAGTTTACTCACTACAAGGTTTATAAGGGTTCGTCTGAGTTTGATACACGCGAAATGAGCGTGTTTATTAAGGGCGTTGTTATGGATGCGCAAGAACTTGGAATCGACACAAGAACACCGGACGAAATCGCAAATATGACATCTTTATGGGGGACAAATGAGTAGAAGCATAATGCAAAAAGACAAGGTCTGTTACATAAGCGGACGCACGGACTTTTTAGAGAAGCACCATATTTTTGGCGGGGCTTACCGTGACAAAAGCGAGCACTACGGCTTGTGGGTGTATCTCAACCATTTTTACCACAATGAACCACCGTGCCCACAGAACGCAAATTTGGGTTCAGCGCATTTTACGAGAGAACTTTCCGAGTATTTGAAGAAAAAAGGACAGAAGGAAGCGATGAAGGAATACGGGTGGACTGTCGATAAATTCCGCGAAATATTCGGGAAAAGTTGGCTTTAAGGAGGAGAATAGTGCTTTATCGGAACAGGTATCTTATCGCGTTATATTCAAAGAAAGACGACTTGCCCGTCGGCGTATATGACAATGTTGAGGAGTTGTGTGAGGCGTTGAAGTGTTCGCCGTCAACAATCAGAAGCGCGTTGTCGCGTCACCAGCAATATTTTTATCTGATAGATGTTTTCAAGATTGAAGACGATGAGTTTGTCGAGACGGATTATTCGCTTTTGTCAATGTATCAATCCGGGGCATTAACGTCTCGCCCGGTGGGAGTTGTGGCAGACAATTGCGGGTGTAGCCGAAGAACGATTTTCAGAAAAAAGGAAGTGTTGAAAAATGAGAAGTTATGAAGAAATTAAAGCCCGTAACGAGCAAATAAAAAAGCAGTGGCTATCTGTCAATGCCATTTTGTCGGACGCGAGCGGAATATATATTCTAACGCGTGAAGAAAACGGGTTCAAATATGCGTACGTCGGTCAGGCGAAACACGTGTTAAGTCGGCTTATAGACCATTCGAACGGCTACGATATGTGGATAGATTTATCTATCAGAAAGCACGGTTTGTTTTCAAAGGCAAATCCAACCGGGTGGATGGTGAAATCGTATTCGTGTCCGGAAAGCACACTGAATCATTTTGAGACGTTGTTTATACGAGAATACGCCGGGAAAGGCTATCAGATGCGCAATAAGACGTCGGGCGGACAATGTGCGGGCAAGACAGGAATAACCGCGAACAAGCCCGCAAAAGGCTATTACGACGGCGTTGCACAGGGGCGCGCGAACGTACAAAGAGAACTTCGAGATATGTTCCGAGTGAGCCTTGAAGTGTCCATCAAAGGAAAACCCAACAAAAACAAAGAAAAGGCGTTAAGACGCTTTATGGATTTTATAGGAGACGAAGATAATGGCTGAACGCAGAATGTTTGCAAAGACAATAATTGACAGTGACTCTTTTCTTGATATGCCTCTTTCGGCACAAGCACTATATTTTCATCTCTCAATGAGAGCCGACGACGATGGCTTTATTAACAATCCGAAAAAAATCCAACGAATGGTTGGGTGCGCCGATGATGATATGCGTTTGCTTGTCGCAAAGGCTTTTATTATTCCGTTCGAGAGCGGAGTTGTGGTAATTAAGCATTGGCGAATAAACAATTACATACGGAACGACCGCTATAAACCGACGAATTACACCGAAGAAATGGCGCAATTACAGGTCAAGGAAAACGGTGCTTATACCGAGAAGTTACCGCTTGGTATACCAAATGGATACCAAATGGATACGCAGGTTAGGTTAGGTAAGGTTAGAGATATAAAAGAAAAAGACTCTCTAACGAGAGTAGAAAAAGAAAGCCAGCCGGACAAGCCGTCTTCACCCTCTCCGAAACATAAATACGGCGTTTATAAGAACGTTCTATTAACGGAAAAAGAATATCAGTCACTCATTGAGTTACAAGACGGTGAGAAAGCGATTGAGTTTTTATCAGAATACCGAGCCTACAAAGGATACAAGGCAAAAAGTGATTTTTTAGCCATCAAAAAATGGGTGTTCGAGGCGATGAGCGAAAGGCGAGTGTCGAGAAACACGGCAAAGAACTTTACGGAGCGCGAATACACGAAGCAAGAAATCGGAGAGATTTTCGGAAACGTCCCCAGTATTGAGGACTATGACATTTGAGGTGAGTATGTACACGGTTTATATTTCGGGCAAAGGTTATAACTTTTCAAGCAAGGCGAAAGCGTACGCTGTTGCGAAGGTGTTACGCAAGGTTGTGTTTAGGAGAGAGTACGTAGCGGAGCGCACGGTCGCCGAAAAGATTTACGGCGTGCCGATAATTGTCATCATATCGAGGGAAATATGATAAGCGAAGTATGGAGCATAGTGATATTAGCGGTTTTCTTTCTTGTGTGGTTGCCGGGTATGGTTATCATAGCGGAATGGGGAGACCGGGAAAGAAGCAGTTTGAAAGATTTTCTGCAAAAAATCAAAGAAAATCGAATAACAAGGCAAATAGAAAGAGAAGACCGTCGCCGGGCGCGACGTCGTAATAAAAAATAGGAGGGCAGTATGTACATTAGTTACACCTACATCGCCGAGAAGTGGGCGAAGTCTGAAAGCGACTATGTCGCATCGATTGCGAAGGCAGAAGGATTCAAGAACGGGTATCAAGCGTGTTTGTTGGAACTCGTTAAAGAACACCCTGAACACGAGCAGAACGAGGACACGGAAGACGTGCAAAAGGAGGAAGAGAATGAATCCGATAACGATTGACAATTTGTCAAAGATAGAAGATGCCACGCATCTGATGGAAATCTTATTACCACTTGGGTATGAGATTATTATCAAAAGATACAAGCCTAACCCAAAGACGAGCGTTTATAAATATTTATTTATCGCAAGAGAGGCTCAAAAATGAAAGGAGACAAGAGATGACTAAGAACGAACAAATCGAAGAAATAGCAAAATATATATGCAACGTGTGTGAAATGGGACACGGATTCAATGGAGATTGTTCAGAGGGTGGAACTGATCACTATAAGCATTGTACTCTTACGCAGGAAACAGCCGAAGCACTTTACGAAGAAGGTTATCGCAAAGTCCCCGACGGGGCGGTCGTGCTTACACCCGAAGAACGAGGCGACGAGATGAAAGCAACGAACGAGATACTTGAAGAACGGAACAATCTTTTAGCAAGAGTGGGTGTATTAGGCAGGGAAGTTGAAGAACTCAAAGCGAAGTTGAAAGAATGCGATATTGCCGACGATTATACGATAGGCTTTGCTACTTATTCGGCGCAGAAACAGCATAAAGAAGTCGATAAAATCAAAACCGACAACGAGCAAATTAAAGAAATCGAAGAAGTTTTAATCAACAAAAGCAAATATACGGGCAAGGATTGTACCGATTGCGACCATTGGTTTGGCAGTTTTTGTGGCGCACCGATAAAGTGTCAAGCCGAAGCCATTTATGAAGCCGGATATAGAAGATCACCTGATAAAGAAATTGTCTTTATCACCGTCTCGGAACCTAAAAAGGAAAGGATTATACCGGAAGGCGAGCCGATAAAAGATATTGGAGCAGAAGGTGCACTTGGCGTGGGCGAATACAAAAACAGATTTGAGATTGCCGACAAGGTATTAACAGAAACACGAGCGAAACTTGCGAAGGCAGAGCGCGACCGTGATAGGTACAAAGCAGAGATTAAAAGGCTCAAACGTATTTTCGAGTGAGGTAAAAAATGCCGAAGATAAAGGTTGAAGGGAGGTAAAAGAATAAGAGAAACTCTATTCAGAGGCAAACGAGTAGATAATGGCGAATGGATAGAGGGTTACTTTTTCAAAAGTTGGGATAAAGTATTCCTTTTGTGGGGAATGACTGGTGATTGTCCGAATATGGAGGAAGTTGTACCCGAAACCGTTGGGCAGTTCACAGGTTTATGTGACAAGAACGGCAAAAAGATTTTTGAGGGTGATATTGTTAAAGTAACAATAGGTGTAAAAGGATATAGGACAACCTACAATAGTGTAAATTGTACAGTTGAATTTAGGTCGGATAACTGTGGAATTGCAGTATTTTATCCGTTTACAAATTCTAACATAATAGAATCCGAAGTAATCGGTAACAAATACGACAATAAGGAAGAAGAATGAAGTTACACGAATTAAAGATTAAAGCAGAATATGCAAATGCAAAGTTGAAAGGCATTAAGCCATTTGAAATACGTAAAAACGATAGAGATTTCAAGGTCGGGGATATAATCAGATATCATTGCATTGATAGCCCTATTGTAGACGGCAATATAAACGTTCTTTTGTTTGAAATCATTTATATAACAGACTATGAGCAGAAAGACGGTTATGTCGTTTTTACCGACAAGGAGATAGAGAGATGACCAAACAAGAGCAAATCGAAGAAATCAAACGCGTGCTAATTTCTGTCTATGGAAGAATAAGAACAATCTCGGAGGATTGTATAAATAATAGACAAGCAGATGCACTTTACAACGCAGGCTATCGGATAGTTTTGTTAGACACAGAAGACGGTAAAGTTGTTGATTGCGTTCAATATGCTCCGTGGCAGTTGATAGAAGGATATACGGAAAGAAAAGTTAAAAAAGCGCGCAAGGAAACGGCGAAAGAGATTATGCAATGTCTGTATGATAAATGCTATGAAATTCAAAATTTAAGAGAGTGCGTTGCGCATATTACACCGCTTGATATTTTACAGTTGGCAAAACACTACGGCGTGGAGGTGGAAGAATGACACACTACTACATAGTCGTTTACCAAAGCAAAATTAACGAGAGAATAGTGAGAAGAATTACGCATACTTCGAGGTCTTGTATAATCCGTTGGTTTAACAGAACACCTAATATATTGCTTTCGTTCACAAAAATAAGCAAAGCCGAGGCAAAACGTCTCGGATATGACGACGAGTGAGGAGGTAAAGAATGGATAAATTTGCAGTAGTTGAAAAACAATTTGAATACAAAGGACACGATTGTATATGTATATTTACGGCGTGTGGTTATAGGTGCGGTTATGTATCGGTAGACGAGTACAAGGATTGTTACGAGTACGACATTGATTGTCATTGCGGTTTGAGTTTTGGAGCATCCGGCTTGAATAAAGACTATAATCCAAAGAAAAACTATTACGTCGGTTTTGACTGTGGACATATTTGCGACGGAAACGATTACGACTTGGCTTTGAAATACGGACTTCTAACCGAACAAAGATATAACGAATTAATCGCAATACAAATTCATTTGCCCACGTTTTTGCAACCTGTTAGAAGCCTTGAATATGTTGAAGAGCAATGCAGAAAGATTGTTGACCAGTTGGAGGCGGAAAAATGAACGACGAAATAGTGGAGGCTTATATGGCATTCAGAAAAGAACTGGATAGGATGTGGGTTCCGCGGGTTATAGGAGCGTTTAGCAAGATTAACGTTATCGAGCACAATGGCGAAATGGCGGGTATAATATGCGGAAGCGCGGACTATATAGACTGCGTTTATATTAAGCCCGAGCATAGGCGCAAGGGGCTTGCAAGCGTAGCGGTTAAAGAGTACGTCCGAGAAAGCGGGGCGGAGGGCGTGAGGTTGCATATACTGAACAACAACGACGTAGCGTTAAGGTTTTGGAACGGTCTTTTTAGGCTTTCCAAAATCGAAGAAAACACGGTTGATACGTTATATGAAATAATCGGGGTTAATTATGAAAGGTGATTTAGTTCCCTTTTCCTTAAAGGTATGGTATGATGTAAACATAGGAGGTGGTGACAATGAATATTAGATGGAACAGTGGATTACTTATACCCGGTTACAATAAAGGCGAGGTGGAGAAATTTACACAAAACTTCAAAAAATCGGGGAAAAGTTATGAAGTCGAAACGTGCACTCAGTGCGGATGTATATACGAGTTCACGCCCGAGGACATTAAAACGCGAATTGTAGAGCACCCGTCGCGCGGGTTGCGCCTGTTACATTACGTGCTGTGTCCCGAGTGCGGACAGACGCACGTTATCGGACGCACGTTGCCGTACGAATATCCCGAACTGTTCGAGGACGATAATTTGTATCCGATGTTTAATAATATTTACAAGTACAAGCGAGAAAAGCCGTATGTGTATTACGAGGACATAAATGAGTTTTGGGACGGGGAAAACGTGCCCGACGGGTACCATTGGGAACCGCCCGCAATAGACAAGTACGGTCAACATTGGTTCTTTGATGGCAACGACAAAAACGTGAAATAAAAAAGAAAAAGCAAGGTTATTCGCCTTGCTTTTCTTGTTGGTTGGTAGATTTTTTTGTGGTTTTTTTCGCGTCGGTAACAGATTCGGGTATTACGGGCGGATTACGTAACGCGTCTTCGTATATGAGACGTTTAACGTACGACGTGAAGTTTTCTTTGGACGCGACACGTTCGGATATTTTCAAGAGAATAACGTCGTTATACCCGGGGCGGGCTTTATGGTCTATGGTTATCGGCGTAAACCGGAAAACCTTTTTCTTTGCATATATTTTAATTGGCTTGTATTCCGGCTTTACCGGCATTCTGTATTTCGGCATACGATTTTCCTCCCGTCCTCAATGTGATACTTGTTGAAATAATCTATCACTTTTTGCACTTGCTCGTCCGTGAGACTAAGAAAGCAACCCGCATCGAAGTCCACGCCCGCAGCAAGTATATTACCCACGAAAAAGTCGTCGAACTCGGGGCAAACTATGTTAGGCATTAGGCGCAGGAATTTTCCGTCCTCGTTTATCACGAAGTTCACGCCCGAAATAACTTCATAGCACTCGATACACCCGCCCACGAAACGCTGATACTCGTTGAGTTCGTCTTCGAAGTCCACAATTTCGGGTTTTTCGTTAGGTTTTTTTGTTACGACTCTGATTTTCATTTTGGTTTTCCTCCGTTTTTTGAGTAAAAGTTTAATTGCAAAGCGAGACCGTTATAGTCCCGCCTTGCATTTTCCGCGTTTTTTCGCGGAAAAGTTAATCGTCAAGATAAACAGCAGAAGTGCTTTTTGATTTTTTACGATAATAGAAAGGCAAGCCGTCGTCGGTCGCCCACGAGGTGTAATAGCGTGGTACGGTGTAAGGCTTGTATGTCGTGTTGGAATAATAGACGCCGTTGTCGGATACCCAACCGTTGCCGTACAGTGTGACGCGTCCTTGCGTGTCCATAATCACGATGCGGTTGTTATAGCCGAGTGCTGGCTCTATGATACCACGACAAATGTCACTTTGCAAGCCCAAATTTTCGCTTTGAGCGAGTTTTGACAGCGGGGCAAGAAACTTTACCGCGAAAGCCTGACTGTCGTTGTAATCGCCGTCTATACGCATATTAGACAACACGCCGTTGTGAACAAACGCATAGCCGTCGTGGATAACGAGCGAGGTTTTTTTCGTGAGGGCGGGGATGTCTGTAACGGGATACGGGTGGGTGTTTCCTGCACACTTTGAGCCTGACGTACCTATACGAGTATGCACAACGATTGCGAGCGAAGTCGGAACCTTGTGTAAGTCGTTGAGAAGGGCGTCAACGGTCATATATCCTTTGTGGATATACAGTTTGCCTTCGTACGCAAACATAAAGCCTGCGCCGTCGGGGTTGTTTTTGAACATTGTCTTAACAATGTCGTCGGGTAATGTTTCATTTGCGGGTTTGTAAGCGATAACGCACATATATGAATCTCCTTTGGCTTATTGCCGAGTATATTTTCCGCGGTTTTTTGCGGGAATGTTGGTTTTTTGCGGGGACGGATAATCCCCGCCGAGTGTATTTTTCCGCGGTTTATTGCGGAAAAGTTATCAATAATCGGTGCCGTCGCAAACATCGAGAGCCTTGCGTATATCGGCGAGTAATTGCGTATCGGTGATGCAACGTTGCACATACGCCCAAGTATTTGCGGGGAACTGTGCCCACTTGAAAATGTCCGAAGGTTTGGACTTAACGAAGTTACTGTCGTTGCGGTGTTTTGCCCATTGAGCGAGTGCTTGCGTTATGTCGAGATATGCAAGCGTTTGGGTGTAGTCAAGAGTGCCACGCCAAAAACGAAGTTCAATAGTGTCACTATTGCCGAGATTAAAGAAGACGTTGTGCCCGTATGCTGATTGATACAAACGCGCCGCATACGCAACCACGCTTCCGCCGGTGTAGAGGATAGGACGGCTGAAAGAGTTGATGGCACCGCCCGCAAGTTTGGCGAAAAGATTATCCCAGTGTCTTGCGATATACGAGCCCATATACAATCCGCAAGCGACTGCATTTTCCCCGAAGAAGGCGCGGTCGATATGGATATGCGAGCCACAGTTTCTCATATTTCCGTCGTTGTCTTTAAGGTACTTAAAGAACTCGTTGTACTTTTTGCTTTGTTGACGGAAGGCACGCAAGGTTTGAGGATTAGTAATAACCTCAAACCCGTTGCCAGAGAGCGAGCAATCGCGTTCGAAATGCACGTCATTACCTGCGAGAGGATTCTCATTGAGAATCAAGTCGATTGCCTTGCCGAGAGTAGACACCGAAGGTGCCGACAATCCCGTCGAAAACTCAATTTCGAGCCCGAGATGCAGTTTTTTTGCACGCATAGTTTCGGACGTGAATCGCGGACGACGCATATCCGAAGGGGTGCCGTGGTAGTTGTACACATAAGCAAATCTCTTGCGTAAGCAAGAAATACATTTGCCCGCCTTTTTTTCGGCAGCGGTCAAGGTTGCACCGCACACGGAGCACACGCTTGAACAGTCGTGCGTTTCGGCTTCCGAAGCGGACAAGAGTTTTCCGCATTTGGTGCAGAAATGCGTAGCATTTAACCGCCCCATACAATCTTGCGAGGCAATCGCACCCGACGAAGTCGGCGTTGAAAAGTCGTTTGCATTGTTAAGTGCGTTGACGACAGACCAAAAACGCCCTTCCGCGACCTGCATAAGTACGAATGTGCCCGCAAGAGATTCGCACTGTGATTCGCTTGCGCCGCGACTTCCCGCAAACACCGTACTGCCGTTTTCCGCAAGTTTTACTACGTAAACGTTAGAATCACTACGGAGCGATTGAGTGTTGATTTTTCGGACTGATGTTTTCATTTCGTCACCTCAAAAATTTATTTTTGTTGTTGACCGCAACGGTGATTTGTCGCTGTCGACAACTTAACGATAGCACGGCTTTTTTGTGGTTTGCAACTGCACCTATTTTCTATAAATAGAAAATAGCCTGATATACGGGGATTAAAATCCCCTATATAAGGTGAAAGGTTTCGGCTCTCTGAAAGAGAGAGTGAAAACGTGCTTGGAAAAATTTTTTTTGAGGCAATCAAGTTACCTTTTAGGTAAAAATTTTGCGGAAAATCACAATTATCGAAGATAAAAAATTTTTTTGGCACACTTTTGTTGCACAGCCAAAATCGGGTGATACACTCAAAGCACAGGTGCTCAGACACACTGCCTCTTTATGCGCAGCGGGCGGCGCATTACGCGTTGCCTGCACACGCGCAAAAGAAGGGCTCGGTCAACCCAAAAAGGGAGGTCGAGCGAGTAACACGCAGACGTACAAAAAGGGCAATTTTCCCCGAGATTTTACGGAAAAATTAACAAGTTCGGCAACAAGACCGAAGACAAGCCGAGTTTTTACCGAAGAAGTCGCATAAAAGCGACCGAGAACGGCGATAACGGGCGGAGAATTGACGGCAACGAAAGCGATTCCAAGACGGCGGTTTTAAGAGAATAACGGGTAACTTTTCCCCGAAACATTGCGGAAAACTATCCCGACGGAGACAAGGGAGAAACGGCGAAAGAAACTTTTCCCCGAAAACTTGCGGAAAACACAACAGCGAGCATCTTTTACAGCGACCAAATACTATGTATTTGTGATAACTAAAAGGTAACTATGGCACAAGGGAAAAAGCGTCCCCAGAAAGAACGCGACGAATGTATGTTCTTCTTAGCCTGTGGTGATACGCCCGAAGAAGTCAGCGCGAAAACGGGCGTTCCGCGTAAGACAGTTGCGGATTGGCTGTATAAGTGGCGCGATACCGCCGAGTTCAAGGAACTCAGAAGGAAAAATGCTAACGAGTTAGAAGGCAAGTTAATGCGCATCCAACAGCAGTCCCTTTCTCTTATAGAGAAAAAACTGGACGACGCACTGAAAGGCAAGGAGCAAATGGGCGCGCAAACGGCGAATATCATATACGGGACGGCGTTCGACAAGTTGCAGATAATGCGTGGCGGTAATACCGCTAACATAGGCGTACAAGGCATAGAAGAGTTGCTGAAAGCGGTTAGTGGCGACAAGGAGTTCTAACATATACGCACGTATAGCGCACGCGTGGCGCATCCGAGCATCCGAGCGCATAATGCGCGCCTACACGACCTGACACCGATTTTCCGTCGAAAACCGCGGAAAAGTGCGAAAGGCGGTGGTTGTAAAGGGCGGTTGACGAGCGGGTTTTCCCCGAGAAACGCAAGAAAAGTTGACGGCGGTCGAAAGGGACACAAGGCACGGCGGACAGTTTTCCCCGAGAAGTCAAGGAAAACCGAGTGCCGAAAACGCGCAGAACGCACGCAAGGCGGAAACGGGCACGCGCAAAGTGGCATAGCCACCCCGCCACCCACGGGGGGATAGGCGGAAACGCGTAGGGGTAGAGATATATAATATACAACCCCCAAGCGCAAAAATTTTGCAAAAAAAAAGAGGAAGGCGAATGGTAATCAACACGCTTGCGTACATCGAGGCGTACGAAAAGATAAAGGCGAAGGACGGATCGGTTATTCCGTTTGTGTTAAACGAAGGGCAGCGGAAGTTATACGATGCGATAAAGATGTGTCACGAAGAGGGGCGGTTACCGAGAATAATAGTTTTGAAGGCGAGGCAGATAGGGTTTTCGACGCTTGCGGCGGGAATCATATCGGAGAAGATAAACACGAAGCATAACAGGATGGGCGGGGTAATGGCTCACCGTGACGATAGTACAAAGTCGTTGATGGAGAAGTATAAACTTATTCATCGGGAGTTGCCGGAAGGGTTGAGACCGACGGTTAGCAAGGACAATGACCACGAGTTCCTGTTTGACAATAAAGAACACACCGGGCTGAACAGCGGAATCAAGGTTTATACCGCGGGCGGGGCGGGTATTGGACGAGGCGATACTTTCCATTACTGGCACATATCCGAATACGCGTTTTGGTTAAACAACAAAGCAGAGATATTGCTTGGTATATTACAAACTGTGCCGAAAGAGCAGGATACGCTTGTTATTATCGAAAGCACGGCAAATGGTTTTGATGATTTTAGAAGGCGATGGTATCAGGCGGTGAACGGGGAGTCTGATTATGTTCCGGTGTTTGTTGGCTGGAACGAAATGAAAGAGTATAGAAGTCCTTTCAATGGCGATCCGCTGACCGACGAAGAGGTTGCGCTTAAACAAAAGTACAATCTTGACGACGAGCAGATACAATGGCGCAGGGACACTATACGAAACGAGTGCGGTGGCGATATAAGAATGTTCCACCAAGAATATCCGATAACGCCGGAAGAGGCGTTTGTCACGACGGGACATTGTTATTTCGAAACAAACGCGGTGATTTCGAGAATACAAAAAATAGAAAAAACTAAAAAAAACATAGAACGAGGCAATTTTGTTTTCGACATAGACAGCGACGGAAGGGTACGAGACCAAAGTATTCGATGGGAGAAGAGCCCTGACGGGTTTACAAAAATCTTCACCGCCCCCGAGGAGAACCGCCCTTATGTTATCGGCGGGGATACGGCAGGGGAAGGAAGCGATAGGTCTGTCGGAATGGTGCTTGATAATACAAACGGGAATCAGGTCGCAGTGTTCTGCGGGAACGTAGATGAAGATTATTATTCGTACCAAATGTATTGTCTCGGACGTTATTATAACAATGCGCTAATGTGTATTGAAAGCAACTTTAATACATATCAAAACAAGATTTTGAGCGAGAGACTAAACTATCCGAATATGTTCCTAAGGGAAATTGAGGACAGTATAACGCATCAGTTTAGGAAATCATACGGGTTCAGAACCGACGTAAGAACAAGACCGCTGATTCTTGCGGAGTTAAGACGGATTGTGAGGGACGAACCCGAAAAAATTGCCGATAACGAAACTCTTTTGGAGATGTTGACGTTTGTCGTTAACGAAAGAGGTCGCCCGGAAGCGATGGCGGGAGAACACGACGATAGGGTTATGGCTCTTGCGATAGCACATTATTCAAGAGGACAACAGTCCTTTTATGGAAAGATGGACAGCAAGCCTGCGAGAAAGAAACTTATACAGTCTCGTAGGATGAGAAGGATATTGTAATGACGAAGAAAGACGACAAATTTTTAGGATTTAATTATGCCACGAAGGAAGACCGTGAAAAGACTGCCACGTCGCTATTGCAAATGGCAATGAACGCGCGTGTAACGGTCGAGCAAGACTGGAAAACTTTCGACAATTATTACAACGGAAGGCACGAAACCTATAAAGAAGACGATGCGGAAGTATCGTCCGTGTGCGAAGAAATAGGACTTACGGACGCATATACGCAAATAGAAAGCCAAATCGACACAAACTTGCCGGAACCCATTTTCAGAGGAAGGGAACGCTCCGATTCTGCAAAGGCGAAACAAAGAGAATACGTTGCAAAATCAATAATTTATAAAAACGCGTTAGAGGATAAGATGACGAAAAATGAACGCCAAATGCGTTTGTACGGCGATTCGTTTATAAAGGTCTATTACGACGCGTCTGCCGACTTCGACGGCAACAATGCGGTCGGGGACATTGTTATAGATTGTATTAACACCGAAGACATTTTCCCGGACGAGACGGCGCAAGACCTTAATTCTTGCGAATATATCGATTACGTGTATCGTATGCACATTCGGAAAGCAATGCGCGTATGGGGAGACGAAATAAAGAAGGCGGGACTGTACGAACAAGATATTTCCGGACAGGGATATATTCATACGACGGCACTCGGGACAAGCCTAACGGAAAACGAGGTTGAAATTCAAGAACACTGGTATCGCGACGACGACGGCGACATTTGCTGTTCCGTTTTGATAAACGGTGTTGAAATAAAACACATCTCGAAATATTGGCAAAAAACACGCTCGCAAAATAAGAACTACCCGTTTATACACTTTTATAGATTAAAAAGCATCTCCGGCTTCTGGAATCAGTCAGAACTCAAACCGATTATTCCTATGGTAAAGGCGGGGGATACAATTCTTAAAAGTGCACTGACCAATATGGAGTTTACGTCGAACGACCAAATCGTTTGCGAAGAAGACGCGCTTGTTGAGGGCGAGGAGATCACAAATGAGCCCGGCGGAATAATTAACGTTAAGGCGGGGCGGAGCGGTGCTCTGAAACGTCTTGGCGGGATAAATAAACTTGGCGAGTTTTTGACCGACATTCAATTTATCCAAAACGAAATACAGCGCACTTGCCGAAACTATGATACGAATCAGGGCGCGGAAACCATAAGACAAAACACGGCAAGCGGACTTGCTATGTTAAGAGCAGACGCAGCGTCGCAGTCTTCGATAAAAGACAAAGACAGATTAAACGCTTTTAAGCGACTGTATCAGTTGATAGACTGGTCTGCGCTTGAATTCTATGACGACGACAGACTGATTTACATAGGCGCACCTACGGCTCGAAACAGGGCGGATATGATTGACGAAAGCACGCCTGAAAATCTTGACATCAAAAAGGGCGATGTGTTCTTTAAGTTTAACAGCGATAAAGCGTTTGCATCGCGCGAAGAGATAATCACACAAGACGACGACGCGATAACAGCAATTGAAATCTCGAATTACTTCCCGCCGGTGGACGTTGAGGTAAACGCAACCGCAGGGTTGCAAAAATCCAAAACATATACGATTCAAGCGTTGCAAGCAATATTGCAAACGCCGATAAATCAAACCAACTACAAGATAGTAATCGCGGTTATTCGCGAACTTGAAATACCGCAAAGCGAAGAAATCATTTCGGATATCGAATTGATGTATTCTCCGAATCGAGGAAGCGGAAACGCCGACCTTGATAAATATCTCTCACAACTTAACCCGCAACAACAGGCGACGCTGAAAAGCAACCCGTCTTTGTTGAACCAAATAAAAGAGTTGTATTCTCAAAACTATGGCGGGATGAATTATGCAGTTAACGGAGAACAAGACGGCGCGGGAACAATGTATTGAAAATAATCGCATCTCGATAGCGTAAAAATGAGGATATATAAAGGAAGTGTCAAATGGAAGACGAAAAAAAGGCTTTGGACGAAGCCCAAGACGAGGTCGTGGCTCAGGAAGAATCCGATGACGAAGAGGACATCTTAGACGGCGAAGAAAAACCCGAAGAGGATGACGAAGAAGGCTCATCCGAAAACGAAGACAATGATGATGGCGAGGACACCGAAGACGAAGAAGACAACGAAGATTTGTCCGACGAAGACGTTGAAGGAGAGTCGTTAAAGAAATTGTCGAAACCTGCTCAGACTCCCGAAGAGAACGCAAGGTATGCGGCAGCCAGACGTGAAGCGGAAAAGAAAGAGGAGGAAATGCGCAAGAAACTCAATAATCTTTTGCAGGCAAACGGATACGACACGTACGATGATTTTATCAATTCAAGCGGTTTAACCGATGACGAGCGTGCCGATTTGGAAAAAGAAGCAAAAGCATACGGGTATAACGTTGACGAGTATATTGACGAATATCTCGACAAAAAGTTTGCCAAAGTTATGCGCAAGAAGGACGAAGCGACAAGACTGAAAGCCGAAGCGGACAAGATTCAGCAAGAGCGTGTCAAGACAGATTTGGATAATTTTTCAAAAAATTATCCGTCCGTAAACGTTACGGAATTGTTAAAGGACGCAAAGTTTATGAAGTTCGCAAAAGGAAAAACGTCAACGCAAAGTCTTACGGAAATCTACGGAGATTACGTGGATTTGTTTGGAGAAATCCAAAACGAAACGGTACAGAAAACAGTATCGAAAAAAGAAAGGTCAACCGGGAGCGGAAGTAGTTCAAGTGTAACGTTGAATTCGCGTCAGCAGAAAATGCTGAAAGAATGGAACGCGAGACACCCGGAAAACCCGCTTAAACCCGAAGACTTCAAATAATCGGAGGTAAACCAATATGAAATATTTTCAAGACAAAGTAGGACACGCGGCAGAGTTGTTTGCGGATTATCCGATTGACAACGCTACCGTTATCAACGAAGGCACCCCAGTCAAAATCTCGAACGGTAAAGTTGTTGTTGCCGTAGCAGCCGGCACCGATTCGTTGCTTGGTGTTGCCGCAGAATCTCACGCCGGTGCGGAGTATGCGCTTGAACTGAAAGACAGGCGCAAAAAAATCGGCGTGTACGACAGCCCGCACGCAATCTTCAAAGCAAGGCTTCATCTTGTCGCGGCAACCGACGGCACCGGCGGTCTTTCGGCAACGTTGTCGGCGGCAAACACGGCAAAGGGCGGCATTCTTGTTTGCACCAAAGCGGTTTCCGGTAGCGGTTGCGTAGTCGGTGAAGAGTACGAAGTTACCGAAAACACCACGTCGCTTATGAAAATCGGAAAAGACACAAAGACCGGCGACGAGTTCGATTTTATTCCGCCCGTAGGTTTTGCGGAAATCGGATTTGAAACCAAAGACGGTGCTCTGACGGGCGAATTTGCGCTTAGCACAACCGGTGCAAGTCTTGTTTGCGCAGGCAGAGACGGCAACGAACTTCTCGTTGCATTCAAGAAACACATCTATGGATGTGGAGTTTAAGACACGGAGGTAAAACAATATGAATCCTAACACCAAGTGGAAAGCAGACTTACATAAACTCGTCGGCAAATCTTTCTCGTTCAATTATGACGAGGCGAGCAAAAACGCACTTATGCAACTTATCGGTCAAGAAACGACCGAAAGCGCACAGTACGAACTCGATGGGGACGGCGGCTATGGCGAACTTGTTTCGTATGATGGCAGCAACCTGAATTTCGGCACCGAAAGAAGGGGCTTCCGCTTCATCATCGAACCGCACGAATACGTTCTTTCCGATATCATTACCCGTAAACAAGCGAAGACCGATATGTACGGGCGTTGCGACAAGGTCGGTAAAAAACTCGGCGAAAGCGCGGCGATCACCCCGTATATGCACATTCTCCGTATGTTCGGCAATGCGTTTAACGCAAACGTGAAGTACGGCGACGGCAAACCGTGGGCGGCGACAAACCATCCCGTTGCATCGAAAGAAGACGACGCAACCCGTAAGAGAGTTGCCGACGAAACGAGTGGCACTTACAGTAACCTTATCACCGACGAACTTTCTGTTGAAGCAATCGGCAAGGCAAGGGCACTGGCAAGGCGTTACACCACTCCCGACGGCAAACCTTTGCTTGGCTCGTTCAATGTGCTTATCGTTTCGCCCGAACTCGAAATGATGGCAATCAAATTGCTGGGCAACTATGCGTCGGCAAAACCCGGAAAGAACCCCGATGGTACGGCAAACAACCAAGCAAACCCGATTGCGGATATGCGCTATGTGGTATGTGGCGCAGGTAGCGATGGGTTCACTGCAAAGCAGTGGGCGGTTGCGGACGAAAAACTGCTTAAAGAAACCGTGAAGATTGTATGGGGCAACAAGCCTGAGGTTTTGGAAAACGAACTCGACAATCCTCTCAAAGCGCAGTTTACCGGCTATGCGGATTTCGCAAACGGCATCGGCGACGCACGCGGTATTGTTTTCAGCAACCCCGCATAAAAACAAAAATAAAGGCGGCAAAAACCGCCTTTTCGTGCGGATAGTGGCATAGTCGGGGTTCAACTCCTCGAATCCGCGAAACAGGAAAAGATTATGAAAGTAGAACAAGCAAAAACAACGATGCGTCAGTTGATAAATATGTATTCCGAACGCGGAGCGGTTATCAACTCAAATGACAAGAATATTGCTGATTTTGAACTAAAATCAGTAAATTATCTGAATATTGCGCTCAAAACGGTTACAAACAGGTTCCCTATGATTGAGACGTTAGTTGTCAACAAGGAAGCAAGCGACGAGGCTCAATCGCCGGTTGCGTTTCCGGAAGGTTGTTTTCGTCTTGAAAAAATCTATAAACTAATAGACCAAGAACCTATTGAGTACGACAAATACTATTATGTGGACGATACACATATCGCGTTGCCAAACAAAGAGGGCGGTCAATTTTTGTTTAGGTTTTCAAGACTTGCCAAAGAAATACCGTCAAATGCGGCAATGTCTCACGAAATAGATATCCCGAAAGCACTTGAAAACGCAGTGTTATATTATGCCGCGGCGATGCAGATACAAGCAGAGCGTCCCGATGTTGCATCAAGACTATTTGAGCAATATACGGAACTAATGTACACATACAAAGCATCTGAACGCAGGCAAAGGCGGGTAAAACGAGGATGAGAGACTTTTATTCCAATCAACCAAAACTTAAACAAAGCACGTTTATCCTTGACAAGTTTCTTGGGTGCGACTTTACACAGGGCGATTTTATAACAGATTATCGAAGAAGTCCTAATTGTGTAAACCTTGTTTGGGGAATAAACCCATATATCCCGAAAATGAGAGAAGGATACAGACCGATGGTTGAACTTAAAAAGAAAATCGTCGGAGGTGATAATAAGGAAACCTATGTGAGTGCCGGCGAGATATATGGCATTCACGTGTTTGGCGAAAAAATGATTGTGCACGCAGGCGAGAAATTGTTTGAAGTGAGCAAAAAATCAGACGGAAAGTATGAATATATCGATATGTCCATCGAGGGAAAACTTGAAAAGAGTAAAAGCAAATCGTTTCAGTTCGAAGGCGCAGATGGTCATAGCAAATTATACATTATAGGCGGAGGACGATATTTTCAATATGACGGGAAAAATATAGTCGATGTAAAAAGCATTGCCTATTGTCCGCATACGGTTATAGGACGCACCTATGAGGGCGGAGGACGCAACAAAGAGGGCGTCAACCTTTTGTCGGGTTCACAAATATATTCTTTCATTGTGTCGGAGAAAGAAATTGAAATAGAATACAGCATAACAGAAGAAAACAAAACAACGCTTACTCTCGAACATTATGAGGCGGACATTCGCAATCTTGCAATATACGTAGAGACTGCAAACGGAGACAAACAAGTTTATGGATATACGGTGTCAGAAAAGACGGTTACGTTTGACACGCCTCTTGTTAAGGATGCAAAATACAAAGCCATTTATCTTACGTGGAGCGACGAAAAAACATTTTTCTTAAAAGAAGGTGTATCGATAGACTATATAAAAGTCAAAGGGGAAACTCTTTCGGAAAGCGGTTATACATATGATTCATTAACCGGCAAAATAACGTTCACCGTTGCGCCAAAGGGCATTCGAGGACGAGAAGGCGACGATATTATATTCGTCAAATTTACAAAGGCACTTGATAAAAGCGTAATCGAGGGATGCTCGGTGTTTGACATTTTTGGCGGACGCAACGATACGAGAGTTTTTTTAACAGGTAACAAAGATTACCCGAATTGTGATTGGCACAGCGGGTTGTATGACGCAACGTATTTTCCCGATACGAGTTACACGCCTGTTGGAACAAAAAACACTCGCATTATGGGATATATCAAACAATACAATACTCAAATGATTGTAAAGGAAGACAATGCGTATGAGGCGAGCGTGTATTTAAGGCAGTTTTCCATTGACGATGAAGGAAACACGGCGTTTCCGATCGAGCAGGGAATAACGGGAATCGGCGCAATATCAGACGGAACGTTTGGATACATTAACGGCGAGGCTGTTTTTTTGACAAGCAAGGGAGTAGTTGGCGTAGAGGGAACAAACGTTGACTATCGCAACTTGTGTCAAGCGCGCTCGGAAATGGTGGACAGTAAACTTACGAGCAGTGGAGACCTAAGAAAAGCGTTTAGCATAGACTTTGAGAACAAATATTATTTGTTCACGGACGGCGGTCGCGTTTACGTAGCCGACGCGAGGATGATGTACAGGGACGCGCTCGGCAGACCACAGTACGAGTGGTTCTTGTGGGATAACGTATATGCAAATTGCGCAGCGGTATTCGACGGGCGCATAGTCTTCGGGAACGACGGAAGAATATTCGAGTTTAAGAAACCCGGCGACGTTAACGAGTTTACGGATAATAACGGGTTAAACGAAAAACCTGTTGAGTCAGTGTGGGAGACGCCCCGACTGTATTTTGGAAGCATAAGCAATAAAAAATACGCACCGAACGTGTTTTGTTTCTGTGACGAATCCGTTATGGCAAAAATGAAAATTGAGGCGATTGCCGACGAAAGAGAAATAGATCTCGGGACATTTGATAACACAAATAAAATTGATTTATCACAAATCTATTTTGATAGATTTAATTTTGACGGCGTATTTGACGAAGACGTAAAGACAATACATTCGAACATTCAAAGATTTACGTCGATAAAGTTCCGTTTTTCATCGGTGCCCGATAAGGAAAAATCAAACCTCGGATTCGGGTTAAAGTTATTACAAGTAAACTACATTTATTTATGAGGTACAAATTATGGCAGAAAAAATGATAAACAGTTATGAAATAACTCAGTCAGACAACATCGATAAATTCAAGGTGACAGAAGAAGACTTGAAAGTCAAAGGGTTGCAAAGCGGAGGAGCAAAGCGAGAAATGATAGGGACGGCGGAACAGAACCGTAGGAAGTTCGACCTTTTCCCGGCGTTTGTAGCACAGCAACTTGACGGACTTATTGATTTCTTAAAGTCGCCGTATGCGGGCGGGAGTGTCGGCGTGTTTGTTGCCGGATACAAATCTCAAACGCTGAGTGCTTTACTGTCGGAAATAACAGACAACTGCGACAGGTACGTCAGAGAAACGTTTCAAGAACTTCTTGGAGATAAATTCCAAACGAACGAGCAAGGTCAAATCGTAGGTGTCACGGCAACGCTTGAACAAACCGACACAAGAAACACGGTGCTTGATTGTACGTTAAGTAACTATAACGCAGACAATGCGCTTGCGGCGTTTGGAGAACTTGTTCGGAACGACACGGTCGGCGTTGCGCTCGAAAAATTATATACGGGAATAAAAAACTTAAACGACGGAACAACGAAAGCAGGACAAGCCAAAGATTATTCGGACGACGGTGCAATTAAAAATACTTTTGATAAAATAGCAAAACTTACGGAAGAGACAAACGGTAAGTACGTTGCCCATATTGCGCGAGACTATTCGTCAGACGGAGGTATATCAAGAGAACTTGGTCTTAAAATGAACAAGTCCGCATTCGAGTTTGATGGCACTAATTTGACGATTAACTTATAGGAGGGGTTATGATTATTCAAGGTAGCGAATATCCGCTTGAATTTGAAATACAAACAGAGAACGGCGAAACTCTCGACAATAGTCTTGTTGACGAGATTGAGTTTTGCGTAGGCGACTTGCGAAAACTATATAAACGAAACAAAGAAGATAGCGAGGTAAAATACGACCAAGAAAACAGAGTTTATCTTTTCCCGCTGCTGGAACAAGAAACTTATGATATGACCGAAACCATAATGTATCAGTTCAGGGTTAAGTTTACGAGCGGAAAGATATATCCTTCGCAACCCGTTGCGATAGAAGTTGTTAAGAGTATGACGGCATCGAAACCGTTTGAGGAATAAGCAATGAACGTGAATAGATTAGTGGCGTCAATAAAAAGTGCCGGCGGAGTGAGCGGAGTTCTTCGGGAAGCGGAAAAAATATCTGCAAACATAAACTCGTGCGGCTATGGTGGATATACGCCGTTTATCAGGAACACGAAAGACGAGTTCCCTATAATAGGCGGGAACGGTGTTTTGTATATTTCAAAAATGGAACGGTCGTTGTATTTGTGGGACGAAGATACTGCAAGTTATGTATGTATCGGAAGAGACGGGAAGTCTGCGTATGAGTCGGCTTTGGAAAACGATTTTAACGGAACAGAAAGAGAATGGCTTGCGTCGCTTAAAGGAGAGAAGGGCGACAAGGGCGACAAAATAAAACTTGCAATAGACGGCGAAGGATGCCTTCAAGGCTGGTATGTGCCGTTTAATGAATAAAAAGGAGAAAGAGAAATGCCAAGTTTAGGTAGAGTAGTAGGAACGACAATACATACGGGCGCGGCTGATGGCGCGTCTGCAATATCGACGTCATTAAACGGCAAGAGGGTTCTTGAAGACGACCTTTATTTGAACACCGTTAACGGTAATTTATATAAGTATTTGGCGAGCAACGACACGCTTATATGGACTAAAATCGGTAACATTAAAGGCGTAAAGGGCGATACGGGCGAAAGTTTTAGGGTTTCTAAAACTTATGCGTCGATTGCCGCGATGAACGCCGGGTATGCGAACGACGGCGTCCCCGTCGGCGGGTTTGTCATCATCGAAACGGGAAACGTCGAAAACGTAGACAATGCAAAACTGTACGTTAAGGGCGAAACCGCGTACTCGTTCATTACCGACTTGTCCGGCTCGAAAGGTATAAAGGGCGACAAAGGCGAGAAAGGCGATCAGGGCGCGCAAGGCGCAACCGGCGCAAGAGTATGGATAAGATTCTCCACGACCGCCACGGGCGCGAATATGACCGCGGTTTGGGCGGCTGGACAGAATTATATGGGCATAGCCGTTTCAACCACCGAGCCGACCGGCGCGGACGCATATACGTGGATGCGATTTGTAGGCGCGGACGGACAAACGGGCGCAAAAGGAGACAAGGGCGAAAAGGGCGACACCGGGGACAAAGGCGATAAAGGAGATAAAGGCGATAAAGGAGAAACCGGCGGAAACGGAACAACGTTTACCCCGAGCGTTTCAAACGAAGGCGTTCTTTCGTGGACTAACGACGGCGGAAAGCCAAACCCTGCAAACGTTCTGATTAAAGGCGCAAAGGGCGATAAAGGAGAGCAGGGTACAAAAGGTGAGCAAGGCATCAAGGGAGACAAAGGAGAAAAAGGCGACAAGGGTGAGAAAGGTGCGACCGGAGAGAACGGAAAAACGCCGACTTTTTCAATTGATGCAAGCGGGAATCTTATAGCAACATTCAGTTGATTTTGAGGGAACGGTATGTCTAATTCTATAAATTTAGGCAAGGTAACGGGCTCTGCGTGGTACACGGGAGCGGCGACGACGTCTTCCGCTATACATACAGCGGTTCCGACAGCGAGAATAGGCGACCTATACTTGTCGTCGGGCGATAATACGTATTGGCAGAAACAGTCTGAAACGGCGTGGGAAAAGAAAGGTTCGCTTTTCCCTAAAACTGTTGTGATGACGGAAGTGGCTTTTTCGACTGCGCTACTCGGAAATACGCTTGAAAACGACACGTTATATCTTGTCGAGGGAGAAACCCCCGGGCAGATAAACTTTATTGCATCGGCGGGAAACATAACTTACGATAATTCTACGTCGGGGCTTAACGCGAACAATGTACAATCGGCAATCGATGAGGTCAAAAGCAAACTGTTCAGCGGTTCATACAATGATTTGACCGATAAGCCGTCTGAATTAACGAAGGAAGCCCTTCTAACGTTGTTGCTGTTAACAAACGAACAACTGACAAAACTTATTGCTTTTGCCAACAAAATAACGGTTGATTCAACCGGGGTAACGGTTGGCGGAGTATTGAAAGCAACAACCTTCGATACAACCAACTAAGGAGCGTATTATGGCTATTTATATAAAAAAGAACAATCAATTAGGGCAACCTACCGCGTTGATGTCCAACAAAACCATAAAGAGTATTTATGTAAAACAAGGGAACGAAGACGCGGTTTGCGTGTGGGGAGTTGGCTTAAACATTTTACCTTTTACATACACCAAAAGTACAACAGCAGTAACAATCACCGGGTTAAAGGAAGGTGTCGCGTGGGAATCTTTAACTATTCCTGAAACAATTGAAGATTTGCCGGTTACTCAAATCGCATCAAATGCATTCAAAAACAAACAAGCATTTAAGTATATGGAGCTACCGAGCTCCTTAACACAAATAGGATCAGACGCATTTAATGGATGTAGTTCATTAAAAGAAATCATCATACCGGCTGGTGTAACGTCCATAGGAGGAACAAATGACGCATCAAATGTGTTCGGGTATTGTTCGTCATTGGAAAGTATTAAAGTAGATAACAAAAACGCAAACTTTGCGAGCGAAGGCAATTGTCTTTTGAGTAAAAACAAGGGCACATTGATAACTGGATGCAAAAACAGTATTATTCCTCAAAACGTTTACAGGATTCGTAGCAGCGCGTTTCTTGGGTGCTCTTTGCTGACGCAAATCAAAATCCCGCACAATTGTGAAAATATTGAAAAAGGCGCGTTTAGGGGTTGCTCGCGATTAACTGAAATAACTGTGCCTTTTATTGGAGGGAACGCGTCAACACCGAACATATTTGGTTATATTTTTGGTGCGACTAACGCAACACAGGTAAAAGATTATGTTCCGGCATCACTAAAAAAAGTATCCATAGAAACGAAAACAGCCATTAGTATACCAGAACAAGCGTTTAAGAATTGTTCGAACATTGAAGAGGTCTACTTAACTCCTCCATACCAAACGACAGGTTATTCGTTTTTTATTGAAAATATAGGCAAGTACGCGTTTCATAATTGTTCAAAATTGAAAACAATAAATCTTGAAGCTGCAAGTGGTAGTATAGGGGACTATGCCTTTTTGGGTTGCGGTGCCATTGAAGGAGAATTGACGATAAACAACTTTATAAGTCGTATCGGAAGAGGAGCATTTAAAGGTTGCAACAGTTTAAGCAAACTTACCGTTCCTTTTATAGGAGAATCTGAAACATCTAACAGATTTATCCATTATATTTTTGGCTCATCAAGCTCGGACTTTGGTATTTCGAGCGGCGGCGAAATGCCAAACTCTCTGAAAGAAATAGTTGTTTCGAAAAGTTCTAATGATGTTCCCAACTCCGCATTTTGGTCAACGGCGTTTGAAAAAATAACATTTAAAGGAATAGTTAAAGAAATAGGTCAGTTTGCGTTTAGCCGTTGTTTAAAGTTGAAAGATGTTGTTTTCGAGCGAGCAGCACACGTAGAAACGATTGGAGTTGGAGCGTTTCAGGGTTCCTCGTTAACAGCATATAACATACCACATAACGTGCGAACAATAGGAAATCAAGCGTTTATGGAAACAGGATTAACCACAATTATAGTTCCTGACGAAGTTGAGACAATAGGTTCGTTTGCCTTCAAAGGCTGTACCGGGCTTACGAGCGTAACAATCGGTAAAAGAGTGACGAGCATCGGCTCATCTGCCTTCTCTGGTTGCAGTAGACTGACAAAAATAACAGGTTCTTCCACTATATCCGCAGTTGTTGCAAGACAATGTGGAAGCAACTCGTTTGAGGTTGTTATAACAAGCGGGACGAGCATCGGCGACTCTGCATTCCGTGATTGCGGACTCGCGAGCATTACAATTCCCGATAGCGTAACAAGCATCGGTCAGTATGCCTTCTATGAATGTATCGGACTTACGAGCATTATTGTTGATGAAGGAAACACCAAATATCACAGTACAGGAAACTGTTTAATAGAAACCGCAACAAAAACACTGGTTTTAGGTTGTAAAACAAGTGTCATTCCTACGGATGGAAGCGTGACGAGTATCGGTCGTGAGTCCTTCCACGATTGCACCGGGCTTACGAGCATAACCATACCCGACAACGTGACGAGTATCGGTCGTAAGTCCTTCGAGTATTGCACGGGACTCACGAGCGTGACAATCGGGGGCAGTGTGACGTACATCGGCGAGAATGCCTTTGCTTATTGCACCAAGCTTACGAGCATTACTTTCAACGGAACGATAACGCAATGGAATGCTATACCTAAATACAATCAATGGAACTATGGCACAGGTAACTATACAATCCACTGTACAGATGGAGATATACCAAAATAATGACAACAAACTATAAAATAAACAACGTCGATATCGACGAGATATACGAAACGTTTGACGTTTCCGTCGCAAATCAATATGGCGTCACGGACAGTAAATTCACAGATTCATCCGCGCGCTTTAAGAAAGGCGGACAAGCCTTAAAGGCTGCGACCGGGAAGGTTATCCCTACGAGCGCGGGGACTCATCTTGGGGGTTCAAACACGTGCACAAAGTACAAGGTAAACGGACAACCCATCGACGTTGCTCTTAAAGGTTGTCGTCCTATTGGTGTCCCATTGGCGACTTTATCGGAAGGAACTCACTACATAAACCGCGTAAACGGTCAAACGTGGCTTTCTACGAGTGCTAACTCGGCGACAGGAACAAGATTGCCCTATGACGCAAAATATCTTTTCGTTGAGATACAGGGAGGCGGTGGCGGAGGCGCGGGCAGTTCTGCGGTATGGTGCTCGGGCGGCGGCGGGGGAGGTGGTTATGCTTTCACCGGCATAGCACTTCCCGAAAACTCCTATGTACGAATTGTTGTCGGCGGAGCCGGTCTTCGCGGAGAAAACAAATCCAACGGAAAGGCTGGGGGCAATTCTTACTTATATAACGCAAACGGAAGCGTTATCTTACAGGCAAACGGCGGAGGCGGCGGGAAAACGAGCGACAGCGGCGGAGGCTCTGGCGGCGGATATAGCGGAGGCACCGGGGTTAACGGCGGTAACGGGGGAAAGAAGGAGCGTAACGGAAGCGGGACGAGTTCGATTACGTTAACCTACGACAAACCCGAGAACACGACATTTTCGCGTGGCGGACAAGCCGGTGGTAGCACAAGCGGCAACAACTATGGCGGAGGCGGAGGTGCCTCGGCTTTTGCAAAAGGTGCAAACGGAGACGGGAGAGAAAAACCGTCTTCGAGCGGAAGTCAAGGAAGCGGTGGCGCGGGCGCAGGATTTAGGGCTGGCAAGACAAACCCGGGAAGTGCCGGTGGCGCGGGACTTGCGAAAATATATTATTAGGAGACGGTTATGGCTGTATGTGAAAACGCAACAGGACAATATTATAAAGTTCTTTTAGAAGACAGTTACATACAAGACGGGTTTGTTTTTGTGTCGGCTGTACGATATCCAAATCAAGAAGAACGAGACCGTGAAAAGGCAAGAGAAGAGCAATTGTCATCGTTTTTGGAAAACGCAAAACAGCGATATTCCGAAATACTCTCCGAAGGTCAAGACCAAAACACCGACAGCGAAACCGATTACGAAGAGGAGTTTGAAAGGGTTATATACACGGTGGAAAACTTCTCGACAATAATATCAAGTCAACCGCCCGCCGCCATAACGATTTCCGACAAAACGAAACAGGAGATGATCAGTCTCGGTTTTTCGGAGAGTTTCGTAACGAATCCCGTATTGGTTATCGATTACATTACCGTCAACTGTGGGGCAGACGATAAAACGCCATTATCGCTTGAATACCTGTATGAAAAATTAAAGGGAAGAATGTCTGAAATAACAAATGTTTGAATTATATTCAAAAACTTGGCACGCAAAAATCGCAAGCCAAGTTTTTTATATTACGATGAAAATATGCGAGGTGTAAAATGAACGAAGAAAAATATCTGAAACAGTTAAAGATGAAGAAAACGCTTGGCATTATTGTCAAGATTTTTATGTATGTCGTGCTTGCGGTGCTGATCGCGGGGGCAGTCCTTCTTATTTGTGCAGAAAGTGGAATAAAAACCGCACAAAGCATTTTGTCGTGGGTTGAACAAAGGTTCGGACTCATTGTCGGGGCGAGTGCGCTCGGCGCGTTGTTGCTTTTACTTAAAGCGTTGATGACCGTATATAACACGACAAATTCCAACGAAGCGAATCAAGAGCAACTTTTAATTGAACTTAACAAAATCAAAGACGATATTATGAACGCCACGGGTAAGGTTGAAGAGTCGGCTGAAAAGGTCGCCGTTGTTTCCGGTGACGTAACGAGTCGAAACGAGGCAATCGATGAATACAAGAATGCAATCGACCAACTTGGCGAACAGCAGGGAATTTTGTTTGAAACGATGAAACTCTTTGTTACGGCAAACACGAACGACGCAAAAATCAAGTCGATATTTTCTGCCTTTGAAGAAACGAAGTTGTTTGAAAAGGCAAGGGCGTTGGCGAAAGGCGACACTGTGGAAGTCGTTCAAAACGTAGCCGACATACAAAGCACCAAAGAACTTCTTGAAAAAAGCAAAGAGATTATCGAGCCCGTGGTTCCCGTTGCAAAAGAAATAGTGAGGACGATTATTAAGAAATAGTTTCTCGAAAGCGGAGGAGACAAAGTGAATAAAAAAGTGCAAAGCCTATTATGGAAAGTCTTCGGGACGATGACCAACATAGCCTTTCCTGCGGCGTATGTCGGAATCAGATGGGGTTTTATAACCGAAAGTGCTGCGAGCACGCAGGTGTCGGTGTATGTGCTTATAGCGGCAATTGCGGCGTTGCCCGCCGTGTCGAAACAAATTCCTAAAATCAAGGTTAACTATATAGGTGTAATAATAGCGGCGATAGGAGCGATGGGATATTTTATCGGCGCGATTATGCTACAAATAGGGGCGTGCGTTATAGCGGGAAACGTGTCGTGCAACATTTGTTTTTGGCAAGCGGATAGGTTAAGAGAAGAGTATGACGAAAACAAACTCGCCGACAATATAGCGGCGCGGATGACGGCGAATAAGGAGTAACGAATGGGAAGCAGTGTAAAGAGCAAAATCAAATATATTAAAAACTACGTTGGCAAGAACCTTGTTATGTTGTTGAGTTTTGTGGCAATGAATATAGTTTATATATTCACATGCCTTATAAACTTTGCGGATATGAAGGTGGACTGGACAAAGATTGAGAGTTCGGAGTTTTGGGTAAATTTCGCGCTCTTGAACATTTTGGGTATAGTGGTGTTTGTTTTTGCGGTTGCGTTTGGCAAGGCGAAGCAAAAGACACAGCCGAGAATAACGGACTTATTGCAGGTGTTGGCTATTCAGAAGAGTTATCTTGAAGACGAATGTTTGACGACGGCGTTTGAAGAATATCTTGTGAATCGTAACAAAGAGGAAAAACTCAAAGCGTATCAGGAAAGGTTGAAGTTTAAGATATGTTTTGCGATTTCGAAAAAGCGCAAAGACAAATACACGCAGTTGCTTGAAAGTACGACCATCGACAATATTGAGAACGCGCGGTTTAAGAAGAAGGATATTCTGACGCCCGATTTGATTTTCGGAGGGTTGCCTTCTAAAAAGGAACACGGCAAGAAAGTTGTGTACACCGGGCGCGAGGGGTTGTCGAAAACCATTGTTCCTTCGTTACTCGGAAGTATTATTTTTCAAGGCATCATATTGTCGATAACGTTTTCGGGCAAGAAGGCAAACATTGATACGATGATACAACTTATTGCGCAGTTCGGAGTTATGCTCAGATACACTTTACGCGGAATCAGTTTCGGCGACTCGTCTATCAGTGAAACGTATTGTGCGGTTTTGGAGAACCGCAAAGGAGTAGTTACTAACTTCCTTGCCGAGCGAGGGATAAATATTGTAATCAAGGAAAACGAGAATTACAAGTACAGGATAGAAGAGGTAACAAAATGATTGACGACAGATTAAGACAAACAACAGAAGGAAACAGTTCTGACGCTCTTTCGCAAGATGAATATTTCAATCGTATGCAACAGATGGCGAAGAAGAAGCAGGACGCGTTGAACGCGGCAACCGACACCGAACTCAACGCCTATATTAAATATGCAAATCAACAGCGCAACGACGCTATGCTTAATGCCAACAAACAGAAAGCGGGGTTATATCAGGCGTACGAATTGCAAAAACAACGCGACGCCGAATTATATGCAAACGCCGGTCTTGGGGGCGCACCTAACCGCGCGCCGAGAAGTGGCGCAGCCGAAACGTCGTCGCTTATGCGCGAACTCGCATTGCAAAACGATATCGCCGGCGTGAACTCGGAAGAGCGTAGCGCGTTGAAATCTCTGCAAGATATGATAAATCAGGAAAAGCAAACTGCATCTGCGAAGAAACTTCAATATGAGGCAGATTATATGGACACGGCAATGGCGATCGCCGAAAAGTCGGAAGACAGAAGAAAAAGCGCGGCTGCGTCTTTTTTGGAATATTCGAGCGACGCGACGTCGGTAGAACAGTTGAAAACGGTCGCCGCGATATTGGGTGTTGACAACAAAACCTATGGCGACATTATGAAAGCGTGGGCAAAGGAACAACTTGCCGCCGGGAACAAGAATATCACGAACGAAGACGTTAAAAGTATATTCGGGGAAAACTCTGAGGAATACAAAATGGCGAGTGAGCAGGTTCAAAAAATCACAAATGATTCATTAAAGAAAGAATACGCAAATCTTATCAACAGCGGTGAGAACGTAAACGCTTGGCTTAACAATAAACTTGCGGACGATAAGTTGTCCGTGGAAACAAAGCAGTCTCTGTTGATGGAACATACCAAGCGGTCAATCAACTCGGGAGCGATAAATTCAAAAGACAAGTATCTTGAATATCAAAGCCAAATACTTAACGATAAAACGCTTACTGTTGACCAAAAGAACGAACTTCTTGATGAGTTAAAGAAGAATAATTACAATCCGAAGTCATTTAAGAGTGGTGGTTTTTCTGTTAAAAACACCGACATCAACTTTGAGTTTGTTAAAGAAAACGGTAAAAGCAAAAATAAGCACGATAACTTTTCTGACGGACAAGACTTCAAGGTTGTTGTTGACGGGAAAACATATTGGATGCAAGGTGGCGGTATGAAGGCGTCATATTATCTTGATTCCACTTTGGGATATTACCAAAACGTTAACCTTAATAAATTGGCTCCGAACTCGTTCTTTATGGCGGAAGACGGAAACTTGTATTATTTTGAAAGACGAAACAAATACAACGTCTATAAAGTCAATGATGTAAGCAAGAATAAGAGAGAAAAGGCAGGTTGCGGAGATAAAAACGCGTTCATCGATGCGTTGCAAGCAAAGAGCAAAGACTATGATAACACCAAAGCAACGTGGGGATATAGTTCGCCGTCCGCGACAGGTAGCGGGGCAACGTCAGGCGGAGGCGCAGGCGGGAACAGGTTAAGCGCAAAATCAATTGCACAATATTAACGGAGAAAAGAATGGAAAGCGGTTTAGCGGCGTTGCCGGTAGCGGTGACACAACAGAATAATACCATAACAAACACGCAAAAAAACAAAGGCGGATTTGGCGGCGGACTTCTGTATATTTTGCGAAACATCGGCGCAGGTATTGTCGGCGTTGGCGAAGGTATATATGATTACATTGTAGGCGGGTTTGCAAAGGCGGCGGGTAACGAATCGTACGCGCGTCGCCTTATGGAAAACAATATATCCGGGAGAATGCAACAGCGGGCTTATGATGACTTTAACCCAAACAAGGGTTGGGAGTTTGCCGGACAAGTTGCAAGCGGCATAGGACAGTCCACGGTCGGACTGGTTGTTGCTGCGGGCTTAACCGCGGCAACCGGCGGAGGGGCACTTGTTGCAGGGCTTGCCTCCGGGGCAACGATAGGATTGAGCGCGGCAGGTTTATCAACGGCTGATGCTTATAATAAAACGGGAGAACTTGGCGGGAAAGAGTTCTTATACGGCGCGGCAAGCGGGCTTGTAGAAGGCGGGCTCGAAGGCGTTACCGGTGCAGCGGGAAAGATTGGCGCGAGAGTTGCAAAACAAACGGCGCGGTCAACTGCAAAAAACGTTGTAAGGAAAAGTCTTGTAAAAGATGTTTTTACCGACGCGTGCGGAGAGTTTGTCGAGGAAAGTCTTTCGGAAATAATCCAACCGTACCTTGAACGCGGATTGAAAATCGACGAGAACGCGGAGAATGCGACGGCGCAAGAAGTTGTATATGCCGGTCTTGTCGGGTTTGTTTCAGGTGCGCTTATGAGCGGAACGACAAGCACGGCTATGTCGGCTCGCAACGCTGCGCGCGGAGACAACGCAATCAAAACGGGAAAGGTCAACGAGATTATCAACGAAGCGACGGCTATAAGTAAATACGTCACGGAAGCGGAAAATTCAAAACTCGTGTTGCCTGCGTTCAGAGATATGACGGCAAGCCTTAACGCATACAACAATATGGCGGACAAAACGAGTTTGCTTGCAAAGACTTATCTTGGCGAAGTACAGCGCGGGATAGCGTACGTCAGAGCGTCGGCATTCGTACAGGATTCACGCGACAATATAATGAATAACGCGGACGCAATAGTGGACTGGTATGCAAAACAAGGTCAGACCATCAATGCGGACGATATACGCGCGGACAAAGACGGTATTGCAACGCGCATCGCCATTAGTGACGTTGCGGGGAAACTTATTATGCCCGATTACACGTCGCGCACAATGGGAACCGCAATCAATAAGGCGGAAAAAGAATTTCGCAAAAGAGGAATAATATCGGACGAAACAAACAACGAAATCGTTGACGCCTATCGTCAAATGGAAAGACTTAACGTTGAAAGAAACGGTGGTACGATTGACGAAGCGGATTATACGTATTCGCAAGATTACCGAATAACGGCGGACGACCTTAAAAAGTTTAAGGACGGCGCGGACTTTATGCAAAAGCGGGATATGCTTGCGGATAATTACGAAAACTCGTACGACCGCGACAACCAAAATATGGCGATATTTTCCGCAATAAGTTCAGGAAAAACCACCGTTGCGGAAGTTGAAGCGATAAAGAAACTTGCAAAGCGCGGTGGCGTTAAAGTGAGATGGGAGAACGTGCCGATTAAAGACGGCAACGTTGTCAACGGCTCGTATGAAAGCGGGACGATCACCATTAACGTGCGGGGCGTAGATTCGTTCTCTCGAACGGCTGTTCACGAATATATACATAATATAGCAAAGAACGAACAAGCGGTTTTTGCAAAACTTAGGACGGCAATCGAAAGCGTATGCGCGGAAAACGCGGAATTACAAAAGGTATATGATAACGCTATTGAAGCGTATAAAAAAGCAGAGCCCGGCAAGAGCGACGCATACTATGCGGAAGACGCGGTGTGCAAGGTTGCCGAGCGATTTATCTCGGAGTTCGGAACAAACGACAAAGGGAAGATAGACCTTAGCAACGTTGACAAGGGGCATATCCGCACTATTCGCGAGTTCTTTAATCGAATAAGGGAACGTGTCAAACAGTTCGGCGTAAAAAAATCCAACGACAATATGACTAACGTCATAAGGATTTTGGACGAAATTTTGTCGAAAAAAACTGTTGACAAGTCCAAAAATGTTGCTAATAATACGGAAAACAATCGCAAGTCGTATGCGGGACAACATTCGCAGACGTGGGATGAATCGCGCAGAGACCGTGCGATTGATATGATGTTGGACAAGAAGTCGCCCGAGGAGATATACAGGGAAACGGGCTTGTTTATCGGCGCGGACGGGTATATGCGTTACGAAATCGACGACAGCAAGATGAAGGTCAATCGACACATTCCCGTGTCGGACAGCAGTACGTTATCAAACATAAACAAAACGAATAAACTCAACGAACACTATAAAGAGCGCGTCATATACTACGAAATGACAATCGATGATTTTCAAACGCGACTTGACGGCTATAATCTTCCGGACTTTGTTGTAGAGGACTACAAAAAGAGTATTCGTCGCTACAAAAAAGAAATTGCGGACATCAAAAAGGAGATCTGCATAAACGATAACAGGTTAAAACTTTTGCTTAACGAAGCGCAAGTCAACATAGATATTGACAAAGCCGGCGTAAATGCGTTATATAATAAAGATAAGACCACAAAAGCGAAGTTGTCTGAAATCATCACACACGATGAACTGTTTAAGGCATATCCTCAAATCAGGAACGTTGAAATTGTTTTCAACAAAAATATGAAAAAGGGGGAGTTTGCAAACGCGACAATTCCGCAAAAAGGTGGGGTGCGCTCGTCGGCATACATCGAGGTCTCGAAGCAAGCGTTTTACAAAGACGGCGTGTTCAGTGTAGACGAGTTCAAGAAAACGTTAATGCACGAAGTACAGCACATTATACAGGCGTACGAAGGCTTTGCAAACGGAAGTTTGCCAAGCGAACAATACGAAAGGTTAAGGCGCATTGCCGTTGCGGATTACAAAAAGAACCCGTCCGCATATAAGAACATAGCGGATACGGCGGAAGAATTTGCAGACGTAATGGTGACGCCACGGGACGCTTTCCGTGCATACCAAAACGTATATGGAGAGCAAGAAGCAAGGAACGTCGAAGACCGCTTGAAACTGTCCAAAGAAGAACGCGCAAAGACAATGCCTTTTGCAGGTAACAAGGACAGCATTCTTTCGACGGGCGAGCGTCCGATAAACGGAGTTGCAAGTCAGAAATCTTATACGGATGAATTTGCCACGCTTGCTATGCAGTGGGCGCACTCGGACAAAACAAAGGTGGGAGAGCGTACAATTCGTTTCAAGGGCGACGTTCCTGTCGTAATTGAAAAGACCGTAGAGGGTTTTAGGAAAGTCGCAACAATAAAACAAAACGCAGATTATAATAAAATTTTGGAGAGTATCAATGAACATAATGACAGAGCAAGAGATTCGGGACTTTATGATAATATTGAAGTCACTGAATTTGGGAGACGCAACAATAGTGGGAATAGCGGCAATGATGGACAGAGATATGGGCAAAACGCAAGAGATGGTAGAGTTTATCAAGAAAAATCCGAACGCAACGGAAACGGAACTGATAAACAAAGCGATGGAGATAGGCGATATTCTATAAGCGACCAACTCGAACAGGCTCATCCACTTTTGGAAATGCCCACGCACGAGCGTTCCAAAAGAATTGTGGACATCAAAGAAAGGGCGAAGGATACAAAAACTTCGTTCCTTATCGGCTGGGTAAACGCGCAAGCGGGTATTGAAAAATATTGCAAGTTGTTGGGCGAGAAAAACATCGAGGCAACAACCAACTTTGCCCGCGCGTCGTCTTCTGCGGCGAATTATATGATTGAAAAAGAACTTCGCCCGCTTTTTGAATCGTTGAAAAAAGGGCGCAGTTATGACAAAGAATATGCAACGGTATTTATGGAATATCTGTTGCATTGGCACAACACCGACCGTATGGCGCAAGGCATTGAAAAGCCCGTGTTCGGTGAAAGTGTAAGTGCGGAAGACAGTCGTGCGAGAATTTCAAATATCGAAAAGGTTCATCCCGAATTTAAGGCTCTTGCGGTACAGGTATGGAAGTACGGGAAAAAGTTGCTGACAATGCAAAAAGACGGCGGACTTATTACGCAAGAATTGTACGATACGTTGTCGGCAAGATACCCGCATTATGTGCCCACGTTCCGTGACGGAGAAGGGGCGCAGACAATAGGTGCAATACGAGGGAAAGGCTTTATAGAAATAAATCGTTCCATAAAGTCCGCAAAAGGTAGTGACCTCAATATATTGCCTATTGACGTTATGCTTGCAAGGAAGACGATGCAAATATTCAAAGCATCGCGAATAAACGCGGTTGCGCAAAGTCTTTGCCGGGCGGGTATCGCAGACGAAAATATGTCTCGTGTCGCCGTCATCGGAAGAGAACGCGTCAATGCGGATGTTGACTATGACTTGTATCGTCCGAAGAATAATCAGATAACGTTTTTTGAAAACGGCGAGGCTGTAACGCTTGCCGTAAGTAGCGATATTTTCAAAGGTTTTGACGCGTTCCATTCTAACCCTAATAGCGAATGGAACAATCCTATTCTTAATGCAACGACAAAATGGAACAATGCGTTTAAGAAACTTGTTACTGCGTACAATCCGTTCTTTACCGTGCGTAACGCCTTGCGCGACTTGCAAGATGCCGGGCTTTATACTCGACATAGTTGGGCGCAGTTTGCGAAGAACTATGCCGTTGCTTATAAAGAAATAACCACCAATGGAAAGTATTGGCAAGAATACCGTGCGGCGGGCGGACTAAACTCTTCTGTGTTTGATTACGAACGCGGATACAAACGTTCCCCGAGCGGGCTTAAAAAGGCATTAAGCATTATCGAGACGGTAAACATTGCCGTCGAACAAGCACCGCGTCTTTCGGAATTTATATCGAGCCGACAGGCGGGTGTCGGTGTTGAGCAGTCTTTGCTTAATGCGGCGGACGTAACCGTCAACTTCGGGAGAAGCGGTGTGTTTGCAAGGAAGTTGAACTCAACTGCGGTGCCGTTCTTAAACCCGTCGATACAGGGTTTTGACAAGTTCATAAGAACTGCCTTCGGGCGCAAGACCGCAAAAGAGTGGGTGCGACTTATTATCCGCGCGGCAATGCTCGGAATAGGCGCGGGCTTGCTTAATGATTTGCTTTTGGGCGACGACGACGAGTATAAAAACCTTCGTCAGACAGACAAAGAAAATTATTATATTTTGAAGATAGGTCAAGGAAAATTCCTCAAATTGCCCAAAGGGCGTATCAATGCAAGCATCGGACAAATCTTTTATACAAGCAAACAACTTGCGAATAAAGAGAAGGTGGACTGGAAAGCAGAGTTAAGCAACTTGAATGCGAATATGTCCCCGGTGGAAAATCTCGGAAGGTTCGTGTGGTCACCATTTACCGACGCGGCAAGCAATCGCACGTGGTACGGCACGCCTATCGAAAGCGCGAAGTTCGAGAACGTTGCGCCGAAGAATAGATACGACGAAAACACGTCGTCCATTGCAATTGCAATAGGTAAAGCGATAAATTATTCGCCAAAGAAAATCAACTATCTGTTAGACCAGTATACCGGCATTATCGGAGATATCGTGTTGCCCGTTACGACAAAAGCATCAAGCCGTAACATCATCGAGCAAAACTTTACGCTTGACAGCGTTTCGCAAAGCAAAACAAGCACGGCATTCTATGACGAAATAGAAGAAGCAACTTACGCAAAGAACGATGGCGATCTGTTGGCAAAAGCAAAACTGTCTTATCTCAATAAGATGAAAAAGAAAGTTAGCGACCTCAACAGGAAGAAGCGAGATATACAAAACAGCGGATTGAGTAACTCCGAAAAGAAAGAACAGGTTCGCGCGTTGCAAGTACTTATCAACGGTATTCAGAACACGGCGTTGCAAAACGTTGGAATATTTGAAGACGAGTTGTCGCGGTATAACCTGACGGACGAAACGTACGACGCGGTATATCTTGCAGCATACAGGAGCGCGTTCGGCGCGCAATCGGCATTCGAGCAATACGACGCGAACGTATATGCGAAAGCCAAGTTGATGAACACTCTCGGCATCGATTACGAAAATTACTTTGACATCTATTTTACGCTGAAAACCACGGAAAACGATGTGGACAAGAAAGGTAACGTCGTCAAGGGAAGCAAAAAGAACAAGGCGACGAAGTACATTAAGTCGTTGAAAGGACTGTCGGCAGTGCAAAAGGCAATCATTCTTGCGACAGCGGGGTATTCTCTTAACGATAGTCTTAAATCAAAAGTTAAATCTTTGGCAAAAGGATTGTCCGAAGAAGATAAGGCAATGCTGTATAACATCTGCGGCATAACCGACAAGAAAAAATCGATAACGGCTGTGGCATAGTTTCGTGCGTTATGTAAACGCCCGTAAACTCTTTTAACAGGCTCTTGCAAGTATGTCTCCCACTATCCGGGAAGCGCAAAAAGCAGGAGCCTTTTTTATGCAAATTATGGCACAAATTATGGCACACTTTTTATGAAACGTTGTGCCAAAAAATACAAAATTTTACCATAAAACAAGCAAAAACCGCCCAAAATGAGCGGTTTTTACCTATGGCGGAGAGAAAGGGATTCGAACCCTTGCGCCAGTTTCCTGACGACCGCATTTCGAGTGCGGCTCGTTATGACCTCTTCGATATCTCTCCAATCTGATTACGTCGGGGAAATGCCCAACGTGTGTAATATACAACATTTCGCCGGATTTGGCAACCATATTGCGGCAATTTTGCAAAAATCCTTTAATTCCGACAGCCGCAAGAAATAAAGAAGTAATGCGCGGCAAATACTTTGTAAAGAAACGACTATCCGAAAAGCATAATGGGATAAGGAAACGGGGATTTTACAGGTCGGACGAGGAAAAAAGTCCGACTTTTTTTGTCATAAGGAAGCGAAGGGCGCGGAGAGCGCCGACGGCGTAAACGTCCTTGCAGTAGGCTTCGTGGGTGAGAGTCAGGGTTTCGTAATTGCCGAAAAACGAGATTTCGTGTTTACCGACTGCCGTGCCGCCGCGAATCGAATTTATCGAAACGTCCGGCGTGTTTTCGTCAAAGCAAGACGACTTTATAACGTCCGCGAGCATTTTGGCTGTGCCGGACGGGGCGTCGAGTTTTTTCTTGTGGTGGGTTTCCGTGACGTTGACGTCGAAGCCGTCGAGTAGTGACGCCGCGAGCGCGACAAGGCGCGACAAAACGTACACGCCGTGGCTTAAATTCGCCGTCTTGAAAACGGCTATTTTTTTGGCGGCCGCCGCGATTTTTTCGTTTTGAATTGCGGAGTGTCCCGTCGTTGCGACAAGAAGTTTCAGTTTATTCCCGACGCAAAAATCGAGCATTTCGTCAAGTGCTGTCGGCGTTGAAAAATCGACAACTGCGTCCGCGGGAACGGCAACGTTTTTAATGTTTTTATACAGCGGAAGATCCGTTGAAATTCCCGTGCGGTTTACGTCGACGCCGGCGACGATATTTACGTCCGTCGTTTCTTTTGCAACCTTTTGAAACGTTGTGCCGAGTCTGCCGCACGCGCCGTTTAATATGACGTTTATCATACTTTAACTTAAAAAATCGTCAATTAAAACGTCTAATTTGTCGGAATTCGCTTTTGACATTTTTGTGAGCGGCAAACGCAGAATATTCTTGCAAAGCCCGAATTTATTGAGCGCGTATTTTATGGGGATGGGGTTGACTTCCGAAAATAATCCGTGTATCAGCGGGTTGAGTTTCAACTGCATTTTCGCCGCTTTATCGTAGTTGCCGAGAAGGGCGGCTTTTGTCATATCTGACACGAATTTCGGGAACAGATTCGCCGCGACGGAGATAACGCCCGATGCCCCCATGCACATTGCCGGGACGGTAAGGTTGTCGTCGCCCGAAAAGACGTCCGCGTCGCCCGACAGCATTATCGTGTCGGACATTTGCGAAAGATCCCCCGCCGCTTCTTTGATGGCGACGACGTTTTTAATTTTTGCAAGTTTTCGGAAAGTTTCCGGCAGAACGTTAACGCCGGTGCGCGCCGGCACGTTGTAAACGATAACGGGTTTATCGACGGAATTTGCGATTTCCGAGTAATGCGCGACGAGTCCGCTTTGCGTGCATTTGTTGTAAAACGGCGTAACGACAAGCAGGGCGTCCGCTCCGAGCGACGAGAAAAGTCGGCTAAGTCGCACAGCCGATTTCGTGTCGTTCGAGCCGCTGCCGACGATGACGGGGACGCGCCCGTTTGCGGCCTTTACCGAAAACTTCACGACGTCGATTTTTTCGTCTTCCGACATCGTTGCGGCTTCGCCCGTGGTGCCGAGTATAACAAGAGCGCCCACGTCGTTTTCAATCTGAAAATCGATGAGGCGCCCGAGAGAATCGTAATCGACGCCCGAATCGGAAAACGGGGTAACAAGCGCGGTAGCGCAGCCTTTGAAAATTGACATTTTCGCCTTGACCTTCTTAAAAGATTATTACCGATTCGGGTTATTAAACTTTTGTGAAATCGTGAATTAAACGAGATTATCCTTTATAAGCAATTCGGCAATCTGAACCGTGTTGGTTGCGGCGCCTTTTCTTATGTTATCGGCGACGCACCAGATATTGACGCCGCTGTCGACGCTGTCGTCGATGCGGATACGACCGACGTAAACGGGGTCGGTATTTTCGATATCGACGGGCATCGGGTACTTGCAGTTTTCGATATCGTCGATGACGACGAGTCCCGGGGCGTTTTCAAGGCATTCGAACACGCCTTTAAGGTCGCAAGGTTTCTCAAACTCGATATTTATGCTTTCGGAATGGCCGTGAAAAACGGGGACGCGGACGGTGGTTGCGGTGATTCGCATATCGGGCGCGTGCAGAATTTTGCGCGTTTCGTTGACCATTTTCATTTCTTCTTTGGTGTAGTGGTTGTCGCAGAACACGTCGATTTGCGGCAGGCAGTTTGCGAAGATCGGGTGATTGAATTTTTTGGGAGGGACGCCGTTTATGCCGTCTTTAAGGTCGTTGTAGCCCTGAACGCCCGCGCCGGAAACCGCCTGATAAGTGCTGTAAACCACTCTTTTAATAGTATATTTATCGTGCAGGGGTTTTAATGCCACCATAGCCTGAATCGTGCTGCAATTCGGGTTGGCGATGATGCCTTTGTTCCATCTGACGTCTTCGGGGTTGACCTCGGGCACGACAAGGGGAACGTTATCGTCCATACGCCAGCAGCTACTGTTGTCGACGACGGTTGCGCCGATACTTGCAAAAATCGGGGCAAATTCCTTTGAAACGCTTGCGCCCGCGGAAAACAACGCGATGTCGATTTTTTTATCGACGACGTTTTCTTTCGTGAGTTCGATAACGGTGTGCGGTTTTCCCATGAAATCAATCACCTTACCGGCGCTTTTCGCGCTTGCGTAAAGATAATAGTTTTCGACGGGAAGGTTTCTTTCCGCTAAAACCTCCAGGAATTTATTGCCGACCATACCCGTTGCGCCGACAACCGCCACGTTATATTTTTTCATAGATACCTCCAAAATCGGAAAGGTTCGAATAACCTCTTTAATAATTTAATATGGTAACACACGAAAGAGACTTTGTCAAATGCTGATATATACATAGTATTATTTTTCGTCGATTCGTGTCAAAAGCCGACAAAACTCCGCTATAAATTCTTGATATATTTCTTTTTATAGTGTAAAATGGAAAGACAACAAATGTCGGAGCAAAAAATGAACAAAACTAATAAAACGAACAATAAAAACAAAAAGGAAGAATTAAGCCCTTTGTATAAAAAACTTTCGCTCGGGCCCGAAATCCGCGCGGAAGAACCGAAGGGGGTATATCCTAAGGGCCGCGTGAAACAGGTTTTTGCGGTGATGAGCGGCGAGATGAACTCGCTTATGAGAGTGAACGCGTGGTTTTTGCTGTTTGCGATCCCGCTCTTTTTCGTGCTTTATTGGTGCAGTAATTATTTCACGAGCCTTGCGACGTCGAAGTTCGATTTTATGGGCAACGTCGGCATGGCGTTCCCGGGCGGGGCGGACACCCTGCAACAGGCGCAGATTGCCGTATACGACGCGTGGCAGATCGTGTTTTATCTGCTTATCCCCGCAATCACGATTACGTTTATCGGTATGGCGGGCGCGTTCAACTGTCTGAAAGCCTTTATGTGGGGCGAAAAGGTTGAAAAAATCACGAAAACCTTCTTCAAAGGCGTCAAAAAATATTGGTGGAAATACCTTATCGTCATGCTTGTCGATTCGCTTCTCGTGCTTGCGCTCGGCAGCGCGTTCGTTTTTTTCCTGAAATTGAAGGTGATGGGTGCGCTCAACGCCGGACACTGGGTGATGATAATCGTCGTGTGTCTTGTTGAGTTTTTGCTGCTTTACGTCAACATGCAACTTCTGCCGATGATTGCGGAAGTCGACTTGCCATTCCTGAAACAGGTCAAAAATTCAATCCTTTTCAGCGTGAAACTTGCGCCGATAGGTCTGCCGTTGTTCCTTGTATGCCTTGTGCCGATTGCGTTGTTCTTTGTCAAGAGCAGTTTCTTCTCGATAATCTGGCTTGTCGTGATGATGATGTTCGGCACGACTTTGTACGGGCTTACGTTCACGGCGTTTTCGCAATGGGCGCTCGATAACGTGCTTACCCCGCTTTATATGATGACGCAGCAAAAACCGTCGTCGAAGAAAGATAAAAAGGCAAAACAAAACGCGGTCACGGCACCCGTAACGGCGGAAACCGAAAAACCCGTCGCAAACGCAAACGGCATTCCCGCGGAAAACCGGAACGGAAAAAAGGCAAAAGGCGGAAAAAAATAATTGTACGAGATACTTGCAAAGTATTATGACGATCTGATGGGCGACTTTGACTACGACGCGTACGAAAAGTTCGCCCTTGAAAATCTGAAAGACGTTTGGGGCGGGTTCGGATACGATCTGGCGTCCGGCAGCGGCGAAATGGCAATCCGCCTTAAACGCAACGGGTTCAAGGTCGTCGGCGGCGACGTTTCGCCCGAAATGCTTGAAAAAGCGACCGAAAAAGCAAGAAAAGCACGCCTTGACGTGCCGTTTGTTTTTTCCGACCTGAACGATTTACACCTTGAAAAAAAGTGCGATTTCGTGACGGCTGTCTGCGACGGATTCAATTACGTCAAGGTGAAAAACCTGGCGGTGGCGTTTAATGAAATTTACTCCGCGTTGAACGACGGCGGTATTTTTATTTTTGACGTGAGTTCCGCCAATAAACTTGAAAACGTACTCGGAAACAACCTTTTTTACGAGGACGACGAAAACCTGACGTACCTTTGGCAAAACACGAAAAAGGGCGAAAAAATAAAAATGGATCTGACCTTTTTCGAGCGGGACGGCGACGTGTATCGCCGCTTTGACGAAAGCGAATCGCAATATATACACAAAACGAAAGACGTCGAATCCGCATTGACGGCGGCGGGCTTTTCTTATCGGTTTTTTAACGAAAAATTCAAAAAATTCACGGAGCGTTGCAACAGACTTATCGTCGTTGCGAAAAAATAATGGACGTTATAAAAAGATTTATGCTGTTCGACAAGACGATTCTCGTCAGCGTGATTTCCGCAAAGGAACTTGTCGACAAAGCGATAAAAATTCACTCTCTTTCCCGTACCGCGGCGGCTGCGCTCGGCAGGACGCTTATCGTCGGCGCGTATATGGGGACGGAACTTAAAGACGACAAACAAAAATTGTCGATTACGATTAACGGCGGCGGCCCGCTTGGAAGAATCGTCGTGCTGTCCGATTACGGCGCGAAGGTCAGGGGCTACGTCGAAAACCCTGCGGTCGAACTTCCGCTGAACGGAAAAGGGAAACTCGACGTGGGCGGAGGCGTCGGCAAAAACGGCTATATCAGCGTCATAAAAGACCTTGGACTGAAAGAGCCGTATTCGGGAAGATGCCCGATTGTCGACGGGGAAATCGCAAACGATTTTGCGTATTATTTCACGGTTTCCGAACAACAGCCGTCGGCGGTGGCGCTCGGCGTGCTTGCGGCGGATAACGAGTGCGTGTCGGCGGGCGGAATATTCGTAAGCGCACTTCCCGGGGCGGACGACAACGCAATCACGGTGATGGAAGATATATTGACGAATTTCACGCGCGTCAGCGACCTGTTCAAGGAAATGACGCCCGAAGATATTATCGACAGGTACTTTTCGCACTTCGATATTTTTTATCTTCCCGACGTGTATCCGACGTACGAATGCACATGCAATAGGGCGCGGCTTGAACAAGTCGTCGTGTCTTTGGGGCGCGACGAGGCGTACGATATTCTGCGTGAAAACGGGCAGCTGGAACTTACTTGTCAATTCTGCAACAAAAAGTACGTTTTCACCAAAAACGACGTTGATACGTTGTTTTCAAAGGCATAAAACCGTTATTTTGTACTATGGCAAAAGTTATTAAGTTTGACGACACAATCGAATATAAGATAGACCGCGCAAACGATCTTTACGCCGACGAGAACTTCGCCGACGCACTTACCTTATTGTTCGAAGTCGTGAAACGCGACGAAAAAAACAAGGACGCGCTCATTCTCATCGGACGGATTTACGCCGATATGAACGCCTTCAACGAAAGCAACGTCGCATATATGACCGCCTATGCAAAAACAAAGTCGAAAGACGCGGTCAAGGGCATTATCTCGAACGCGCTCGTTAACGGCAAGTTCCGCCTTGCGAAATATTACAAGGATACTTACGGCGTCGATTACGACTTTTCGGAGTTTCTGACGGTGCAGACCGAAGACGGCGAAACCCTTTTCCCCGACGACGAAGAAGAGCAGGAGTTTGAACGGCACCTCAGGCTTGTCGTATCGAGAAAGGAAAAGGGCGGCGAAAACCTTGTCAAAGAAAAAGACCTGAAAAATCTGAAAAACCTTACGATAAACGACCTGGAAGGACTTGGCGGAAATCCCGACTTTATGAAGTTTTCGGAACTTATGGAAAAACTTCTGAACTTCGACGACGGCGAAGAAGACGACAAACCCGAAAAACGCCGTACCGAAATCGGATTCAAGCAGGTTTATCCCCGTCCGTCGGCGGAGTGCGAGCAGATTATTTCCGACGCATTCAAACTGTTTTCAACGGGGAAACCGCAGGAGTCACTTGACCTTCTCAAAAACATAAACGAGAAAAACGGGAAATATTATTACATTGCCGAGAAAAACAAGGCGATGTGTTATCTTGCGCTTGACCGGTTGCAGTCGATGAAAATCGCCGCCGAAACCGCGCTTAAAGGCTTGCCCGATGACTTTTCGTTGAAGTGTTATTATTACATTGCCTTAAAACTCCTTGACGAAAAGACGGACGCCGAAAAAGTGTTTTCGGAAATCAAAACCGAAAAACCCAAAAACACGATGGAATATATGGTGAAACTTGACGCATGCCGTCTTGCGCTCGACCACGAAGGAGTGCTTGACGCCGTCGAAAACGTTTTGCCCGACTTTCCGTATCAGCCGCAGTTTTTGATTCTGTACGGAAAGGCGCAGTACAACTGCGGATATATCAAGCCCGCCCGCGCGACTTTTCTGGAAATCGTCCGACTGTATCCCGACAATTTCGAAGCCCGTCTGTTGCTTGACAAAATCAACGACGGCGAAGACGGTCTTATACCGTACGGCGATATGGAAGTGATGCTTAAACGCGTGCGGATTTTGTCCGATCTCAAAATGAAGATGCAGGACAACATCGGGTTTATGAATTACCTGAAATACGACAAGGACGCTTACAGAAATATCGAATACGTGTTACTTAACGAGAACGAGCAGAACGTGTACGTCCTGATGACGGGGCTTACCACGTACGTTTCCAAGCAAATGTTCGATATGTACGAAAAACTGCTTATTTCGCCGTACGCATCGCCGTATCTCAAAACCCTTGCGCTGACGGTTTATCTTTCGGACGCAATGCCGGGCGAGGTTGCCGTCGCGAATATCGACGAAAAACTGAAAATCGTGAAAATGGGCGATTACGGCTGGGAAAAAGGAATAAACGACGTCGTGAAAGCCGCCGCGTATTTTGCCTTTTCGCAGGTGATTATGCGTGAGAAAAAGCCGAAATCCGCCGTAGACGCGCTGAGCGAAAGGCTGAAAAGAATCTCGGGGTTTTTAATGAGCGAATTAAGCCCGAAAGACCTTGTGAAAGAGTTGAACTCGGTTGACAGTATGGTTGCGATGAAAGACGCCTTGTGCGACTTGTCCACGCACCGCGTCAGACGCTCGACGCCCATGACCGTCATCGACGAAAAGTATCTACAATACGTCGAATTATTGAAAGAGGTTGACGAAAAATATGAAATTTGAGAATCTTGACAAATTGTTTGAACTTTACGTGCAGGAAGCCGTAAGGAAAAATAAGGAAAAATATTCCTCGCACGAGGCGCTGGAAGACGATCTCGGCATGCTTTTCAACAGGTTTGAAAACGTAAGAATAAAAACCCTTGACGGCAAAACGCCGAAAGAGTACGCGGCGGAACTCCGCGAAGACGGCGAAATTTTCGACTACGTTTCGAAATGCCTTGAAAACAATATCGAAGTTACCGACACCATTTGCGACGAAGTCGTGCGCGCGGAAGGCGCAACCGAATACCTGAACGGGCTTTTGTACGAAAACAACAAGGACGCAAAACTTCTTGCCGCGCTTTTACTTAAAGAAATCGACGACGAAGAAGTCGAAGATATTTTCATTTCCGTCCTTACAAACGACGAAATGCCCGACGAAGTGAAAACGGTCGCTTTCGAATATCTGTCCGACGGCGATGACTGCGTGCCCGAAAAAATATTGGAAATCATAAACTCCGTGCCCGAAAAAAATCAGGGAATTCTCGTTGAGGTACTTTCAAACTTCAAGGGGAGAAAGGACGTGTTTTACCGGCTCGTTACAATGTTGCAGCGCGCCGAAGACGTGCCGACGTACGCGGGGCTGCTCGGAAGATACGGCGATCCCGCCGCAATCGATATTCTCAAAAGTTTCGCAAGCGAGGTCGATATAAATTACGTGGAATTTGTCGAGATAAGAAACGCCGTCGAAGAACTCGGCGGGGAGATGACGGAAGAAAAAGATTTTTCGGACGATCCGTATTACAAGTACATAAATCATATCGGGGAAAACGGCGAAAATCCCGAAACCGCCGAAACGAAAAACTGAATATTCATAACGTTATTTATTCATAACCCTGTGTCGCAAGGCATAGGGTTATTTTATGAAAGAAGGATTGAAGTGTGCCGCCGTGTTTATCGGGACGGTCATCGGCGCGGGGTTTGCAACGGGGCAGGAAGTATTGTTGTATTTCGGAAGATCAAGCATTGCCGTGCCGATTTTTTCGGGGATTTTACTGGGACTTTTTAACGCGTATTTTTTGGCAATCGGCGCAAAATTCAACGATAAAATCAATGAACATATGTTGCAGAATAAGGCAAAAGCACTTTATGATGTATGTATGTTCATTTGTGCATATATCACTTTTATAGCAATGTTTTCGGGTGTTGAAACCCTTTTTGTGAAAATATTCGATATTAAATACACAAGTGTGGCGTGGGTTGTCGCGGCGGGTTTCATCGCTGCAAACGGGTTAAGGTTTATGAAAGGGCTGAACTATGTCGCGGTACCTGTGATACTTCTTCTCACGGTGGTGATTTTCGTATATTCCGACAAAGAAAAAGCAAGCGGCGCATACAACTTTTTCAACGGAATAACGTACGCCGCGATGAACGTTATGTTGTCGATGGGCGTGATGATAAGGCTTGGAAAAACCGCGACGAAAAAGTCGATTTGGGCGTCGGGGTGCGCGACTGCGGTCGTTATGGCGACGATGCTTGCGCTTATCACGCTTGTCGTGAAAAAGAGCGGCGGCGAAATGCCCGTGTATGCCGCGGCGGACAAGGTCGGGCTTAAATACGCGGCGGGCGCGGTGATACTTCTTTCGGTATTTACGACGATGGTATCCGCGCTTGAAACGGCGGCGGAAATAATCGTGCCGGACGAAAAAAAGAAAACCGCGGGCGTCATTTTCGTCACGCTTTTGTCGCTTCCGATTCAGGCGTTGTTCTCTTTTGAGGATATCGTCGATTATTATTATCCCGTCGTGTCGGGAATGGGCATACTTATCGTAATCGTTTTATCGGTTTTCGTAATTTTCAAAAAACGGGACGGCAAAATCAAAAAATCCGTTGACTTTTAATCCCAAATATTATAACATAAGAAAAATTTACAATTTTTCCGAAAAAAATTTTAACGAGGTGTACAAATGGCAAAGATTTTGAAGGAAGGTTTAACTTTTGACGACGTTTTGCTTATCCCCAAGCGCAGCGACGTGCTTCCCAAAGACGTCGATTTGTCGGTGGAACTTGCAAAAGGGCTTAAACTCAACATTCCGCTTCTGAGTGCGGGAATGGATACCGTTACCGAATCCCAGATGGCAATCGCGATGGCAAGGGAAGGCGGCGTCGGTATCATTCACAAAAACCTGACTATCGAAGAACAGGCGGCGCACGTAGACCGCGTGAAGCGCAGCGAACACGGCGTCATTACCGATCCGTTTTACCTTGGACCGGACAACCTCGTTACCGAAGCGGTCGCGCTTATGGCAAAGTACAGAATCAGCGGCGTTCCCATCGCGAAAGAAGGGAAACTCGTGGGTATTCTTACCAACCGCGATCTTAAATTCGAGACAAATTACAACCAGCCCATCGGCAATATAATGACGTGGAAAAACCTTGTGACCGCACCCGTCGGCACCACGCTTGAAGAGGCGAAAGAAATTCTCGGGGAGCACCGCATCGAAAAACTGCCCATCGTTGACGCCGATTTCAATCTGAAAGGGCTTATCACCATCAAAGACATCGAAAAAGCCATTCAGTATCCCAACTCCGCAAAGGACGCGGGCGGCAGACTGCTTGCGGGAGCGGCGGTCGGCATCGCGAACAACACGATGGAAAGGGTTGAAGAACTCGTCAGAAACAAAGTCGACGTAATCGCCGTCGATACGGCGCACGGACACAATGCGATCGTTATCGAAACGGTCAAAAAAATCAAAAAGAAATTCCCTTGCCTTCCCGTCATCGCGGGTAACGTCGCAACGGCGGAAGCCACGCGCGACCTGATTGAAGCGGGCGCGGACATCATAAAAGTCGGTATGGGCCCCGGCAGTATCTGTACGACGCGCGTCATCGCGGGTATCGGCGTGCCGCAAATCACGGCGGTTATGGACTGCGCCGAAACTGCCGACAAATACGGCAAGAAAGTCATCGCCGACGGCGGTATCAAATTCAGCGGCGACATCGTGAAAGCAATCGGTGCGGGCGCGGCGGCGGTCATGATCGGCAGCCTGTTTGCGGGAACTATGGAAAGCCCCGGCGACATCGAAATGTTCCAGGGAAGAAGTTTCAAGGTGTATCGCGGAATGGGCAGTATCTCTGCAATGGCGGCGGGCAGCAAAGACAGATACTTCCAGGACAGCGAAGACGCGAGAAAACTCGTGCCCGAAGGCGTCGAAGGTCGCGTACCTTACAGGGGAAGCCTTGCCGACGTCGTTTATCAGATGGTCGGCGGTATCCGCTCCGGTATGGGCTACTGCGGAAAACATAACATCGAAGAACTGCGTACCACGGCGGAATTCGTCAGAATTTCCAACGCGTCGCTTATCGAAAGCCATCCGCACGACATCACGATTACGAAAGAAAGCCCCAACTACTCCACCAGGGCGTAACGGATTTTATTATGGTTTACGGCAATACGAAAGGAATAAAACAAACCGTGCTTGCGCGGCTTGACGCTCTTATCGGGGCGTACGACAAAAACCTTCTTATCGACAGGACGGTTCTTTCGACTATTGCCGAAATTACCGAAAAAATCAACCGCGAGATTTGCGTGTTCGTCGCAAGAAACGGACAGGTCGTCGCGGTGGGAGTGGGCGACAGCGGCACGGTATCGCTTGAAGATTTTTCGTTGAAGCGCAGCGACAAACGTTTTCAGGGCGTGAGATGCGTGCATACTCACCCGAAAGGAAGCGGAAAACTGTCGGATATGGACACGTCCGCGCTCACGTCGATGCGCCTTGACGCAATGATTGCCGTCGGCGTGTTGCACGGAAGAGTAAACGACGTCGAAGTCGCTTTTATCAACGGCAAAAAAATCGACAGGTTTTATTTTAAGTCCGCGGCAAAAATCGACGACGCCGAAATGATTTCGAAAATCACCGAATACGAAAGAAAATCGGTGATCCCCGACGTTGTCGACAATACGCCCGAAACGCGCGGGGCAATCCTTGTAAACGTCGGCACGGGCAGCGACCTCGACGTCGAAATCGAGGAGCTGAAACGACTCGCCGACACGATGGGACTTGACGTCAAAGGCGCGGTTGTCCAAAAACAAAATCCCGACAAGGGCTATTGCGCGGGGCTTGGTAAACTTGAAGAAATTAAACGCCTCGTGCAGGTGGAAAATGCGGAATTCGTCATTTTCAACAATATGCTCACGGGAAGTCAACTGAACAATATTGAAGAATACGTCGGCGCGAAGGTCATCGACCGTCCGATGCTCATTCTTGAAATTTTCGCGCGGCACGCAACCTCGAACGAGGGCAAACTTCAAGTGCAACTCGCGATGATGAAATATACTTTGCCGAAACTTTTGGGACAAGGCAAAGAATTGTCGAGAATCGGCGGCGGGGGCTCTGGCGGCGCAGCGACGAAAGGAAGCGGCGAAACCAAACTCGAAACCGACAGACGGCGTATCCGTCGCAGCATTTACGAACTGTCGGAACGCATCGAAATTCTGAAAAAAGAAAGGGATTTGCGCCGTGAACGCCGCAAAAAATCGGGCATAAAAACCGTCGCCATCGTCGGGTATACAAACGCCGGAAAGTCCACGCTGATGAACCTTCTGACGAAAGCGGGAGTCAAGGCGGAAGACAAACTTTTCGCAACGCTCGATCCCGTGACGCGCAAGATTTTCGTCGATATCGGCAAGGAATATCTTCTGACCGACACAGTAGGTTTCATCGACAATCTCCCGCACGAGTTCGTCGACGCTTTCAGAAGCACGCTGGAAGAAGCAACGTACGCCGACCTTATTCTGCACGTTGCGGATTGCAGTTCAAAGGACCTTGAAAGACAGGAAAAAGTCGTGAAAGACGTCCTTGCGTCGCTGGGCGTTACCGACACGCCGATTATAACGGTTTATAACAAAGCCGACGCAAACGCAGGATTTTCCACAGACGAAAAAAACACCGTCGTGATTTCGGCAAAAACCGGGGACGGCGTGAACAAACTGAAAGAAATGATCGTCGAAAAATTATTTTAATTTTCCAAGTCGTCTTAATTTGTTGACGTTCATCGGATAATCGGGCGACTTGATAAGCGCGTTCCAGAGCAGGAAGTCGTCGACCGTGGTGTCGTAAAAATTCGCAAGGCTCAAAAGTATGTCGGGCTCCACGTCCTTTAAGTCGTTTTCGTAGCGGCTGTAAGTGCTGCGGGAGACGTGCAAAGCGTCGGCAAGTTGTTGGCTGGTATAGCCTTTTCTTTTTCTGATTTGTTTAAGTAAACGACCGAATAACATCTTTAATCATACAAAAAGGCTCGGTAAACCGAGCCTTTTATCATTTTATCTTAGTAAGCGAGTTCTTTTTCCAGATATTCGACAAGTTTATCGACAGGCATTCTGATTTGCGCCATGCTGTCGCGTTCACGCACGGTTACGGTGTTGTCGTCAATGGTGTCGAAGTCAACCGTCACGCAGAAAGGCGTGCCGATTTCGTCCTGACGGCGGTAACGTTTGCCGATGCTTGCGCTTTCGTCGTACGTGCAGGAAAAGTGCTTTTGAAGCATGCGGTAAATTTCCGTCGCTTTGTCTCCGAGTTGTTTCTTTTGCAAAGGAAGCACCGCGACCTTATACGGCGCGAGAGCGTGATGCAAATGCAAAACAACGCGGGTATCGCCGTCGACTTCTTCCTCGTCATAGGCGTTTGAAAGCACGGCAAGGAACATACGCTCGACGCCCAGCGACGGCTCGACAACGTAAGGAATATATCTTTCGTTCGTGACGGGATCGACATAGTCCATATTTTCGCCGCTGACGCGCTGATGGCAGTTAAGGTCGTAGTCGGTGCGGTCGGCAACGCCCCAAAGTTCGCCCCAACCGAACGGGAATTTGAACTCGAAGTCGGTCGTGGCGCGGCTGTAAAAGCAAAGTTCTTCCTTATCGTGGTCGCGCAGGCGCAGGTTTTCTTCCTTGATTCCGAGGCCGTAAAGCCAATTTTTGCAGTGTTCTTTCCAGTAATCGAACCATTCAAGGTCGGTGCCGGGTTTGCAGAAGAATTCAAGTTCCATCTGTTCAAACTCGCGGACGCGGAAGATGAAGTTGCCGGGGGTAATTTCGTTTCTGAAAGACTTGCCGATTTGTCCGATACCGAAAGGCACTTTCGCTCTTGTGGTGCGCTGCACGTTTTTGAAGTTTACGAAGATACCTTGCGCGGTTTCGGGACGAAGGTACACGGTGCTTGTCGTGTCTTCCGTGACGCCCTGGAAGGTCTTGAACATAAGGTTGAATTTTCTCACGCCGGTGAAGTCGGAGTTGCCGCAGATCGGGCACGGGATTTTGTTTTCCCTGATATATTCTTCCATTTGTTCGTTCGTCCAGCCGGCGATGTTAAGAGTGATACCTTTTTTGGCGTTCCAGTTTTCGATAAGGTCGTCGGCGCGATGACGGGATTTGCACGCTTTGCAGTCCATAAGAGGGTCGGAAAAACCGCCGATATGTCCGCTTGCTTCCCAGACTTTCGGATTCATAAGAATCGCGCAGTCAAGACCTACGTTATATTCGCTTTCGGTGATGAATTTTTTCCACCACGCTTTTTTGATATTGTTTTTAAGTTCGACGCCCAAAGGACCATAGTCCCAGGTGTTTGCAAGCCCGCCGTAAATTTCGCTTCCCGGGAAGACGAAGCCGCGGTTTTTCGCAAGCGCGACGAGTTTATCCATTGTCAGATTTGCCATAAACGCATACCTCATAAAAAAGTTTATTTATATTCTATTTACATATTAAGAAAAAGTCAAGCGAAACGCCGACGGGCAAGGTTTTTATGTAACAAAAAAAATGAAGTTTGCGTATTGTGAAGTATAGATAATCCTTGCGGTTATCGAGTATGAAAGGGAGGTTGTGCTATGAACGGAAACTTTTTCGGCGGCGGTTCGGGCTGTGACTGTATGTTATGGATTCTTATCCTTCTTTGCTGCTGTGGCGGATGCGGCGGCGGTTGCAACGACGGTTGCGGATGCGGCGGCGGAGCGTACGGCTTCTGGCCGTGGCTTGTGATTCTGTGTTGCTGCTGCGGATGCGGCGGTGGCGGCGGGTGCAAATAATACATAAAAGCACCATTTTTTCGGGACGGCGGGCGGCGCCGTCCTTTTTTTAAGGCTATTATTTGTTTTCAATAAAATTCAGTAAAGCTTGTTGCTTTTCTTTTGACATCTGACGATATGTTGTAAGGAGAGTTTTTTCGCAGGAAGTCAAATATTCAATACTTTCGTCTTCGTTAAAAAATTGTGAAAGAGTAATACCGAAAGCGGTGCATAACTTTTGCAAAGTATCAATTTTTGGGGGAGTGCCCCTGCTTAAAAGCGACTGCAAAGTAGATTGAGTTATTTCTGCTTCGAGCGCCAAAGTGTAAACTGACCAATTTCTTTCGGCGCATAATTTTTTAATTTTCTTGTTAATATCCATAATCACCTCTATATAAATTTTCAACCGCAAATGCGTTAAACATACAACGCAAACAAATTGACATTAGTACGCAATTGCGTTATACTTCAAAAGGACAATAGTTTACTAGAAGGGGGATTTAATAACTTGGCAAACAAATCTTTGGAAGTCGCAAGAAAAGATAAAGTAGATGAGTTTTATACTCAACTAAGCGATATAGAAGCGGAACTAAAACATTATAAGAGACATTTTAATGATAAAGTGGTTTTTTGTAATTGTGATGATCCTTATGAAAGTAACTTTTTCAAGTATTTTGCAATGAATTTTAATTTTCTTGGACTAAAAAAACTTATTGCAACATGCTATGATCCGTCGCCGATAGCATTTACACAACTTTCTATTTTTAATGACGCAAACGTGTCGATACCGAATAGCGTTAGAAAAGCGTATAAAATTGAAATAAGTGAAGTCGGCGACGAAAATCGCGATGGAGCATACGATATGAGCGATGTCGCACGTTTGTTAAAAAGCAGTAGTAGCAATGCGCTTACGATGTTGAACGGGAATGGCGATTTTCGTTCGGATGAATGTATTGAATTATTGAAAGAGGCGGATATTGTTGTAACAAATCCCCCGTTTTCATTGTTCAGAGAATATGTTGCTCAACTGATTAAGTATGACAAAAAGTTTTTAATTATTGGTAATCAAAACGCTATTACCTACAAAGAGATTTTTCCGCTTATAAAAGAAAACAAAATATGGTTAGGATACAGCAGCGGAGCGCAAGCATTTTTGGTGCCGGATTCTTTTCAAAAAAATAATACATATATTAAGGACGGGAAGAAGTATGCGAAGTTCGGGAATATTTGCTGGTTCACTAATCTTGATATTGAAAAAAGACAAAAAGAATTAACTTTATATAAAAAATATAATCCGCAAGACTATCCGAAATATGATAATTACGATGCAATTGAAGTATCAAGAGTAGCAGATATTCCTTACGATTATTTTCCAACCGACGAAACGTCGGGGTATATGGGAGTGCCCATAACATTTTTGGATAAACATAATCCGGAGCAGTTTGATATTGTAAAATTCAGAAAAGGTGATGATGAAAAAGACTTGACATATACAATAGATAATCCGACAATTTCTTACAGACAGACAGACAGACAGACAGACAGACAGACAGACAGACAGACAGACAGACAGACGCAAAATTACGCCGTATTTCCGAATTATCATCAGACGCAAGGTGTAACGGAGTTATGGGGGTGCCAATCACCTTCCTCGACAAATACAATCCTGAACAATTTGAACTTATCGGAGCAACCGAAAGTGAAGGAAAAGGATTCTCGGGAGATTTGTGGAAACAAGACAGCGGAATTGCGCAAGCAATCGCAAATGGCGAGCGAAAGTACAAACGCTTGTTTATCAGAAGAAAGTTGTAACGGAATAATGGGCGTACCCATTACATTTCTTGAAAAATACAATCCAAAACAATTTGAAATTATAGGAATAGACAGATACACGGTGCCAAAAAAGGCATTGGTCGGAGGCAGAGTTGCCATTAACGGAAAGCCTCGGTATGCGAGAATACTGATCAGGAGAAAGAAAAATGAAAATTGAATTGAATGAAGTGACGATTGGTGAGATTTGTCGAGGATATATTGACAACGCCGAAGAAGGCGTCGTCGGATATAGCGGAAAACTGAACATACGGCCAAAATATCAACGAGAGTTCGTTTATGATGAAAAAAAACGCAACGCCGTAATAGATACAATTATGAAAGGATTTCCGTTGAATGTAATGTATTGGGTGAAAAACGAAGACGGGAATTTTGAAGTTCTTGACGGACAACAACGCACAATCAGTTTTTGCCAATATATCGCCGGAGAATATTCTTTTAATGAACGATATTTTCATAGTTTAACAAATGCCGAGCGAAGTAGAATACTTGATTATAAAGTGATGGTTTATTTTTGCGAAGGCGACGACGATGAAAAACTCGCGTGGTTTAAAATCATAAACATTGCCGGTGAAAAACTAACTGATCAAGAATTACGAAACGCGGTTTATTCAGGAAGTTGGCTCACCGACGCAAAAAGTATTTTCAGTAAAAGCAATTGTGCGGCATATTTATTAGCAAAAGATTATGTAACAGGGAGCCCTATTAGACAGGAAATCCTTGAAACAGCGTTAAAATGGATAAGTAAAGATAGAATAAAAGATTATATGTCGTTACATCAGCACGATCCTAACGCGCAGGCGTTATGGCGTTACTTTATGAATGTTATTGAGTGGGTTAAGGGTACGTTTACTACTTATCGTAAAGAAATGAAAGGCGTAAATTGGGGTGCTTTATATGATGAGTTCAAGGAAACCGTTTATGATACAGATAAAATTGAAGATGAAATTAAAAAATTAATGATTGACGATGATGTAACAAATAAAAAAGGAATTTATCCATATATTCTGACTAGAAACGAAAAATACTTGAATATTCGTGCGTTTACAGAAAGTCAGAAAAGAAGTGCTTACGAAAGGCAAAATGGCGTATGTTCCGTATGTGGTAAAGTATTTGATATAAAGGATATGGAAGGTGACCATATTAAACCATGGTGCGAAGGCGGAACGACAAGTGTTGACAATTGTCAGATGCTTTGTAAAGAATGCAACAGAAGAAAAAGTAATAGATAAAATAAAAGAATTAGGGGACGGCGGGCGGCGCCGTCCTTTTTTTAATTTATAATCGCGACGGCGTAGGACAGCGACCACAGATACGAATACCATAAAAGCAGGACGGGAACGGCGGCTTTTGCAAGCTTACCCACTCGGGATCGCAGAATAAAAATACAAAAAATCCACATTAACGCCAAAGTGACAGTCATTGTGACAAGTCCAAGCAGGGGATTTCTTGCCGCGAAAAACAGCGCAAGGAACAATGCGGACGAAAACTTGACCGACGCATACAATCCGAATGTCGGATTTACCGCGCCTTTGACGAGCGCGTCGGACACGACGAACGCTTCAAGTGCCGTCGCGGCCGAGTACAACGCCGTGAACGTCGTCGTGTCCAACCAAAACACCGGTAAAGTAAGACCTGAAAACCACGAAAGGTTTCTTTGCACGGTGAAACTTCCCGTCCATTCCACGATAAGCGCAAACGAAAGCGCGAAAAACGCGGCGTAAAGCCATTTTACTTTTTGCATATAAGAATTATATTTATAACGCGTATCATATATGTTTGAAAAATAATAGTTGTAAAATGCGCGCGCTTTTGGTATAATAACGTAAAATCACGATAAGGATTAAAAAATGTTACTTGTTATCGACGTAGGAAATACGAATATGAAACTCGGCGTGTACGACGGCGACGTCCTGAAAAAAAGCTGGCGTCTTTCAACCGAGGCAAAGCGCACCGCGGACGAACTCGGAATGATTTTGTACGACTTGTTCAAAAACGTCGGCGTTGAATTTCAGGATATCGACGGCATTATCATGTCGTCCGTCGCGCCAATGCTCAACTACACGGTGGAGCATATGTGCACGTACTATATGAAGAAAAAGCCCGTCTTCGTGGACGCCACGCTTAAAACGGGTTTGAAAATCAAATATAACAACCCCATCGAACTCGGCGCGGACAGGATTGTCGACGCGGTTGGGGCGCACTTCTTATACGGCGGGCCGCTTATCGTTGTGGATTTCGGCAGTGCGACGACGTTCAACGCGGTGACGGCAGACGGCACGTTTTTGGGCGGCGCGATTTGCGCCGGCGTCAAAACCGCGTCGGAAAGCCTTGTGAACACCGCCGCGAAACTTCCCCGTTTTGAACTTGTTCCGCCGAAAGACGCGATTGCCCGTTCCACAATCGAGGGTATGCAGTCGGGCGCGGTTTACGGATATGCGGGGCAGGTTGACTACATTGTCAGAAAATTCCGCGAAAATCCGCTTATGAAAGACGCGAAAGTCATCGCGACGGGCGGTTTGTCGGAACTTGTCGTCAACGCGGACAAGTCGATTATCGACGTCGTTGACCGCTCGCTTTCTCTCAAAGGGCTTAAAATTTTGTACGATATGAATAAAGAAGGTAATAACGAATGAAAAAAGTCGGCATCGCGCTGCTCGGACTGGGTACGGTCGGGGGCGGCACTTATAAGATTCTGGAAAAAAACCACGACGCTTTCAAAAAGTACGAAGGGCTCGATATCGAAGTCCTGCACGTGCTTGAACGCAATATGAAAAGGGTTGAAGAGTTGGGCGTAAATCCCGACATCGTTTCAACCGACATCGACAACGTCGTGAACAACAAAGATATCTCGATAGTTTGCGAGTTTTTCGGCGGTATCGAACCCGCAAGGACGTTCCTTATCAAGGCTCTGGAAGCGGGCAAAAGCATCGTCACCGCAAATAAGGAATTGTTTTCAAAACACTGGCACGAACTCGAAGCGGCGGCAAAACGCGGCAAGGCGGGGCTGTATTTCGAGGCGAGTTGCGTCGGCGGCGTGCCCATAATCCGCACGATTACCGAAGGTATGCAGGCAAATACGATTTTGTCGATAAAGGGCATAATAAACGGCACGACGAACTATATTTTGTCGGCGATGAGCGAAAACGGCACGTCGTACGAAGATGCGCTGAAATCCGCACAGGAACTCGGGTATGCCGAATTCGATCCGACAGCCGACGTCGAAGGCTTTGACGCGTCGTACAAACTGTCGATTTTGTCCACGCTGTCCTATCACAAAAAAGTGCCCGTACAAAGGGTGTATCGCGAGGGCATCACGAAGATTTCCGTGGACGACATAAACACCGGGAAGAAACTCGGCTACACGCTGAAACTCCTTGCAATCAGCAAAAACAACAACGGAAAAATCGAGGCGCGCGTGCATCCCGCTTTCATTAAAAGCAGCCATCCGCTTGCGGCGGTGTCGGGCAGTTTCAACGCCGTGTATCTTGTCGGCGACAGCGTCGGCGATATTATGCTTTACGGCAGGGGCGCGGGCGATCTGCCCACCGGCAGCGCAATCGTCAGCGATATTATTTATGCGGCGCATCAGCGCAAACCACGCTATTTACCGTTCAAAAACGACGGTTCAAGTCGCGATTCGGACTTTATCACCGATTTTAAGAGCAAGTATTACGTCCGTATATGCGCCACCGACCGCGAAGGAATTCTGGGCAGAATTTCAACCGTTTTCGGCAAAAACAAAATCGGCATCGAAAAGGTTTTTCAGAACGAAGAGAACGTCAATTCAAAGACGGACATTATCTTCGTCACGCACCTGAGTCACGAGAAAATCATTGAAAAAGCGTTGAAAGAAATCACCGCTCTTGACGGCGTGAAAAACGTCGCCGCGCTTATCCGCGTTGAAGAATAATGAAAGAAATCATACTGTCCGCAATCGGCGACACAATCAAAAATTTTGAGGAAAAAATCGCTCAGGCACAAACGCTTTGGGAAAAGGTGCAGATCTTTTTCGACACCTACAAAGTGTGGATTCTGGTCGGGCTTGTCGTGCTTGTGGGAATAATCTTTTTTGTCAACATAATGGAAGCGAAAAAGCGCAAAGACGACCGCGACAACAAAAAATAACAGCGCAAAAACGCGCAAAACCGCATTAAAAAAACTCCGCCACGGCGGAGTTTTTTGTTTGGGATATACCGATAAAATATTTTTATTTTTTGTCGTTTTCGCGGATTTCCACACGGCGGATTTTGCCCGACGTCGTTTTCGGAAGTTCTTTCACAAACTCCACGATGCGCGGGTATTTATACGGCGCGGTTACTTTTTTCACGTGGTTTTGCAGTTCCTTGATAAGGGCGTCCGACGGCTGATAGTTTTTGGTTAGGACGATTGTCGCTTTCACGATTTGTCCGCGCAGGTCGTCGGGGACGGCGGTGATTGCACATTCCAACACCGCGGGGTGTTCCATAAGCGCGCTTTCGACCTCGAAAGGTCCGATGCGGTAGCCCGACGATTTGATGATATCGTCCTTTCTTCCGACGTACCAGAACCAGCCGTCTTTGTCCTGATAGGCAAGGTCGCCGGTGTGGAAGTAAACGTCGTTTTTAAGGGCGGCGGTGCGCGCCTCGTCCTTGAAGTAGCCCGCGACGAGTCCGCATTGATTTTCCGATTTCAGTATGGCGATTTCGCCTTCTTCGCCGGGTTTAACCTCGTTTTCGTCGTCGTCGATAAGGCGCACGTCGTACAGGGGACTGGGCTTTCCGAGACTGCCCGTAACGGGGGACAAATATTTGAACGTGCCCAGCATTACCGTGCCTTCGGTCTGACCGAAACCTTCGTAAATTTTGAGCCCGGTCGCTTTTTCAAACTGTTTGAACACTTCGGGATTCAAACTTTCGCCGGCGGTGGAGCAATGTTTTATCGAGGATAAATCGAAACTCGACAAGTCTTCTTTCACCAAAAATCTGTAAATCGTGGGCGGGGCGCAAAAAGTCGTTATCCCGTATTTTTTCACAAGCGGCAAGACGTCCGTGGGGGTAAATCTGCCGTGGTAGTCGTAGGCGAAAACCGCCGTGCCCGATATCCACTGACCGTAGATTTTGCCCCAGCTGCATTTTGCCCAGCCCGTTTCCGCCATAGTGAAGTGCAAGCCGTCGTCGACGACGTCCTGCCAATATTTTGCGGTGAAGACGTGTCCCAAAGGATACAAAAAGTCGTGCATGACCATTTTGGGCATACCCGTCGTGCCCGAAGTGAAATATACGAGCATCAGATCGCGGGGGTTCGGGCGCGCGTCGAAGGAAAATTCCGCAGGCGCGTTTTCAAGTTTTTCGTCAAGGTTGTCGAAGTGCGCGCCGTTTACCGACAATACGCCTTTCAGGTTTTTGCAATCGGGAAGAGCAAGCGAGATATGTTCCGCAACGTCTTCTTCTTCCGTCGCAAACAGCAGTTTCACGCCCGCTTCGTTCACGCGGTACGCGACGTCTTTCGGGGTGAGCATATGAGTTGCGGGGATAAGTACGACGCCCATTTTGCAGCACGCCACGACAAGTACCCAGTATTCCCAACGACGGTTGAGCATACTCATTACGAAGTCGCCTTTTTTCACGCCGTACGATGAAATGACGTTGCACATTTTCAGCGACAATTCCTTCATTTCGCCAAAGGTGATGACTTTTTCTTCGCCTTTCTGATTGCACCATACAAGGGCGCGTTTTTCGGGACAAAGCCTTGCGTATTCGTCCACGACGTCAAATCCGAAGTTGAAATCGGACGGAACGCAAAGTTTCGCGTTTCTTCTGAAATCGTCGTAGTCCGAAAAATCCGTTCTATTCAAAAACTTGCTTAAAAGATTCATATTCACTCGAAAATTTATAATTTAGTCAATGATAGCACACTTTATTATAAAATAAAAGCAAATTGAAATACTAATTTTCGATCGACTTTTTGAAAGACTTTTGTCAGGACTTGCAATTTGACCTTGCAGGTGGTATAATAGGGTAACTAAAATGAGGTAGTATATGCTTGACAGGCAATTAAACGCCGTGCTGACTGTCCTTAACGACTTTTCGGATGGCGCCTATAAAATCATCGACGCGGACGAAATCATCGCGAAATTGTCCGATTCCGACCGTTGCACAAAAGTGGAACTTTCGGGGATAATCCGCACGTTGTCCGACAACGATTATATCAAAGTCAAATATTCGACGGTGGACGAGTATTGCCTTGCCACGCTTGCAAAAGCGCGCGCCATCGAAAAGGTGGAACCGCACGATTCGCACCCCACCGCATCCGTCGACGTTCCCGTCGCAGGCGAAAAAGGCAAGTCGAAAGAAATCAAACTTGACAGCATTTCTTTAAGGAAAATGATAAGAAAAGCGGCGTTCTGGGGCGCGCTTCTCGGCGGGCTCATCGCAAGCGCGATCGCTCTTCTTATCGGCGTTTTCCTGAAAATGAAATAAGAGGCGGACTATGGCAGTTGAAAAACACGCACTGAATAAAAAAGAAAGGGCGCTTATGCACGTCCTTCTTAATCTCGCCGAAAAAAACGACGAGGGCGTTTGTCTGGTGAAACCGCTTGAAATTTTTGAGGCGTTGCCGTACGATTATGCCTACACCCCCGAAGAACTTGAACCTATGCTCAAAGGGCTTGCGCTCGACGATTATCTGGAATACATTTCCGCCGACAACCACGGCGAATTGACGTATTGCATCACGATGCATCAGAAAGGGCTTTCGTTCGCGCGCGTCGAAAGGGCGTGGCGCAAAAGCGTTTACAACAAACTGCTGATTACGGTATGCACGGCAATCGTTTCCGGCACGATCGCAATCATCATAAGATATATCATCGCCCCGCTTATTATGGGCAAGTTTCGTTGATGGAAAATCATCTTTTTCAGTTAAAATCGAAATTCAGACCAAACGGCGATCAGGAACAGGCAATCGAAAAACTTGTCGAGGGACTGAACGACGGGTTTCGTACGCAGGTGCTTCTGGGCGTTACGGGAAGCGGCAAAACCTTTACGATGGCAAACGTCATCGAAAGGGTGCAACGTCCCGCGCTCGTTATCGCGCACAACAAAACGCTTGCGGCGCAGCTTTGCAACGAGTTTCGTGAGTTTTTCCCCGATAACCGCGTGGAGTTTTTCGTATCGTATTACGACTACTATCAGCCCGAAGCGTATATCCCGAGAAGCGACACTTACATCGAAAAGGAACTGGAAGTCAACGACGAAATCGACAAACTCAGAAACAGCGCGACAAGCAGTCTTTGCGAAAGAAACGACGTCATCGTCGTCAGTTCCGTATCGTGCATATACGGGCTGGGCGCGCCCGAAGAATACTTTAACCTGTCCATCTCTTTGCGCCCCGAAATGACGCTTGACCGTGACGATTTGGCGCGTAAACTCGTGAATATACAATATAAGCGCGCCGACATCGACTTTCAGCGCAGCACATTCAGAATGCGCGGCGACGTTGTGGATATATTCCCGTCGTCAAATTCGGAAGTCGCGATACGGGTTGAGTTTTTCGGTGACGAAATCGAAAAACTTTATGAAATCGACGCCCTTACGGGAAAGCCGTTGTCGCGGCTCGAACACGCAGTCATTTTCCCCGCAACCCATTACGTCGTCGGCGAAAGCCGTATGGAAAATGCCCTGACGCTCATCACGAAAGACAGGGAAGAAAGGGTGAAATATTTCACCGACCGCAATAAACTTATCGAGGCGCAACGAATCGGCGAGCGCGTCGCGTACGACGTCGAAATGATGCGCGAAATGGGCTATTGCAGCGGCATCGAAAATTACAGCAGATACTTTGACGGAAGGAAACCCGGCGAGCCACCGTACACTTTGTTGGACTTCTTCCCGAAAAATTTCGTCTGTTTCATCGACGAAAGCCATATGACGATCCCGCAAATCCGCGGTATGTACAACGGCGACAGAAGCAGGAAGGAAAACCTTGTGGAATACGGTTTCCGTCTGCCCGCCGCTTTCGACAACCGTCCGCTCCGCTTCGACGAGTTTGAGAAAAGGATTTATCAGCTTGTGTGCGTGTCGGCGACTCCCGCCCCGTTCGAGTTGCAGGAAGCCGACCAGGTGGCGGAACAACTCATACGTCCTACGGGCATTATCGACCCCGAAATTTTTATACGCCCCGTCGAAGGACAAATCGACGACCTTATTTCCGAAATCAATTTGACCGTCGAAAAGGGCGGCAGAACGCTTGTTACGACGCTCACCAAAAAAATGGCGGAAAACCTTACTTCGTTTTTGAAGGAAAAGGGGATCAAGGTTAAGTATATGCACAGTGACATTGACACGCTGGAACGAATCGAAATCATCAATTCTTTGAGAAAAGGCGACGTCGACGTGGTTGTCGGAATCAACCTTTTAAGAGAAGGGCTCGATCTTCCCGAAGTAATGCTCGTTGCGATTCTCGACGCCGATAAGGAAGGGTTTTTAAGAAGCGAAACCGCGCTTATCCAGACCGTCGGCCGCGCCGCAAGAAACGTCGACGCAAGGGTTATCATGTACGCCGATACGGTAACGGGCAGCATGCAACGCGCAATTGACGAAACAAACCGCAGAAGAAAGATACAATCCGACTACAACGCGGCACACGGCATCGTGCCGCACACCGTCGTGAAAGAAATCGTAAATACAATCGAAATCACAAAAAAGCTGGATAAAGACGCAAAACGCGACCGTAAAGATATCGCTTCGGAACTTGAACGTCTGAAAGGACTTATGCAAGTCGCGGCGGAAGGGCTGGATTTCGAGGCGGCAATCAAACTTCGCGACAGAATATCCGAACTTAAAAAAGAACTTGGAAGATAACGTAAATGACGGACAAAATTTTTGTAAAAGGAGCAAAAGAGAATAACCTTAAAAACATCGACGTCGAAATCCCGCGCGACAAACTTGTCGTGTTCACGGGGCTTTCCGGCAGCGGTAAGTCGTCGCTTGCTTTCGACACGATTTTCGCCGAAGGGCAAAGACGTTATATCGAAAGTCTGTCAAGTTACGCCCGTATGTTTTTGGGACAAATGGAAAAACCCGACGTCGAATATATCGAAGGGCTTTCCCCCGCCGTTTCCATCGATCAGAAAACGACGTCCAAAAACCCGCGCTCGACGGTGGGCACCGTTACCGAAATTTACGATTATTTAAGGCTTTTGTACGCCCGCGTCGGCACTCCGCATTGTCCGAAGTGCGGCAGGGAAATCGAACATCAGACGGTTGACCAGATTACCGACAAAATCATCGAAAGCACCGTGCAGTCGGGCGACAATAAGGTCATAATTATGGCACCCGTCGTCAGAGGCAGAAAGGGCGAATACAGAAAGGAACTTGAAGACTTCAAAAAGTCCGGCTACGTCCGCGTGCGTGTGGACGGCATCGACTATACCCTTGACGAAGAAATCGTCCTTGACAAAAACGTAAAACACGATATATCGGTGACAATCGACCGTATCGCCGTAAAAGAAGGCTCGGAAAGACGTCTGACGGACAGCGTCGAAGCCGCGCTCAAACTCGCAAACGGACTTGTCGTCGTCGAAAACGCAAAAAAGACGACGATTTACAGCACGAAATACAGTTGTCCCGATTGCGACGTCAGCATCGAAGAACTGGAACCCAGACTGTTTTCTTTCAATAATCCGTACGGGGCTTGTCCCGAATGCGGCGGGCTGGGCTTCCGCAACGAAATCGACCTGAAAAAGATTATCGTCGACGAAAATCTGGGCGTCGGAAACGGCGGACTTGCCGCGCCGTCGGGGTGGAATCTCGGCAGCGGCGACATCGTACGCTCGCAACTGAACGCGTTGTCGAAGGTGCTGGATTTTTCGCTCACGACTCCGATTAAAGACTTGCCGAAGTGGAAACTTGACGCGATATTGTACGGCGTCGACGAAAGAATCCCGATGGATTATAACTCACGCAGTTTTCGCGGGCAATTCATGACGAAATACGAAGGTATCGTCAACAACCTTATGCGCCGCTATCGCGAAACGACAAGCGACGGCGTTAAGTACGAAATTGAAAGATATATGGTGTCCGTGCCGTGCAAAACGTGCGGCGGAAAACGCCTGAAAAAGGAAGCGCTCGCGGTTACCGTCGGCGGGCTTAACATTGCGGAACTTTCGGATATGTCGGTGAAAAAAATCGACGAATTTTTCGGCGCGCTCGTTCTTGACAAACAAAAAACGCTCATTGCAGAAAGAATAATCAAAGAAATCCGCGCAAGGCTGAAATTTCTGGTAAACGTCGGGCTCGATTATCTTACGCTTTCCCGCTCCGCCTCGACGCTTTCGGGCGGCGAATCTCAAAGGATAAGGCTTGCCACGCAAATCGGCAGCGGACTTACGGGAGTGTTGTATATCCTTGACGAGCCGTCGATCGGGCTTCACCAGAAGGATAACGAAAGATTACTAAGCAGTCTGAAAGGACTGCGCGACCTCGGAAACACGCTTATCGTTGTCGAGCACGACGAAGACACGATGCGCGCGGCGGATTACATCGTGGATATCGGTCCCGGCGCGGGTATACACGGCGGAAAACTCGTTGCGGCAGGCAGCGTGGACGACATTATCGCCTGCAAGGAGTCGATAACGGGCAAGTATTTGTCGGGCGAACTCAAAATCGACGTGCCCGAAGAAAGAAAACGCCCCGACGGCAGATATTTGTCGGTTCGCGGCGCAAGGCAAAACAATCTGAAAAACATCGACGTCGATATTCCCGTCGGACTTTTAACCGCGGTTACGGGCGTTTCGGGCAGCGGGAAAAGCAGCCTTGTCAACGAAATTATTTATCCCGCGGTTTATAACAAACTGAACAAAAGCAACCTTACGGAAGGGCAGTACGACGAAATCGTAGGCATCGATTACTTTGATAAAATCATCAATATCGATCAGTCGCCGATCGGTCGCACTCCGCGCAGCAATCCCGCGACGTACACGGGCGTTTTCACCCCGATAAGGGAACTGTTTGCCTCGACTCCCGACGCAAAGGCAAGGGGATATACGGCAGGCAGATTTTCGTTCAACATTTCGGGCGGCAGGTGCGAAAATTGCGGCGGCGACGGCATAATACAAATCGAAATGCACTTCCTGCCCGACATTTACGTCCCCTGCGACGTGTGCCACGGGAAGCGGTATAACAGAGAAACGCTGGAAGTGAAATATAAGGGCAAAAACATCAACGACGTCCTTGAAATGACCGTCGAGGAAGCGTGCGAATATTTCAAAAACATTCCGAAGATTTACAACAAAATAAAGACGCTTTACGACGTGGGGCTCGGGTACATCAAACTCGGTCAATCCGCAACCACGCTTTCGGGCGGCGAGGCGCAGCGCGTGAAACTTGCAACCGAACTCAGCAAACGCAGCACCGGCAAGACGCTGTATATTCTGGACGAGCCCACGACGGGACTGCATACCCACGACGTTGCAAAACTTATCGCGATCTTGCAAAGGCTTGTGTCGAGCGGCAACACCGTCGTCGTTATCGAGCATAATCTTGACGTGATAAAAGTTGCGGACAACATCGTTGACCTTGGTCCCGACGGCGGCGACAGAGGAGGCACGATCGTTGACGTCGGCACGCCCGAACATATCGCGGAAAACGAAAAGTCGTATACCGGACAGTTCCTTAAAAGGATTTTGAAGTAATGCAAAAACTACAAAAAACAATGTTAAAAAGCGGTTTTACGTTCGTAAAGCCGCTTTTTTGTCGAAATAATTAAATTATATCAATGGCGTTGAAGTCCAGCATATCTCGTATGTTTTGTATGAGTTGATACAGGCTTTCGATTTTGCTGAAAGCGTTGTCGGAGTCTTCGCATCTTAAACTTCCCGTGAGTTCCCCAAGTATTACGTTGACCTGTCGTGCGTCCTGACAGTAGGAAATCGCCTCCACGAGTTTTCGTTTTCTTGCCCAGAAGTTTTGCAGGTCTTCGGCGTAAGAAAGTGCGGAATCAACGTCGTCGTTTTGAAGGGCGGCTTCGATTTTTCCAATGCGCTCGTTGAAGGCGTCAAAGGTCTTATGCACGAAAAAATGTTCGGCAATCCCCGCGCCCAGAATCATAAGAAATATTATAAAAAGGATAACTGCTTTTTTCATTTTTCGATTATCGTGTTCACGACGCGCCCGTCGTAACTTTGTATAAACGCCGCGTCTTTGTCAATGGAAAACAAGAACACGTCGCGGATTGTCATATTCTCTTTTTCAAGCGTTTTTACGACGACGTCCTTTTCAAGGGGAGGGGTAATGCTTTTGAACGTATCCCCCATAAACCTGCCTTCGACGACGACGTTGTAAGGAAGGTTGTTGCTGCCGCCTTCGATATTAAGGTCGGCGTTCGTTACCGGCGCGTTTGCAAACTTTTGCAGCACGGACACTTTCCCGTTTGTTTCCAGCACGGCGTAGTTTATCTCGCCGATTTTGAAATATCCTTGTTCGCGCAGGCTTTCCAGAAGATCGTTTGCGGTCATTCCGCATTTTTTAAGCACGTCGCAGTCGATTTTGCCGTCGCCGATGAGGATAACGGGCTTGCCGTTGATGAGTTTTCGGAAGCGGTGACTTTTGATTGCGAAAAACGTCAGAAGGTTATGCAGTATCACAAGCGTGAATATCGGGATTATGCCGTAAATTATCGGAATTGTGTTGTCCGACATCGGAATGCACGCAAGGTCTGCCGCGACGAGAGTTATCGCAAACTCGAAGGGCTGGAACTCGGACAACTGCCGCTTTCCCATAAGCCGCATCGCCGCCAGCAGGAAAAAGTACAATATTATTGCGCGAATTAAAACGTTGAGCATATCGCTATTATTTTTAAGTTTTCGCGATTTATGCGCCGCCGCTTGATTTTTCGGCGCGGATAGTTTATTATTAGCGTTGCAGAGTAGATAAGTCGCGTTAAGTGTTGCGGGATGGAATGTCGCCCGCAAACGAAAGGGAAACCTGCGGTGGCTTGTCGCGTTCGCTGCGAAGTACCGCGTTTTCGCGCGGCTTTTAACGCGAACCTCTTAAAGGAGGTTTTTTTATGCTCAAAAACAAAATCGTTGCACAAGAACCCGACGTTTCCGTCGGGGAGTCTTCCGAAAAAAAATGTTATTTTACGGCGCAAAAGATTGCGTACCTTGCGGTATTCGTGGCGTTGAACGTCGTTGTCGGCATATTCTCGCCGCGCTTAGGCACGCTTAAAATCACGCTGACTTATACGGTATGTTTTCTTGCGGGGTACTTTTTCGGGCCGATTGCCGGCGGACTTGTCGGCGGACTCGGCGACGTGATCGGCTGTTTCGTCGGCGGCGGGTATGCGCCAAACCCGGTGATTCTTTGCGCGTCGGTGTTTATCGGCGTTATCCCGGGGCTCACGTCGTATATTAAAATCAAAAAACTCGGCGGCGCGATGCCGTATGTGAATATCGCAATATCGTATATTCTGGTTTACGTCGTCTGCACGCTTTTCATAAACACGTACGCATTGTATCTTATGGGGCTCAGCAAAGGGCAGACGTTTTTTGCCTATATGGGGGTGCGCGCGGTTACGCAAACGCCCGTTACCGCGATAAACGTCGGGCTTACTTTTTTGATTTATCCCGTTTTTTCAAAGATTTTTTCCGCGTCGTTTTGTAAAAGCGAGTAACGTCGAAGATTTTGAAAGCGACGCACGCCGCAAGGTACAAAATCATCGGTATTCCGCCCGAAATCGCAATCGCGAAAAACGGCGGAATTTTGGAAAACAGCAGGTTTTTCAGAAGACAGGTCAGCGCGACAAGCGGAAACGACAACAATATTGCAAGCGCGGTCTTTTTGGGATTGTCCAGAATCCGCGCTTTTTTATTGAGCGCGTTAAGGTTCAGAAAAGACGTGACGACGCTTCCCGCCGCGCCCCCGATCGCGACAGCGTAAATTCCGACGTACTTCGGCAGCGCGAGCGTCAGAATCATAAGTATCGCCGCGCCGACGGCGTAATTGAAAAAGGATTTCTTTTCAAGCCCCATCGAGTTCAATATCGACGTCGAAATCTGGTTGAGCCCCAGCGGGTACAGCATAAGCGCGACGTTTGAAAGATACACGCCCGAAAACTCGTCTTTGAACACGAAAGTCGTGATTTCTTTTCCAAGCGGGATATACAAAATCGTGAAAAGGGCTGCGATTATTATCGCAAAATTTATGCTGCCGTCAATGCGCGCGGACATCGCGGATTTATCGTCGTGTTTAATCGTCGCGATTTCCGGGATAAGCACGACGGACAGCGCGCCCGTGAGAGTGGTCGGCGCCATAAGAAGGGGCATCGCCATTCCGGTAACGCGTCCGAAGGTTGCCGACGCGTCGCTTTTTTCCATGCCGTATTTTATGAGCAGGACGGGAATCACGATTGCCGTAAACGCGCCGATTACTCCGCCGAAAACGCGCATCGCCGTTATCGGAAGCGAGGGCTTTAACACCGCCGGAACGTCTTTAATACGGCCGAATTTACCTTTTTTTATCAAAAACAGTATGAAAAGCACGACGGCGCACGTTACGTCTGACACCAAAAAACCTACCGCAAGCCCTTTAAGCGGCGTTACGGCGGCGATAAGTCCCAGCGAAAATATCAGCGTGAAAGTAATGCGAAGGACTTCTTCCAGCATCTCGGTGAAACTGAACGCAAGAAAAGACCTTTTTCCCCAGAACCAACTGCGGATAACGTTGTAAATGCTTGTGCTCAGAAGTGCGGGCAGCATAATCACGACAAGCGGCAAAACCCGCTCGTCCGCAAAAACCGACGGCAAAAGGAAAGCGACGGGATATATTACCGAAAGTATCGGAAGTACCGACGACAGCGACAAAACAAGCGCAGTCGAAATAAGCGACGGAACGTTTTCGCCGCCCGTTTTTTCGTCCTCGGCAATCTTTCGGCTTATCACCGTCGGAAGTCCGCTGAGCGCAACCGCCGACGCGAAAAAATAAAAACTCAACGCCATCTGATATACGCCGACGACGCTCGCGCCGAACTGCCGCGACACGAACACTTTGAACAAAAACGCAAAAAGTCTTGTCGCGACCGAAAACGCCGTTACGACCGCGACCGATTTGAAAATACTTTTCTTATTCGTCATAATCCGAAAGAATCACGTTCTGACCGGGGAAGAATTTGTCGGTGCCGTTCAGACGGATCACTTCTTCTTTTCTTGTTCCCGTCCTTTTTGCGACGGTTTCCGCCGTGTCGAAAGGTCTTGCGACGCAGGTTTTCCCGTGGAATTCCGCCGCGATAAGCCGTTCCCCCTCAAAGAAAAGCGGATTATCGTTCAATAAAAAAAGCGACCTTTCGGTCGTTTTGTATTTTCTTGCCAAAGATGAGGCGTTCTCGCCAAAGCCAACCCGAATTACCGTATATTTCATACGGTATTTATATTCGGGACGAACTTTGATTATTCTTTAATCGCGATTATTCGTAATTGAAGGTCGAAAGCTTGTTTCGTATCCAGAAAGTGGCTTCCGTCGTCGTGAACTTCATCGGGCAGAAGTCGTACTCGTTAAGCGCGATCGCGTTGGTTTTTTTGCACCATTCGTGCCAGAGCTGTTTCCTTAAAGTGTTGTCGGTGACAAACTCAACCTTGCCCAAAAGCGTGATGCTGTCCGAGCCGCTGTAATAGCAAATACTTGCGTTCTGATTTTGTCGGATATTCTGGACTTTCTGGCTGTTAATCGGCGCGCCGAAATAAATGACGTTGTGTCCTTCCGAGCGAAGTTTCGTGATAATGCTGGAACGTGGACCGCCCCCTGCGCCGACCGAGGACAAAAAAACCTCGTTGGTGTTCATAAGAATCCTTGCCGCAATAATTTCTTCCGGTTTCAACATAATATAAATCCCCAATAATCATTATTCTTAGAAGTATTGTATCACACGATAACGTAATAAATCAAGAAGAATTTTGCTTGGCGCCTGAAAATGTCCCGGCGCAACCGTTGCGCGCGCCGTGTATTTGTGGTAAAATTAAGAAAAAAAACAAGGATTTGAACATGTATTATATAGGTATCGACGTGGGCGGTATGAGCATTAAAGGCGGCATCGTCGACGAAAACGGCAACATAATTGTGAAAGACAGCGTTGTTACAAAACCGACGCAACCATCCGACGACAATACAAAAGATATCGCGGGGCTTGTCGCAAAACTTTTGGAAGACGCCGGCATTTCGGCGGACGAGATCGCGGGAATGGGCATGGGCGTCCCCGGCACGGTCGATCCCGACACCGCAAAGATTTTTTATACCTGCAATATTTTCTTCCGCGATTACGATTTCCGTGCGGAATTCAAAAAATATTTCGATTTTCCCGTATATATCGGCAACGACGCGGACTGCGCTGTCATCGGCGAATCGGTGTTCGGCGATATGAAAGGCGTGCAAAATGCTGTCATGGTGACACTCGGCACAGGCGTAGGGACAGGCACACTTGTCAAAGGTAATTTGATTTCCGGCTTCAAAGGCGCAGGCGGCGAGGGCGGACACACCGTCATTCGTATGGGCGGCGAAAAATGCGGTTGCGGCAGGCGCGGTTGCTGGGAAGCGTATGCGTCGGCAACTGCTCTTATCCGCGATACCAAACGCGCGATGGAAAAACATCCCGAAAGTCTGATGAACGAAATCGCCAAAAAAGAAGGGAAGGTCACGGGGCGTACGGCATTCGACGCGATGAACGCGGGCGACAAAACCGCAAAAGCCATTGTTTCAAGATATATCAGATACGTCGGCGAAGGGCTTGTGAATATCGGCAACTATATCCGTCCCGAAATAATCTTTATGGGCGGCGGTATAAGCAATCAGGGCGACTGGTTCATAAAACGCCTGCAAGCGTACGTCACCCGTTACAGTTACGGCGGCAAAAGAAATCCGTATATTAAGGTTGTTAAGGCGACGCTTAAAAATGAGGCTGGTATCTTAGGTGCTGCCGCCCTCGCCTTAAAAAACGGCAAAAATTAGAGCCTTTTCGGCGTTTTGACGGAACCCTGCTCAGTTACGTACGACAAGTACGCGCCTTCGCACGAACCCGTCAAGAACCCCAAAAATCCATCTAATTTTTGCCGTTTTTGGGAAAGTTAGGGTTTGACTTTTTAGTGCATTTATTTAATGTCATTGCGAGTCATTTTTTGGGGACCCCGCGGGATACTGTGTACTCGCGGGGAAAAGGCGCACACAAGCAAAAGAGTGAGCGTTATCGCTTGCGATAATGCGATTTCAAAAGCGCAGTGTGCGCCGTAAGCACGCTTTGCGTGCTTTTTTTTGTTGTATTTTTCTTTAACTTTTTTTCATAAAGGTATTGACAAATCGAAAATAAGTGTTACAATAATTAGCAATCAAAGGTTGCGAGTGCTAACGGTTTGTAACACCGATTGCCAACGCTCGCGTATGTATTATCGTAAAAAGGAGGATAAATAATATATGGATACTAATAAATATACCGCAAAAGCCGTTGAGGCCGTGCAGGGCGCGCAAAACATCGCTCTCGAACACGACAATCAGGAAATCAAGCCCGAGCATTTTTTATACGCTTTACTTGACGACGAAAACGGACTCATTTATAAAATTTTAACAGGACTGCAAGTAAGCGCCGACAGTCTTAAAGGCGCGGTCGAAAACGTGATTAAATCTTTCCCGAGGGTTTCGGGCGAAGGCGCGAGCATGTATCTCGGTAACGAAGCGGCGAAAGTCGTTGCCGCTGCCGAAAAGTACGCCAAAAAAGACGGCGACGCATACGTCGGAGTCGAGCATCTTTTTGAAGGTATTCTCGACAACCAGACGGCGAATCTCAAAAAGTTGTTTTCGGCGTACGGCGTGGACAAGGCGGCGTTTCTGGACGCTTTGAAAAAAATCAAAACCGCGCCCAACACCACGGACAACCCGGAAGACACTTACGAAGCGCTCAATAAATACGGATACGACCTTGTCGAAAGGGCAAGAAACGGAAAACTCGACCCCGTAATCGGCCGTGACGAGGAAATAAGAAACGTCATAAGGATTCTTTCCAGAAAGACGAAAAACAACCCCGTGCTTATCGGTGATCCGGGCGTCGGCAAGACCGCAATCGTTGAAGGGCTTGCACAGCGTATCGTACGCGGCGACGTCCCCGAAGGATTGAAAGACAAAAAGGTTTTCGCGCTGGATATGGGTGCGTTGATTGCGGGCGCGAAGTACCGCGGCGAATTTGAAGAAAGGCTGAAAGCCGTCCTTAACGAAATCAAAAAACAGGAAGGCAGGACGCTTTTGTTCATCGACGAATTGCACACGATCGTCGGCGCAGGCAAGACCGAAGGCAGCATGGACGCAGGCAATCTCCTGAAACCTATGCTTGCCCGTGGCGAGTTGCACTGCATCGGCGCGACGACTTTGGACGAATACCGCAAGTATATCGAAAAAGATCCCGCGCTTGAACGTCGTTTCCAACCGGTGACCGTCGATCAGCCCGACGTCGAAGACACGATTGCGATTTTAAGAGGACTGAAAGAAAGATACGAAATCTATCACGGCGTGAGAATTCACGACCAGGCACTCGTTGCGGCGGCGACCTTGTCCGACCGTTACATTACCGACAGGTTCCTGCCCGATAAGGCAATCGACCTTGTCGACGAAGCGTGCGCCATGATTCGTACCGAAATCGACAGCATGCCTGCCGAAATGGACGACATCTCGCACAAGATAATGCAACTTGAAATCGAAGAATCCGCATTAAAAAAAGAAAGCGACAAGCTGTCGATGGAGCGTAAGGCGAGCATCGAAAAGGAACTTGCGGAACTTAACGCGAAGTTCAACGAGATGAAAGCCCAACTTGAAAACGAAAAGAAAAAGATTGTCGGCGTGCAGGAAACCAAAGCCGAAATCGATAAAGTGAACCTTGAAATCGAAGAAGCGAAAAGGTCTTACGACTTCACGCGCGCGGCGGAACTGCAATACGGCAAACTTCCCGAACTTCAAAAACGTCTGGAAGAAGCCGAAAACAAGGCGGGCAAACACGAGAATTCAAGCCTGCTCCGCGACGAAGTAACGGCGGACGAAATCGCAAAAATCGTCGCAAAATGGACGGGTATCCCCGTAACGAAACTTATGGAAAGTGAGAAAACCAAACTCTTGAATCTCGGCAACGAGTTGCATAAGAGAGTTATCGGTCAGGACGAGGCGGTTACGAAAGTCGCAGACGCAATCCTGCGTTCGCGTGCGGGCATATCCGATGAAAACCGTCCTATCGGCAGTTTTATGTTCTTAGGTCCGACGGGCGTCGGTAAAACCGAACTTGCGAAAACCCTTGCGAATTACCTTTTCGACGACGAGAGAAATATCGTGAGAATCGATATGACCGAGTATATGGAAAAGTTCAGCGTGTCGCGTCTTATCGGCGCGCCTCCGGGATACGTGGGCTACGACGAAGGCGGACAACTTACCGAAGCGGTAAGGCGCAAACCTTATTCCGTCGTGCTGTTCGACGAAATCGAAAAGGCGCACCCCGACGTATTCAACGTGCTTTTGCAGGTGCTTGACGACGGCAGAATTACCGACAGTCAGGGCAGAACGGTCAACTTCAAAAACACGATTATCATTATGACCAGTAACCTCGGCAGTCAGTATATTCTGGACGGCATCGACAAAGACGGCAACATCTCGGCGGAGGCAAAAGAGCAGGTTTCAGCCTTGTTGAAATCGACGTTCCGTCCCGAATTCCTGAACCGTCTGGACGACATCGTAACGTTCACTCCGCTTACTCGCGACAGTGTGAAGAAGATAATCGACTTGTTGCTTGAAAAACTCAATTCAAGACTTGAAAGGCAAAATCTGCACCTTAAAGTTACCGATGCGGCGAAAGACGTCATTATCGACGGCGGCTACGACGTAACGTTCGGCGCAAGACCTTTGAAGCGTTTCATCGAAAGCCACATCGAAACGCCGGTTGCAAGAATCATACTTTCGGGCAACCTTGACGAAGGCGACGTAATAGTCGTCGACGCGGAAAACGACTCGCTTAAAATCGCGCCCGAAAAACCCGAAAAATAAAACGAAGAAGCATCTCAAATCGAGATGCTTTTTTAATGCGAAAAATTTGTGCTTTTGAAAAATTGAAAGCCGTGCGCGACGGGGCGCGAAAATTAAGGTATATTTTCGTTTTACAGTATATCGTTGTATAAAGTATAATATATCTATGGTCGGTAAAAACATCGGCTACGGAGGTTTTATGATTGAGATTAAAAATATCGTAAAAACTTATCGCCCGAAAAAAGGCGGCGAGGTGAAAGCCCTTGACGACGTAAGTCTGAAATTTCCCGAAAAAGGACTTGTGTTTGTCCTTGGAAAATCGGGCAGCGGAAAGTCCACCCTACTGAACGTTATGGGCGGGCTCGACACGGCGGACAGCGGCGAAATCATCATCAAAGGCAAGTCGTCCAAGGAGTTCTCCACTGGCGATTTCGACAGTTACCGCAACACGTATCTCGGCTTTATTTTTCAGGAATACAACATTCTGGAAGACTTCAACGTGGGTGCGAATATCGCGCTTGCGCTGAAACTTCAAGGGGCAAAAGCGACCGACGAAAAAATCAACGAAATTCTGGACGAAGTCGGGCTTTCGGGCTATGGAAAAAGGAAGCCCAACGAGTTGTCCGGCGGGCAGAAACAGCGCGTCGCAATCGCAAGGGCGCTTGTCAAAAACCCCGAAATCATAATGGCGGACGAGCCCACCGGCGCACTTGACAGCGGCACGGGAATACAAGTTTTCGACACCCTTAAAAAGTTGTCAAAGGACAAACTTGTCATCGTCGTTTCGCACGACCGCGAATTTGCCGAGTCCTACGGCGACAGGGTGATCGAACTTAAAGACGGCAAAGTAATTTCCGACATCGAAAAACACCGCATCGACGCCGAAGTGGAAGAGGGCGGCGCGGAAAACTACAAGGGGAAACTTTTGCGTTTCCCGAAAGGGTACAGGCTGACCGCCGACGACGTAAAGCGTATCAACGAATATCTTGAACGGGACGAGGCGTATTTGTCGCTTGACGAGAAGGTCAACGCCGACGTAAAAACCGCGTCGCACATCGACGAAGACGGGAAAATGGAGTCGTTTGCCCCCACCGACGAAAACGCGATAAAAATTTCCGACGACAAACCGTTCAGACTTATTAAATCGCGTATGCCCGTGAAAGAAAGTTTCAAAATGGGCGTCAGCGGAATGAAAACCAAGCCGTTCAGGCTGATAATTACGATTTTCTTGTGTTTCGTATGTTTTGCAATGTTCGGAATCGTGGACAGTTTTGCCGCGTACGACAGCAAGACCGCCATCGTCAACTCGATTGTCGACAGCGGCATAAAATATACCACGTTCAGAAAAACGGTGTTGGTTGACGAGTTTGGCGATCAGTTCTTCACCGAAAAACGAATGTCCGACGCCGACGTCGAAAATCTGAAAAACAAGACGGGCATGGATTTTTTGCCCGTGCTGTCCGAAAGCGGCAGCGGATATTACAGCGGCGGCAGCGCGAGCGTTTCCGGGAATTTCCTGAAAGACGCGACAAGCAAGGTTTATGACGGCAGCGTTGCGGGCGTTGTCGAAATCGGGGACGAAGCCACCCTGAAAAAGCACAATCTTTCGCTTATGGCTGGGCGGCTGCCAAAGAGTAACGACGAAATCGCGATAAGCGACTTTGTCTTCGATTGCTTCAAAAAATGGGGATACGCCTACGTTGACGAAAACGGCGTTCCCGACGAAAGCAAAAATATCGAAGCGTCGGGGATTAAAAACGCCGCGGACTTTGTCAATGCACAACCGAACCTGAAAGTCGCGGGCAGTGCGGCGAGCGGCACGTTCAAAATCGTCGGCGTCGTGAAGACGGGCTACGATTATTCCAGATACGCCGCTCTTGACAAGACCGTCGGCAGCGACGACGACGCGCTTGATTACTTCATGTTGCAAAGTCAGTTTTCAAGCGAACATAACAGCGCGTTTTCGGGCTTGCTCTTTTGCGGAAAGGATTTTATCAAAAATTACCTTGCATACGACGGCGTCGGCGGGGAAATTTACGAAAGGGCGATTCTGCAAAGCGAAGAAATCAACGGAAAAACGCGCAGAATGTATATGGGTGGTGATTATCGCCACTACTTCACAACCGCCGATTACGCGGGCACCGTGTTTTTCGACAGCGGCAAAACCACGCTTTCGGACGACGAAATCGTGCTGGAAGTAAAACAGCTTATAAACGCTTTGCAAAACGTTTATTACGACGACACGGGAATATGCGACAGGCTTGACGGCATAGAAAATTCTTCCGACAATGAAGAAATCAAAGCGACGCTTTCGCCGCTTTTGAAAGACGCGAAAATCAAAATGCAGTGCGGCGGGACTTACAACCCGTATATCACGAAAATTTTAACGATAAAAGGTTACTTCTTCGATCCCGGCGACGGCACTGTCGACAAAAGTTTCATCGGCGTGTCCGATAGCCTTGCCGCCGAAATCAAAAACGCGCCCGTCGGAAAATACGCAAGGGCGATCTCCGGCGAAAAACTTTCAAAATCCGACCTTGAAAAAGTTGTCGAGTTTTCAATGAAAAGCGAAGACGGCGTTAAGTATCCTTTGGTCAACTACGTCGTTTCGGCGGAAAATATGGTGGGCTCTATAATTGAAGCCGCCGCCAAAATTCTGTTGTACGTCGGCATCGGCGTTTTCGTATTCGCCGTCATACTGTTTATGACTTACATTTCGGCGTCGATAACCTACAAAAAACGCGAAATCGGCATTTTACGAGCCGTCGGAGCGCGTTCAAGTGACGTTTTTGGCATATTCTTCAACGAGGCGCTTGTGATTTCGCTTATAGTATTCGTGCTTGCGACGATAGGAAGCGGCGTTGTGGTTTCCGTTGTAAACTCGTCCTTGCGCGCAACCTACGGACTGCCGATAACCCTTTTAAGTTACGGAATTCGCGAGATCGGAATTATCCTTCTGGGCTGCATCGCCACGGCACTTTTCGCAAGCTTTATACCTGTACTTAGGATTGCCCGAAAGAAACCTGTCGACGCGATTAAAAACCGATAATTCGCGCCTTTTTGGTGTTTTGGCAGAACCTTGCTCGGTTACGTACGCCAAAGTACGCGCCCTCGTAAGAACCTGCCAAGAACCCCACACGGGGTCCCCAAAAGATACTTTTGTACTTTTGGGGAAAAGGAGTATGCGAGCATAAGACAGGCGATTGTCGCTTGCGGCGATTGGCTGGTCAAAAGAGAAGCATACGACGCATTATCGGTTTTTAATGATTATGTGCGCCTTTTCGGCGGAATTTGAAAATCCGTGGAAAATGGGGCCCCCACGGGTACACAGTATCCCGCGGGGTCCCCGGTTTTCCGCTCGCAATGACAAATACTTATCCATAACTTGTCCGCAGGGCAAATATCACGCCGTAGGCATATCACTGTCAAAGACAATACCACGCCGCCGGCATATCACTGCGGAAGGGACACCTCGACATAGCTTAATTTTTATCTTCACCCATTTTCAAATAAACGTTTTTAATTCCTTCAAGTCCTGCTTTTTCGCCGTTCTCTACCGCTTTGCCGTACATTTCAATTGCTTTCTTATAGTCTTTTCTCACACCAAATCCGTTTTCGTAACAGATTCCGAGATTGTGATACGCAACGCCCGAATTATACTTTTCGGCAGCAGTCCTAAAACACTTAACCGCTTCTTTTTTGTCTTCTTTCACGCCGTTGCCTTGAAGATAGCAAAGTCCGATATTGATAATCGCCTCGTTCTCGCCGAAATTGTATGCGTCGGTAAATAATTCAAAGGCTTTTTTATAAGCCGCTTTGGTTTTGACGGTGTAGTAGTAATAAAGTCCAACTTGCAGGCACGCCGACGGATTTTCGCCTTTAACGCTCTTTTTCAGCCAATGAAGTGCCGTTTCCCTGTCGGCGGTCACACCGTAATATCCGCAAGCATACGCCATACCGAGATTATATTGCGCGGCGGCATTTCCGAGTTTTGCGGCTCGTTTGAAAAGTTTAAGGGCGGTTTTTTCGTCCTTTTCAAGCCCGAGTTCATCGCCGAGATACGCTTCCGCCATTCGTTCGATTGCGTCCGGAAAGTCCATTTCCATTGCCATCTGATAATAGAACAGCGCATTTTTGTAATCGGCTTTTTTGGTTTCGTAAATCATCGTTGCCATACACCAATAAACGCCGACATAATCCAAATCGCACTGCGCAAAACAATCGAGCGCATCGTCGTATTTGCCTTTATCATAATAGTAGTACCCTAAATCGAGCAGAGCGTCGTCTTGTCCGAGTGCCGCCGCTTTTTTAAGATAATAAATATATGCCTTTTTGTCGGGTTCTACCTTATACATACCCGTTTCGCGAACTCTTGCGTACATATAAAGGCTTTCGGGATCGTTGTGGTGAACGCCGTCCAAAAGATATTTTAAGCCTTTTTCGTAGTCGTGCGGAACAAACCTGTCGTTCAGATACACATACGCCAAGTCAAAATTGAGAGAGTATTCGCCGAGGCTCAATCCTTTTTCGTACCACCCTATGGCTTTGGGAACGTCTTTCAGTTCCTCGTTGTTTAAGTATATGAAGCCTATCTTTTTTGCAACCTCTATATCTCCGAGGTAAAAAGCACGCTCGTAATATTTCAACGCATTTTTAACGTTTTCGATCTCGGAATCTTCAATCGGCGTATTGAAATAATACAAATCGCCGAGAGATCTTGCCGCTGCCGCCACACCCAAATCGGAGGCTTTGGCGTAACACTCGATTGCTTTTTGAATATCGATTTTTACATAACCGGTTTCATAGCAAAATCCGAGACGGGCAAAACACTCCGCTTCGCCTTTGTTTGCGCCTTCCGTATAAACGTCGAACGCTTTTTTGTATTGAGAGCGGTAGCCCCAAGTGTCGCCAAGAACAGTATATGCCAAAACGCCGTTGTCGACGGCTTTTTGATAGTAAATCGTTGCGG
>ERZ1026894.46-NODE-46-length-87767-cov-27.363018_pt1 | contig 87767 bp, 76 predicted proteins | sample MGYA00380177_ERZ1026894 | MGnify/ENA primary metagenome ERZ1026894 (study PRJEB33269, sample SAMEA4719813) | human gut metagenome | biome: human-associated habitat; feature: organic feature; material: feces | place: Cameroon | collected 2013-10 ... | reverse complement strand
CTATGTACTATCTTAAATGGATTATCCACCCATCTTTGAAAACGCTTTACTTTTTCTTGTTCTTGTATTTTATTTTCTCTATAAAATCTTTTGTTAATAACAAATAACGATTCAGCATATCGAACAGGATCTTTTTGAGCATCCTGTATTGCTTCCAATAGTCTTTTTTTATTTTTTGTTTGTCCAAAATTTGCCTTAACTTCGACTGTTAATAAAGTATCATTTTGATTTTTCAATGTTTGATCTATAAATTTAAATCCTATTATATCAGTACCCTTTGTAGAAAAATTTCTATTGTCCTTTGAATCATATCTTGTTCGTGGTATCCAGTATTTATTTGTATAACAAAATTGAAAAAAATCAGCTATAAGTATTTCAGCAAAATCACCAATTCTAACAATGCTATCTCGAGGTTTTCGTTTTTTATAAAGTGTTTTTTCATCAGGAAATACTTTTTCTTTCAAAAAATCTTTTTTTCTACCTTCATATTCTGTTCCGCTGATTATATTATTTATTTCATCATTAGTTATATAATTCTGTCTAAAATTATAGGCCCAGTCTTTTAAGATAGTTTCATCATCATTATGCTTAAATTCCCATACTTCAACAGATTTTCCATCTTTTGTTTTGTATTCATTTGAAGATTTTATAAACCACTGTATATACAAAGGCGCTGTCATATTTTTAAAATTATTCTCCAAGTTTTTCGCACAGTGGCAACATTTTTTCTATTACATTAACTATACGTTTTTGCTCTGCAAGTGGCGGTAATGGGAAAAGCATTCCTTTTAAATTATTAATACTTACACCACCAATTATGCCATTGATATTATCTTTAAAGGCATCAGTAAAGAGTGTACTTTGCAAGAAATAAAATATGAATTTTTCAATTTCATTTTTATAAGAATTAAAACAGCAAAGTTTATTTCCGAAACATACATCTTGATTAGTAAAAGCAATTTTTCTTCCAGCACTACCACCTTCAATACACATCAAAACTGTATTTTTGGGAGCAATACGGAAAAATTCCTTTTCAAAAGGAATTTTTATACCATTATCATAATTAATAGTTTGGTCAAAATTTACATCTTTTGTTCCTATATAACACCAACCTTCTTTTATATTTGTATATTTCAATTTTTTTTCAGTTTCATTAATACTATCGCCTGTATAAAGGTTGCAAAGTTCTGATAATCTACACCAACACCAGCTTTCTGGAATCTCAAACGGAATCTCATCTTCTGTGATTTCAGGTAAAGGCTTTTCTTTTTTGATTTTTCCTTCTTTAATAAGTTTTGATTTTTCTTTCCTAATTTCTTCCAGTAAATCTTTTGCGTTTCCTTCGGCGGCAATTTGTGGAACAAGTTTTCCCTGTACGGCTTCCTGCAGGATTGCTTTTTTTGTGACTGTGCCGATTTTTTCATTAATGGCTTTTAGTTGTGTTTCTTTTTTGCCGTATTCTTCTATGAGCGGCATGAACTTTTCAAGTTCAGAGACTATTCGTTTTTGTTCGGCGAGAGGTGGAAGAGGAATTAAAGTATTACAAACTATAGTTTGATTTATTTTTGGCATACTGTCTGAAGTTCCAGATGCATTTTTACTGAAGTAATTTCGTACATGCGGTGATTTTAATACATAATCGATATATGCAAGTTTAATATTTTGTTGAACTTGCATTCTCATCATCAAATCAGGATATATAAATAAATTATCATCACCATAATAAATACAACTTGTACCAACTAATTCACGAGAATTACTTCTTTGAATTAGTAAATCATTTTTCTTCAACCAATACTTTGATGCAGTATTGTTATCAAGTTCTACATACTTAAATGCATTAGAATCAAAAACTCCGCTTGTTGTTGCAGATAACGATAATGACCTTATTTTTGTTTCATACTTAACTTCTTTTGGTGATATTCCATTTGAAGGTTTATCTTTGAGTACATCTATTAATCTACACCAACACCAGCTTTCCGGAATATCAAAAGGAATCTCGTCTTCTGTAATGTCACACGGATTCGAGCCAGCTAACGCTGTCTCTTTTTTTGATTTCCTTTTTCCAGATTTTGCGTTAGCAAAATCCAATCCGTGTGACAATTTTTCCTTCCGTATCTCTTCCAGTAAATCCCTTGCGTTTCCTTCGCTTGCAATCTGAGGAACGAGTTTTCCCTGTACGGCTTCCTGTAAAAGTGCGTTTTTCAAATCTTTTGCGGTCATTTTGGTTCCTCGCTTGACTTTTTCTCAAAATCTGCTATATTAAAAATGTCCGAGTCCTGATTTTTGTCAGCCTGGGGCAACGAAAGGGCACCTTTTGGTGCCTTGTTATGTTTTAAATCCTGCATATTCCACTGATAAAATGTATCAAGTCTTGTAATATAGCAATATACTTTTCCTGTATTCTCTTTTTCCTTTAATACTCCTGCAATAATCTGTTTTATACGCTTTACGGTGATATTGGAATCAATTTTTAAATATACATTCTGTCCTTGATGCAATGCATCCCTAAATCTGTGAGAAACAGCATTTTCTCCACCTGAAACGGACTTAAATTCAGTAAATTCTGCATCCAAAAGTGCGTCTGGATTTTTTTTGATAGGAATTTCTGGAAGAAGGAATACAATATGCCCATTGTCGGAAGCAATGCGAGCCATCAGGAGTTCTTTTTCAAATACCGCTTTTTGTTCAGAGTTTTTGGGTTTTCGTGAATTTGCCACAAAGACATTTTTATATTGTTCTTCCCAAGTTTCATCAGGAAAAAGAGAAGCTGCAAGATTTGTTGATATGTCTATTAAATTCATGAGTTTGCTTCCTGTAATAGTTCGTTTTTCAAATCTTTGGCGGTCATAGGGTTATCCCTGTAAGCTGCAGGATTTTCTCTTTGCTCCAGTCCTCGTTCGGCCAGTAAAAATATTCAATAATTTCTGGTTTCTTAATTTGCTCGCACATATTTTTTTGTTCCATCGGCATAAAGAAGGTAAGCAGAATTTGTTGCTGAGTCGTAGCAGGAAATTGGAGTTCCTTTTGCTTTTTTTATTTCATTTTCTATTCTTACGGCTTCAATAAAGCGTTTTGTGAGTTCATCGTCTGAAACGCCGCAGGTTGAATCCAATTCATTTTGATCCATAATAAATCCTCATATATATTATAGCAGATTTTTTATACATTTACAGTTAACCCCCTCGAATTCGATGGGTTTACAGTTCTCCTTCTTTTAGTTTATAGCATCTGTTCTTATTCCCGCCCATTGCTTCAAGGTAGCCGAATTCAGTCAGCTGGCGCAGGTAACGCTTGGCTGTTGTAGGTGCAAAATCAAAATGCCGCACAAGTTCCTCTGTAGTGATTTGGGATTTATCGCTCATAAAATGCAAAATATCGACCAGTTTCTCGGCTAAAGTTGGCTTTACAGACCACTTATCGACCATTTTCAGCTTCAAAAGCGATTTATCGCCCATTTTCTCATTATTTTCGCTCATGGAAGCCTTAAACTGTTCAATTTCTCTTTGCAGATGTTTTGCATGAAGGTTCAACATAAAGTCAATAAAAATACTATCATCATCTTTTTCCCGTGAGTCTATGAGAGCCTGAATATATTCCGTCTTGTCTTCTTTTAGAACTTTTGAAGGAATGAGTCCGTATTCCCACTGCAAAAGATTCATCAAAAGGCGGCTCATCCTGCCGTTTCCGTCTACCCACGGATGAATCGTTACCAGTTCATAATGCACCCAGAAGCTCAGCTTGTAAACAGAAGGAATGTCTTTTGGATTTATATTTTTGCGGAGTTCATTCAACTTCTGGCAAAATGATTCAAGCTTTGCAGGAACTTTCTGATACGCCATATAAGAGGCTCCGCCAATTCCTGCCGTTACATTTACTTTTCTGAGTTCTCCTTTTGCCGCAGAAAAATCACCTGTAATTGTGTGATACTCGCTTCCAGTCCGTGCCATTACTTTTGCCGAAAGGCTTATAAGCGAATTCACTGTGATTTCTGGATGCTGCATAATCCATTTTATTCCGTATTCGTAAGCATTCTTCAAATCCAGATTCATCATCTGTTCTGTAATTGTCCGCTTACTGGAAGTGATTCCTTCATCAAACAAAAGCTGGGCTTCAACTTCCGTAACGGTTGAGCCCTCGATTGCAGTGGAATGAGTAATGATTGAATACAGATAAAACTTTTCCCAGTCTATTTGATTGTTTATTCCGAGTGAGTAATATTCATCTAAAATTTTCTGCAAGGTTCGCTCTGGCATCACAACTCTCCTTTCTGCGCTTTCTGATGAAGCTCTGTAATTTGTGCCAGCAGATTGTCTATATCAGCATTAAGCTTTGAACGTTTTTCTTCGTAGTTCTGAATTGTTTTTGCAACGCTCAAGATTTCTTCTTCCTCGTGAGGATAGCCGCAGACATCAAAATTGTAATTTGAATCAATAAGTTCCTGTGCTGTATAGCATTTTGCTTTTGGAGTTCCTTCTGAGTCTGTAATTTCTTTACGGTCATTCCACCAGGCAATACAGTCGTCAAAGTGCTTTAATTCCATTGGCTTTGTTTTGCTAAAGTGCTTACGGTCGCTTGGAATATCTACGCGGTAGAACCATGTTTTTCCAGTCGGCTCTTCATTATTAAAGAAAAGAATGTTTGTTGTAATGCTTGTATATGGGCTGAAAACACTGCCAGGCAATCGGACAATTGTGTGAAGGTTAAAATCTGTAAGAAGCTTTTTTTTAAGATTGTTCTTTGCGTTGTCGTTTCCGAACAGGAATCCGTCTGGAACAATTACTGCTGCTCGTCCATTTTTTTTAAGGCGGTACATGATGACTGCCATAAATAAATCTGCAGTTTCACTTGAACGTAAGTCTGCCGGGAAATTCTGTTTGATATCGTCTTTTTCGCTTCCCCCGTAAGGTGGATTCATAAGAATTACGTCAAAGGCATCTTTCTGGGTGTAGTCCAAAAGTTTATAAATAAGTGAGTTTCCGTGATAAATCTTTGGGCTGTCAATTCCGTGCAGGAGCATGTTTGTGACACAAAGCATGTACGGGAACTGTTTTTTTTCTATGCCATAAATTGAGTTATAGATTTTTTCTGATTCTTCGTTTGAAATGCTGCCCTTTGCGTCTTTTACTTCTTCAAGTTCTTTTATCCAGCTTGAAAGGAATCCACCAGTACCGCAGGCAAAGTCTGCCATTGTTTCACCAATCTGAGGCTTAATCATTTTTGCCATAAACTGTGTTACAGCACGAGGTGTATAGAACTCACCGGCACTTCCTGCACTCTGGAGCTCTTTAAGAATTGTTTCGTAGATTTCTCCAAAAGCGTGAGTTTCTTCGTAGCTTCCAAAATCCAGCTCATCGATAATATTTACAATCTGACGAAGAAGTACACCGTCCTTCATGTAGTTGTTTGCATCTTCAAAAGTCGTGCGGACAATGCTCTGGCGGATTGGTGTGTCAGGTGAGATTTCAAGATTTTTAAGAGTTGGGAAAAGCTTATTGTTTACAAAGTTCAAGAGTTTGTCACCTGTAAGCCCGTCACCCTGATTTTCTGTATGTGCCCAGTTACGCCAGCGAAGTTCTTCCGGGATTATTGATTCATATTTTTCATCTTCAAATTCCCAGTCCTCTTCCTTTGCGTCATATACCTTTAAGAAAAGCATCCAGGCTATCTGTTCAATTCTCTGTGCATCACCGTTAATACCGGCATCGTTACGCATTACATCTCGAATACGTTTTACAAAACTACTTAAGTTGCTCATTTATTTTTCCTTTATCCTATTGTCACACGGATTCGAGTCGGCTAACGCCGCCTCTTTAAACATCGTTATTCGCTGCCATTTTAAAGAATTTTCTCCAAAATTAACAAGCAATCCTATTTCAAGATTTGAGGCTTTTAGGTAATTCAAAACCTGAGCCTTATGAGCTTTTACAAGGTTTGTCACAGCTTTTAATTCTACAATTATCGAATCATAACAAACAAAATCAGCATAGTATTCTTTATCTAATTTCTGTCCTTTATAGACAATCGGTAACAATTTCTCTCTCTCATAAGGAATATGTCGAAGGTCAAATTCTTTCTGCAATGCTTCCTGATAAACAGGTTCAAGAAATCCATTTCCTAATTCATTATGAACTTCCATGCAAGCGTTTAATATTTTTGCAGTATATTCTTTTAACATTAACATACATATCTCCAAGATTTTGCGTTAGCAAAATCCAATCCGTGTGACAACCTTATGCCACTTTATACAATTCGTTTTCCAGCTCACGCAAAGCGGCGCGGTATTTGTCATTTCCACCGAACAAAGCAGCAATTCGAGCTGGTTTTCCATATTTAGTAAATGGATTTTGTTTCAGAATCTCTGTTGATTCAATATCATAAATGCCAAGTTCGGCATATTTATCCAAAAGTGCATTTATAACTTCGCGGGCAGCTTCACCGTATTTTCCAAAGATATCTCTCTTCTTTACATTCTCTGCACGCTCTCGTCTTGTCAGTGGTTTTTGGTTAAATGCTATATGACAAATAAAATCAAAATCATCTACATCAGTCATGTTCTGGTCTTTCTTAATCAGTTCAAGATCAATTCCTTTTTCTTTTAGCATATTACGGATGATTTCTTTTTTCTGTTCACCGTTCCACGTCTGTATAAAGTTTTCCAATGTCTGGTAAGTTCCAAGAATACTTTCTTTTGTATAATCTTCAATAGATTCCTGCTTCAAGAGTTTTCCATCTGTATCATAAATCGAAACTAAACGCTGAAGGACATTTACTTTAACTCCACCTTTTCCAATAATTGGTTTTGGATTAGGTGTAGGAGGATCTACATTATCAGGTCCATCTCCATCATCATTTGGATCATCTGTTGGGTCTTTTGGTTCAGGAGGAATTTTAGGTTCTGGTTTCGGATCAAAATCTTCATCCTGTTCAATTTCGCCATCCCAGTCAGGGTCTGCAAATAATCGGCTTACTCTGCGAAAGTCCATAATTGTAAAATGTGTTTTTCCATCATCGTAGCGAAGTCGAGTTCCGCGACCAATAATCTGCTTGAATTCTGTCATTGAATTAATAAGTTCATCAATGACAATAAGCTTTACCATTTTACAGTCACTACCGGTAGAAAGCAGTTTTGAAGTTGTTGCAATTACCGGGTAAGGCTGTGAAACAGAAATAAAATAATCAAGTTTATCTTTTCCGTATTTATCGCTTCCTGTAATGCGGACAACATACTGTTCCTTTACATTTCCCTGATTATCTTTCAAAACCATGTCAGTATTTAAATTGTTTAATGCAACACGCATTCTATCTGCGGCATCTTCTGTAGGACAGAATACAATCGTTTTAGACATGCGGTCTGTTTCTTTCAGGTACTTTGTAATTTCAGCTGCAACCTCATCAATACGGTCTTGAATAATGATGTTGTAATCATAATCAGAAAGATTATATTCACGGTCTTCAATTTCGTTACCGTGAATATCTTTTTGCCCTTTTCTTGGCCGCCAGCCGTCATCTATATTTGTATGAACATTAATTACTTTGAACGGAGCAAGGAATCCATCTTCAATTCCCTGTTTTAAACTGTATGAATAAACAGGCTCTCCAAAATAATCGATGTTAGAAACATATTTTGTTTCCTTTGGGGTTGCAGTCATACCAATTTGTGTTGCACCATTAAAATATTCAAGAATCTTACGCCATCGAGAATCAGCCTTTGCAGAACCGCGGTGACACTCATCTACAATAATCAAATCAAAGAAATCAGGAGTAAAGAATTCCTTATATTTTGAAAGTTCGTTTTCAATCTCTTCTTCGGTTTCTTCCTCTTCGTCATTATGATGTTTTGCAGAATCCAACTGCTGGTACAAAGCAAAGTAAACCTGATATGCTGAGATTTTAGATTTGTCTTCTTTCTGAAAATTGATTTTGTGAATTACTTTTTCAAGAGGCTTAAAGTCCTGCTGAATAGACTGATCCACAAGATTATTTCTGTCTGCAAGATAAAGAACTTTCTTTTTAGTTCCAGATTCAATCAAACGCCATACAATCTGAAAAGCTGTATAAGTTTTTCCAGTTCCTGTTGCCATTGCAATGAGTATACGAGCCTGATGTTTTGCAATTGCTTCAAGAGTTCTGTTTACTGCATTACGCTGATAATAACGTGGCGGATAACAGTCTGCTCCAGAATAGAAAGGTGTGTTCATCAGTTTCTCTTCAAAACAAAGAGGAACATCATATGCAGCTGATTTTCCGTCAATGTAATATCGTTCACGGTTTTCAACTTCTATTATTTTTTGAGCATCAACACCTTTCCATCGTGTATATAATTCATCTGCTGTCGGGAATTCAGATAAAGGGAATTCTTTTTCAAGACCGGTAGTAAAATCATGTTCAAAAAAACTGTCACCATTAGAAGTATAAACAAAAGGAACATTCATCATAATTCCATAAGTAATTGCCTGTTGCATTCCAAATGAAGATGAATGATTATTATCTTTTGCTTCTACAATTGCTAAAGGGGTTCCTTTGTTATACCAGAGAACATAGTCACAACGTTTACCTTTATCGCGGCTTGGAATATTACCTTTGATATGAACTTTACCGTCTGTAAACTTGTTGGCAGGAGAAGTTTCCATAGTGATCTTTTTGACATCCCACTTTGCAGTCAAAGCAGGCGTAATATATTGGAGTTTTATATCTTCTTCTGTCATGTCTTTTATGTCAAAAATATCACTCATGGTTCACCTCTTTATTTAAGATACAAATATCTCCAAGATCACAATTCAAAGCCATACAAATCTTTTGCAAGCTATCCATAGAGATAAATTCACCTTTATTGAGTTTAGCAACGATATTAGTAGAAATATTCGCTAGCGGTATGAGGTCAGTTTTGTTTTTAATTCCTTTTTCTTTAAGCCTTGCCCAAAGCCCAGAATAATCAACTTGCATAATTAGTTCATTATATCACGACTTTGAACAAAAAGGTTTAAAAACATCACGATTTATCAATAAAAATAAGAGACAATAAAAGGCACTTTTATAATATTTGTAAAAAAGCAATTATAACTTATCTCTCCCAATCAATATTTTGTTTTCTTATCTGCTGCTTAGGATTCTTTTCATCCTTCTGTTTCTGAAACTCTTCAAGCGTAAGACCAACTTCACTTTTTGGTTTTGGAGTATCTTCAATCTCAAGACCATGTGAGCGGGCTATGGAAATCCACTTTTCACGACATATTTTATCAAAGGTGATTTTGGGATTATTCTTCTTGCTGATTTTCTTTTCGGGAGCTGGTGGCAGAATTCCGGCTTTGAGAAGGGCTTTTGTCTGGTCGGTTGTTGTAAGTCCTGTTTCTTCGTCCTTACAAGGCCAGACACGACGCAGATGAAAATGAGGGGCTCCCACTTCATCCTGATGCATTGCCCAGTTCAGAATAAAGAAAGGCTTTCCGTGTTCTTCGTTCCACTTGTTCAGCCACGTTAAATATTCCTTAAAGCAGGATAGGGAAACTTCAACTTCAGGATACTTTTCCATGCGGCCAATCTGAAGAATCTGTTCTTCAGGCGCATGCATGGTTTTCTTTCGCCATTCGTCCATGGTTACTACACGTTCCTTGTGGCGGCTTTTGATGTAGTTCTGATTTGTCGATTTGTTGGACGAATGACGAAAATTGCTTTTGTAATTCATAAGGTGGTAACGGCAGATTGAAACTTTCAACCTGTTCTTTGTTTACCTTTGGCATATTTGCACGACGACTAAAAGCGAGGATATATGAGACATAGAAATCACTTCTCATAACATAAGTAAGATATTCTCTTGTCGTTATATTATTTTTTACAAGAATAGGATATGCATCGGCTGAACATAAACCATTGAAATTTGGCATGGCAACTTTATTAAGATTTGGACGAATTTTACTGTAAATTATATGTTCAGGTGTAAAAAGATACTTTCCACTTATTACATTATCTTCTTTTACAGTTCTATATCCTGACAAAACTCCAGTTTTTTTTTCTATACTATCAATACCTATATGAGGATAATCAGCGTATTCTTCAAAATCCTTAACCATCTTTGTATCTATGATTGCGCATTCAGTAAAATTTTTGATAATCCATTTTTTTGTATTATTAGCTAAATCTATCGATACAAATGAATGCTGGAGAATCTTTATTCTAATTTTCAAAAAGCCTTTTAGTCTCTTTTATCCTTGAATCCAGCGTTCTGCATAAGATTTCCGCGCGCTCCGGCTCGATGTACGGATTTTTTGATATGAGATTTCCGAAGAATTCTGAAACGCTTTCGAGCCTCTCAAAGTTCAAATCCGTGCAGTATTCCTTGAACGGAATTTTTTGCATCTGTTCTTTCTGGTTTGAGGCGAACGGCTTTGCTTTTATTTTTAAGGATTCTCGCAGGTATGGATTTTTTAATGAGAATACGCTTTCGCTATGGAAAAATGAAGTTCCGCTGTCGAACACTGGAGCAAGTCCGCTCCACTCAAGAGTGTCGGGATTTCTTAAAAATCCGAAGTTGTTGTAGTGCCTGTCGGTGTTTGCAATTATGAAGTCAACCGTGAGCATTCGGCAGATTCCCTGCTTCAGTTTTTCTGTGTCCTTGAATCCAAGTTCCTTGCAACAGTTTATCAGATGGTTGAAATTTGAAGTGCTGTTGTTCTTTTTTAAGGTGTTCACAATGTGCCAGGCTGGAACAAGCTCTGTCTGCGGCGACACAAAGTCGGGGCATGATGAGTAAAAAGTCCCGTCGTTTTTTATGATTTTGTATTCAACGTGCTCTATTCCGAGCCTGCCGCAAATTTCAGAAGTCAGGACTTCGTTGAACGGCTCCTGATAATATGGCGCGCTTCCGGCTTTTAGAAGAATCCGCTCTCCATTGTTTATTATCCATTTTTTCTTGAGCCAGCCGTCGGATGTGTTGTCCGGGGAAACAAGATTCAGCTTGTCCGTGCCGTCTGAATTCAAAACTCCGAAGAGGGCTTTTCCAACGTCATCTGAAAAGCTGTTCTGAAAGAAATTCACGTCTTTCCAGGACAGGCTGCTTTTTAAAGGCTTTGCCCAGTAGTGGTCAGAAAGACTGAGTCCGTAGCTTTTTTCTATAAGATAATCTGTAGTGACATTTCCAAGCTGCTCAAGGGCTGTGTCAAGATTCTGGCGGCTTGCAGGAATTGAGCGGCTTTTCCACCAGGAGCGGAACTGGCTTTTTAAGGTTTTTCCTTTTTCATTTTCCGGCAAGATTCCGATTGGAAGATGCTCCCTGTTGATTATTTCAGAGACTTCGGAGATTTCCTCATCCTCGGTTGAGAACCTTAAAACCGGAATATCTTTATGGCAGAGAATGTAGTTCATCGCTCCTCCACAATTTTCCATTCAACAAGGTTTCTTTCCTTTGTGGAAAAACTTGCGCCGATTTTTATAATCCGTTTTCCGCTTGACTTGTACGGCCCGGCGTATTTTGCCTCTTCAATCTGATTCAATGCCTCGTCTGCCGTTTTATCCCGCTTGAACTCAAAGATGAATACATTGTTTCCGTTCAAAAGCACGCAGTCCGCCCTGCCGAACGAGGATGTCTCCTCGACAGTTGACCACTGGCCCAGCAGCGTGAACACAAGGTAGAACACATTCTGGAAATTCTGCTCTATGACACTGTCCTGTTTTTCCTTCCTTGCGGTTGTGTAGGGAAGAGTCGCAAAAAGAGACTTGAACCTTGCCATTACGCTTTCTATGTCGCATTTTTTTATGTCGCGGGCAAAGGAGACAACATCAATCCCTGTGGAGCGGTTGTTGTTCAGGATTGCCGGAGCAAGAGAGTTTATGAACGCGTACTTCACCTCGTTGTTCGGGTATTTTAAAAGATAAACACCGAATTCCCTGTCGTAGCCTTTGATTGTAAGGTAGCCTGTCTGGTAGAAAAGCGGAACCGGGTTAGGGTTGTCGCTCCTGTAGTCCTGGAGCTCCTGCGCGGTGGCCTCCACGCCGTTTGAAAGATCCATGTAGTTCATCGTGCTTTCCTGAAGCTTTTTTATAAGAAAAGTCGGTGTTCCTGTTGCAAACCAGTAAAACGAGAAGTCCTGTTTTTTCAGCGCGTTCAGAAGGCTGAACGGATTGTAGACACCTTCGCTGTTTTCATAGAAATGGTAGCCGTCATACATCTTTTCAAGCTGAGCTATGCAGTCTTCTTTTGAAAGATTGTTCTGCGCCGCAAAGCCTTCGACTTCTTGCCCGAGATTTTCAAGCATCTCTTTTTCTGTGATTCCGCAGGCTGTTGCATATTGGCTGGAAAGAGAGATGTCTTCCAGCTGGTTCAGGTCGCTGAATATGCTCACCTTGCTGAACTTTGTAACACCTGTTAAAAACACGAATTTCAGGTCTTCGTCCAATGCTTTTAATGTTACGTAAAGCCCGCGCAGTGTTTCCCTATTCTCGTTTACAAGACTTTCATTGCTCTGCGCGTCAAGAAGAGGCTTGTCGTATTCGTCTATAAGAACCGCCGCCTGAAGACCTGTTTTTTTCCGCGCGGTCTGCACAATGTTTATGAAGCGTCCGGCAAAATTTGTCGGGTCCAAAGGGTCTTTGTAGTCAGCTTGTATTTCATATTTTTTTTCATATTCATCCAGCTGAAGATTTATAGTTTTTTCAAGAGAAACCTCTTTTGAAAAGCTGTTCTGCGCAAAATTCAGATAAATGACTGGATAAGCCTTCCAGGCGTCCGGATTGTCCTTTTCGAGCTGCTCAATCTTCAGTCCATTAAAAAGTTCCTTCTTGCCCTCAAAATATGCCTTTAAGGTTGAAAGAAAAAGACTTTTTCCAAAACGGCGCGGGCGGCTAAGAAAGTAAATCTGCCCCGTGTGGACAAGGTTGTAGATAAATTCCGTCTTGTCGATGTAAATGTAGCCACCTTCTCTGAGTTTCTCAAAGCTCTGGATGCCAATCGGCAGTTTTCTGATATTTTGCATGGAACAATGATAGCATAGAAAATGGGAAAAATAAATTGGTATTTTTTATTGCTCCAGTTAGTTTTTTAACTTTTTCCGATTCAAGAAACTTTATTTCATAAGAAGTGCACGCTATTGATTGTTGTCTTCTTATTTTCATAAAAACCATACAATTTATACTATAAACTTTTTTTTCTGGAATGCCGATAAACAGAGTATGAACAGTTTTTCAAATTCTGTAGATTTGCTTCACCGTGCTCTTGATGTTGAAAGCCTCCGCTATCAGGTTACTGCAAACAATATTGCAAACAGCGAAGTTGCGAATTTCAAAAGACAGTCCGTAAATTTTGAAAGCGAGCTGAAAAAAGCCTTCGTTAGTCGTGACAACGAGCACAGCTCTTTCCGCATGGCGACAAATGACGCACGCCATATTCAGAGCGAAGTTCCGCGTGACTGGCGTGATGTTGAGCCTAGACGTGTTTCTGACTACACGACTTCTTCAAAAGCTAACGGAAACAATGTTGATGCCGAACAGGAAGCAATGAATGTTGTTCAGATTCAGATGCAGTACCGCCTTTTGACCCAGCTTATGAATTTTGAGTTTTCACAGGTCAAGACGGCTATGAAGTCAATATAGTTTATTTTTACTATTGAGTTTTGGAGAAAAGTATGGGATTATTTACAAGCATAAACATAGCGGCAACAGGAATGAGCGTGGAGCGTCTGCGCACTGATGTCATTTCAAACAATATTGCGAATGCAACAACAACTCGTACTCAGGAAGGCGGAGCTTACCGCAAGCAGAGCGTGATTGTTGAGCCTATCGCTTCTTCAAATCCTCAGTGGAGATTTCCTTTTGTGGATTCAGAATTGGACAACGGACCTGGAAAAGGTGTTCGTGTGCGTGAAATTGTAAAAGACAGCGAGCAGGGCAGAATGGTTTACGATCCGAACCATCCGCATGCGATTCAGTCTGGACCGAACAAAGGCTATGTTGAATATCCTAACGTGAATATTGTAAATGAAATGGTTAACATGATAAGCGCGAACCGTGCTTATGAGGCCAACAGTTCTGTTATTCAAGGCAGCAAGGAAATGTTTGCCTCTGCTTTGGAAATCGCAAGCCGCTAGCCGCAGTTAATCAGTAAATGGGAGGAACTATGAATCTTTCTTTTGGCTCTATGGAGCTTAACAGGTCAAATGCGTCTCACCTTGGTACTTCAGCCATTGGAAACGTCAGCAAGGCTCTAAACGGAAAAGAAAACGCTTCTGTTGACGGAGCTGAAAAGAAAGAGTCGTTTAGAACTTACCTTCTTGAAGCTGTAAACGAAATGAACAGCCAGCAGCTCAATGTTTCTGCCCTTCAGGAAAAAGTCATAACAGATCCGGACAGCGTGGACATTCATGATGTTACAACTGCCATGGCAAAAGCCCAGATGTCGCTGGATCTTGCGCAGAATGTAATCGACCGTCTTGTAAAAGGCTGGAATGAGCTTTCTCAGAACAGATAGCGCGCTAGTTTGCTAAAAAGTTTTATTGTCAAATTCTGGAATTTGTGTTATACTGTCCTATCTTTTTATGCGAGAGGGACAGCGTAAAATAGAAATAAGGTTTTTCTAAAAACTCACTTTACAGTTCGTTTTTAGAAAAACTGCGAGTTTTAATTCGCTGTAATAGCACCGATTAAAACATCGCATTATTAGAGTTGCCTATAAAAACTGAAGTTTTTATAGACTTCCATAAAATGAGTTCGTTCATGGGAGGGGAATATGAACGAATGGTTCAAGAAAAATTTAGAAACCATTAAAGAAAAATGGGCGAAGTGGACAACTCTCCAAAAAGCTATTGTGGCTGCCATCGTTGTGGTTGCTATAGCGGTGATTGTTCTTATGGCTTCTATGTCGTCTCGCCCTTCCACAGTGCGCCTTTTTAACGGTCCTGTAAATGATGAAAAGGAACGGGAGCTTATTCTTTCCCGCCTTGATCAGGACAATGTAAAGGCCTATGTTTCATCTGACAATTATATTTCTGTTGAAAACAGTGATATAGCAAAAAAATACAGAAGCCGTCTCATCGCTGAAGGCTATGCTCCGTCGAGTCTTGATGCTTACAGCCTTTTTGATGTAACCCGTTGGTCAAGAACAGACTTTGATGATAAGGTGAACTGGCAGCGCGCAACAGAAACGGCTTTAAAGCAGCAGCTTGAGTCTTTGGACGGAATTCATCGCGCGGAAGTAAATCTTGTGCTTCCTGATGAGACTTTGTTCACAGAAAATCAGAATCCTACATCCGCAAGCATTGTTTTGCACGCCAAAGGAAACAGCGATGTTCTTACAGATAAGCGCAAAATCCGCGGAATCCAAAATCTCATAAAAGCCTGTGTGGAAGGTTTGCGCGATGAAAATATCGTAATCAACGACGGCGCTTCAAATGTTCAGATAAATGACTTTGAAGGCATGGCGGAAAGCGACCGCATTTCAAATATAGAAAAACAGCGCAAGCTTATTCTTAAGCAGGAAACTACATATACAGGTTTGGTTCTAAAAGCATTGAAGGGAACTTTCTCTGACGACCGTGTAAGAGTTGCTAACATCAAGATTGACATGAATATGTCTGAGCGCACAACAACTTCAAAGGAATACACTGGAATTACAATCCGTCCTGACAACCCGAACACTCCTTATGACGACTCTGAAATTGTAAACAGCCTTACATTGTCGGAAGAAACTGTAAACAAGTCGTTTACTGGAACCGGCTACAATCCTGAAGGTCCTGCTGGAGTTGAAGGTCAGAATCCTCCAGTTTACAGCGATATGTCAAATGTTGTGGGAAAATCCACAGAAGAAGGCGTAAAACGCAACTATGCGCTGAACGAAAAAAATGTTTCTGAAATTACAAGTCCGCAGATTGACCGCATTACAGTTTCTGTAAACATCGACGGCCAGTGGCGCAAGGTTTATGATGAAAACAACCGTCCTATTCTTGAAAACGGACATTTAAAGCGCGAGTACATTCCTATTACTCCAGAGCAGCTTGTAAATACGACAAAACTTGTTCAGGATGCTGTCGGCTATAACAAATCCAGAGGAGACAGCGTTACAGTTACGAATATTCCGTTTGACAGAACAGAAGAGCAGGAAAAGGAAGATCTTGCTTATATTGCGCAGCTTAACAGAAACCGCACAATTATGTTCAGCCTGATTGGAATTGCTATAATTCTTGTTGCGTTCATTGCGTTCCGTATTATCAGCAGAGAAATTGAACGCCGCCGCCGTCTTGCAGAGGAAGCTAGAATTCGTCAGCAGGAAGAAGAAAGGCAGAGAGCGCTTCTTGAGGCCCAGCAGCAGGGAATGGAAGTTACAATGTCTGTTGAAGAGCGCAAGCGGGCAGAGCTTCAGGAAAATGCGATTGCAATGGCAAAAGAGCATCCGGAAGACGTTGCAATGCTTATCCGCACTTGGCTTATGGAGGAATAGTTTATGGCAGAAGAACTTGTTGACGGCAAAAAAAGCAAGAAAAAAGGCGGAATCAAAGATTATAAGAATCTTACCGGCCGCCAAAAAGCCGCTATTTTCCTTGTTGCAATCGGAAGTGATGTAGCCTCTGATGTAATGAAGCACTTGCGCGAAGATGAAGTTGAAACTCTTACTTTTGAAATTGCGCGCCTTGATACAATTGACGCGGACTTTAAAGATCAGGTTCTTGAAGAATTTCAGGAACTTATGCAGGCGCAGAATTTTATTACAACTGGCGGTATTGACTTTGCCCGCGAGCTTCTTGAAAAATCTTTGGGAAGCCAAAAGGCGATTGATATTATCAACAGGCTTACAAGCTCTTTGCAGGTCCGCCCGTTTGATTTTATCCGACGAACAGATCCGGCTCATCTTTTGAACTTTGTTCAGCAGGAATATCCGCAGACAATTTCGCTTATTCTTGCGTACCTTGAGCCTCAGAAAGCTGCCACAATTCTTCAGAATCTTCCTGCGGAAATTCAGCCGGAAGTTTCAAAGCGTCTTGCCACAATGGACCGAACAAGCCCGGAAGTTCTGCGCGAAGTTGAGCGTGTTCTTGAAAAGAAACTTTCAACTCTTTCCAGCGAAGACTACACTGCTGCCGGTGGAGTTGATTCAATCGTTGAGATTCTTAACCTTGTTGACCGTTCTTCTGAAAAAGCGATTATTGAAACTCTTGAAGAAGACGATCCTGAGCTTGCGGAAGAAATCAAGAAGAGAATGTTTGTTTTCGAAGATATTGTTATGCTTGATGACCGCGCGATTCAGAAAGTTCTCCGTGAAGTTGATACACAGGAACTTGCAAAGGCTTTGAAATCAGTTGATACAGAAGTTCAGGACAAGATTTTCCGCAATATGTCAAAGCGTGCCGCTTCAATGCTTAAAGAAGACATGGAATACATGGGACCTGTCCGCTTGAAGGATGTTGAAGAAAGCCAGCAGAAGATTGTTAGCGTGATACGCCGTCTTGAAGATTCTGGTGAAATTGTTATTGCTCGTTCTAGCGATGATGAAATGGTAGTCTGATTTGACTGGAGGCATTTAGCATGGCACAAACTGTATTCAGACCGGCAGAAGTTAACAATACTAAGGGCGAAGTTGTCCTTCAGTTTACAAAAAATTTTACGCCCCCTGTGGAAGAAAAAGTTGAGGAAGTTCCAAAATACACAGGACCTACAGCAGATGACTTGCGCAAGGAAGCTGAGGCTTTTAAACTTCAGTGGGAAGATGAAAAAGCCAAGATGCTTGCAAAGGCACAGGCAGATGCGGACCAGATTGTAAAAAATGCGGAAGATGCGGCGTTTGCACAAATAAAGCATCATAGTGATCAGGCAGCTGTAATAAAATCCCAGGCGCAAAAAGAAGCGCAGGACATTGTTGAAAAGGCAAAGGCAGAAGCTCAGGATATTATTTCCAATGCAAAAGTAGAAGAAAACTCTATCTTTGAAAAGTCAAAGAGCGATGGATTTAAAGCCGGACATGAAGAAGGTTATAAGGCAGGAAATGAAGAAGCCCAGCGTCTTGTTGAACGCATTCACAAAATGATTGAAGCTGTTCAGGCTAAAAGGCAGGAGATTCTTGACAATACAGAGCAGCAGATTGTGAATCTTGTAATTTTGATAGCGCGCAAAGTTGTAAAAATTATGAGTGAAAATCAAAAAAGCGTTATAATGTCGAATGTGCTTCAGGCTTTGAAAAAAGTAAAAGGCTCTGGAGATGTAACATTGCGGGTAAATCTTGCGGATGTAAAGCTTACAACCGAGCATATAAAGGACTTTATCCATCAGGTCGAAAATATCAAGAATATTTCTGTTGTTGAAGACAGTTCCGTTGAAAAAGGCGGCTGCATTGTTGAAACGGACTTCGGTGCAATTGATGCACGCATTTCAAGCCAGCTTAATGAGCTTGAAACTCAGATTTTGAATATTTCGCCAATAAAAACTGTGGGCAAGTCAGAAGTTATAAATCCCGACAGTTGATTTATTCGTTTGTTTTCTTTACCAGTGCCTGACCTGCTCCGGCAATCTATTTTTGTGCTTGTAGAAGAGAAGAATGACAGTTTGCTGAAAATCTGCAATGTATTCCTTGTGCTTGCTGTGGGATAGTTTAAAATGGAAAATTTTTTTGATAAATACATTCATAGCATAGAACGGATTGAACCCATAAAATATACCGGCTCTGTCATAGGAGTAAAAGGTCTTATGATAGAAAGCAAAGGTCCTCGTTCTGTAATTGGCGAAATCTGCACAATACATATTCCAAGCATTCAAAGTTCTGTTCTTGCGGAAGTTGTTGGTCTTGAAGATTCTTCTGTACGTCTTATGGCTTACGGAGAGACAAAGGGAATTGAAGTTGGCTGTGAAGTTGTTGCTTCAGGGCACGTTTTGGAAGTTCCTGTTGGATTATCGCTTTTGGGACGCGTAATAGACGCAACTGGAAAGCCTTATGACGGAAAAGGCGAGATTTTCCCTGAGGCATATTACCCGGCTCTTGCATCTCCTCCGAATCCAATGGAACGCAAGCCGATTGACAAGCGCATTGTAACTGGAGTTCGTGCTATTGATGGAATTCTCACAGTTGGAAAAGGCCAGCGTCTTGGAATTTTTGCAGGCTCAGGAGTTGGAAAATCAACGCTTCTTTCAATGATTGCGCGGAATACAAATGCTGATATAAACGTAATTGGTCTTATCGGAGAACGTGGACGCGAAGTCATGGACTTTATAAAGCGCGACTTGGGAGAAGAAGGTCTTAAGCGTTCTGTGCTTGTTGTTGCAACCAGCGACCAGCCTTCTATTTCCAGATTGCGAGCCGCTTATGTTGCAACTGCCATAGCTGAATATTTCCGCGACCAAGGAAAAGATGTTATGCTTATGTTTGACAGCGTAACTCGTTTTGCCCATGCGCAGAGGGAAATTGGACTTGCAACCGGCGAGCCTCCTGCGCAAAGAGGTTATCCTCCGAGCGTTTTTGATATGCTGCCTAAGCTTCTTGAGCGCACAGGAACAAATGACAAAGGAAGCATTACCGCCTTTTATACAGTCCTTGTTGACGGCGACGATATGGATGAGCCTATTGCTGATAAAGTGCGCGGAACTTTAGACGGACATATTGTTTTGCAGCGTTCCCTTGCAGCGCGTCAGCATTATCCTGCAATCGATATGCTTACAAGCATCAGCCGTCTTTCAAAGCGCGTTTCTGGAACTTGCACAAAAAAAGCAGTGCAGCGTGTGCGCCGTTGGATTTCTGTTTATTCAGAGCAGGAAGAAATGATAAATGCTGGTGTTTACCAAAAAGGTTCTTCCCCGGAAATTGATGAAGCCATTGACCATCATCAGGCTGTTGAAGAGTTTTTGTGCCAGGAAGAAAACTGCCATATTACAATTGAAGACACGTTGAAGTCTCTTTCTGAATTAAGTGGAATTGAAATTCCTGAAGCCGAATATTCAGAGTCTCCTGCTTGATTTTTATCTTTATGAAGAAATTTTCTTTTTCAATGCAGAAAATTCTTGACCTCAGAATCTTTGAGAAGCGTCAGGCAGAAATGGAGCTTGGCAAGGCAAATGCTGAAGTCGCAAGAATTCAGGGCGAACTTGAATCTATTGCAAAGCGAAAGGTTTCCACAATAAAAAATTTCGACACAAATACAGATTTTCTTATTCAGGCTGAAATCCAGTCTTTTTTTTTCATGCTTGAGCAGAAGAAAGAAAAATTTTTAGAAGAACTTGCCACGGCGCAGATTGCCGCGGATGAAAAACGCGAAGTTGTTCGTCAGGCAATGCAAAAAGTCAAGGTTCTTGAAAAGCTAAAGGAGAATAAATTCCGTCAGTGGAAGAAGGACAGCTTAAAAGCAGAGGAACTGGCAGCCGATGATATTGTGACTGCCAGAAAAAATTTGCTTTAGTATTTAAATGCGCTTCCGCCGATAAATTCCCTGATTATAGACTGCGTTGGAACTGAAGTTGCAGGAATTGTAGAGAAGCAGTTTAAGAATTGAAGCAGTCTGTTTGCTTCTGCATATTCTTTTTGGAGCGGACTTACACATCTTAAAAGCGGTTCTGCATAAACTTTCAAAACTGGAAGCTCATAGTCCAAAGCAGTGTTAAGCATCGCATCAGCATTGTTCTGGAACGGAAATATGTGAAGCTGCTCGCCTTTCTGAACGCTTTCCCACATTGCGATTGTGTCTGCCGCGCTTTTTCCTCTGTAGCGGGAATCTCTTACAATTCTTCTTATAAGCCTGTTGTCGCTTGTTGAAATTCTATTGTGGTCATCAAGATTCAACTGGGTCAATGCAGAAATGTAGATTTTAAACTTTTTATCAGCTGGAACTAAAGGTGTAAGCTTGTCATTGAGTCCGTGAATTCCTTCCATGATTAAAATATCGCTTTCTTCCAAAGTCATTGTGCCGCCTTTGAAATAGCTTACTCCGGCATGAAAATCATAAGACGGCAGTTTGATTTGTTTTCCGGCAAACAAGTCAACAAGATTCTGGTTTAAAAGCTCAATGTTCAAGGCTTCTAGGCATTCGTAGTCGTAGTTTCCGTTTTCATCTTTTGGAGTTTGCGCGCGTCCAAGATAATAGCTGTCAAGGCTTATAACTTTTGGCTTGTACCCGATTGCTTCAAGCTGCAATGCAAGTTTTTTGCTGGTTGTTGTTTTTCCGGAAGAAGATGGACCTGCTATAAGGACAATTCTTGCTGACTTTTTCTTGAGAATTTCATCTGCGATTGTAGAAATTCTTTTTGTCTGAAGAGTTTCTGTTATGTCGATAAATTCAGATTCTTTTCTGTCGTGAATCAGCTGGTTTAAACTTGCCGCGGATGTTACATTCAGTCTTTTTCCCCAGAGCTTGTATGACTTGTAAATTTCAAAGAGCTTCGGCTGGTCAACAAATTCTGTGAGTTTTTCAGGCTGGCCTTTTTTAGGGAATCGCAAAAGAAATCCGTCGCTATATGGAAGCAAGTCAAAAACATTTAAAATACCTGTCGTTCCAACTAGCGGTCCAAAATACAAATCAGAAAAGCCTTCAAGCCTGTTAATCTGGACGCGGGAAGGACATCTGTAGTTCAGCTGCTTTCTGGTTTCTGTAAGTCCGAGCTCTTCAAAAAGCGAGCAGGCTTCTGAATACGAAATGAAGTCGGTCTCAATTATTTTGTCATCTTTTATAATTTGCTCCATTTCATTTTTTAGCTTTAAAATATTTTCTTTTGTAAGTGGAGTTCCGAGTTCAAGCGTGTAGTAGTAGCCGTAGCCCAAGCTGTGTCCGACTAAAAGTCTTTTTCCCGGGAAAATTTTGTGTGCTGCCGCCGCTAGAACAAAGCAAAGTGATCTTCTGTAGATTGAGCTTCCGTCTTTTGAGTCTGAAAAAACCGGCTCTATGCTTGAAGTTATGTTTACAGGACTGTCCAATGAGCAGATTTCATTGTTTACTTTTACTGCGACAATTTTTTTATTTTGTGCGTTGAATTTTTCAAGGAAAAGAATAGGGCGGATTTCATTTTCTGCTTCTATAAATGAATTGTCTGGAAATGTGATTTTTATTTTTTTCATGTTGTGTGCCTCCAAAATGCTTTGCTGAATTTTTAAACATGATATTTTTTATCATTTAATTATAAGGCACAAAATGCTGAAATGCAAAGAGAAATTACAGAAAGCTTATAAAAATTGTTATTTTTTTCCAAAAAGCGATTTTATAAACTCTGCGATTTTTATAAAGATATTGGCTATGAATTTTAAGATTCGCATAATCAGCGGAGGATTTTTTAATTTTTCAAGCCGTTTGTATCCTTCCATAAGTTCTTCGTCTGTAAATTCCTTGCGCTGATTGTTTTCTTCAAGCTCCATTTCAAGCTGGCGGATATTGTCAACATTTGAGTCAAGGATATTTGCATTGATTCTTTCCCAGCCTAAAGACTTTGCGGCTTCAAGTCTGCGTTCTCCTGCCACAAGCTCATAGTTGGAATTCAGCGTGATTGGATTCATAAGACCGTAACGATGCATACTATCTTTTAATGCGGTCAAATCTCCTAAATCACGGCGAACTCTTTTTTTTACTTTTATGTCTTCAATTTTTACAAGCATTTAATTAAAAAATAGGCAATCTTTGTTTTTTAGTCAAGAAGCCAGTTTGAAAAATCATCGGAATTTCTCTGCGGCTGCAAGAGTTCATACTCGGATTCTTCCTGCCTTGTTTCAGAAGAAAGTTTTCCGCTCTTAAGAAAGCTCAAGTCAACCATCAGCGGACTGTCGTCAATTCCTTCGTCAAAATTATAGCCTGCTTTGATTCTTGCTTTTTTAAGTCTTGCGGCTCCTAAATTTCTTCCAGAATCGTCAGTATGCTTTTTGCAAGGCTCTGTCGGTTCTGTTCCTGGATAATAATATGCAGTGATTCTATTGCTTCCGCATTCAGGAGTCAGGATTCCGCCGCTTCTTGTGCAGACTTCAAGTTGAATCAAGTCTTTTGGTTTTTCGTCATAGAACGGCTTGTACGGCTTGTCTTTGTTCGCCGCATTCATAAAGTCGCCCCAGGCAACGCCAGCCAAAGTTGAGCCGGTAATTGAAAGTCCTAAAGATTGTCCCGGCTTGTCGAATCCGAACCAGAAAACAGAAGTGTAATATGGCGTAAATCCTGCCGCCCAGGCGTCTGCCCAGTTTTGAGTTGTTCCTGTTTTTCCTGCTACAGGCATTTGGAATGTTTTTCCGTTTGAATTTACAAAGTTGAATTTGTTTCCGCGGCCTTTTCTTTTTCCTGTAACCCAATATGTTGAGTCCCAGTCAGAGCCATATCTTAAAGTTCCGCTTGCAACAGTATTCTTCATAATTTCCTGCATTATAAATGCTGTTTCTTCTGTAAGAATCTGCTTTGATCCGTTTTTGGATTTTTGCGCGTCTGCCTGTTCTTTTCCAGGATTGAAAATTATGTTTCCGTTTTTATCTTCAACTGAAAGAATTGCAATCGGCTTTACTTCTTTTCCGCGGTTTGCGATTGTTGCGTAGGCTTTTGCAACTTCAATTGGACGCACTGAACAGACTCCAAGACCAAACGGATAAACTGGCTCAAAGTGCCTTGCTTCAAATTCGTTTGACGGAATTCCTAGCAATGCAGAAGTTCTTTTTATTGCAGAGTCAAATCCGATTGTGTCCAAAACTTTTATTGAAGGCACATTCATGGAGTGGGCTAAAGCATACCAGAATTCAACATCGCCTTCCCACTGGCCTTTAAAGTCCTGCGGAATATAAGGAGTTCCGTCTTCTTTATGGAAAACCTGCGGCGTGTCGCTTATAATTGTTGTCATTGTAAATTTCTGGCTTTCAATTGCTTCGGAATAATAAAGCGGCTTGAAAGTTGAGCCAGGCTGAAGCTTTGCCTGCACCGCACGGATAAACTGGTTTGTCTTGTCATATTTTGAGCCGCCGACAAGCGCATCTATGTATCCTGTTGAATTTTCAATGGCAATCATTGTTCCTTCAATCGTTGTTTTTTCCGCCTTTTGCTGAATCAAGGAATTTCCTTTGTTGACGATTTCAGTCTTTAATGATTCGATTCCGCAGACCATGGACATTACATCTATTATAGGATTTATTTCATCGCGGTAGTGATTCATTGCTGTTGCCTGGTTTCTTTGCTCGCCAAGTTTCAAGTCCGGCAAGTTGAATACAAGGCTGAAAAGTTCTGTGAGCGGAATATATTTGCTGAATGTCGCACGCTCGTGGGAATTCATTGTCCGCTGGTAAATTCTGTTTGCCGCATGGATATAATCCTGCATTACTTCTTCCGCGGCTTTTTGGTGCGAAAGATTCAATGTCGTGTTTACGGTGAATCCGCTTGTGTAAATGTCTTCTGTTCCGTAAATCATTCCGCTTAAATTTCTTCTTACATATTCACTGAACCAAGGAGCTTCGTCATTTTGCATTGCGTGCGCGGAAGCGTTTGTTCTTGTGTAGTCAAAGTTTGCCCAGTATGTGTCAAAACTGTCGTCTGCCTGCTGCTGGGAAATGTAGCCGGAATTCACCATCGCTTCAAGAACATCTTTCTGTCTTGCCATTGCCCGGTTTGGATGTTCGAATGGATTATAAAAAGAAGGATTTGAAAGCTGGATTACGAGAATTGCGGATTCCGCTGGAGTTATTTCTGTTGCATCGTGCCCAAAGTAATATTTGCTTGCCGCGTTGACTCCGTAAGTTCCGCCGCCAAAATATATTTTATTAAGGTAAAGCTCTAAGATTTCATCCTTTGAATATCTGCGCTCCATTTGGATTGCCCACCAAAGTTCCTTGAGTTTTCGCTTTACTGAATATTCCTGACGGTCGCAATACAAAGTTCCTGCGATTTGCTGGGAAAGTGTTGAGCCGCCGCCAAGCGAGTTTCTTGTAAGAACTCCGACAACTGCCCTGAACAAAGCTTTTACGCTGAATCCGTGGTGGCTGTAAAAAATGCGGTCTTCTCGTGTAAGTAATGCGTCAATCATGTGCTGCGGAAGATTTTTTAGCGCGATTATTTCACGCCGCTCATCGCTTGCAAATTCAGTTATAAGCTCGCCGTTTATGTCCAAAAGCCTTGTTGGAAGAGAAGTTTCAAAGTCTGTGAAATTTTCAGTGTTTATTGTATTCCTTGTAGCTGCAAGTCCCGCTCCAAGAAGAGAGCCAAAGACAAGCGCAAAAAAAAGCAATGCTCCGCTAATAATGAGTGGCATAGTCCCGCATTTTTTCATAACAACATATAATAGATAAAAATGTTTCTATTGTCAAACGAGCAAAATCAGGGCTAAACGCATTATAAATGTATTCATCATAAAACTGGCTCCCAGGAACCATTCCTTCGCGCAAACTTTACTTAAATTATTTATAATGCGTAAGCTACGAGCATAAGCGGCTTGTATTGACAATGTTTTTAGTTTGATATAAAACTTTCTTGTATGGAAGCTTTTTCAGAAGAGAAAAACGATGTTTTTGTTCCTCAGAAAATTTTTATGCAGCGTGCAATTGAACTTGCGAAAAGAGGTGGCGGAAAAGTTCATCCGAATCCTCTTGTGGGTGCTGTGATTGAAAAAGACGGAAAAATCATTGCGGAAGGTTTTCATCACGAATACGGAAATCTTCATGCGGAGCGGGACGCTTTAAAAAATGCGGCTGAAAAAAATGCTTGTGTCCGCGGAGCAAATCTTTACGTTACATTGGAGCCTTGCTGCCACACAGGAAAACAGCCTCCATGTACTCAGGCAATCATAGATGCCGGCATAAAAAATGTCGTGATTGGAAGCCGCGATCCGAATTCTCTCGTAAACGGAAAAGGGGTTGCTCAGCTTGAAAATGCTGGAATAAAAATTTTCCGGGATTTTATGAAAGCTGAATGTGATTCTCTGAATGAAATTTTCTTCTATTATATAACTGCTAAGCGTCCTTTTGTGATTGTAAAATATGCACAAAGCGCGGACGGAAAAACTTCACTTTCTTCAGGCGAAAGCAAATGGATTACAAACGAAAGTTCCCGTGAATATGTTCATTATTTGCGCGGAACAACTGCGGCCGTTATGTGCGGAATTCAAACTGTTCTAAAAGATGATCCGCTTTTGACTTGCAGAATTAAAGGCGAAGAATTGAATCAGCCTGTTCGTATTGTTCTTGATACAGAGTTGAAAATTCCGCTTGAAAGTAATCTTGTAAAAACCGCGAATGAAGTTCCGCTTATAATTTTTACTTGCTCTGATTCTGCAAAAAAATCCGCCCTTGAAGAAAAAGGCGCAAAAGTAATTCAGATTGAAAAAAAAGATTCTCATATCGACATTTTGCAAGTGCTAAAAAAACTTGGCGAGTTTTCAATTGACAGCGTTCTTGTTGAATCCGGCGGCTCTCTTAATTCAAGCCTGTTTTTTTATGGCAAAGAAAAAAAATGCCTTGTAAACAAAGTTCTTTGCTTTGTCGCTCCTAAAATTTTAGGCGGAATAAATGGAACTGTGCATTCTCCGGTGCAGGGGATAGAATGCTCAAGCCTTTTGTCTTGCGTGAATCTTGCGCTGAAGAATGTAAAAACTTTTTCTGGTGATTTGCTTTTGGAATACGATTTTAAAGAGCCGTGTTTGGAGGAATAATTTTGTTCACGGGAATTATAGAAAGCCTTGGCACTGTAAAAAATATTGTGAGAGCCAGCCATTCTTTTTCGATTGAGATTCAGTCTGATTTTAATGAAAAGCTTGTGCTTGGCGAAAGCATTGCCGTGAATGGGGTTTGCCTGACTGTCGCTGAATTTTCAGGCTCTGTTTTTAAGGCTGATGTTACACCGGAAACATTTAGCCGCACTTCCTTAAAAATTCTTCGCCCCGGAAGCTTTGTAAATCTTGAGCGCGCAATGAAGGCTGACGGAAGATTTGGCGGGCATATTGTTTCTGGTCATATTGACGGAACAGGAAGAATTCTTGCTTTTTCAAAAAATGAAAATGCCGTGAACATTCAGTTTTCAATGGAAAAAAAACTCGGCGATTTTATGATTGAAAAAGGCTCTGTTGCAATTGACGGAATCAGTCTGACTGTTGCTTCTCTAAAATGGAGCGGCTCAACTTGTGTTATTTTCGCGGCGGTTATTCCACATACTTGGAGCAACACCGTTTTAAGCAAAAAAAAGCCAGGCGACCTGGTAAACATTGAATGCGACATTGTTGGAAAATATATAAGGCATTTTACTTTGGAGGAAAAAAATGAAGGCTGAAAAATTCGCTCTTATAGAAAAAGCTTTGCAGGATTTGCGCGGCGGAAAAATTATAATGGTTACTGATGACGAGTCGCGCGAGAATGAAGGCGACTTGATTTGCGCGGCAAGATTTGCTACAGGCGAAAATATAAATTTCATGGCGCGGAATGCGTGCGGACTTATCTGTATGCCAGTAAGCTCTGAAATTGCAAAGAAATTCAATTTTTATCCGATGACGTTTCAGAATCAGGACAACCACGAAACTGCCTTTACAGTTTCCGTGGACCATGTTTCAACGACAACAGGAATCAGCGCATTTGAAAGAAGCACTACAGCAATTGCGCTTGTAAATCCTGAAACAAGGTCTGAAGATTTCCGTCGCCCTGGACATATGTTTCCTTTGGTTGCAAAAGACAAGGGAATTTTTGAACGCCAGGGACATACAGAGGCGACTGTTGATTTGTGCCGTCTTGCAGGTCTTGAGCCTGCTGGACTTTGCTGCGAGATTATGAGCGCAGACGGACACATGGCGCGCCGTCCTGAACTTGAAGAAAAAGCAAAAGAATGGAATTTGACTCTTATAACGATTGCCGATTTGATTGAATATAGAAAGTCAACTGAGAAATTCATTGAGCGTGTTGCAGAAGCGAATCTTCCCACAAAATATGGCGACTTTAGGCTTTACGGATTTTTGGACACAATCACGGGCGAGCATCACGAGGCTTTGGTTATGGGAAATGTTTCCGACGGAAAAAGTGTTTTGTGCCGTGTCCACAGCGAATGTCTTACAGGCGACACTTTCGGTTCAAGAAAATGCGATTGCGGCGAGCAGTTTGATCTTGCGATGAAAAAAATTTCTCAGGAAGGAAGGGGAGTTCTTGTTTATCTTTCTCAGGAAGGAAGGGGAATCGGAATCCTTAACAAGATAAAGGCTTACAGTCTTCAGGACAAAGGCATGGACACCGTGGATGCTAATCTTGCGCTTGGTCTTCCAGAAGATGCCCGGGACTATTCGTGTGGAATTCAAATTCTTAAAAACCTCGGAGTTTCAAAACTTCGCCTTATGACAAACAATCCGCAGAAAATTGACGCCATGAACTGCAAGGAAAATGGAATTGAAATCGAAGAGCGTATTCCGCTTGAAATTCCGGTTCAAAAATATGATGAATTTTATTTGAGAACAAAGGCAAAACGGATGGGGCATCTGCTTTCTAACGTTTAGCGATTTCTAAAAATATTTTGGAGGAAAAAATGAAAGTTATTGAAGGAAAAGTTGTTTCTGGAAGTGCTGGCAAAATCAAAGTTGGAATTGTCGCCGCAAGGTTCAATGAGTTTATTGTTTCAAAACTTGTCGCGGGCGCAAAAGACGGACTTGTCCGTCACGATGTTGAAGATGATGACATAACTCTTTGCTGGGTTCCTGGCGCTTTTGAGATTCCTGTTGCTGCGAAAAAAATGGCTGAAAGCAAAAAATATGATGCTATTATTTGCCTTGGTGCTGTAATCCGTGGAGCTACAAGCCACTATGACTATGTTTGCGCTGAAGTTTCAAAGGGAATTGCCCAAGTTAGCTTGCAGACTGGACTTCCTGTTATGTTCGGGGTTCTTACAACTGACACGATTGACCAGGCGATTGAACGCGCTGGAACAAAAGCCGGAAATAAAGGCTACGACTGCGCCCTTGGAGCAATTGAAATGGTGAACTTGTTAAAACAGATGTAAAATAAAATGTCCCAGTGCAAACGCATTATAAATATATTCAGCATAAAACTGGCTTACAGGCACGGTTTCCTGGTTCAAAATCGCGCAATAATGCGCTACACGCTGATTGTTGCAAAGTAACTATAGAATTGCCCGATCACGCGGTCGCAACAATCAGAGTGTTTTTGCCCCAGGAACCGTTCCTTTGTGCAAAGTTTACTTAAATTATTTATAATGTGTTTGCCCTGTAAAATGTCATCTTAGGGCTTGCCCCTGCGATGTTTCTGAAAGAAACTCGGTTGATAATCTATTTAAAATTTCCAACAGATTCCTGACCGAGTTTACTGCGTAAACATCGCAGTGTCGTAGCACGGGAATGACACTTAAATTACTGTTCTTATCAAAACTTGACATTTGGGCTAATAAAACTTAGCCTTTGATTTTCCTTACAGCGTCTTCAATTGAAATAGATTCAAAGATTTCCCTTGTCTTTAAGTTCTTGAGTGTGATTGTATTCGCAGTTTCGCTGTTGCTTGAAAGCATGATTCCCCAGGGAATTTGTTTTTTATCTGTTACAGAATACTGTTTGTTGATTTTTACAGTGTCTGGGAATACTTCCACGGAAATTCCTTCTTTGCGGAGTTTTGCCGCCACTTCCTGATATTGAACATTCAGATTTTCATCAGTGTTGAATATTTCCACATCAAGGTAGCTGCCTTTTGCATTTGTAATTCCAAGCTCAGAAAGCCCCGCAATCAGCCTGTCCAAACCAATGCTTGAACCTACGCCTGGCAGTTTTTCCTTCATGTAAAGACCTGCAAGGTTGTCATACCTTCCGCCGGAACAAACAGAACCTATTGACGGCAGTTTCTCAAGGAAAGTTTCGTAAACAATGCCTGTGTAATAGTCAAGTCCGCGTGTGATTGCAGGATCAAGCATATAAGTGCCTTCAATTCCCGCTGCTTTCATCATGCTGAAGATTGTTTTCATGCGTTTTGAGTCTTCATCTTCGCCGCCGGCAAGTTCTTCTATGTGTGAAAGTGTCTCTTCAAAAGAAGAAAGGGGCTTTATGTAGTCAATAATCTTTGCGCTTGAATCCGCGTTTCCTGTAATTTCTTCAAGTTCCGCTGAAACTTTTTCTTCGCCAACTTTGGCAATCTTGTCTACTGCTCTCAAAATATCTTCCGACTTTTCTGAAAGGCCAAGTTTCTTTAAAAAGCGGTTGAAAATTCCTCTGTGGTTTACGTGAATCTTTATTTCGTCAACGCCAATTGCAGAAAGGGCTGCTTTCATAAGGCTTAGTGTCTCAAAGTCCGATACTGCGCTGTCGCTTCCTACTGTGTCAAAGTCGCACTGTACAAATTCTCTGTATCTTCCTGCCTGAGGCTTTTCTCCGCGCCATACTTTTGAAATGTGGTATCTTTTGAATGGAAAGTAAAGCTCTTCTTTGTGCTGTGCAGTGAATCTTGCGAAAGGAACTGTCAAGTCAAATCTCATTGCGACATCTCTTCCGCCGTTGTCTTCAAAGCGGAACATCTGCTTTTCTGTTTCGCCGTTGCTTTTTCTGAGCAAAATTTCTGTATATTCAAGAACAGGAGTGTCTATAGGAACGAATCCGTAAGAGCGGAATGTCTTTGTGAGTTTTTCGATTAGGTCAGAACGCAAAATTTCATCCTGAGGAAGAAAGTCTCTGAATCCTTTTAAGATTTTTGGTTGAATAAATGTTTCCATAATAAAATATACTATAATATAAATAGAATTTGCTCAATGAGTATGAGTATTTTGGCAATTGTTGGCTTCATTTATATTTTTGCCTTGCTTGAAAAAAAAATGTAAATGCAATATTTTTAATTAAACGGAACGTATTGCTGGAGGATGAAATTGCTTTTTGCGGTGGATATTGGAAACACAAATATTGTCGCAGCTATCTTTGATGGCGATAAAATTGCTGTTCAGTGGCGCATTGCAACTGATTCAAGACGTACAGGAGATGAATATACTTCTATTTTGCTTACGCTTTGCAGGGAAGCCGGAATCCAGATAAAGCTTCTTGAAAAAAGCATTATAAGTTCTGTTGTTCCTGCCTTGATTGGGCCTTTTGTTATTGTATGCCAGCATCTGTGCGGAAAAAATCCGTTTATCTTGTCTTCTGACCTTGCCTATAGCGGACGTCTTCCTGTCAGGCTTGATTCAGCTTCGCCTCATACAAATATTGGAACAGATTTGCTTTGCAATGCGGTGAGCGCCTGGAATTTATTTGAAGGAAAAGGTCCTGTTATTGCGGTTGACTTTGGGACGGCTCTGACTTTAACTGTCGCTGATTCAGGCGGAACAATCCGTGGTGTTACTATTTCTCCTGGGTTGGGAACTGCTATAAAAGCCTTGGCGACTAATGCGGCCCAGCTTCCGTTTGTTTCTTTGGAAGCTCCGTCTTCAAGCCTTGGAATGAATACAGAAACTGCAATTCAGGCAGGTGTTGTTCTTGGATACAAGGGTCTTGTTGAATATCTGGTTCGCCAAGTTAAGGCTGACCTTGAAAAACTTACAGGCGACAAGGTTGAAACTGTAAAAGTTGTTGCAACAGGCGGACTTAACAAAGTTCTAAAGCCAATTACAGATGTGTTTACTGTTGTTGACAAGGATTTGACAATCCGCGGACTTAAGATTATTTCTGATTTGGTGTTGTAGAAATCTGTTTTTTACCTTTGGATAAAGTCTTCCCACTTGACTCCATCGCCTGAGCGCACCTCTTTTTCCAGTATAGAGCCTTCTATTGTGGAAAAATATTCAGGGCTTATTCCGGGTGAAAGAATTTTTTCTGTCCGCAGTACGGAAATGTCGTCCGGCTGTATTCTGCTTCCTTTTTTTAGTGAACGCATATAGTGAAGGGAGCGGTTTGTTCTTCCGTAGTTTTCTTCTTCTGCCGGAGCAAGTCTTTTTATTCCTGTTCCCAACGCCGCTGTGATTTTTTCACTTGGAAATTCGTACTCAAGCTGTTTAAGAATCTCCTTTTCAGCTGCATTTTCTAAGTTTTCTTTTACGGCTTTTCCTTCTTTTTTATAGCGTTCTTGTATTGAAATCGCCTGCTTGACAGAATGAACCATTACAGCAAACTGCTCAGGTTCAAGAGCCACAGGGTCGTCTAGTCCGCTGTCTTTTTTGCTTAGCGTAATGTGCTTTTCAATTATGCTTCCTCCCATAAGAACTGTAAGAACAGGGACTAAAACTGGATCAAGGCTGTGGTCGCTTATTCCTGTTGGAATCCCAAATATTTGGCGTAGAGTTTTTACACATTTTATGTTGTATTGTTCTTCTGGCGCAGGATAGAAAGTTATGCAGTGAAGCAAAGTTAAGTATGGAAAGGATTTTTCATTTGCGCAAGGTTCTTTTTTATTTTGGATTATTTGAATTGCTTTTTCTATGTCGCCCAGCTTGGAAACTCCGCTTGAAATGATAATTGGAATTTTCTGATAATAATCTGCGCATTTGTGTAAAAGCGGAAAATGATTCAGTTCTGGACTTGCGATTTTTATCGCGTCTGGATTAAGTTTTGCAAGCTCTTCAAAAGATTTTGTTCCGAAAGGTGAGCAGGCGAATAAAAGTCCTTTTTTATGTGAATATTCAAGGCATTTTTTGTAGAAATCGGAAGAGCATTCAAGTTGCTTGAATGTGTCATAAAGCCGGGTTTTTCCTCCAGGCAAATTTACAAATCCTGTGTCTGGATGCAAAATCTCATCGGCATAAACCCATTGGAATTTTACGCAGTCTGCACCTGCAAAAGCGGCCGCGTCAATAAGTTCATGTGCTTTATCTAAAGAACCTGCGTGCGCAGTTCCAATCTCAGCGATTATCTTCATGCCTTTGATTATAATTGTTCAGCATTTGAAATTCAACAGAATGAAATTTAAAGCAAAAAGGGGATGTCTAATAAGTTCTAAATGCCATTGTCGTACCTGATACTGCGAGGGTTGCATAGCAAACTCGGTTAACAATCTCTAAATGATTGCAATATATGCATTTAGATTTTCGGGTCAGGCTCGAAAATGACAAAAAGGATACTTTTGGGACATCCCCATAGTGGAGCTGTTGTCTGGACAGCTAAAAAAGGATTTTCCTCCGTTTAGATTTCCACTGTAAAAAGTTTATATTTGGAATTTCAATTCCGACATATAGAAATTAACTGGAATTAAAAAGATATTTGTGTTTTTGGTTGAAATTATCTGCTAAAAAACTATTTTTGAATTTTTCTTGTTTTATAGATTATTTTGATTCAATTTGATATAATGAAACGAGTTTTAAAATTCGTCTGATTTTTGAAACTTCTTCATATATTCTTTTTGGTTCTGTTGTTTTTGCATTCAGGCTAAAGAATTTTGTGCTAAAATTTATTTATAATTTTATAAAAGGACGGAATGTGATGTACAATCCTGTAGATTCAAAAGCTGATTTTCCGAAGCAGGAAGAAAAAATCTTAAAATTCTGGGAAGAAAACGAAACTTTTAAAAAGTCTGTTTCGCAGAGAGAAGGTGCGGAGGAATATGTTTTTTATGACGGACCTCCTTTTGCAACTGGACTTCCTCATTTTGGCCATTTTATTCCGTCTACAATAAAAGATATAATTCCGCGTTATCAGACAATGAAAGGAAAGAAAGTTGAGCGCAGGTTCGGCTGGGACTGCCATGGTCTTCCTGTTGAAAATCTGATAGAAAAAGAGCTTGGAATAAACTCTAAGCACGAGATTGAAGCTTACGGTGTTGCAAATTTCAATGAAAAATGCCGCGCTTCTGTTTTGAAATACACTTCAGAATGGCGCAAGACGATTACCCGAATGGGACGCTGGGTTGATTTTGACAATGACTACAAGACAATGAATCCTGACTTTATGGAGTCAATTTGGTGGGTTGCAAAATCTCTTTGGAACAAAGGCATGGTTTATGAGGGAAAGTACATCCTTCCTTATTGTCCAAGATGCGCGACTGTTCTTTCTACGCATGAACTTGCCCAAGGCTACAAAGAAAAGCAGGATCCGGCGATTACAATCCGTTTTAGAGTAACAAAAGCTCCGGTTACATTTGAAGATTCAGAAATGGAAAACGGAAACACTTATTTTCTTGCCTGGACAACAACTCCATGGACGCTTCCTTCTAACGAGGGGCTTTGCATGGGTCCTGATATCGAGTATGTGAAAATAAAAGACAAGGAAAGCGGGGACTTTTATATTTTGGCAGAAAGCCGCCTTTCAGCATATTACAAGAATGAAGCTGATTATGAAGTTATTTATAAGAAAAGCGGAAAAGATTTTCTTGGCGCAAAGTACGAGCCTCTTTTTCCTTATTTCAAGGACTTGGATGTAAAGGAAGACGGAAGTGATGGTGCTTTCAGAATGTTTAATGCCGACTATGTTTCAACGGAAGACGGAACTGGAATTGTACATATTGCTCCTGCGTTCGGTGAAGAAGACTCTAAGGTTTTCAAGGGAACCGGAATTCCTTCTGTTGAGCCGATGGATGCTGAATGTAAATTTACAAAAGAAGTTACAGATTATGCAGGACGCTTTGTAAAAGACTGTGACAAAGACATAATGGATCGCTTGAAGAAAGAAGGCAAGCTTGTCAAGCGCGATACAGTTGTTCACCAGTATCCGCATTGCTGGAGATGCGGTTCTCCTTTAATTTACAGGGGAATCGGTTCTTGGTTTGTAAAGGTTGCTGATGAACATGAACGCCTTTTAAAGGCAAATTCCCAGATAAAATGGCAGCCGGCGCACATAAAAGAAGGCCGTTTTGGAAAATGGCTTGCTGGTGCTAGAGACTGGGCAATCAGCCGAAACCGCTACTGGGGAAATCCTATCCCAATTTGGAAATGTTCTGACTGTAACGATGCTTTGTGTGTAGGCTCAAGAAAAGAACTTGAAGAGCTTAGCGGAGTTTATCCTGAAGATTTGCATAAGCAGTTTGTTGATAAAATAACCATCCCTTGCAAAAAATGCGGCGGAACAATGAAACGCATTCCTGAAGTTTTTGACTGCTGGTTTGAATCTGGTTCAATGCCTTATGCGCAGCAGCATTATCCTTTTGAAAACAAGGAATATTTTGAAAGCCATTTCCCGGCTGATTTTATAAGCGAAGGTCTTGATCAGACACGCGGATGGTTCTATACACTTACTGTTCTTGCTTCAAATCTTTTTGACAAGCCGGCGTTTAAAAACTGCATTGTAAATGGAATTGTTCTTGCAAGCGACGGAAGAAAAATGTCCAAGAGCTTGCGCAATTATACAGATCCTAATGAAGCTATTAATAAGCTGAGCGCGGATGCAATCCGTCTTTTCCTTATGCATTCAGCAGTTGTAAAAGCTGATGAAATCCGTTATTCGGATGAAGGTGTACGTGATGTAATAAAAAGCATAATTCTTCCGCTTTGGAATTCCTATTCATTCTTTGTTCAGTATGCGAATATCGATGGAGTTACTTGCACTGGGCATGAGTTTGATTATAAGCTTCCTGAAAATCCTCTTGACCGCTGGATTCTTTCGGTTGCTCAGAAAATGGTAAAAGATGTTTCTTTTGCGTTGGATGATTATGACCTTAGCGCGGCAATTGATCCTATGCTTTCTTTTATTGATCAGATTAACAACTGGTACATCCGCAGAAACAGAAGGCGTTTCTGGAAGGCTGGAAGCGATGCTGACAAGCTTGAGGCTTACGGTGCTCTTTATTCCGCTTTGAAAACATTTGCGCTTGTTGCCGCTCCGTTTATTCCGTTCCTTTCCGAAGAACTGTGGCAGAACTTAAAAACTTCTGAAGACAAAGAATCTGTTCATTTAATGGATTATCCTGTTTACAATGAAAAATTCCGCGATGAAGATCTTGAGTTTAAAATGGCTAGCGTTCAAAAAGCTGTTTCAATGGGAAGAAGCCTTCGTAATCAGTTTAACTTGAAGAACCGCCAGCCGCTTGCAAGTGTGGCTCTTGTTACACGCAATGCTGAAGAGAAAAAAGTTCTTTCAGATATGCAGAATACAATCGCCGAAGAATTGAATGTTAAGAATGTAATTTTCCATGAGCGCGAGGATGAGCTTGTTGAATACAAGGCAAAGGCAAATTTCAGAGTTCTTGGAAAACAGCTTGGCGGAAAAATGAAGGTTGCCGCTGCTGAAATTTCAAGGCTTTCAACTGAACAGATTGAGCAGATTCTTGACGGAAAAACTGTTGCTATAAAAGTTGACGGCGAAGATGTTTCTTTGAATCAGGAAAATGTTCTTGTTGAGCGTTTTGAAAAAGAAGATTTAAAAGTTATAAATGACGGAACTTTGACAGTCGGACTTGATACAAAAATTACTGACGAGCTAAAGAAAGAAGGCTACGTGCGTGATTTAATTCGTGGAATTCAGAATCTTAGAAAAGAAAGCGGCTTTGAAGTTACAGACCGGATTGCTCTTTCTGTTGGCGGCTCTGAAGTTTTGAAATCCGCATTTGAAATGTTCAAGGATTTTATATCCGGAGAAACTCTTGCGTCTTCTGCTGTTTGGAGTGAAAATATTTTTGGAACTGAAATTGACTGCGAAGATGCAAGGTGGACTGTTTCTGTAAAGAAAATTTAAATTTGTTCTTGTTGAAAATTGGAGGCTGATTTGAAAAAGAAACTTGTTCCTGTTTTTATTGCGGTGCTGCTTTTCGTTGGATGCAAATCTTCTAAAGTAGAGATTGAAGTTCAAAATGTTGATCCGCTTTCTTTGCTTGAAGAAAATTCCAGCATTTATATGAGCGTTCCTGCAAGCAAAAATCAGGAGCTTGTTTCAAAAATTCTTTGCTCCAAAATTTCGGGGCTTGCTGAAAAAGACGCAAGAGCCATTGCTGCAAGAACAGAAATTTTATATGCCGGGCTTGGAACTGTGGATGACCGCTCTCGTCTTCAGATTGTATCAGAAACATCAATTCCCCGCATTGTTGTTCAGTCGTCGCTTTCAAAGAAAAATGGCTGGGAAAAATCTTTTGTCTCTTATTATGAAAAAGTATTTGAAAAGTTTACTCATGCGTCGGACGGATTTCAGGCTTCGTTTCCTTCTTCAAATTTGGTTTGCGCATCTCAAAATGTTGATTTGCTTCTAAAAAAATTTGCAGAAAATAATCCTGCTCCAGAAACAGCTTGGAAAAATTGGATTGCACAAGATTTGTCTCAAGGTGAAATTCTTTTTTACATAACAAAGCCTGGTCAATATTTAAGAAGCCTGATAGGGCAGAGCATAAATGTTGGAACTGATGCTATTTTCGGCTCTCTTTGTTATTTTCCTGATAAAAAAGATTCCGCTAAATATTCTGGAAAATATGAGCTTTCTTTCAGCATTCATTTACTGGATAAAAGAAGTGTAGTTGCGTTGCGTTCTTTGCTTGGACTTTCTTTTGCAATGACGGGTGGCGCAGTTGAACAGACTGATGACTTTACTTTGAGAATTTCCGGAATTGAAATTTCAGAAAACAAAATTGAAGAATTGTTTTTGCGAGATCCGATTACTGGAAAACATTATAAAGTTGTAGATGACAAAGTTATTGAAGAATCTGTAAAAAAATGAAAATTCAAAGTTTTCTTTTTTTGATGCTCTCGTTTGTCTTTTGCAGATGCGCAACTTCCATTCCTTGTGAAAAAAAAGTCATAGAAAGAAATCTTTTTGAAGAATATTTTTCAATAGCTGAAAATTATAAAAACTTGGAAAATTACAGCAAAGCCATTGAGTATTATAAAAAAACTTTGACATCAGATTCTTTGAATGACTATGCTTTTTATGAAATTGCGCTTTGCAATGTTTACTTAAAAAACTGGGATGAAGCGCAGTCTTCTTTTGAACAGCTTTTGCAAAATGATTTAGAAAACACGACTTTGAAAACTTCTTTGGCTTATATAGAAGCTATGCGCGGCAATTTAGAAGAAGCTGAAAACTTGTATTCCTGTCTTTATGAAAATAATTCAGATGATTCTTCAATTCTAAAAAATCTTATCGCAGTTCTTGTCTCTGAAAAAAAATATGAAGAGGCGAATGAAAAATTTAAAATATTTGAAGAAAAGTTCCCAGATGAAGAATCTATTCCAGCTATAAAGAAAAAACTTGAAGAACTTTTGCCAGTGCAAAATGCTGAATATGAACAAGAAGCATCTTCTGTTGAAGAAGAAATGGAATAATTTCTTTTATTCTTCCTGTTTGTTCTCTGTGCTTTCGTTTTCTTCTTTTTGTTCCGAAGATGCTGTTGCTTCTTCTTGAAATGATTCAGACGCTAGAAAATCTTTATATCTTTCAGGATTGACTCTAAATGCAATTATAGGTGAATCTGCATCGGCTCTGTTCAAGGCTTCTTCGCTTTCGTTTGCAAGCCGTGTTGCAGAAATCAGACGTAATGTCCGTGATGAAATTCCAATTCCCACAAAACGCTGCTCATTGTATTTTGAAAGAACTGATGTTATTTCTGTATGAAGATCTCCTGCAATCACAAGCGATTTATCTGTGTTCTGATTCTGGAAAATTGCGCTTGCTCCGTCTTCTTTATAATTGAAAACAAGGTCATTGAATTTTACTTTTTCAAGAATCGTTTTGCTGATTTCTTTTCCACATTCAGAATCCCAGTCAATGTTCTTGATTTTTATTGTAAACAGTGACAAGTCCTGGTCACTTGAAGCAGATCTTATAAGCTCGCTGTCAAGGCGTGTGAGCATATATTGTTCCCAGCCAAATCCTGTGCTAGGACAGAAAAGTCCTGCTGGCTCTTCCGCGGAATTTTCATGTTTGTCTTCTAAAAGTTCAGGCTCGCTGTTTGTTTCTTTTTCTGGCTCAGAATTTAAAAATGCCAAAACATCTTCTTCTTGCTCTTGCGGAGCTTCTTCTTGTTCTATGATATTTTCTGAAGTTTCCCCGTTTTCATCATTTGTTTTTTCTTCAGCATTTTGTTCTTCTTTTTCTTCTGAAAAATCATCGTAGGATTCTATTTCTGGATATTCAGTTTGCTCCAAATCATCGTTTTCTGATTCTTTTGGAAAAGTTCCATTCTTTATGAAGAATGCAAGATGTGCTGCTGTTGCTAACGTTGCAATTATTACAACTATAAAAGCGATTCGGCCTTTGTAAAAAATTGAGACAGGCTTGAGCATATATATAGAAGCTGTGAGCGAAAGCGGAATTCCATTTTCAGTGAAAACTGTTGTTGAATAAATTTTTACAAGTGAAGAATTTATTTTTTCAAATTCCGACATTTTTCCAGGATAAGAAAAAATCAGCTCTTCGCCATATTTAATTTGAAGCCCTGCTATGTCTGAAATATTTCCGAGTGAAGCTAGAAATTCATCGTAAAACTTTTTGCTTCGCGGTGCGTAGTTTTTGCTGATTCTGCTTAAATCCCTTGTAATCGAATTGAATCTATTCTGGGAATTAAAAGCTCCCTGCTTATATTCTGCGGCTAACGCAATAATAAAAAACAGCAATGACAAAATGTATACAACGCAAATTGTTGTTATAAAAATCGAATTTCTTTTTGCTCTCATAATCTTCAATTATATCGTAGAGCCTGATTGTATGCAAGTTTTAAACTGTCAAAAAGTGTGTTGTTTTTAAAAAAAGCAAGAATTGGTAAAATTGAAAGCCCCCAGTCGCTTTTCAAAATTACTTCCGGCTCAGGATTTTTTAAAAGTTCTTTTATTTTGTTTGTAAACTCTCTGTGAAAATCTGAATAATTGAAATTGTTTTTTGTATTGAAATTTTCTGTTTCTATTTTTTTTTCTGAAATATAAATTCCATTTTTAAATTTAAATGAATTTTTTTCAGCCCATTCTTCAAGTGATTTTTTGTACCGCTTTAAAACTTCTGTTGTGAAAGAATTTTTTTGTCCTTGTATTTTTTCTAGTTCTGTTCTGAACATTAAGGCTATGTGTTTTTCTTCCGCGGAAATTAATCTATTTGATTTTGAAAAAAATTGTTTTTCAAGATAAGTTCCTTTTGTATATGGTTTGCCAAAGTTGTATGAAAAATCAGCTCCAAAGAATTTCAGCTTTTGAAATCCGCAGCTTTTTGCCCAGTCAGCCGCCGCAATTGTTACAGTTCCCGCTCCCGATTCAATTTTTTTTACATACATATTTTTCGTGGCAATAAGCGAAAGCGGATGCTGGTTTATACAAAACTGAATTTTGTTTTTTTTATTGTAGATGAAATATACAGATTCAGGATTTGAACATAAGTCAAAGACAAAAGTTGTTCTTGTTTCTTCGCCTGTGCAAAAAAAATGCTCGGAAGAAATGTGCTGCGCGTCAATGTTTATAACGACATCTGGAATTATTGAATTTTGAAGAAGCATGCCAAATGCAGTGTCAGTTGAAATTACAAAAAAATCTCCATGCTTTATTTCTTCTATTGAAAAATCAAGCGTTGGACCTGCGGCCACTATTGCCGCTGTTTTTTTTATTTTGCCTTTTTTAATATTTGCTGAAAAAAAATTTTCATTCTTATGTTTTGAAATAAACTTTAAGTTTAACAAAATATTTCTTTGCCAGATTTTTCCAAGGTGCGCCTGAACAGAGTAATCCGCAGAAACTTTTTCAAGAAAGTTTTTTACAGTTGAAGAAATCTCTTGAGCTATTTGAGGGTTTTCATTTTTCCATGCTCTATGAAAAACTAGCGTTAGGTTTTTATAAAGCGCAGGAAAGTATTTCGTGCAAAGAATTTTTTCAAGATCCGATTTGTCGCATAGTATTGCCTTGTTGCATTCTGATATTTTTTTTACGGAAGAAAATTGCTTGCAAAATTCTAAGCTTTCAGAATCTGCTTCAAGTGCAATTATAAGAGAAATGTTTTTTTCATTAAGAAGTTTTTCTATATGAAATCCGCCTGCGATTCCCGCGACTATGATGCAACCTTGCGGAGAAGATTCAAATAAAATTTGTTCTGCGTCAGGATTGTATTTTGAATTTGCAGGCTTTCCGTTTTTAAATAATGGAATTTTACTTCCGTTTTTTGCTTCGGCTATTTCTTTTGAATAAATCATATTGCAACATTTCTTCCTAGGGCTTTCATTATATCACAAAAAAATTTTTTCATTCCTTCTTGAATTCTTTTTTCAATTTTTTCTTTTTCGCACAAGTTTTTGCATCTTTCCAAAGCTATGGTTTCGGCGGGCAATGCATTTTTTATCCATTCTGGATTTGAAATATTTCTTATCACAATGTCGCGTAAAAAATTTATCCGTTGCTCTTTGTTGAAAATATTTTGTGTTTCAATTATTTGAGGTTTTGTTTTACTTTTGAAATCAAAAGTTTGTTTTTCAAAAAAAGTCCAGTCAACATCTTTTATTTTTCCAAGTTCAGAATCATATTTAAAATTGTCGCTTAGCCTGAAAATTCGTCCGAAAAAATCATTTGAAGAAAACCAGTTTTTGTAAATGTTAATGGAAACTGTATTTATTTCAGAAGAAAAATTACGAGTTTCGCTTGTGTGTGTTCTATTATCAAAAATTGAATTTCGTTTTTCAAGTTCATTCGGCTGTGTGTGTGAAAATCCTTTTGAAAATGAAAGGTCAAGTCCGCAGTAAAAGATTTTTCCGCTTGTAATCGACAACGAAAAATAAGCCGCGGTTCCACTTACGCTGCCATTTCTAAATGCTGAATGTCCGCTGTAGCCAGAAGCTTTTAAAATTTCTTCTGAACATCCGTCTCCATAAAATATCGGAATTATTTCAGTGTTTTCTAATATCGATGCAAAACATGAGGCTTCTCCTGGTAATGCGAGCGGAATTTTTTTTGAATTGCATAATGGGACAAGATGAAGTTTTGCCCAATATCCGCCGTCAGTTGAAATGCACAAATCCGGTGTGATTCCATTGAAAATGAGCGGAGAAAGAGATGATGAAACTGCTATTAAAAAAAATCTTTTCCTGTATTTTTTTAAAAATGGAATATCTGATTTTAAGCTTAATCCGCTTGCGCATACAACAATGTCTGATGTTCCGTTTTTTATCAGCGCAGTATTTTTACAGAACATTGAAAATCTAAGCGCATTTTTTGCCCATCTTTTGCTGAAAAAGGTTCTTGTCGCAAGCACGCTTCTGCTTTTTAAAACTGTTTTTTTTATTTCCTCCCATGAAAATTCGTAAAGCTCTTTAAATGGATTTTCACTTGGCTTCCATGAAAGAAAAAGACACGCTGAAATTCCTTCGTCTCCCATGAAGTTGAAAATTTCTTCTTCAAGAAGCGGATTTGTTTTTTGTGATTTTCCGTAGGCGTAAAAAATTTTATCCCAGCTTGAATTTGTGCTTTCAAATTCTTTTGAAAATCTTATGCAGCATAATATTGCATTGCTGAATTTTTTTTTAAGAAATGGAACACAGTAGGAAAGGGCAGGCTCTGTTACGAGCACATAACGTGGATGGAAAGAACAATCTACTGTGTTGCAAAAACGTTCGGCTTCTTTTGATGGATTGTAGGAAGAGTGCAGGCGGAAACCATTTTCAGTGCAAGTTATTTCACCGTTTGTTGCTGTTGAAAATTCCATCAATCTTTTTCTCCGTGTTTTATAAAAGCAGAGCCACATTTCCGACTGGAAACATGGCTCTTTTCAATCATATTCTTGAGTTTTTTTTATTATGAAAGTCCAAGCTCTGCAAAAAGTTTTTTGTAAGTTTCAAACTGCTCTGACTGCGCAAATTCAGCAATCTTGTCTTCTGGAAGATTTTCCAAAAGCTGATCCATGTATGCAAGCACAGATTTTATTTCTGCTTTCATATCAGCTGGAATTTCATTTGAGCGGTCTTTGATTTCTGCTGGAGGTTCAGAAGAATTTTCTTGTGAAGTCTGAATTTCTTTTTCAGGTTCTGGAGCGGCTTCCCAATTTGTGAACACATTTTCTACTGGATGCTCGCTGATTCCTGTTTCAAGATTTTCATCTTCTGTTTCAGTTTCTTCTTCACGAAGTTCTTCAGGCACTTCACTTGTAAGATATTCAATGTTGTCTTCTGTGAGCGGCTCGTCTTCTATTTCAGTATTCTGAATGTTCAGCGATTCCAAAGTTGGCGAAGGAATATCTTCATCTGTTATGGTTGCTTTTTGGTTTTCTTGCTGAGCTGATTCTTCTGGTTGGTCTGCATTTTCTGGTTCCGAAACTTCTGATGATGTGTCTAGCTCTGGCTCAGCGATTTCTTCTGGCTCTGATGGCTCTGAAATTTCAGGCTCGGCGAAATCTTCTGTTGCGGCAGGAACTGTGATTTCTTCTTCCGGCTGTCCTTCTGGAATTTCTTTTTCTTCTGCTTCAATAGGCTCTTCAATTTCTTCAGTTGGCTCATTTGCTTCTTCTGTTTCAGTGTCGATTGTTTCTGCGTCATGCGAAGTGAATTCTGCTGAATTAAGAATGTTGCTAAGCTCATCTCCGCTCAACGCAATTGTGTCGTCTTCATCTGTATCATTGAAGAACCCTGTGTCTTCTTTTTCTGCTGCGGAAGGTTGTTTTGGTTCTGTAATTTCTTCTGCCGGCTGTTCTTCCGCTGGAATTTCTGTTTCTTCTATATTTTGTATTTCAGCTGCCTTTTCAGAGGAAACTCCATTTTTCTTGAGCTCTTCAAATTCGTCTTTTAATCCGTTTATTTCAGATTTTAAAGAAGCAAGCTCTTCCGCAATTTTATTTAAGATTGCAGAATTGTCAATTTTTTCTTCATTCTGAAAATCTTCTGTCTGCATATTTTCCTCCAGTGGCTGCTCATTTTCATTTTGCTGAATTTCAGGGATTTCTTGAGCAGTTTCTTCTATTATATTTGTGTTTGAATTGTCTTTATAAGCAAATACGCTGTATGTCTGCTTTTCTTCTTCTGTTTCAGGATTTTCTGCTGAAAGTTCATCTGAAAGGGAAGCTGCCTCTTCTTCAAATGTGTCAGGAACTGCTGGTTCGGCTGGAGCTTCGGAAATGTTTTCCAAATCCTCTGGCGTTACAGTTACATCTGTCATGTCATAGTCAGGAGCTTCATCCAAATAAGAACTTACATCCAAATCATCTTTTTCTGCTTCTTGCTGCGGAATTTCTTCATCTGAATCTGCGATTTCTGGAGCTTCAAAAATATCTGGCTCTGGAAAATCTTCAACTGAAGTTTCATCTGCAATCTCCTGTTCTTCTGCGACTTCGGGTTCTTCTGCAACTTCAGGTTCTTCTGCAACTTCAGGTTCTTCTGCGACTTCAGGTTCTTCTGCGACTTCAGGTTCTTCTGCGACCGGCTCTTTTTTTTCTTCGCGCTGAATCAAAGTTCCGTCTTCATTGTAAGGACCTGTAACACCCGGACCTCCGTCTGTAAAGCCTTCTTTGCCCATAAAATCGTCCAAAGAAATTTCAGTGTCAGATGATTCTGGGGAAACGTTTTCTTCTTGCGGTTCTTCTAAGGCTTTTTCCGGCTGCTCAATTTCTGGTTCTGGCTCTTGAAAAGTTTCTGCTGCTGGAAAAACATCCGTGCTTTGTTCTGATGGAATTTCTTCAGCGACATCTGGTTCTTTTGCTTCTTTATGAGTTTCGTTTGCTGAAAAATCTACAGTCTCTCCGTTTTCGTCTTCAATATTGTTAAAAATAGAATCAATGTCAAAGTTGTCATCTGGCGAAGAAAGGTCTGTTTCCTGTTCCTTTTGAACTGCTTTTTCTGAATCCTGAGAAATGTCAACTTGAATGTCGTCATCGTCAGAAGATTCCGCGGCGGATGCTTCTGTTTTTTCAGGCTTAGTTTCATTGTCGTCTTCAATGTCAACATTCATTTCGTAGTCAACTGGACCTGCAGGCTCTTTTTTCTCTTTTTCATCGCCTAAAACAGGATTCAAGTTTTCTGAATTATCTTCAAATCCAAAGTCCGAAAGGTCAATTTCTTCTGAATCAGTTGTTGAAGCCGCCGCAGGGGAAGGTGAAGTTTCTGGTTCTGTTTCCGGAAGTTCTGGCAACTCTGGAGATTCATCAGATAAATTTTCAAAAAGGGAATCAAAATCTTCTGAGTTATCTTCGGCTTCATTTTCTTTGGATTCTGTCTCGCTTCCATCAAGAACCGGCTCTTCAAAATCTAGGTCAATGTCAAGTGGATCTGCTTCTTCAATTTCTGCTTGTTCTTCTTTTTCGCCTTCAAAAGATGCTCCGTCCATAAAAGCGTCAAGGTCAATGTCGCCGTCTCCAAAGTCTGGTGAGCTTTTTGAATCTCCTCCCATGAATTCGCTTAAATCAACTTCGCCGTCTTGTGTTGGGGTGTCCGAACTGCTGTCCAAAAATGAATCTAAGTCTATTTCGCCATCTGGAATTTCTGTCGCCGGCTCTGGAACTTTTTCAGTTTCTTCTGTTTTTGTCTCTGCTGGTGTTTCTTCTACAGCAGGAACTTCTTCTGTTCCAGCTGGCTTTGGTTCTTCTGGAAGGGCGGTTTCAAAATCGTCAAAGCTGTTTAATTTGGAAATTTCATCTGCAATGGCTGCTTCTTCGTTGTTCGGAAGTTCTATGTCTTCAACAGCTGGAATTTCTTCTTGTTCTATGTCCACGGATTTTTCTAGGTCTTCTCCGATGCTCTGTTCAAGAATTTCTATGTTTTCTAGTGAAAAATCGTCTGGCAGTTCTACAGGTTCCTGCGTTTGTGTTTCGTCTGTTTTTTCAACTGGCGCAGGGCTTTTTATCCATACACCGTATTCATCGAGTTCACTTTTGTTTTCTGGTGTTTCGCTCATGTAGAATCCCCTTTTAAAAATTGCATTTAAAAAAATTCTTATTAAATTATCGGCTTTATTATTATAAATCAGCACTCATATTTTACTATATATTGAAAAAAAATTCCACAGAAAAAAAATTATATGTGCTGTTCAGTTTTGCGTTAAAACTGCCGAAATTCAATTCATAATGGAAAGATTCAGACTGCTTTCGGCATTTTTCATAGGCACTTTTTTTTATACCGTCATGGCTTTTATAGGCGGAAGCGACGGAATTTGGGCTATGAAACAGCTTCAGGAGCAGAAACAACTTTTGAGCGCGCATACGGCTGCAATTGAAAAAACTTACGATGAGCTTTCACTTGAGCAGATTGCGCTTCAAAAAGACCTTGATGTTATTGCCTCTTACGCAAAAAAACTGGGATATGTCTCTGAAAATGAAAAGCTTGTAAAAATTTCAGGGCTTGCTTCCCGGGAAACTCATATTTTTGATCCTGGAACTTTTGTCCGCCACCATGAAGTAAAATATATTCCAGAATGGCTTTGTAAATCATCTGCGTTGACTATAATGGTTCTGGCTTATTTTGTTTTGTTTTTAGCTGACTTGCAGAAAGGCTTCATTCATTTTCCTTCAAGAAAAAAATTCTCAAGCGGCGGGATTGCGGTTTATGATATGCAATAAAAATGAAGAGTCTGCGCGTATTGCGGCGGATTTTTTGAAGTGCGGAAAAATTTGTGTTCTTCCAACGGACACGGTTTACGGGTTCAGCGGAATTGCTGAAAATTCATTGCAGGCAAAATTCGGCACAGACGCAAAAATAAGAAAAATAAAGGGCAGGGAAGAAAAAAAGCCTTTTATTCAGCTTGTTTCTTCTCCAGATGAAATATCAAAATATTCTGACTTTAAAATTCCAGAACAGCTTGCTCAAAAATGGCCTGGGGCTTTGACTGTTATAGTTCCGCTGAAATTTCCTTTTTCTGAAAAAAATGCAACAGTTGCATTCCGTTGTCCGGGAGACTTGTGGCTTAGAAATGTAATTGCAGAATGTGGATTTCCTATTTACAGCACAAGTGTGAACCGGAGCGGCAGTCCTGTGTTGGATTCAGTCTGCAAAATTGAAAAAGAATTTTCAAATGAAGTTGACTTGATTGTTGATGACGGCGACAAAAAAGGTTCTTTGCCTTCTACGATTGTGCTTTTGAAAAATGGCGGTTGGAAAGTTTTAAGGCAGGGAAGTGTTATCGTTTAGTCCAGCTGACTTCAATTTCTCCCTGCGAAATTCCTTCCGGGGAATTTTTGTTTTCTACAAGGGTTGTCTTTTTCCCAGAAAGCGTGTTGCCTGAAAGTGTCATGTTCCATTCAACCGGAGCTGCGGTTGCTGCGTTTTTCAATGCTTCTTGCCGCGGAATTTCTGGGAAAAAAGAAGCGTTTGGCTTTCCGTTTTGCCTTATTTTTATAGAATTTCCCTGAACTGTAATTGAAATATTCATGCTTGCGCCGTTTTTAAAGATAACAAATCCGCGTCCGCCTCTTAAAATCAAAATCTTTTCGATTAGCGGCTCGCCTGTCCAGGTTCCAGCGATTGCTTCTATTGAATTTTCATTTGCATAGGAAGTCTGTTGCTCTCTGTTTTCCTGATTCTGCGTTTCCTGCGATGAAGGAAGCTGAATGTTCCCCGAAAGATTCTTCAGAAGATTTTCCAGCGAAGGCTTTGCGTCAAGAAGAATTTTATAGTATGTATCGTATTTCTTTGTTGAGCTTACATTTTGCTTGCCGTCAGCTTTTATTGCATTCAGTGTGCATAGCCAGCCGCCGTCCGTGTCTTCCTGGATTTCCGCGTAAAATGAAATATTGCGGGTTTCTTCGCTTGGATTGTAGTTTTCGTTTCTTCTGTCATTCACGGAATATCCGTCTACAGCTTGAAACTGTGCGAAAAAAAGATCCGTTGTCATTTTTATCATGTTGGAATCTTTTGAAGATGATACGGTCGCAAAAAAGTCCACGGTTTCTGCAGACAATGCAAAAACTGCTAAAAAGAGTATTATTGTTTTTAATGCAGGATTTTTTTTGCTCTGCAATTATTTCTCCCTTTATCCGTCCAGCCTGTTTCTGAATTCTCTTGCAATGTCGCGCTTTACATCTCTGTCTTTTATTGCGGCCCTCTTGTCAAATTCTTTTTTTCCTTTGCAAAGTCCGAGATTTATTTTTACAAGCCCCTTTTTTAGGTAAACTTCAAGCGGAACAAGAGTGAATCCTTTTTCTTCTGTTTTTCTCTGAAGTCTTTTGATTTCGTCTTTGTGAAGAAGTAATTTTTTCTTTCTGTCTGGCTCATGGTTGAACACCGAAGAAAATGAATACTCCGAAATATGAAAGTTCTGAAGCCAAACTTCTCCGTTTTCTATAAAAGCAAAGCTGTCGCCAAATGAAATGTTTCCGGCTTTTATGGATTTTACTTCTGAGCCTTCAAGCGCGATTCCGCATTCAATAGAGTCAGTTACAATGTAGTTGAAATGTGCCTTTCTGTTTTGTGCGACAGTTTTCCGTGCTTCTTCCATATTTATAGTATAGTATATTTTTTTTCAAATAGTTTCAACAATAGTTTTTTTTGAAACAGAGCAAACGCATTATAAATAATTTAAGTAAAGTTTGTGCGAAGAAACTGTTCCTGAGGCAAAAACACTCTGATTGTTGCGACCGCATGAGCGGGCAATTCTATAGTCACTTTGCAACAATCAGCGTGCAGCGCATTATTGCGCGATTTTGAACCAGGAAAACGTGTCTGGGAGCCAGTTTTATGCTGAATACATTTATAATGCGTTTGCCCTGCTGCTTAAAACTATGTTGCTTGATAATAAAGTTCTTTTTTGCTATTGTTTGTGCATGAAACAGAATGTCGGAGATTATTCATTTGAATATAAGAAAAAGCAGCAGGTCAAGTTCATGCACGCTGTTGTCTTTATGGTTTCAGTCTTTGTTTTTATTTCAGTTTTTTTGAACTGCATTTTATTTTCAGTTTTTATAAATTCATCATCAATGGAAACTGATGTATCCAAGGGCGGAATTGTCTTTGTATGTCCGTTTTTGCGAAGCCCTTCACGTGGGCAGGTTGTGTATCTTTCGCGCATGGACGGTGAAAAACTTTCTGCTGGGCAGAAATTTTTAAATGCCACGGTTAAATTTTTTACATTGCAAAAGTATTCTCCGTTTGGAAGAAATTCGCGTATGACTGGAAAAGACACTGTAAGGCGTGTTTTGGCTCTTCCGGGAGATTCATACTACATGAAAGACTTTGTGCTTTATGTTAAGCCTGCAGGACAATCGCATTATCTTACTGAATTTGAACTTGCTTCAAAGCCTTATAATATAAGCATTTATTCTGTTCCTGTTGAGTGGGATGGAATGGGCTGCTCGGGCCAGATGGAAGAAGCTACCTTGGGAAAAAACGAGTATTTTGTGCTTGCCGACAACCGCATAGAAGGCTTGGATTCCCGCGTATACGGAAAAATTCCTTCGTCAAGGATAAAAGGACGCGTAATCTGGCAGTGCTTTCCGTTTGGAAAAATGCGGCTCTACTGATTTTTAATGAACAGCGCGGCTTTATATGTCCATATTCCGTTCTGCTTAAAGAAATGCAGTTACTGCGACTTTTTCAGTGTGGAAAATTCCGGACGCATAGACAACTTGTACCTTGAATGCTTGAAAAATGAAGCTGCTTTTTATGCAGAAAAATACAAAATCGACTTTTGGCGCACAATTTATATTGGAGGCGGCACTCCAAGCCTTTTGTCTGCCAGCCAGATTGAAAATCTTGCAATTTACTTAAAAAATTCCTGCCTGTGTAAAAATATTACGCCTTTGGAATTTACAATCGAAATGAACCCAGAGTCAGTTTCAAAAGAAAAACTTGATTCCGCCTGGAAAAACGGCATTACGCGCCTTTCGCTTGGAATTCAGTCGTTAAATGAAAATGCGTTGAGAGCTGTTGAGCGTCATTGCAACGTGGAAACTGCAATTTCAGCTTTGGAAACTGTAAAATCCTGCTGGAAGGGCGAGCTTAGCCTTGATGTGATTGCGGGGCTTCCTTGCCAGTCTGAAAAAGAATTTCTTTTGTCGCTTGAAAAAATCATTTCATACAATCCGGGGCATATTTCGCTTTATACGCTTACAGTTGAAGAAAAAACTCCGCTTGCAAGGAATATTTCTTCTGGAAAAATAAATTTTGATTTTGACGAGGCTGATTCCCAGTGGCTTTCCGGACGTGATTTGCTTTTAAAAAACGGTTTTTTTCAGTATGAAGTTTCAAACTTTTGTCAAAATGGAAAAAAAAGCATTCACAACAGTTCTTACTGGGCGCAAAAAGATTATGTTGGCATTGGGTGTTCTGCCTGCGGAACTTTTTATGGGAACAAGAGCTTTCGCTGGACAAATACGGAAAACATTTCGGAGTACGAAAATTTCTGGAGCAAGCCGTTTCCTCTTGAATCTGAAATTCCAAGAAGCATAGAAGAATTCAGCCTTGAAACGCGGGAATTTGAGTTCTTGATGATGGGCCTCAGGACTTTTGAAGGCTTGAATTCAGCCCGATATAGAAAAAATTTCCGTTCCGTTGAGCCGTGGAATGGCGACTTGGAAAAACGCCTTGAGCCTGTAAGAGAATTCGGCGTTAAAACTACGGAAAACCCGGACGGCTCTAAAAATTTTTCACTTACAGAAGATACAATCTTGTTTTTGAATAAAATTCTGCTTGAGCTTTAGCAATAATTGATATTTTCTCTTGACTTAAAATATGAAATTCCGCATAATAAGAGAACTTATTATAGTAAGGAGTTCTACTGTGCCTTGTGGAAAGAAAAGAAAGCGCGCAAAGATAGCGACACATAAGCGTAAGAAGAAGCTTAGAAGAAATCGCCATAAGAGTAAGTAAGATAGCTTTGTAATTTTTTGCAAGGTTATTGGATTATTTCAAAAGGCCTTTTTTCATGAAGACCGCGGTTATTTTTATTTGACTGCGGTCTTTTTTGTGTTTTTGGAGCTTTAACTTGATTTTAAATGATATTCATTCGCCTGAAGATTTAAAGCTTATTCCAAAAAAGCTTCTTCCTTCACTGGCAAAAGAAATCCGCAGTAAGATTATAGAAGTTGTAGGGCATAACGGCGGACATCTTGCAAGCAACCTTGGCGTTGTGGAGCTTTCTATTGCCTTGCACAGAAGTTTTTCTAGTCCGCAGGATGCCATTATCTGGGATGTAAGCCATCAGTGTTATCCTCATAAAATTCTTACTGGCCGCTATGATTTGTTTTCATCAATAAGAATGAAAGACGGAATTTCTGGCTTTACAAAAATTAAGGAAAGTCCTCACGATTATTTTGACGCTGGACACGCTTCCTCTTCCATTTCATCTGCGCTGGGACTTTTGTCCGCATGGGAGCTTGAAGGAAGAAAAGACAAGGTTGTTGTTGTAATCGGCGATGGCGCTCTTACCGGAGGAATGGCTTTTGAAGGCTTGAGCCACGCAGGTCAGCTTGCAAAAAATTTAATCGTTGTTGTTAATGACAACCAGATGTCAATTGACAAGAATGTAGGTTCTATTTCACGCTATCTTTCAAGTCTTGCTTTTTCTGACAGTTACCACGGGCTCCGCTATAAAGTTGACCGTCTTATCGATAAAATTCCTTATTTTAACCGCTGGCTTGGAAAAGTTGTTTTCAGGCTGAAACGTGGGCTTAAAGGTCTTTTTTTTACAAACAATCTTTTTATTGACTTTGGATTTGAATATACAGGTCCTTTGAACGGACACAGCATTGATGAGATGGAGCGTGTCTTTAACCGTGCGAAAAAAATTCCGCGGCCGGTTGTAATTCACGTTGTTACAAAAAAAGGAAAAGGATACAGCCCTGCTGAAAACAACCCCTCTGTCTTTCATGGAGTCGGACCTTTTAATATAAGCGATGGAATTGTTGAAAAATTTGACAATTTGAGCTTTACAGAAAATTTCAGCAATAAGATTGTAGAAATGGCTCAGGTGGACAGTAGAATTGTTGCAATTACTGCGGCAATGTCAAAAGGAACTGGTCTTGACGCTTTTTCAAGAAAATTTAAAGACAGATTTTTTGATGTTGGAATTGCAGAGGAGCATGCTGTAACGTTTGCAGGCGGAATTGCGGCTGGCGGTTTAATTCCTGTTGTCGCAATTTATTCAACTTTTATTCAAAGAAGCGTTGATCAAATTATAGAAGACATTGCGTTGCAGAACAGGCACGTTGTAATTGTCCTTGACCGGGCCGGAGCAGTTCCTTCTGACGGTGAAACTCATCAGGGGATTTTTGATATTGCGCTTTTCAGACCTGTTCCGAACCTTTCTATAATTTCCGTAGCAGGAAAAAAAGACATGGATCTTTGTCTTGATTGGGCAGTGAATAAAGCTCAAGGTCCTGTTGTAATCCGCTGGCCAAAAATGGCTTGTCCTTCTGAACTTGAGCCGTTTTCTGTTCCTGTAGAGCCCGGAAAAGGCGTTCTTTTGCAGGCTACGGATTTTGCGCCGTCTATTTCTTCTTTTGGGCAAGGCGAGGATTCTTGGAGAAAAAAAGTGCTTTTGGTTTGCACTGGAAGTATTTTTTCAGAGACATTGAGAGCCGCCCGCGCGCTTGTTTTGGACGGAATTGACGCTGACATTTATTCTCTTAGATTTATAAAGCCTTTTGATGAAAAATATTTCGCTGGCATTGCAAAGTTTTATTACGGAATTGTTTTTATAGAAGACGGCGTAAAGATTGGCGGAATTTCAGGATGGATTGAAAGTTTTGTGCGCAGTTCCCCTGAAACTTCATTTTTGAAAACTGCTGTTCTTGCTTTTCCTGACAGATTTGTTGCAAACGGAAACCGCGAGCAGATTTTGGACGAAGCGGGGCTTTCTTCTGAAAAAATTATAAATGCTGCTAAGGAGCTAATGCGGATATGAAAACTTTAAATTTGGCTTCAAGAAAAATTTCAACAGATTTTCCGGCATTTGTGATGGGAATTGTAAACTGCACTCCAGACAGTTTTTTCAGCGGAAGCAGAGGCGGCTCAGAACGTGCTTTTGAGCTGATTGACGAAGGCGCGGACATTCTTGATTTGGGCGGAGAATCTACTCGTCCCGGTTCAGATTACGTGAGCGCGGAAGAGGAAATAAAACGGATTGTTCCCGTTATAGAAGAAATCCGCAGAAAAAGCGACATTCCGATTTCAGTTGATACAAGAAAAAAATCCGTGATGCAGGCTGCGTTCAATTCTGGCGCGGACATTTTAAATGACATTTCAGCGTTGGAAGATGAGCCTGAACTGGCTTTTTTTTCCGCGGAAAAGAAAATTCCTGTGATTTTGATGCACAAGCGCGGAATTCCTTCAACAATGCAAGCGGACACGGAATACAAAAATATTTTTAATGAAGTTAGCTCGTATCTTGAGCAAAGGGCAGAATTTGCCATTAAAAGCGGAATTGAAAAGGAAAAAATAATCGTAGATCCTGGAATTGGTTTTGGAAAAAATCTTGAAGGAAATTTGAATCTTATTTCAAACTGCGGCTCTCTTTGCGGCGGAAAATTTCCTGTGCTTATGGCTCTTTCAAGAAAATCCTGCATAGGGCAAGTTACGGGGCGCGAAGTTCAGGACAGGCTTTTTGGAACGCTTGCCGCTGATTTGATTTCAGTTTTAAAAGGAGCTTTTATGGTTCGCGTGCATGATGTTGCTCCTTGTAAAGATACACTTGCTGTGTTAAAATCGCTTTTAAAGTATGAATCAGTTTGAAACTTTAATAAAAATATATGATTTTATCAGGCCTGTGCTTGATATAGGAATTATTACATTTCTTCTGTACAAGGCTTACCAGCTTATAACAAAAACCAATGCGATTCAACTTATAAGGGCTGCGGTTGTTGTTGTTCTTTCTTATGCGGTTGCAGTTATTCTTCAGCTTAGAACTTTGCTTTGGATTTTTTCGGTGATTGCTCCTGGACTTATGATGGCTTTTGCGATTGTTTTTCAGCCGGAATTAAGAAAAGTTTTCCTTAAGCTTGGACAGGCTGAATGGTTCACTTTCGGAAGCAGAGCAAAGCATTCTTATGTGGATTCTGTTCTTATTGCCGCTGAAATGCTTTCAAAGCAGAAGCGCGGAATGCTTGCTGTTTTTATGCGGCGCACAAAGCTTGATAATATTCTTTCCACAGGAACAAGACTTAATGCAGACCTTTCTTCAAGTTTGCTTGTAACAATTTTCGGGCATAATACGCCTTTGCATGACGGAGCTTGTTTTATTCAGGGCGGGAAAATTCTTGCGGCGGGTTGTTTTCTTCCGGTGAGTGAGCAGTATGACATAAAAAAGACTTTTGGAACGCGTCATAGGGCGGCTTTGGGACTTTGCGAGGTAAGCGACTGCGTTGTGCTTGTTGTAAGTGAAGAAACCGGCGCGTACAGCCTTGCTTATGACTCAAAACTTCATTATGACCTTACAATGGATCAGGTTACAAGAATTCTTGAACGTCAGCTGGATATTACTCCAGATCAGCAGATTATAGAGGATACAATTGATGAGCATAAACCAATTACTGGCAAAGATAACTAAAAACTGGCCTGTAAAAGCAATCTGCTTTGTTCTGGCTGCGATGATTTATTTCTTTCATCAGATTTCACTTCTTGATGTAAAAACTTTTTCTGTGCCTCTTGAAGTCCGGGCTGAAGGAAACATGATTCCTGTTTCCGGGCTTGAGCAGGTAAAATACATAAGGGTAAAAGTCAGAACAAAACGAGACCAGATTGCTTCTATAATGGAAAAGGATTTGACTGCGTTTATAGATGTTTCGTCCCAGACAAAAGAAGGTATTTACGATTTTCCTGTTTATGTTGACCTTGATGAAAAAATTGTGCAGCTTGATTTGGAGCCGCTTGAAATTTACAATCAGCCTGACAATGTGAAGATTCAGATTCAAAAGAAAACAACAAAAGCAGTTCCTCTTTACGCCTCTGTTTTGGGAAAGCCTGCGCATGGATACAAGGCGCTGTCTGCTGAACTTGAGCCTTCATTTGTAACTTTGTGCGGACCTGCGTCGATGCTGGATTCAATAAATAAGATGCCGATTGGAGCTGTTTCGATTGAAGGTGCGGAGGGAAGCATTTCAAAAATTGTAAGTCCTGTAAATACAAATTCATATATTTCAATTCTTGGAGAAAAAAATTCTATTAGAGTTTCTGTTCCGATTGTGATTGAAGGAACTGCAAAAGAATTCAAGAATGTTCCTGTTGTGCTTGTAAATCTTTCGCAAAGCCTTGCAGTTTCTGGAGACGCTGTTGAAATTGATTTTTCTGTGGAAGGAAATTTGCTTGATATTGAAAAAGTTTCCCCGGCAAACTTTAATGTTTTTGCCGACTGCGCTTTTATTACGGAGCCTGGAATTTATGAAGTACCGGTTCAAATTGACGCTCCTGGAAATCTGACTATTACTTCGCAAAGTTTCAGCGTTTTTGTGCTGAACGTTGTAAAATCAGAACAGGAAGAAGAAATTCCTATAGAAGAGCCGGAGCCTGAAAAAAAATCAACAAGCTCAGTTTTTAAAGTTCCGGTTTTGTCATAAAGGTTTGCATGATTTTTGGTGTTGGCTGCGATATAGCAAAAGTTTCTCGGTTTGAAAAATGGGTTTTATCCAAAGATATGATAAGCCGGTTTTACAACGAAAATGAGCATGTTTCAGAAAATGCAGGACTTCAGCGTAAATGCGAATTTTATGCGAGCCGTTTTGCAGCAAAAGAAGCGTTTTCAAAGGCGCTTGGAACTGGAATTCGCGGATTTAATTTGAATGAAGTTTTTATTTCAAAAGACGATAATGAAAAGCCTGAAATAAAAGTTCTAGGAAATGCAAAAAAAATGCTTGAAGAAAAATGTGGTGAAAAATATAAAATCCATGTTTCACTTAGCCATGAAAAAGAATATGCTTTGGCGTTCGTTGTAATCGAAATAATTGCATAATTGGAAAATAAATTTTGCGGAGGAAAAAATGGCAACGCAATTTAATAGAAAAACTTTCTTAACAGAAGCTGAAAAAAAGCCCTCGGTTTCTTATTGGGCAAAAGAAGATGCATTGTGTCCAGTTTGCCGCAAAAAATTCAGGCAAGAGCTTATGCATCAAGGCGGCGGCCGTACTATCGCAGGAAATCTTACTGATGAGCTTCATAGAAATTACGAGCCTTCAAAAAAATACGGAAGAGTTTATCCTCTTATTTATGAAATTGGCTGTTGTCCTCATTGCCACACAGCTTTGTTTTGGAAAGATTTCAAGGACATAAAAGATCCAGAAACTTTTGATAGAATCATGCAGGATGAGCAGCATAGAATAAAAGAAGTTGAAGCGATTTTTCCGCATTATGATTTAAATGACGAGCGGACTTTGTATGACGGAACTGCAATGTATTATCTTGCGCTTCTTTGCTATGAAAAGGCGGATATTGCTTATGCTCCGACTTTTAAACGCGCTGAAATTTCTTTGCGGCTTGCCTGGCTTTGCAATGAAATTGAACGAGTTTGCCCGGAGCATAATTATGGCTATATCGCTCAGGTTTTCTACAGAAAAGCTTTGTTCTTTTATCAGCAGACTTTGATTAATGAAACTGGACGAATTGAGTCAATAGAATCTGTTGCAAACTTTGGTCCTGACACTGATAAAAATTACGGCTATGACGGCGTGATTTATTTAAGCGGACTTTTGGAATACAAATACGGCCAGCGCGAAAATCAAGAGCTTAGACTGAAAAAACTTGATGAAAGCAAAAAGGCAATCGCAAGAATTTTCGGCTTGGGAAAATCCAGCAAGGCAAAACCCGGTCCGCTTCTTGAAGTTGCAAAATCGCTTTACGACAAAATGACTTCCGAGCTTTCATCTAATAATATTTTCAGCGAAGATGACTAATATTCTTCTTACCGTTTCTTATGACGGAACTGATTTTTGCGGCTGGCAAAGGCAGGACAAATCTGACAATGGAAGTCCAGTCCGCACAGTTCAGGGCGAAATTGAAAACGCGCTTTTTAAAATGCTGAAAGTTCCTGTAAAACTTTTTGGCAGCGGAAGAACTGACAGCGGAGTTCATGCGGCAGGGCAGGCTGCAAATTTTGAATCTCCAATCGATACAATTCCTTGCGAAAATTATGTGCGGGCTTTAAATGGAATTCTTCCGCAGGATATAAGAATTTTAAAAGCTCGTGCAGTTGAAAAAGATTTCAGCTCAAGATTTTGCGCGACTTCAAGATTGTACAGATATTTTATCCAGACAAAAAATCCGCCTCTTGCAAGTGAAAGCCGGTACAGATGGTTTATTCCGTTCCGCCCGGAAATCGAGTCCTTGAATGAAATGTGTTCTTGTCTTCGTGGTGAAATTGACTGCGCTTCTTTTGCCGCTGCTGGAGATTCAAGTCTTTCTACAAAAAGATATATTGACAACGCGTTTTTTTTCTGGGACAAGGAAAATCCTGATTTGCTTGTTTTTCAGATTGAAGCGAACGCCTTTCTTTGGAAAATGGTCAGATCTATTACCGGCACTCTTATTCAGCTTGCGCAGAAAAAATGCAGCCCGGACGAATTTAAAAAAATTCTTGAAAGCTGCGACAGAACCAAAGCCGGAATTACAGCTCCGCCAACTGGCCTTTTTTTGTGGGAAGTAAAATTTGATGGAATCCGCCGCCATGTTTAATTGTGTTGCTTCTTGATGAAATTTGCTAAATCTTTTATTCTTTTTATGCTATGAAATTTTTTAGAAATCTTCTGATTGCTTTTGTTTTCATTTCTATTTTTTGCGGATGCAGAAAGGGGAAAATAGTTTCTTCTGTTGAAAAAGAAAATCTTTTTGAATTGAATTACGGAACTTTTGAAGACGAGCTTAATGTTTTTAATATGTCATCGGCCGGAAATATCAACACTTCAATTTCTATGCAAGATGGATTTTTTTATATTTTGAATGGCGAATCAAAAAAAATAATGGAAATGAACAGCTACGGAGATTTGCTTGCCTTGTATTATAATCCGCAGGAAAATCCGCGTCCTTCATTTTCCGAAAATACAAGCGACATTAATTCTACGCGCGCGGCAGTTCCGTATTCATTTAATGAAGTTTCAAAAATCGCTGTTGACTCAAGAAAATATCTTTACGCGGTTGACAAGCTTCCATTGAATCGTCAGGAAACAGATCCAAAGACAAATCAAGTTTTGAGCCAGATTATTGTAAGATTTGACGATTCAAAAAAATATATGAACTATATCGGTCAGCAAGGTCCGGGAGGAACTCCGTTTCCGTATATAAAAAATATTTTTACAACGGACAAAAACGAGCTTGTTGTTTTATGCACAACTTCATCCGGCGCGGTCGTCTATTGGTTTTCGATGGACGGATTTTTAATGTACACAATTCCAATTGAAAAAGAAAATGTTCCGAATCCTTTTGCCGAGGAAAAAACTGAAACTTTTTTTTCACTTGAAAATATTGTGCCTGATTACAAAGAGCGCAAGTTGTATTTAAAAGTTGATTATTTTACAAGCTATATCGATGAGTCAAGCCGCGTTCAATCTGGAGTGGAATATATAACTACGCTGATTCATCCTTTCGATGTTGAAAATAATTCATACGATTTTCCTATAACTGTTCCGCCTTACGATGAGCCGGTTTCCGAAGGATTCTCGAAAGAAACTTTTGAAATTCCTTATGACTTCATGGGAATTACAGATAGCGGTTGGCTTTATTTTATTGTAAGCACTGATGACGGATTTAGCTTGCAAATGGTTCAGTCGAACGGCCAGAGAATTTTAAAGCGGAAAATTTCACTTGATAGGGAATCCTGCCTTTATTATTCATTTAATTTGAGCCGCGAAGGAATAATTTCCGCATTGATTATAAAAAATGAAAACGCATCTGTGTGCTGGTGGCGAATCGATTCTTTGATTCAGGCTGTTATAAAAAACTGATTTTGGAATTCTAAATGGAAATTTTTGACGATGAAAGCCAGCCTGAAATTCGCTACGACGAAAACGATTTAGTTTTTCATTACAAAAGAGGCTCGTTCCGCCGGCATGAACAGGCAATTTACCGTGACCTTGCGACTGGAAAAAACGCTCCTAAAAAAGGGCTTATAAAAGTTCTCTTTTCAACAAAGGGAAATAAAATCGCATTTTTCACAATGGTGATGTGCATTGTTTTGTTTTTCGTTCTTGGAATTATAAATGGCGGCGCAGACAAAAATTCAATTGCAGGAATGACAGCGAAAATCTCTGCATTTTCATTTGACGAAAAAATTTATGCTTCTGTTGAATTTTCCAACTTAAAAAAAATGGAAAACATTGATTCTGTTCCGCTAAAAGTTACGTTTGAATGCCTGAATGCGGAAGGCTCTGTTGCTGATAAATTTGAAACGGATTTTAATTTCGCTCCAAGATTCCCAAAGCCGGTTTACGCAGTTTTCAACGATTATGATTTGGTTTCTGTAAAATGCCGCTTAATCTATGAAAGTGAATCGGCTGTTTTGGAATGCAAGATTTCAAATAGATAAATTTACCATTTACAATTTTCAAATTTTCATTTATTCTTTTATAGAGGAATAATTATGGCTCAATTTTATTTTCTTTCCGTTTTGCTAAATATTCTTGCCGGACTGATTTTGATTTATGGGAAAAATCTTGTTGGCTTAAAGTCTTCTGATAATGATTCTGAATCTGCTCAAAAAATTTCTTTTGGCGGACTGAATTTTGACAGCCCGGGATTTAGGCTTGTTGTTGGTGTTTTGTGCGTTTTTGTAGCAGTTATGAAAATTCTTTCTGTTTTTAGAAATGATATTCCGGTAATTGGAGATTTGTTTCCTGTTGTCGCCGGCTTTCTTTCTGGCGCTTCAATTCTTTTGGAATATTATATTTTCACCAGTTCAGAAAGCGATTCTGTTCCTCCTGCGGTTTATAAAGTTTTTATTGAGTCAAGAAAATATATTGGAATTATCTGCATACTGGCTGGCGTATTGCATTTTGTATTTCCTCAAGTCATGCTTTTATAGAGGTTTTTATGTCAAAAGTTTCCATAGCCTGTATAGCTTTGTTAAACGGAAAAATTCTTGTTGCCCACAGAAATCCTACAGGACAAATGGGAGGACGCTGGGAATTTCCAGGCGGAAAAGTTGAGCCGGGAGAAACAGACAAAGAAGCTGTTGTTCGTGAAATAAAAGAGGAATTTGGCATTACAGTAGTAGATGTTGGCAAGAAAATCGCAGAAACTTCTTTTATTCATAATGAAGAAAAAGTTCTTTTGCATGCATACAGAATTTATGTTCCGCATGATGGAATTGAAAAAAAATATACTTTAACAGAGCACACAGAATATAACTGGATTCCAGTTGAAGATGTTGCAAAACTAAATTTTGTGGACAGCGACCTTCTTCTTTATCCAAAGGTAAAATCTTATATTCTTGAGGAACTGAAAAAATGAAAAGCTTTTTTGCAGTTCTTGTTGTTTTTTTTGCTGTATTTTTTTCTGGATGTGTGCAAAAAAAAATTGATTTGAATTTTCAAGATGAATCTTTTATTGCTCCAGATCAGGAATGGCTTGTTGTAACGGTTCCCTATGCGGCTTTTAGAGTTTCCGCTGATTTTTCAAGTGAAATTTGCTTCCATGCAAGAAGCGGAGATGTTTTTCTAATCTGCGGAAAACAAAAAGTTCAAGTAATCAATCCAGAAGAAAAAAAATCTAGCAAAGATTATTTAGTATGGTATAAGGTGAAGCAGGGCTGGATAGATGGCTCGCTTGTGGCTGTTTACGATACTAGATTGAAAGCAGAGGCGGCTGCAAAAAGTTCGTATGAAAAAAACTGAAAGAAATATTGCTGCTACATTTGCAAGAAATTTAAAGTTTTTTAGGCAAAAGTGCAATTACTCACAGGAAAAACTTGCTGAGCTTATAGATGTTTCTCCTGCTACAATTTCAAATTATGAAACTGGAGAAATGTGGCCTTCTCGTCAAAATTTAGCAAATCTTGTTGAAGTTCTAAAAGTTCATCCTTATCAGCTTTTTATAGATTTTTCCAAAGATCTTGACTTCTTAAAACTTGATATTATTGAAAGAGTTGAAATTGCCTTTGATGCACCGGAAGAAGGTTTTTCTACATCTGCAAAAAGAGTTAGAAAATAAAAAAAGCACCCGAAACTAAAAAAAGTTTCCAAGTGCTTTTGGAGATGGCGGGAGTTGAACCCGCGTCCATGCAAGCAAACCAAGCATCTCTACAGGTTTATTGAAGCGAGGTAGTTGTCGGGAAAAGGTAGCGGCTTCAAAGGCGTCTCTTCCGTATCTTGATAAAAGTCTCGAACTAATCTCAAGAAATTAGTCCAACAAGTCCCTGTCAGCAACAGAACATTTCAGCATTAGGAACAGCATACTAAAAGTTCCGGCACTGCTTAAGCAGCAAGTGCAAACTGTTCGTTTTCAGACTGTTCGTCTTCTCTACGTTTTGCAGTTATTTTTTTGTCAGTTTAAGGCACCTTCACACCTACCTGCAACACAAGATTTCTCTTGCTTGTCGAAACCGGTACATCCCCGGTTCTCATAAGAGACTGGAAATCTCAACCTCTTATAATATAATCAAAAAATTATTCTCCGTCTACAGCAACACCATGGCGTTTCTGCTGGAATCTCTTAAGCATTGCAACGCCATTACGTTTGTCATTGTATACGAATCCGCCGTTCCAGTATTCCAAAGCTGCGAAGAGTGCGTTTCCGCCGTCCTGTTCATCAGATTTTTTTGTACGGAATGAAACATAGTTTGAAAGCTCTTCAAAATTTGAATTATGAAGACAATCTAACCGCTTTTTGTTAAATTCATTCCATTTTTCCAAGTCTTTAAATCCTTCGCCTTCATCTTCAACAATAATGTGAGCATGTGTCGGGCTAAAAGAATACCAAACGTGAACTTGTTTATTTAAATCGCAGTTATTTCCATGTTTTACTGCGTTTTTTATAACTTCGCTTATCTGCTGTTCAAGAAGGTTTATTTCCTTGATTTCAAGAGGAGCTGACTGCACAATCAAAAGTGTAAAGTAGCGGATCTGCCTAAAGTTTGACGGAAATGCCTTGTAAAGCATATTTGTTTTGTCAAATAATGGGTCATTGCCATCAGAACGAAGCTCTTTGAATTCTTCCATTAAGGTACTCCTTATTCGTTAATCATAAGCAATGCTTCTTCAACGCTATTTGCAATAGGGAAGTAGCCCATCAACTTGGTGAGTTCAATAACTTTTTTTACAGAACCATGAACATTTGAAATATAGAGCTTCAAATTCATCTTTTTAATTGTAGAACAGATGTAAATTAGGGCTCCAATTCCAGACGAGTCGATATAATCAACCTGCTCAAGATTGATTACAAACGATTTTACATTTTTCTCAAGCATCTTCATTACAAGTTCCTTGAGTTTGTAAGAATTGTACAAGTCCATTTCACCATTTACATCAATGATGTAGACTTCTCCATTCTTCCTTATTTTAAGTTCCATAAGTTTGTCTCCTTATTGCTCAAATTTACTTAAAACTTTATTACTAGCAACGACTGGTCATCATGAAGACTACTGTTGCCTATAAACTTTTTAATATCAGACTTTACAAGATTTGCAATATCTTTTCCAGTTGAATTTGCATTTGAAGAAACTATTTTTAGCAAAGATTCCTTAGGATATTGAGTTCCCTGCTCATTTAACGCTTCAACAAGTCCGTCTGTATATGTAATAAGAATATCACCAGTTTTAATATCTTGCAAGATGTCTTTATACTGAGATTCTTTGTCAACTCCAATTGGCTCGCTCGGTGTTGAAATCTGCTTTATCTCATTTTTTTCCTTGCTGTAGTAGAAAACTGGAGTTGTTCCGCCTGTTGCAATTTCAGCGACCTTTTTAATTGGATCATAGTTTATGAGTGCGCAAGATGCAAAGTGGTCTGTACTGAAACTTTCAGCCGCAATCCCATGGTTTACCCATTCAAGAATTGTTCCTGCTGTTTTCTTTGTATTTACAACAAGCCTAATCATTGCATGTAGCATTGACATGACAATTACGCTGTTGATTCCTTTTCCTGCGACATCGCTCATTACAAATGAAACCCTGTCTCTTCTGGAAACAATTACATCATAATAATCACCGCAAACACCTTCTTCTGGATTCCAGATTGTTCCAAGTTGAATTCCTGGAAGGGCAGGGAGTTTTGCAGGATGAAGCATTTCCTGAATCTTTGAAGCAATTTCAGCTTCTTTTATAAGGTCGTTATGTTCTATAACATCCTTTACTGAAACAACGCTCTTTATAGAAGTTGCCGCAAAATCTGTAATCATTGATGCAGTCTTTAAATTTTCTTCAGTAAATACAGGATTCTGCTTTGTTCTTGCAAATGCCGCAACGCCAATTACTGAATCCTGAATTTTTATAGGAATCATTATATAGCTTCCGCATTCAAGGAATTCTTCAGGTCCGTTCTGATAAATTCTTGCGTCGTTTTCAGGCTTTGTAATAAGCTCTGGCTTGCCTGCTGTTGCTATTTCGCCAAATATGTTTTCTCTAAGCGGAAATGATGCGAATTTGAAGTTTGTGGCAATTCGGATAGGCTTGTGAGGCATATCGCTTGGAAGTTTGTATGGAGGCGGAAAGTCTCCCTCAAATGAACGGACTGTAATCACGTCTTCAAAGTCATCAATCATGAGGATTGCGCCGCCGTCAGCATTTATCTCTTCTCTTATGGTTTTATTTACGTAGTCAAGAAGCGCATTCATTCCGTTTTTCTCGGAAAATGCTTCTGATGCTTTTTCGGCAAAAGAATAGCTTATTTCAAGTGCTCTTGATTCATTTTCATCAGGCTGGATTGGTTTTTGCTGCTGTAATGAAGTCTGCTGAAGTGCCTGTGCGTAAGATTTTTCTTCCGCCACATTTACATAATGCGGAACGAGCTTTTCTATTTTCTTTGGCTCAAAAGTGTACAAAATTATGCAATATGGAATCAAAATTAACGCTGCGATTGAAGCCGCAACTGCAAAATATACAAAAGAATTTTCTTCGCCAGTTATTTCTTTTACTGCCGCGATAAGGCTTCCTGCTCCAAGAATCAAATCTGAAAGAAGAGCTATAAAACTTACTCTGGCAGTTTTTTTCTTGCGGATTAAAAGAAATAGCACGAATAAAAATGCGCAAATCACAGAAACCGCGAAAAGAGGAATGTATGCAAATTTGTCATCTAAAATCAAGGTGTCTGCTCCTTGTACAACTTTCAATTTTAACTAAATAATTTTAACTCTTTTGCCGAATATAAAAATAGACCGCAAAGCATTTTTATCATTTTAGCATTGAAATATTGTACCGTCAAGTTTTTCATTAAATATTATCGGTACAAAACTGCAAAATTAATAGTCAAAAATCTGCAAAACAGGCTTGATTTCAGTTGTTTTTTAAATCTTTTTTCATTTTTGATCTTGCTAGGAAATTTTTTAACCGCCGGTAAAGAGAAAGTTTTCTGTATTTTTTTGAAAAGTCTTCCGCGGCGTCTTCCAGCGGAAAGTCGTTCCCAAATCGTTGCTTCAATTCGTCCCAGTATTTTATAAGAAAAACGTAAAGGTCGGACAAAGTTCTGCCTTTGAAGCTTTTTAGGATTTTGCGGCTTTCGATTGCCCTGATTACAGGAAGATAAACGTTGTTGAACCAGGAAAGAATCGCTTCTTCCATAGAAATTTCTTCTTTTTTTCCGGAATTTATGTAGTATTTGTGGCAGAGAATGTGATTGTAAATGAGATCGTACTGGCCAGGTGTGCTGAAATTCAGGCACCAATAGTCAGTTATGTCGCCAAAACAGGTTTCCGCGTAAAACACACGCTTTTCGTATTCGATTACCTGCTTTTCCATCTGCTCTTTTGTGCTTCCGGGCTTAAGTTTGATTTCACTTTGAAGGCTTACAACTTCAGCGTCGATATTTTCTATGCCTTTCATTTTTGCAACAGAAACGCGGTGATTTCCGTCTCTTACAAAATAAAGTCCTCCAAGCTCGTAAAGACTTACCGGCGGAAGCGTGATGTCCTGATAATGCGCCATATCAACGTGTTCCCAGCGGGATTTTAGAAAATTGTTTTTTGGCAAAAAATGATTGTCAAAGTCTTTATAGCGTCCTTCGCTGCCAACAATCAGCTTGATTGGAACAACTTGCATTCCTTTATAAACTTCGTTGCTTGGCTTGAGCATTTTTTTTATGTCGGTAAATGAAATAAGTTTTGCTTCCTCTGGATTTAAAAGATGCTGAATTTCGTTGAAAAAGGCTTTATTCCGTGCTTTTGAGAAATCTTCATCTGTCTGCGAGGATAGAAACGTCTGCTCCAAAATTTGCTCCTTTTTTTAGGTTTGGCTCGAATTCGATTACGATGTGGCTGTACGCATTTATGACTGTTGTGTTTTCTGATATAGTGCATCTTGTAGCCTGAAGATCGTACAAATGTATATGACCGTGAATCATAAGCCCCGGTGAAAATTTTTTGATAAACCAGTTAAAACAGTCAAATCCTTTGTGGCACTGGTCTTCTTTGTCATGTATATGTCTTGGAGATGCGTGCGTTAAAAAAATATCGCAGTATCTTCCATATCTTATTTTGTTCCAAACCAGACCCGGAATCATCGCTATGAGCTGTCTTTTCATTTGCTTGTCAGTGAATTGGGCCTGACCGTTGTTGTATCTTATGCTTCCTGTAACTCCAGAAATAAGAAGCGGCGTTGTTTTTCCGTCTGGGGTTTTAAATGTAAGATTTTTGCATCTGATATTTTTATTGCTTGCGTAGTCTGCTCCGTGTGCATGTTCGACTCCGGTTCCTTCAAATATAAACATTGAGCTGGAAAATAATGAATCAGAAAACATTTTGTTTTTATAATATTTGTATTCCTTTAAATCATGGTTTCCGAAGACGAAAAAAGTCGGTTTTCCCAGTGCGTCTACTATAAAATCAACATATTCCATAGAAAGATCGCCGGCGCAAAAAACAGCGTCAACATCTCCGTATCTTTCTTTTACTGTGGAAGAGTAGACTAAAGGGTCTATTTGGTCAGAAACGCAAAGGAATTTCATTGAATGCCAGCCTTTCTAAAAAGCGATTCAAGCGTGTCTTTTGGAATTAATGCGAGCGGACGGCTATCTGCAAAAACTTGGGCTGCGTGTGAAAAATCAGAGCTTGCAAAAAGAAGCCCTTTTACATAGCCTTTTGTTTTTATTGTATCAGCGAGTTTTCTAACTGGAGTTTCTTCTATTGTATCTGTGGAACGGTAGAACTGCGCAAGGAAAAACTGCTGCTTTGCATTTAAGAATGCTTCCTGTTTTTTTTCTGTGGCAAGAATCTGGCATCCGTAAGGAGTAAAATCAGTTTTTTGACTTTGAAGATTGTATCCTGCCAATAGAATTCTTTTGCAAAGCTCCACGAACTGCTGGTTGTTTGCTGTTAGATATTCTTTTATTCCGTCATTTGTTTCAAGTTCTTTATACTGATTTAATTTCGATACCACATCTTTGAATTTGCTGTTGCATTTGTATACTGTTTCCCACTGTTCGATTGCTTTTTCAATTTTTCTGCTTTTTTCGTAGCAGATTCCTAGGAAATATCTTGCGTACAAGGTTTCCTGCGAATTTGGAACTTTTGCATTTGCAACTGCGCGTTCAAAGGCATCTGTTGCTTTTTCAAGTTGATCCGCCATCATAAGGCAAGTTCCTTTTTCCACAAGAGCTTTTTGCCTGTATTCCTGCGAGCGTTCAGCTTTTTCCAGAAGTTTTACAGCTGTGGACAAATCCTTGTTTTCCTTGCAGACTTTTCCAAGGTAATAATAGTTTTCGTAAGATTCTGGATTCAGTTTTATTGAAGTTTCCAAGGCTTGCTTTGCCTGCGTGTAATTTTTTGCTCTAAGAAGCAATCGCCCGATTGAAGTATAGGCTTTTGGATTTCGTTTGTTTAAGAGAATAGTTTTTTGGTAAAATCCCATCGCAAGTTTTGCATTTCCCTGTGTTTCAAGAATTTCCGCGGCTTTAAATGTGTTTTCTGGATTATTCGGCTCAAGTTTTGTCAGCAAGAGATATTCTTTCAATGCTTTGTCAGGCTGATTAAAGCGTTTGTAAAGTTCAGCCATTTCTTTTCTGAATTCAGCTTCTGGAATTTCCCCATTAAAAAGCGCGTTTTGGTTTACTGTTTTGTATTCTATGTAGGCAAGCTCCTGTTTTCCGTCTTTTAGATAAGCTTCTCCCAAAAAATAGTGCGCCAGATAGTTCCGCGGATTTTTTGAAATTACGGACTTTGCGCATCTTTGAGCAGCTTGAAATCTTCCGTCCTTTATAAGTTTTGGAATTCCGTCAATTTTTGAAGGAGCTATGATGTTTTTTATTATAAAAATCAACGCTGTAGCGACAAATGCGATTAAAATACCTATTATAATTACATATGCCAGTGAACCCATTGAAATTCCGCCTGTTTGTTTAGTTTTTTATAAAAAAAGGTTACCTTTTTTCACTGAATATGTCAATTTATATGGAAGACTTAAAAATTTTGCTGTTTTCCTAAGAAATTTGCTGAAATCTACAGATAATAAAATGATGTTTATTTATAGAAAATATAGAAAATTTAAGAAATTTTTTTGTTTCTCTTTTTTGATTTTTGCGTTCAGTGTTTTTGCGCAGAATGACGATTTTTTGCAAGGTGAGAATCTGTTCAAGGAAAACCGTGTTGAAGAAGCTGTTCCGTTTTTAAAGTCAGCCATCAGCACTGGAAAATTTCCGAAAGCTTACAATTACCTTGCGCTTTGCTATGAAAAAATGGGGCTTCTAAAGGAAAGTCTTGAAGTTTGCACTGAAGGAATGAAAATTTCTGGAACGGACAAAAAAGTTCTTGCTTTTAACGCTGGAAATGTCTGCTTCGCAATGGAAGATTTTTATTCAGCCGAAAAATGGTATTCGCTTGCAATCGCCGCAAACAGGCTTTATGCTCCGCCAGTTTTAAACCGCGCAAATGCCGAGCTTAAGCAGGAAAAATATATTGCAAGCCTTGAGGACTACAAGCTTTATCTTGATTTATCGCCGAATGACAGGCAGAAGCCGGAAATTGAGCAGTTGATTTCTTTGCTTGAAGGTTTTAAAAAAGCGGAAGAAGATCGCCTTGCTGAAGAAAAACGTTTAAAGGAAGAAGCTGCTTTGATTCAGGCGGCGCAGGAACAGCAGATTTTTGCAGAACAACAGGCCGCGGCTCAAAAGCAAATTCAGGATGGAAAAGACAAGGCTGCGGAATTGGAAGCGAAAATGGCTGAGCAACAGGCGCTTCTTGAGCAGCAACGTGCGGAAATTGAGCGGATTTCAAAGGAAAAACAGCTTGTTGAAGAGCAAGCCGCCGCAGAAAAGAAAGCTAGAGATGAAGACAAGGCTGCGGAACTTGAGGCTAAGATGGCAGAACAGGAAGCTAGACTTGAACAGCAACGCGCAGAAATTGAGCGAATGCTTCAAGAACAAAAAGCTTATCAGGAAGCGGCTTTAAAAGCTCAAAGAGAAGAGTCTGCAAAAAAAGCGGAAGAAGATGCCGCAAGAAGAAGAAAATTGCTTGAAGATGTGGCGGCTTCGCTGCAGAATTCAGAAACATCAAATATGACTGCTGGTGCAGAAGGAACGGTTGACTATGGCTACGAATCAGAACTCGAATAAAGATTTAGATAAAGAAAAAAATGCTGCGGCTAAGAAAACTTCAAGTGCAGGAAAAATGACTCTTTCCTCTACGGAAACAAAATCAACAGTAAAAAAAACTACGGTTTCTTCTGCGGAAAAAAAGCCTGTAGCAAAAAAAACTACTGCTTCTTCAGAAAAAGCAAAAACAACTGCAGTTGCAAAAACTGCCGCTTCAAAAAAAACAGTAGAAACAAAGACTTCTACTGCAAAAAAAAATTCAGGGCTTTTAGAAAAATCAAAAGCTGTAAGAGCTTCAGCTGCTTCTGTAAAATCAACTGAACCTAAAGTTGGTGTGAAAAAAACTTCAGTTGAAAAAAAATCATCTTTGCCAGAAACTAAAAAAGCAGTTGTCTCTTCTGCGGAAACAAAAGCAACTGTAAGAAAAAGTTCAGTTCCTTCTATAGAAAAAAAAACAGTTGCAAGAAAAACAGTTTCTTCTTCTGCAGAAGAAAAGTCTGCGGCACGAAAAAGTTCCGTTGTTTCAGAAAAAACAAAAACTTCTTCAGTTGCGAGAACTTCCGCCGTGAAAAAATCTGTTGAGCCAAAAGTTTTTACAGAAGAAAAAAAATTGGAATCGCAGAAAGCTCCTTTGCAAAAAACTGTCGCCGTTTCTAGTTTGCCTCCCAAAAATTCTTTACCTGAAAAAAAAGAAGAAACTGGAGGAGTTGCAATAAAAAGAACAGAGCCGGTTTTGGCTTCAAGTTTTGAATTGGAAAAAAAATCAGCGCAAAAAAATATTGAGCCTGAAAAAATGAAAGATAAAAAATCAAATAAAAAAGTAGCGGCTTTACTGATTTTCCTGCTTGCTGTTTTAGCTGGCGGCGGATTTTTTGTTTTAAATAATCAAAATTTTTTTGGCTCTAAAGATAATGCTGTTTCTGAATTGAGCGTTGAAGAAAAACTTGCATTAGCTCAAAAACTGATTGAGCAGGGTAATTATGAAGAGGCTTTGAAAATTCTTTTGGGAATTGATGCTTCTGGAAACAGCGAGGCTGCAAAAGAACTTAGAAATAAAATTTCCGCTTTAATAAATGAAGCGTTTTCCAAGGCTTTTGAAAATGGACGTGAACAGGAAATATTGGATTTTATTCAGTCGCTTATTGATAATGATGAAATAAAATCTGCTTTGAAAGTTTTAAACGCAATAAAGGCAGATCCGGACAGTCCTTTAAAAGAAAGACTGGAGAGTTTGAAAAAATCTGCTGTTGATAAAGCTATTGCGGATGGAAAAACTTCTGAGCTTTTGTCTTTGATTCAGCAGATGATAGATGATGGAAATTTTTCAGAAGCGCTTGAACTTTTGAATACAATTTCTATAGATGGCGATGATGAAATTTCTGATATGCTGAAAAATAAAATTGAGCGCATGAAAAAGCAGGCTCAAGTTTTGCAGGCGACCGAAAATATTTCTGATGAAGAAAAACTTGCGCTTGCACAAAGACTTATTGACGAGGGGAAATTTGAAGAAGCTCTTATTCTTTTGAACACTTTAAATCCAAATGAAAAAAATCAAGATAAAATCAAGGCTCTGAAAAAAGAAGCTGTAGAAAAAGCAACACAGGCTGGAATTGATTTAGGCGAGTTTGGCTTTGATGAAAACGGAAATCCAATTCTTTCTGAAGAGGAAATTCTTCGTCATAGAAATGAAGCAAAAAATAAGCGTGAAATAGAAGAACAGAAAATTCTAGATGCAAAAAATGAAGCCGAACGAAAAGCTCTTGAAGAAAAGAAAGCAAGAGAACAAAAAGCTTTAGAAGCAGAAAGACAAAAAAAAGCTGCCGCTGCAAAGAAAGCTCAAGAAGAAAAATTGGCAAGAGAAGCTGCGGCTAAAAAAGCAGAAGCTGAAAGAAAGGCGAAGGAAAAAGCCCTTGCAGAACAAAAAGCAAAAGAGGCGGCGATTGCCCGTGAAAAGCAACTTGTTGAAAATTATATTTCACATGGAAAACAGCTCTTGTCTGAAAATAAAAATAAAGAAGCGGTCGCAGAATTTTATAATGCTGAAAAAAATCTTCCTGCCGAAGAAAATACTTTTGCAGGAAAAAAACTTGGGGAATCAGCGAGTGCTCTGTTTGACAGTTCTGAAAAAAAATCTGGAACTGAAAAGAAATTTCTTCATGACGAGGCTGTGAAATTTGCAGAAAAATCCTTTGAAAAATCTAAAGAAGAACCTAACGTTATGTTTATTCTTGGAATGGATGCTCTTGAAAAACATAATTATGCTTCCGCAGAAAATTTTTTACGCAATGCCACAAAAAAAGAGCCTGGTAACAGCACTTACTTTTATCAGCTTGGAAGAGTTCTTGCGATGCAGAAAAAATATAATGAGTCGCTTGCAGCTTTTCAAACTTCAATAAAAATAAATGGAAACTTTGCGCCTGCTCATTATAATTCTGGATTTGTTTGTGAAAAGCTTGGAAAAAATAAAGAGGCTCTTGCTTCGTATAGAAATGCAATAAAAATAAAGCCTGATTATGAAAATGCGTTTATGGGCGCAGGACATATTTTGGCTGAAGAGAAAAATTATTCAGAGGCTGTAAAATCATATTCAGAAGCTGTAAAAATAAATCCGTCAAGAGCGCAAACTTATCAGGAACTTGGTTCTTGCTATTCAGAATTAAAAAATTATAGTCTTGCAGAACAAAATTTTTTAAAGGCACTTTCTTGTCCGGATTCTACTGTGGAAAAAAATGCGCTTACTTATTACAACCTTTCTACTGTGATGTTTGCACAAGACAAAAAGAACGAGGCATTTGATTTTGCAAAAAAAGCTTATGATAACAAAGAAAAAACTTCGTCTGAAGTAAAGTCAAATATTTCATATAATCTGGGACTTTTAAATCAAGAATCAGGAAATGAAAATGAAGCAATCAAACTTTATCAGGAAACCTTAAATCTTGATTCAAATCATGTTAAAGCAAATACAAATTTAGGAATGATTCTTCTTACGAAAAATCAACCTGATGCTGCGATTGCGCTTTTGCTAAAAGCTTACAAAAATGATTCCAAGAATTTTGAAGTGAACAACAATCTTGGAAGCGCCTACAGAGATACTGGTGATTTTGAAAACTCTGTTAGATTTTATAAAAATGCTTTGGATATAGAACCTGAAAATCTAACCGTAAAAGAAAATCTTGCAAAGTCATATACATCTGCAAAAGATTATAAAAATGCAAGACTGATTTATGAAGAGCTTGTAAAAAAACAGCAGACTGAATGGCCTTTATTTTTTGAACTTGCAAAAGTTTGTCTTGCTCAAGGCGATGGGAATGGCGCGGAAAAATATTTGCTTTACTTGCAATCCAAAGCTCCTGATTTTAAAACTTCAGAAGTAAATGGATTGCTTGCAGAATTGCAGTAACTTGTTTTGCTGAGCGGATTTTATGTCCGCTTTACAAGTGCAAAAAGTTGCTGTCTTGTAATCGTTGTGTATACGGGGCGTCCGTGAGGACAGTGTGGATCTGGAAGTTCAAGAGCTCCCTTTGCAATTTTTTTTGCAGTCTCTTCATCTAAAACTGTTCCGTCCATAACTGCGCTCCTGCACGCTGTGGATGCGGCGGCTGCATTTATCATGTCTGCAGGATTTACCCGCCGGTCAAGCACATCTTTTTTCAAATCAGCTTCTGTGCCTTTCCATCTTATCGGTACTGTTGAAAATTCCCATTTTCCATTTCCGCAGTCTTTGCATGAAAATCCGGCTTCTTCAAGTTTGTCTTTTATTGCGCGGATAAAATTGTCATCAGCGGAGGAATCTGTCTGCACAATGTATGGAACTAGAAGTGACTGCTTTTGTCCTGCCTCTGCCATGATTTGATTATAAATCATTCTTTCGTGGGCGGCGTGCTGATCGATTATGTAAAGCGTTTCATTTTTTTCTGCAATGATAAAAGTTCCAAGAACACAGCCTGCAAAATGAAATCCTTTTTCATATTCTGAAAAATTTTCGCTGCTGATTTCTGGAATATAATTTGGTTTCATCGGGTGAAAAAAATCTTGCGAAGTTTTTGTTTTAAAAAAGGATTGTCTTGCTCCACTTGATGAAAAATTTGTCCTAGGAATTCCGCGCTTTACATCAGAATAAATTGAATTTATTTTGGGAATGTTATTTTGATGAGAGAAGGTTTCTTCAACAAAATTATTTTTTTCAATACTGGTGGAATTAAAAGAAAATTCATTTGAAAGTTCAGCTTCTGTTTTATCTTCTGCATTTTGGGTGAGCATTGATTTTACAGTATACTGCTTGAAAAAATTTCTTGTTGTTGAGCTTACTGCATGATGAAGCGCATTTATGTCTTTGAATCTAGCTTCACGTTTCGAAGGATGAATGTTGAAGTCTACAAGAGCTGGATTCATTTCTACAAAAAGGCAGGCGACTGGAAATGTTCCGTTTGGAAAATATCCTTGCGTTCCGTAAATGATGGCTTGCACGAGAGAATATTCTTGTATTTTTCTTCCGTTCACGTAAATGAAAATATCTTTTCGGGAAGTTCTTGCAACAGAAGGCTCTCCAATAATCAGCGTAAATGAAAAATTTTTTTCAGAGTCTTCATGCTTCAACTCATAAAATAAATCGCTGCTTTCAAAAAATTCATTTGTCTGAATAAATCTTTCTTTTAAGGATTGTCCAGCGGGAAGTGAAAGTTTTTCTTCGCCGTCATTTACAAAAGTAAAAGCAATGTCTGGACGTGGAAGAATTTTTTCTTCAAAAATTGTCCTGCACTGAATTCCTTCTGAAGCCGGTCTTTTTAAAAATTGTCTTCTTGCAGGAAAATTTTCAAAAAGACCTGATGACTGCGCTATTGTCCCTTCTGTTGAAGCGCAAGGCTCGATAATGTGATCTTCCGTTACAGAAGCGTTCATTTTCCATCCGCCGCTTTTTATTTCCAATCGGCTCACTGCTGCAATTGAGGAAAGCGCTTCGCCTCTGAATCCTAAAGTTGAAAGACTAAGCAAATCTGTTTCTGTTGAAATTTTGCTTGTTGCATGTGGGTGCGCGCATTGAATCAAATCTTCTTTTGACATTCCGCAGCCATTGTCTATGACTCTTATTTTTTCAATTCCGCCGCTAGCAATCTCAACTCTGATTCTTGTTGCTCCGCTGTCAACTGCATTGTCCATAAATTCGCGGACAATAGCGCATGGTTTGTCTATGACTTCCCCGGCGGCAATTTTTCTTGCAACTTCCGCATTTAGAATTTTTACGCGTCTTTGTTCTGTCATGCTCTCGTTCCCGTGATTTCAGAAGATTCATCAAAAAGACCGAGCACAGGAGCATTTTCACTTTTTGACTTTTGCTTTTTTCCTTGCGCGGATTTTTCATCTTCTTCTGAAACTTCAGGATTGTTCATTAATATTTGAATTTTGCTTTCCATTTCATCAAGAGATTTTTCCATGGATTTTGCAAGCTTTATTCCTTCCTCAAAATCTTTGAGCGCATCTTCTAGGCTGATGTCGCTTTTTTTTATGGAAGCGGAAAGCTCTTCAAGTCTTTTTAGTTTTTCTTCAAAGTTTGTCATTTTATTCTCCGTTAATTTGTTTTATCAACAGTTGCGAAAATCAATCCTTCCGCCGGTTTGATTTTTATTTTTGCGCCGTTGGAAAGTTCCGATGACTTTCTTATTATTTTTCCATTTTCATCGCAAACCATAGAATATCCTCTGTCGAAAATATTCTGCGGATTGCAGTTTTCCAAATTTTGCAGGCAGAGTTTTATTTTTATTTTTTTGTCCTTTATTATGTTTTCAATTGCGTCTTTCATTGAGTCAAACGCCTTGTCAAACCTTTCTGAATATTTTTGCTCGATGTTTTGCAATCTAGTTTGCATATTTTCAGGATCGAAATTTCTTAGCATAAGCCGCAAAGAATTTGTTTTGTTTTGAATTTCAGAAAACAAAATGGATTTGAAATTTTCAATATTGCTTTCTATGTCGGATTTTCTTGGAATTGCAATTTCCGCCGCCGCGCTTGGTGTCGGAGCTCTTACATCCGCCGCAAAGTCGCTTAGCGCCCAGTCAATTTCATGTCCGACAGCGGAGATTACAGGAATTTTTGATTTTGCAATTGCACGCACAACTTTTTCTTCGCTGAACGGAAGCAAATCCTCTAAAGAACCTCCACCTCTTCCGACAATCAAAACATCGCACATATTATATTCGTTTGCAACTTTTATCATGTACTCGATTGTGTCCGCGGCATTTTCTCCTTGCACTATCGCAGGAAAAACAATGACACTCACTTTGTCATTTCTTCGGCGTCTTATATTTAAAATATCACGCAGAGCAGCTCCGTTTGGACTTGTAACAACTCCGACTGTTTTTGGAAAAAATGGAACCGTGCGTTTTCTTGCTGAGTCAAAAAGTCCTTCTGCGGCAAGTTTTCTTTTCCGCATTTCAATCATTTCCATTATATTTCCGGCTCCGGCTTCAATCATTGACGAAACTTGAATCTGATAATTTCCGCGCGGACCGTAGACTGTTATTTTTCCTCTTACTTGAACAAGCATTCCGTCTTTTGGAATGAAATTTAATGCAGATGCCGCTCCTCTGAACATTACTGCTGAAATCTGGCTGTCTGAATCTTTAAGCGAAAAATAAAGATGTCCGGACGAGCTTGGCTTGTAGTTTGAAATTTCTCCTTTTAAAATTATATTTTGAAAAGAGCTTTCAAGCATTGTCTTTATAAGTTCCGTCAGCTGCGAGACTGTTAGAGCGTTGTCTTTTTTTGATTCGTTTTGCATTTCCATTTTGCTCCGATTGTAAACATTACGTTTAATTTAGACAAGATATTTTCCGATAATGAAATGATGAAGAATTTAGTTTTTTTATATATAGATGAAAATTCGGCTCATGCTTTTGAAAAGGTTTTTTCTGAAAAATCAGGTTTTGAAAAGTGTCTTGAATGGGCGGCTGATGTTTCAAGTTTGTGCGGAATTGTTGTTGCCTGCTTTGAAGAAAATAAAAATACAGTTGAGACTTTTGCATCTTCGTTTGATAAAGCAAAAATAAAAGTTGTTTCAAAAAATTTTTGGAATACTGCAATATTAATAGAAGAAATGCTTGCTCAGGTTTCTTGTTTTTCAGCGGACGATGTTGTTTATTCTTCGGCGGACAGACCGTTTCTTGATAGAGAGCTTACGAATGAACTTCTTGAAAGCCACAGAAAATATATTTCTGAATATACTTTTGCCGATGGCTATCCTTATGGATTTTCTCCGGAAATTATAAATTCTGGAACATTAAAAATCCTTTCTGCTTTTGCATCTGAAACTCACAAGGAGCTTGGAGAATTGCCTGTTTCAAATGAGTGCATTTTCAATGTTATGAAAGCTGATATAAATTCTTTTGAAATTGAATCTGTGATTGCACCCAAAGATTTCAGAATGCTGCGTTTTGATTTTTCATGTTCACAGAAAAGAAATTTTGTTGCTTGCCAGAAACTTTATACGAATGCGTTGAAAAATGAAATTCCGCTTACTGCCAAAAGTCTTTCTGAACTTGCTGAAAACTGTACTGAAGTTCATCAGACTTTGCCGGCATTTTACAATATTCAGATTTCAGAAAACTGTCTTGCAAATCCATTTTACAATCCTTATCCAAAAGCTTTTAAAAATAAATTCGGATTTTTCCCATTTGAAAAAGAAAATCCAAATCCAAAAGATATGACCTTGGAAAAATTTAATTTTCTTGTTGAGCAGATTTCCAGTTTTTCAGAGGATGCCGTAATTGGCTTGAGTGCTTGGGGAGAACCTTTGCTTAATAAAAACTTTTCTGAATTTGTTGAAATTGTTTTGCGCTATAAGAATCTTTCTGTTCTTGTAGAAACAGATGGAATTTTAGTTACTGAGCAGCTTGCTTCAAAAATTTTTGAAATTTCAGAGCGAGCCGGGAAAAGAAAAAATGGAGCTGAAAATGTAACTTGGATAGTTTCAATTGATTCTTTTAGCGAAGATATGTACAACAAAATTTTTTCAAATGGAAACTTTAATTCTGCTGTGAATTCAATTCTTGCTTTAAATAAATTTTTCCCGACTTCTGTTTATCCGCAGTTTACAAGAATGAATGAAAATGAAGATGAGCTGGAAAAGTTCTATAGATTTTGGCATTCAAAGGATTCTCCTTCCGTCGGAAAAGTTATAATTCAAAAGTACAATGATTTCTGTAAACTTTTGCCTTCAAGAAAACCCGCCGATTTGTCTCCGCTTGAAAGAAATGTCTGCTGGCATTTAAAGCGCGACATGACAATTCTTTGCACAGGCGATGTTCCGCTTTGCAGGCAGTTTTTGTTTTCCTCAATAGGAAACGTTTTTGATGAAGGTGTAGAGAATATCTGGAAAAAATATTTTGATGAAGTTAAAAATCAGCTTGAAAAAAAATATGGAGAAAAATGCAAGGATTGCGATGAATACTATACCTTCAATTTTTAATCAGCATAAAATTTCTTATACAGTCATCGGCGGAACGGAAAATCCCAAGCAAATTCTTATGCCTGTTACTTGCATAGTTCTTAGCAGGTCGGGAAGACATTATAGAACGCGAGTTCTTGAAAATTTACTGCAGAAGGGATTTGAAAAAATTATAAGCGTGAATCCTGAAAATGAACGGAAATCAGTAGATTCATTTGCAAGACATTTTCCTACTGTAAAATTTTTAGTTGCATTGGAAAATGTTTCGCAGGGTGAGCTTTTGAATATTGCCTTTTCTGAATCTGAAACCCAGTATGTTTTAGTTGTTCAAGAAGAAATGTGCCTTGAAAAATTTTCTTTCGATGCTTCTATGGTTTCTAAGTTTATGAATAAAAATCAGTTCTGCATTGCTCCAAGACTTTTTTCTGACAGCTCTACAAAACTTCCTGTTGCACTTTTTCCTTCAGCAAGGAAATCTGTTTTTGATGTTGAAGCTGATTCTGTTTTTTTAGACGGACAACCAACTTTGTATCCGGCTGATTACGCAGGTTTTTATAACCGTGAGAAATTTATTCTTCTTGGCGGAATTGACTATACGATTTCTTCTGAATACTGGCAAAAAATTGATTTCTTTTTTAGAGCATGGCTTTGGGGCGAAAAGATAAATTTATCCACAGGATTTGAGTTTAAATACACAGGCGCAGTTCCTGAAGAAAACCTAACGGTAGATATTTCGTATCTTAGGTTTTACTTGAAAAATCTTTTGCCCGCTTTTTTATCAGACCATGCAAAAATACCGTGGATTTCATATTTTGCTTTTAAACTAAAAAGTTCTTGCGGATTTGTTGAGTCAATGCGGCAATTTAAAGATGCTATGCGGTGGACAAAAGAAAATCAGTATAGATTTAAAACAGATGCTGTTGCGCTTATTGAAAACTGGGGAAAATAATTCTGAGGTAAAAGATGAATTTAAAAAAAATAAAAGAAGGAATTAAAAAAATTGTTGCTGGAAGAAAACGTGTCGTTGTAATTGTCCAGTGCCGTTTGTCTTCTACAAGGCTTCCAGAAAAAGCTCTTTTGCCTCTTGGGGGAAAAACAATTCTTGAATGGACTTTAGCTTCAATGAAAAAAGTTGAGGCTTCAAAATATTTTCTTGCTGTTGATGAGCAAAGCAGGAAAGAACTAGAGCCTATTGCAAAAGAATGCGGCTGGGATTTTTATGCTGGCTCTCAGTCTGATGTGCTTGACAGATTTTGCAATGTTGTAAAAATTTCCAAAGCTGATGTTGTTTTAAGAGCTACTGCTGATAATCCATTTTTATTTTATGAGGCAGCGCAAAAGCTTGTTGATGAATATTTTTTTCGAGAAAAAAATTCTCCAGTTGACTACATTACATTTTCTGGACTTCCTCATGGTTCCGGAGTTGAAGTGTTCAATGCAGACTCTTTGCTTGAAGCTGCATCCGAAACTGACCTTCCTTATGACCATGAGCATGTAGGTCCTGCGCTTTACAATCATTCTGAAAAATATATTTGCGCATTTGTAAAAGCACCGCAGGAATTTTATTATCCAGATTATCGAACTACAGTCGATACTTTTTCTGACTATAAAAGAGCTTTAAGAATTGTAAAGAAAATTTCCAATAAAAAAATTCCATCAGAACCTTATTCTGCGACTGAAATTTTAAGTGCGCTTTCATTTCCTGCTGTGAAAAATCCTGTCCTTTTAATTCCGTCTGTAAAGAAAGGTCATGGAACCGGGCATTTAAGAAGATGTCTTAATCTTGCAATTGTAAACGGCTGGGATATTTATATTCCAGATGACGCTGATTTAACCCAGCGTTTGGATTTAATTGAAGATGCGCGCATAAACGGACTTGATGATTTTCAGATTGTAAATAATATTTCAGATTTGACTGAATATTGTCTTGCGATTACAGATTTGTTTTTTGCTGATAATAATTTTATTCGTTCCATAGCATCAAAAATTCCAGTTGCAAGCATTGATGAGGGAAACTGTGACAATGGCTATGCCGAATATCTTTTTGATATAATTCCTTCTTTAAAGTCGAATCGAAATGTAAATTATTACAATCCTGCTTTTATTCCTTTGCCAGAAAAAAAACGCGCTTCTTTTCCTGCAAAAATAAACAATGCTCTGATTTGCATTGGCGGAGAAGATCCTGCAAAACTTCTTTTAAAATCTGTTGTTGCACTTGCAAAAAACAATATTCGTGTTTTGGCAGTTTCGCCTTCAAAAGAAAAAATTATTGAAACAGAAAAAAATATTCCAGAAGATTTAAAAAAATATATAACTGTTTCTTCTCCAATTGAAAATTTAAAGGAAGAACTTTTTAAATATGATCTTGTTGTTACTCACTTTGGCTTTACAGCTTTTGAAGCTGCTGGCGCAGGTTGCGCTGTAATTCTCTTGGGAACAACACCTTTGCATATTCGTCTTTCAGTTGCAAACGGATTTAAATGTATTGCTCCTAAAAAAATAAATCAGAAAATGTTCAAGAATCTTCTGACTCAGCCTGAAAATCTTTTAGTCAAAAATAAAATTGAAACTTCTGAAAATCTTGCTTCCTTTACAAAAAAAATCTCGCTTGGAATCCATTTAGAATGTCCTGTCTGCAAAACTGGTGAAGGCTTTAAAAACAAAATTGTTGCGAGAAACAAAGATAGAACTTACCGAAGATGTGCAAACTGCGGAATGATTTATATGTCTTGGACTTTGTCGGAATTTCAGACTGAATATAATCATGCGTATTTTTTTGAAGACTATAAAAAGCAATACGGAAAAACTTATCTTGATGATTTTGATTCAATAAAATCTGTCTGCCTAAGGCGTATTGCAATTATAGATTTTTTCTATAGACTTGCAAATAGAATTTCAAAAAACATTCCTTCTGTCTTGGACATTGGATGCGCTATGGGACCTTTTCTTTCTGCTGCAAACGATTCTGGATGGCAGGTTTTTGGCGCGGACATTTCTCAAGGCGCGGTTGAGTATGTTCAGCAGACTTTGAATTTTCCGGCTAGCTGCGTAAGTTTTCCAGATGCGGATTTTGTTTCAGAATTCGGAATTGAAAAATTTGACGCGGTTACAATGTGGTACGTTATAGAACATTTTAAAAATCTTGATTCCGTACTGAAAAAAATTTCTGAAATTGTAAAAGACGGCGGAATATTTGCGTTTAGCACTCCGTCTGCTTCTGGAGTCAGCGGAAAATATTCTACTGATGATTTCTATGAAAAAAGTCCCGCTGACCATTATACAATTTGGGAAATAAAATATGCAAAAAAAATTTTGAGAAAATACGGTTTCAAAATTGTAAAAGTTGTTTCAACCGGAATTCATCCGGAACGTTTTCCGCTTGCAAAAAAAATGAAATGGACTTCAAATTCTTTGCCAATGAAATTTTTAGCTGACTTGTGCAAAATTTTAAATTTGGGCGATACATTTGAGGTTTACTGCAAGAAAATTAAATCCTAAAATCATTTTGCATTTATGTCGAAAATAATAAGTAAATGAATGACCGTTATATTTTGATTTTGGGCGCTGGATTAATGCAGCGTCCTTCAATAGAAGCAGCAAAAGAACTTGGCTACAAGGCTCTTGTAATAGATGCGAATCCAGACGCGGTTTGTGTTCCGTTTGCAGATCGCTTTGAAAAAATAGATTTAAAAGATACAAATGCAATTGTTGATTTCTCTTTGTCTCTGGGAAAAAATCTTTGCGCGGTTTTTACAGCCGGAACAGATTTTTCAGCTCCAGTTTCTCTTGCTTGCCAAAAATGCGGATTTGTTTCTCACAGTTTTGAATCTGCTATGAATGCCAGCAATAAAATTCTTATGCGTGAATGCTTTAAGAAAAATAAAATTCCTTCTCCTGATTTTTTTGAAGCCGATGAAAACTATATAAATTTATTTCAGAAAAATAAAACTCCGGAAATTCATTTTCCAAAAGTTGTAAAGCCTGTAGACAATATGGGAGCACGTGGCTGTAGGCTTGTTAGAAACAAAGATGAATTTCTTCCGGCCTTAAAAGACGCTGTTTGTTTTTCTCGTACAAAAAAAGCCATTGTTGAAGATTTCATGGAAGGGCCTGAATTTTCAATAGATGCGCTTGTTGTAAATGGAAAAGTTATTATCGCTGGGTTTGCTGACCGCCATATTTTTTTTGAGCCGTATTTTGTTGAGCTTGGACATTCAATGCCTTCTGAAATTTCAGAAAATAAAAAACAGGAAATTGTAAAAGTTTTTACAGATGCGGTTCATGCGCTCGGACTTACAAATGGAGTTGCAAAGGGAGACGTAAAGTACACAAAACAAGGTCCGATGATTGGCGAAATTGCGGCGAGACTTTCAGGCGGATATATGTCGGGCTGGACTTTTCCTTATTCATCAGGATTTGAACTTACAAAAGAAGCAATGAAAATCGCATTGGGAATTCCTTCTGATTTTTCAGATATTAATGAAATTCCTTCTGCAAAATTCAGCCATGAAAGAGCGTTCATTTCAATTCCCGGAAAAATTAAGAAAATCTACGGCGAAGAAAAAGCCTGGGCTTCTCCATTTTTAAAAAATATTTTTTTCAGAGTAAAAGAGGGAAGCGCAGTTGATTTTCCGCGGAACAATGTTGAAAAATGCGGAAATGTCATATCATCGTCAAAAGAACGCGGGCTTTCAAAAAAAAGCGCGGAATCCGCAGTTGCCCAGATTGTTCTTCGCCTGGAGCCGAAAAATCCGCAGACTGAAAAGTTTCTTTACGGTTTTGAGCTTCCGCAGGAAAAAGGATTTCCGTTCAGCGCATTTGACTTCAATACAAAAGATGAAAAATTTCTGGACGAGCTTGAGCAGATTCCGTTCATTGAAAAAAATCAGCCTGCGCAAAATTGTATTCCAGAAAGCATAAAAAAAATTATGGAAAAGCGCGACTGGAATTTTAGAAGCGTAAGAAATACACTTTTCCTTTTTGACAAAATTTCACCTGAGCATCCTAGGCTTGATTCAAAAAAATTCTGGTGCTGTCTTTTGCGTGCCGGCATTCAAGGAATTTTGTATTATTCAGATTCTGTTCAGCTGGAGGAAAAATGAAAGTAAAAAGTTTTGTTTTTTTTCTGATTGCGTTTTTTCCATTTCTAATTTTTTCTCAAGATGTAAAAGTCGATTTTCTTAAGAATGTGCAGAAATCAGGAATTTCCTTTTACTGGGATCCTCTGACTTCTTGTGGTCTTCTTGAAAAAAACGGACACAGAATTTCGTTCAGGGCAGGCGATTCTTTTTTTCTTCAGGATTACAAAACTCTTGTGCAGGAAGACGCTCCTTCATTTGAAAACGGAAAACTTGTTTCTTCCCTGTCATTTTTTAACCTGGCTGAAAATTTCTTTAAATTGCAGAGTTCAGAAGCCCCTTATAAGATTGGCGCTATTCTCATTGATCCGGGACATGGCGGAAAAGATCCTGGCGCAAGTTCAATCCATGTTTCAGACGGAAAGAAAATCAAGGTTGTTGAAAAAGATATAAACTTAAAAGTCGGGCTAAGGCTCCGTGATTATCTTAAAAAAGCTTATCCAGAAAAAAATATTTTGATGACGCGCAGCACGGATGTTTTCCTTACACTTTCTCAACGCACAGAAATTGCAAATTCAGTAAAACTAAAGGAAAACGAAGCGATTCTCTATGTTTCTGTCCACGTGAATTCCAGTCTTAGCGAAAAAGTTACCGGATATGAAGTCTGGTATCTTTCTCCGGGATACCGCCGTCAGGTTTTGAATTCAAAGTCAGTAAATGAGGACGCTTCTATTCTGCCGATTTTGAATAGTATGACAGAAGAGGAATACACAACTGAATCAATTCTGATGGCGAAATTTATAATGAACGGAATTTCAGCACAGGTTGGAGCTTTGAGCAATTCGCGCGGAATAAAAGAAGAGGAGTGGTTTGTCGTCAGGAATTCAAAAATGCCGAGCGTCCTTATAGAACTTGGTTTCCTTACAAACAAAAAAGAAGGCTTGCTTTTGAACGATGACAAGTACTTGCAGAAACTGTCTCTTGGAATATATAATGGGCTTCAAGAATTTGTGACGAATTTTGAGCGGACCCGCGGATTTACAGGAAACTAAAATTGAATAGAAAATCAAAAGTAAATATTTTCGCGCTTGTTTTTGCAGGCGTATTATTTGGCTCGCTGATTGTTTCGGGCGCGGCTTTTTATTTTTATAAGTATCATTGCAGGCAGATTTTTTATTTTGAATCCTATGATTCAAGCCGGATTTGCACAGAAACACGTTATTCAGAAAAAAAAGACGGAGATGAGGAAATAAGAGCTTTTGTTGACGACCTTTTGCTTGGACCTATGACAAACCGCTTTAAATTTCTTTTTTCTCCTGGAACAAGAACTGAATTCTGCTTTTCAAACGGAAAAGAGCTTTACGTTGGACTTTCAAAGCAGGCTCTTTTTGTTGATTCAGAAACGTTCAATATGAGGAAAAATGTTTCATTGCTAAGAAAAAATATTGTGAAGAATTTCACAAATATCAATAAAATTTATATATATATCGATGGAAAGCCTGTGTTTGCGGAAAAATAGCTTTTGTTTGCCTGTTTTATTTTACGTTGTTTTATGCAAAAAAAAAATAAAATAAGTTGACAAAAATGTTTTCTTAATAGATACTGTTATAACAAGGCTACATCATATATGTATTAAAAGGAGCTTCTAATGAAGAGGACTTTATTTTTAACCGTTGCTGCAATGATTTTGGCAGGTTCAGTTGCTGTTGCAAGAGAATCAGTTCTTATTGATTTTTCACAGCTCGATGCAGACACTGTAGCAGACGAAAACGGAAATCCAACACAGAACAGCAGAACTGTAATGGATTATTCTGTTGCTGCCGGCGCGACTTTCACAAGTGATCAGAAAACACTTATGAAGACTTCACTGGCTCTTCCTGAATGGGAAGTTTTACTTAATTCTTCTGCCAAGAACCCGGTTTCTGTTGCTCTTTCTCAGGTAGTTGCTGCTCCTGTAAAAGAATCAGCAGATGTTCCTTTCGCTGGAAAGAATGTAATGGGCGTTCGTGTTATTTTCCCAACATGGGCAAACAATGCAAATGCAAAAATCGTTCCTGCATTCGATATTCCTGCTTACGAGCCACTTTCTGACGCTGATGAAAACGGTGAGCGCCAGAAGCCAACAGATGAGCAGAAAGGAAAATATCTTTTTGAAGACGGATACGGTGTTGTAAGAAACGTTGGCACATTGAAATCAATTGCTGTTACAACAATGGGTATGAACTATCCACATGCTCTTTATGTTCTTCTTAAAGACAATGACGGAGTAGAACGCCGCTATCTTATGGGAAATCTCTATTTTGACGGATGGAAAACTCTTATTTGGAACAACCCGGATTATATTTCAGAAGTTCGCACTCGTGAAATCAGAGTTTACCCAATCTATCCACGCGGAATTCCATTTGTAAAATTCGCTGGATTCCAGGTTGCACGTGATGCTTCTCACATCGGAGACAACTTCATTGGTTACTTCAAAGATGTAAAGGTTATTTATGACCTCGCAATCCTTACTTCTGACCGTGACATCGATGACGAAGACCTTTGGGGTATCATTACAAAGAAAGAAAGAGACCGCCAGAATGGTGAGATGGCTCGCTTTGGTAACAAGCAGGTTAACCGCTATCTCGAAAAGTCTAAGATGGCTACAGAAGCAGAATTCACATCTTCTCTTGAAGAGAACTCTGATTCTAACGCACAGTCTTCAACACAGGATTCTTCAGCTACTGTTCAGTAATCTCTGAACCTTGTGTTTTGTCAAAGACCGTCCTTACGGGACGGTCTTTTTTTATGAAATTGAATATAAAACAATAACTTTGTTATATTTTGCTTATGTCTGAAAAAAAATTTACACTTCCTAATAAATTTGAAATTGAAAAACGCTATGAAAGCTATAGACCCGCATTCAATGAAATTCTGGATAAAATTGAAAATCTGTTAAAGCAGAAAATTAATTTGCCTTCAAATCCTACTTATAAAGCTAGAATAAAATCTTTTCCTAGCTATTATAAAAAGATCCTTAGGCAAAAAGCTAAGGAATCTTCGGAAAGCAATGAGCTTGTTACTCTTACGGATATGATCGGCATACGTGTGATTTGTGCCTTTGTTGAAGATCTTGCGCTTGTTGAAAAACAAGTTGTGGAATCTTTTGATGTAAAAGAAATTGAGCGTAAAGGTGCAGACCAGTCATTTAAAGAGTTTGGATATGAGTCAGTTCATATTCTTATTGCAATTCCTGAAAACTGTCTGCCTGAATCAGGAATTTCTCCAGAGCTTAGAAAAAATCTTGTATGTGAAATTCAGGTTCGCACAATTTTGCAGGATGCCTGGGCGGAAGTTGAGCATGAGCTTATCTACAAGTCGGAATTCAATCCTTTTGACAAGCCTTTGAGAAGAAAACTGGCTTCCATAAATGCAAGTCTTACTTTGGCAGATATTATTTTCCAGGAAATCAGGGATTATCAGAAAAAACTTCAAACTGAGCTTGGGGAACGGCGGAATTCATTTTATGAAAAGGCTGACGAATTCTCAGAAGAAATGCTTGGGCAATCCCATCATCAGGTGGCAGACTCTTCTATTATTGGAAGTCCGTTTTCAAAAGGCAGCATAGATGACTTGGTTCTTACAGCATTGCACGAGCATAATACAGGAAATTTTAAGAAAGCGGTTGAAATTTATACACAGATAATCAATTCTGAGCCAGTTCCTCCTGCAATGGTTTTGAGTGTAATTTACAAGCATAGGGGAATGGCATATTTTGCTCAAAGTCTTTATGAACAAGCCTTGAATGACTTTAAGAAAAGCGTTGAGTATGATTCAAAGTGCTTTAGGTCAATTTATTATGAAGGCATTGTTTATTCTGTTCAGGGGAAGGATAAAGAGGCTGTTGAATGTTTTGATAATTCTCTTGCAATTGATGCTTTCCAAAGCCATGTTTATTACAGAAGAGCGCTGGCACTTTTTAATATTGGAAACTATACAAAGGCAATGGAAGATGTAAACAATGCATTGAAGCTTGGACTTGAAAATGAAGACTTAAATACATTGAAGCTAAAACTGATAAAAAAATTTGATATGAATATGTAAAAAAAAAGACTTTTTTAGTATTTTGCTATTGACATAAAATGCTGATATATGATATATTCTGATTATCGCAATGAGCAATAGCTCTTGTATATGTCTCCCTCGTCTAGTGGTTAGGACATCGGGTTTTCATCCCGACAACATGGGTTCAATTCCCGTGGGAGATGCTAAAGACCTTGATACCTTCAAGGTCTTTTTTTTTGATTTAGGGGTTATCAAACCACTAAAAACGGCTGAGTCAAGGTCTTGAGCGTAAGCGTACCTTGACCAGACGTATTTAACGTAAATCAAATAGAAACTTTTTTAGATAAAAAAATATTCCCCGACTGTTTGCCGGGGAATAAAAGTTTTATGCTAAGCAGAAGTTATATTGTCTAAAAAGTTTTTGTTGTTTATAAAATCATTACGATTATTTTTGCTGTTAAAACAACAGAAACAAGCGCAAGCGGGTAGGTTGCTGCATAGGCAGAAGAAACTTCGTCTGTTCCTGCAGTTGCAATCAATGAACCCAACGCCGGTGTGCTTGTCATTCCGCCTGTTATAGAACCAAGGTTGTTGAAAATGCTTAGCTTGAATACATAGCGTGCGATTATATAGCCTACAACCATTGGAACTGTTGTCATAACTGCGCCGTAAATAAAGTATGAGAATTTTACATTTGAAACGAAGTTTACGCCGCCAGGAATTCCAGCACCAATAAGGAACAAGACAAGTCCAAGCTCACGCATAAAATTCAATGTCTGCTTGCTGATTCTGCAGTCAAGTTTTCCGATTCTTCCAAAATGACCGATTATGAGTCCCGCGACAAGAGTTCCGCCGGAATTTCCGAGAGAAAAGTTGACTTTTGGGATTTCAATTGCGCCGATTATGCAGCCAAATGCAACTGCAAGGAAAAATGGAAAAAATCCGAATTCTTCAAGCTGTGTAAGATTTGCCTTTGGCTCAGGAATTACTACAGAATTTGCCGCAACAAATGATTCTCTTTCCTTTGCCATGTCGATTTTTAAAATTTTTGGAACAATCTGAACAAAAAGAACAACTCCAAGAACACCGTAAAGATATGCGATTCCGTATCCTGCGCTGATTGCGTCTTGATTTACATTTGGAACTTCTTTTGCCGCTGAAAATCCAGGTGTGCTTGTAAGTCCGCCTGTCAAAAGTCCTGCCGCCATTTCTGGAGAAAGAGTGCTGTCAAACTTAACAAAAATCGCCGCTGTGATTCCGCCGATTGCAATTATTATTACACCAAGCAAAAGATATGCAATTGACTTTCTATTGAAAGTGCGGAAAAACTTTGGACCTGCAATGAGTCCGACCGCTGTAACAAAGAGAGCTGTTCCGATATTTGAAACTAAGCCGAAACTTGACTTTATTGAATTGCTCCATAAAGTGATTTTTTTTTCTTCAATTGAAAATTCTGGAAAATAATGAATTAAAATACCATAGGCAAGGGCAACTATAAGAACACCAGCAGTTCCCAGCGAAATACCTTTTACATTGATTCCGCCGAGCATAAAACCTAGCGCGCCAATAATAAAAATAATGAAAATGACCGACAGTGTGGAGGAACACAGCCCGGCAAGATAAGTAAGCATTTTTTTACCTCTATAAAAAATATATTCTATATATTATATCACTTTCAAATGACTTATACAATGTGTTCTATATAATAGTCAGGGCAAACGCATTATAAATGTATTCAGCATAAAACTGGCTCCCAGACACGGTTTCCTGGTTCAAAATCGCGCAATAATGCGCTACACGCTGATTGTTGCAAAGTAACTATAGAATTGCCCGCTCACGCGGTCGCAGCAATCAGAGTGTTTTTGCCCCAGAAACCGTTCCTTCGCGCAAACTTTACTTAAATTATTTATAATGCGTTTGTCCTGTATAATAGTTAATTTTATACTAAAGCCAGTATTCCTAAGACCTGAAGTGAGTATTCCTAA
>ERZ1026894.45-NODE-45-length-90778-cov-6.833736_pt1 | contig 90778 bp, 69 predicted proteins | sample MGYA00380177_ERZ1026894 | MGnify/ENA primary metagenome ERZ1026894 (study PRJEB33269, sample SAMEA4719813) | human gut metagenome | biome: human-associated habitat; feature: organic feature; material: feces | place: Cameroon | collected 2013-10 ... | reverse complement strand
GCGTGGTTGGCGCGCTTGGGCGCGCCTCGCGCGGCACTTCTGCCGCGCGTCCTTACAATCCATCCAGTCATCTGGGACGGAAGGGCAGGCCGCCTCCCACACGGATGCATCCGTTAAGGGGGCACACGTGGCAAACCGCGAATTCGCCCTTCTATTCGGCGCAGCTTTTTGCGACGATTTCGAGGAGTTCAGTGATATTCAGGTGTTGTGGGCAGATATGTTCGCACTGTCGGCATTTGACACACTTGTCAGGTGTTGCCGCCTGTGCGGCGAGCCTTGAATAGAGGACTTTCGGCATCCATGTTGACGCGCCTTCCTTCTCCCTGAGTTTCAGCATGTTATAGATTGAGAAGTATTGTGGGATGGGGATTTTCCTTGGGCATCCCCCCGTGCAGTATCCGCATGCGGTGCACGGGATTTCCTGTGTGTCCCTGAGGAGGTCGAGTGCCTGTTGAATGACCTTGTTTTCCTGGTCGGAGAGTGGTTTGAAGTGTTGCATATAGGAGGTGTTGTCCTCCATTTGTGCCATATTGCTCATTCCGCTGAGGACCATCTTGACATTGTCGTGGCTGGCGGCGAACCTGATTGCCCACGAGGGGACGGATGCCTCCGGATTAGCCTTGTGGAAGAGTTCCGCGACCGAGTCCGGGACATTTGCCAGGGAGCCGCCCCGCACGGGTTCCATCACGATTACGGGCTTGCCGTGGCGGAGGCAGGTCTCGTAGCACTTTCGGGATTGGACGATCGGGTTCTCCCAGTCGAGATAATTCAGCTGCAGCTGGACGAATTCCACTTCGGGGTGTTCCGTCAGGATTCTGTCGAGGGTTTCCGCGTTGTCATGGAAGGAGAATCCCATGTGCTTGACGAGTCCCTTCTCCTTCTTGTCGCGCAGCCAGTTGAAGCAGTCGAACCTTTCGTATATCGGGTAGTGGTCCGAGTTCGCATCGTGGATGAGATAGTAGTCGAAGAACTCGACCCCCGTGCTTTCGAGCTGGTTATCGAAGACCTCGTCCCGTTCCTTGAGCGAATGGAAGAATCCGCAGTGGAGTTTAGTCGCGAGGGTGAACCTGTCCCGCGGATACCTTGATGTGAGCGCCTCCTTGACAGCGTTTTGGCTTTTCATGCCGCAATACATGATTGCGGTATCGAAGTATGTGAATCCCCTTTCGATGAAGAGGTCCACCATCCTCTTGAACTCCTCGATGTCGATGCTTGCGGGGTCTTCGCTGTCCAGCAGGGGCAGCCTCATAAGCCCGAAGCCCAGCTTCTTGGCGTTCCCGAAGATGTCCATTGCGTATGCGGCGGCTTTAGATTTCGTTGGTGACCGTGAAGAGCGCCTCGTGCCTGATTCCGATTTCGAGGTCATCCTTCATGTCGTTCTGCATGCTGTCCTGGAGGGCCTTTGCGTCCAGCCCAGGGGGCAGTTGCAGCTGCCATATCATCGTGTAGTCTCCGTCGTGGTATCTGCTGGAGAGGTCCACGATGTTGACTCCGTGTTCCTTCAGATATCTTGAGACTGTTGCGACCAGTCCCGGCTTGTCGGCTCCGGATGCGGTCAGCACGTATGTATTGACCGCGTCGACGGACTGTTCCAGCGGCCCGTCGTAGGGCAGCACGCCGAAGCATGCGCCCTTGAGTTCCGGAAGCGCCTCAAGCGCCTTGATGATCTCCTCCTTGCTGACGGTCTTGGGCATGTCGGCCAGCAGAAGCATGGAGAAATATCCCTGGAGGACAGTCTGGGTGACGTCGTGGAGATTTCCCCCCAGCTTCTGTATGGCGGCGGAGACGGATGCGACGATGCCGACCTGGTCGCGGAACATAACCGAGACCGCGAAGACATTTGATTCAGCCTGAGTCATTCTCGTGTGCTTGAGGCGTGCCTGTTCGTGTGAGTTGTATTAGCGCTTGCGTGCGACCTTCCGGTCGTAGTCCATCAGGTCGTTGATCCAGGCATTTCCGACGGTGGTCTTGTTGATGCGGCAGAATTCGTCATAGACGGCTTCCCATGGCGCGCCCTTGAGTTCCTCGAGGAGTGCGAGCTTCATTGCGTTGTCTCCGTCCTTTTCGAACTTCTTGAGGATCTGCGTTGGTTCGAGGAGCGCGTAGAGGAGTCCCTTTTGCGCGGCCCTTGTTCCGACGACCCATGCACCGATTCTGTCGATGGAGCCGTCGAAGAAGTCCAGAGCGATATAGGTCTTGGCGAGGAAGTTGCAGCGGACGAGCTGGAGGAAGAGATTCCGGAGGTCGTCATTGAAGTTGACGACATGGTCGGAGTCCCATCTGATTCCCCTGGAGACGTGCAGGAGGAGTTCCTTCTGGAACGGTGCGATGGAGGCGATTTTGTCGTGGATTGTCTCCGTTGGGTGGAAGTGTCCCATGTCGAATGTGAGCATGACATCCTTTTCGGGTCTGCTTGCGACGTATGTCATGTAGAACTCATGGGAGCCGACCGTGTAGTCTTCCGCCCCGATGCCGAAGAGTTTGCTTTCGACCCCGTCCCGGATGTACTTTGGGCTGTACTTCACGCTGAAGATTTCATCGTATGCGTCCTTGAGGTGTTTTCTCGGGGTAAGCCTGTCGATGGGCTGGTCCTTTGCGCCGTCCGGAATCCAGTGGTTTACGATGCATGGCGTGCCCTGTGCCTTTCCCATTGCCGCGGCGATTTCGCGGCACTGCTTTCCGTGGCGGATCCAGAACTCGCGGATCTTCTTGTCGCTGGAGGAGAGCGTGTATCCGCTGTTTGCGAGCGGGTGTGCGAAGAAGGTCGGGTTGAAGTCGAGTGCGAGCCCCTGCTTTTTCGCCCACTTCATCCAGTTCTTGAAGTGTTCCGGGGTGATTTCATCGCGTTCGACGGGCTTGCCGTTGGTTTCGGCGTAGATTGCGTGGAGGTTGAAGCGCTTTTTGCCTGGGATGAGAGCCAGTGCGACCTCGGCGTCGCTGCGGAGCTGGTCTGCGTTGGTTGCGCAGCCGGGGTAGTTTCCGGTGCTCATGATGCCGCCGCCGGTGACTGCGGTGTCGTGGACTTCGAATCCGTGGACGTCGTCCCCCTGCCAGCAGTGGAGCGAGATTGGGGTGGCCGCCAGCGTCTTGAGTGCCGCATCCGTGTCAACGCCGAGTTCGGCGAAGTACTTTTTGGCGATGTCGTAGCGTTGTTTGATTTCCTTGTCGGAGAGGGTCGCGAATTGCATCTGTTGCTCCTTGTTGGATTTGAGGTTTGGGAATCGGGAAAGGGGTGGTTTCAGTGGACGACTGGGAATGTGAGTGGGATTCGGTGTTTTGGGACGCTCCAGCTGTCCGAGAACCTGATTTCGAGGGAGGCCTTTGCGGCGAGTTCCTCCTCTTCGACTCTGACGAGCCTGGTGAAGGAGACTGTCTGCCCTGGCTTCACCCCCCCGAAGTAGAAGAGCTTTCCATTGAGTCCCCTGACCCTTGAGAATGTCCTTGCGATGAGGCACGAAGTCTGGGCGGTGCCGTCGTTCTTGACCTGGATTGTCAGCGGGAAGAACTTTCCTGCCTCCGCGAATGCGAAGTCCATGGGGAGGAACGCCTTGCATTCGAGCGCGTCCTGTTCTGGCTTCCGCCTGGTGAGATTGAAGTCCAGGCCGTAGAGCAGCAGGATTTCGTTCTTTTCGTCCTCCTCGATGCGTTTTTCATCGCTTTGCCGCCTCATTGGCATAGTCCTTGTGACATTGACATGGACGGGGTCGTATCCATCGATTTCGAGGTCCAGGGACGCGTTTCTATTGCCGAGTTCATCGAACTTTCCGAGGAGGTCCACCTTGTTTTCCGGGTCTGAGACGAGTCCGTCGGAGTCTGTCACGAGTTCGAATCCGTTGAGTTTCACCTTTTCGTTTGCGAAGGCTCCGTCGTATGACGTGACGACCCTGGAGTTTGTCTCCCCCTCCCATGTTTCGGACGGGAGGCTTTCGTATTCGTAGGTTCCCCGATTATTGTCCTCCCCTGGGATGAATGTCCTCAGGAGCGTCTCATAGATTCGGACTTCCGTGATGGTTTCGTCCTTGAAGCGTTTTACCTTGAGTGTGGGCTGCCGGTATGGCGTATCGACGGAGAGTTCCGCTTCGATTCTATATGCGGTGTCCCTGCTTCGGAGTTCCGTTCGGAGGAATGGTCCCTTGACCTTTGTGGTGCGTGGCGGTGGCGTGCGTGGCGACTCCAGGCTGTCGATGACTGCCTGTGAGAGTCCGATGCCTCCACTGTTCGTCGGCGGCAGCTGGGGCTGGTTCTGCTGTGCCCTGAGGGGGAGTGACGCGGCCAGGAGAGCCGTCAATGCGATAAGGGTCAGTCTCATTATGGGTCCTCCTGGGATTGCGTGGCTTCGGCGGGCTCCTCCGTCCTTGTCATGGGGGCTGGGGCGTTGTCGGGCGTTTTTCTTGCTGCCTCGTCTTCGGCGACCATGCTTTCCTCGATTTTTTCGAGGAACGTCTTTCTTCCGGCCTGGACATTTGCGACGAGGATGCACCCGAGTTCGGGGTATGATGCCCATGGGAGTTCGCTGGAGACATCAGCGATTCCGCTGGTTTTCCTGCGCAGGAGTCCCCTCGGATCCCAGATTCTTCCCATCTTCATGTCGAATCGTTGGAGTGCTTCCCTTTCGTGTGGCTGGAGTTGTGGCTTTCCGCCGATCCAGACTGCCTTGTCGAGGGTGGGCGCGTATCCCTTGAGGAGTTGGAGTTGGGCTTCTTCCGGGAGTGTGCACTCGAATCCCGCCAGCTTTGTCGCAGTTGCGGCGATTGCGGTCACGTCAAGCAGGTTGCATCCATCCTTCTTGAGGTTTTCCCGTGCCTGTTTGAGCGCATTCTCGTCGGCATTTGGGTTAGCCGCCCTCCAGAATGCGATGGTCTGGTCTTCCGTGAGGGCGGTTGCCGTCACATAGAGGGGTGTCTTTCCTGGGGCTCCGACGAGGACGAATTCGATTCCCGGGGCGACGGTGAACCTTGGCGGGGGCTGGGTGCTGGCGAGAACCTGGGTGAGCGTCTTCGTCGCATTTTGGAGGAACCTCATTGCATCGGCCTGTTCGGCCCCGAATTTCTGGAGTTCATCCAGGTAGTGGGTCAGATAGCTCTGCTCCTGCCTGAGGAGCTGTCGCGTCGCGGCGTAGTTTGTGAGCGCGTTCTTGAAGGCGACCTGCCTCTCCTGGTTTCGTTCGATTGACTGCATCAGCTCCGCAGTCCTCCGCCGGATACGGATTGCCTGCTTGATTGACTCCTCGGAGCTTGGGGACTTGAAGAGCTTGCCCAGATCAACGTCAATGCTGGCGAAGGTCGCTCGGTTTGTGTCGTGCATCTCCTGTATCATGGCGAAGTCGCCTATGAGTTCCTGGAAGGAGTTTCGCTCCTGCGTGGACGATGTCTGGGCGAGGAGGGCTGTGCACGACAGCAGTAGGATGGCTATGCAGTGTCGCATCATGGGCACTTTGTGTGGGTTTCTGCGTATAAGTCCTTGCGGTTGAGGATGTTAGCCGATAGATGTGCTTTTTTCGCAGATTTTGAGGTATTTGGCGTATGCCTCTTCCCAGGCTGCGGCGTCAGTGGGTTCGTAGCGGTCTGTGGGTGTGGAGCGTCGGACGATTGCGCGTGCGGCGTTGAGTCCGTCGATGGTTCCTGTCGCGATGCCCTGTCCGAGGATGTTTCCGAAGGCGGTTGCCTCGACGGGCCCCGTGACGACCGTCGCCTGGATTGCGTTGCAGGTGAATTCATTGAGGAGGACATTCTGGCATCCTCCTCCGACGAGGTGTAGTATTGAGAGCCTTGTCTTTGTGAGCGTTTCCAGTTCCTTCCAGGTCTGCCTGTATTTGAGTGCGAGTGATTCGAGTGCTATCCTGACGATTTGCGCGGGCGTTTCGGGGACTTTTTGTCCTGTCTGCTGGCAGAACTGCCTGATTCTTGCCGGCATGTCTCCTGGTGCTTCGAAGAGGCTGTCGTTAGGATTGATGATGGCGTAGAATGGTTCCGCGTTCCTTGCCATGTCTGCGAGTTCGGCGAAGGAGTATTTGCTTCCTTCCCTGATCCATTGGTTTCTGCACTCCTGGATGATCCATAGTCCCATGATGTTCTTGAGGAACCGGATGGTATTACCGACGCCGCCCTCGTTGGTGTAGTTTGCCTTTTGCGCGGCCTCGTCGATGCATGGGTGTTGGAGTTCGACTCCCATGAGGCTCCATGTTCCGCTGGAGAGGTATGCCCACCCGGTTTCATCGTTTGCGGGCACAGCCGCGACCGCGCTTGCGGTGTCGTGGCTTCCGATGAGTATTACCGGGATTGGTCCGCAGGAGAATTCCTTTTGGATTTCCTCGGAGAGCGGGCCTGCCACCGTGCACGAGGGGGTGATTTTCGGGAAGATGCTTCGCTTGAGTCCGATGGCGTCGATGATCTTCCAGGACCAGTCTCCCGTGGTTGGGTTGAAGAGCTGGGATGTTGTGGCGATGGAGTATTCGGCGGCGACCGACCCGCAGAGGAGATAGGTGAGTGCGTTCGGGATGAAGAGGAGCTTGTCGGCCTTCTTGAGCGCCTCCTCGTCGTCCCGGACTGACGCGGAGAGCTGGAAGATGGTGTTCAGGTTCATGAACTGGATGCCCGTCTCCCGGTAGATTTCATCCTTTGAGATCCGTGCGAAAGTCCACGGCATGACATCGCTTGTCCTTGGGTCCCTGTAGTGGTGTGGCAGTCCGATGAGCTTTCCGTCGCTTCCGAGGTAGCACACATCCACTCCCCACGTGTCGATGCCGATTCCGTCGATTTGGGGGCACGCGGCGATGGCCTTCCGGAGTCCCTCCTTGATTTCCGCGAAGAGGGTGTTGATATCCCAGAAGAGCTGTCCATTGACCTCGTGTGGTCCGTTGGCGAAGCGGTGGAGTTCTTCCAGTTCGATGGTTTCGCCGTTGTAGTGTCCGATGATTGCCCGTCCGCTGGATGCACCGAGGTCGAATGCGAGATAGTTTTTCATGGCTGTTCCTTGAAGTAGAGTGTGTATGGGGTGATTGTCCCGGTGTTTTTGCAGACGTCTACGATTGCGAAGGAGTTGTTGATTGAGATTGAGCCTGCGTCGACCTGGTGGAATCCCGCGGTTTCCGGGGTGAGGTTGAAGGGCTTGTGAATATGGCCGCAGAGGAGTGCCTGGAATCGCCCGTCCCTTCCCCATTTTGCGAGTCTTTCCCAGCCAGCCATCCTGGTTCTGAGCCCCAGTGGCGCGGCGTTTCCTTTGAGGAGCGGGAAGTGTGTCAGAAGCAGCCTTGCGCCACCCTGGATTGGACGCGAGAGAATATACTCCAGTTTTGCCCAGTCGCTAGGTGTGAGTTCGCCGTTGGAGTACCATGGCAGGGTTGGCCTTGCGGGGGAGACGAGGACCAGCTCCAGGTTGTCCAGGGTGATGGTCGCGGGCAGTTCGTCCAGCCCCTGCTTGAGGAGCGGGTTGAAGCTTCTGAACGCCTCCGCCAGGGCATGGGAATTTGCCTTGACGTATGCGTCGTGGTTTCCCGGGACATAGACGAAGCTGTTGCCGACTGCCTTTGCCAGCGGGTCGAGCAGCTGGCGTGCGTGGAGGAACTCCTCCCGGGAACCGATTGACGTGACGTCTCCCGTGCAGACCACGAGGTCCACCCCCCATGCGGGGGCGGCGTCGGCGAGGGACTGGAGGTTTTCGAGGCGGAGTCTCCCCTGTCGTGTGAGGAATTGGTTGAGCCTTCCGAACAGCCTTTTGTCGAGGAGATACTTCCAGCGCCATTCGCCGAGTCCTGCGTGGACGTCCGAGAGATGCAGGATTCGGAGCGTGTCCCTTGGCTTTTCCCGCGGTGCTTGGTATTTCATTCTTCGGGCGTCTTGTCGAGTTCGGGATATTTCAGCAGTTTTCTCTGGAGTGTCCTCCTGCTGATGCCGAGGATTTCGGCGGCCTTCGTGCGGTTTCCTCCCGCCTCTTCGAGTGCCCGCCTCATGGTGGCCAGCTCGTTTGTCTTGATGTCGAGGGAGGGTGGCTCGGCGGTGGCCTTCGGGGTCGCGGAGCCGCCCTGGGGCTCCTGGGGCGATCCGGAGAGCGCGTCCACGATGTCCTCAGGGATGTCGCTGACCGTGAGAATGCTTCCCCTTGCCATGACGACCATTCTTTCGACGCAGTTTCTGAGTTCGCGGATGTTCCCTGGCCACGAGTAGGAGTTCAGCGCGGCCGCGGCTTCCTGTGTGATTCCGGTGACATTCCGCCCGTTGTCGTGCGCCGCCAGCGTGAGGAAGTGTTCTATGAGCTGGGGGATGTCTTCGGGATGTTCCCGCAGCGGCGGGATTTTGAGATTGACGACGTTCAGCCTGTAGAAGAGGTCTTCCCGGAAGGTGCCCTCGTGGACCATTGCCTTGAGGTCGCGGTTGGTTGCGGCGACGAGCCTGACGTCCACGGGGATTGTCATGGAGCCGCCGACCCTTTCCAGGTTTCTGGTTTCCAGGACGCGGAGCAGCTTCACCTGGGTGGCGAGTGAGATTTCGCCTATTTCATCCAGGAAGAGGGTTCCCCTGTCCGCCCGTTCGAAGCGACCGATGAAGCGCTCGTCCGCCCCTGTGTATGCCCCCTTCTCGTGTCCGAAGAGCTCGCTTTCGAGGAGGTTTTCGTTGAGTGCGGCGCAGTGGACTGCGACGAATGGCGCCCGTGCCCTGGGGCTCCATGCGTGGAGTGCGTGCGCGAAGAGCTCCTTTCCCGTGCCCGACTCGCCGGTGATGAGGACGGTCGAGCGGGAGGAGGCGACCTGGCGCGCCTCCTCGATGAGAGCCTTCATCGCGGGTGAGGAGCCGATGATCCCCTCCGGGGCGTCGTCGGCGCCCTTTCTGTCGGCGGCGCGCCGTTCGTCAAGCACCTGGAGCCCTCTGTCTATCATCATCTCCAGGTCGTCGAGATTGACAGGTTTTGTCAGGTAGTCGTAGGCTCCGGCTCTCATTGCGGCCATTGCGGTCTGGACGGAGCCGTATGCGGTGAGTATGATGATCAGCGGGGGGCTCTGCCATGAGACGACCTCCCTTGTGAACGCCATTCCGTCCATCCCCGGCATTCTGAGGTCTGTGAGGACGATGTCGACCTTGTGTGCCTTCAGGGTTGCGATTCCCTTTTCGGCGGAGTCTGCGAGGAGGACGTTGTACTTGTCGTCGAAGGCGTCCCTGAGTCCCTCGCGCGTATTCTTCTCGTCGTCGATTACTAGGATAGTTGGTTTTTGGGGCATTTACTTTTCTGGTGCGGCGAGTTGCCTGATGATTCTTGCGTGTCTTGGGAGGCTGATCGTGAATGCCGCCCCGGCTCCCGGTTTTCCGTCGATGGCGAAGTCTCCTCCGTGGGAGCGGACGATTCGGTCCACGATGAGCAGTCCCAGTCCATGTCCATTCTCCTTTGTGGTGTAGTATGGCTCCATGAACCTTGCGAGCTGTTCCTTGGTGAATCCGGGGCCGTTGTCGGCGAACCTGAGATGGACGAATACGTCGTCCACGGTGCAGGTGATTTTGATTTTGCCTCCGTTGGGCATGGCCTGCATTGCGTTCTTGAGGAGATTGAAGAACGCCTGCGTGAGCTGTCCTGCGTCTCCGGAGATTGCGGGGACCAGGTCTGGGAAATCCACGTCTACGGAGATGTCCTTTGCCTGGAGTTCAGGTTCCAGGAATCCCAGGGTTCCGACCAGCAGGTCCTTGAGGTTTACCGGTGCGAGCGAGAGCTGTGTTGGCCTGATGGCGTTCAGGAAGTTTTTCACGATTCCGTCCAGCCTCTGGAGTTCCTGTTCCGCGACATCGACGAACTGTGCGGTTGCCTCCCGGAGTATGTCTGGGTTTTCCTGTTTGAGTTTTCTGTTGAGGATTTGCAGTCTGATTCCCAGTGCGTTGAGCGGGTTTCCCAGTTCGTGTGCGACTCCTGCGGCGAGTTGTGTGATTGCGGTCACCCTTTGTGCCTCGAGTGTTTTCTCGTTGTCGTTCCGGTGTTCCGTGACATCGTGGAAGATCAGGGTGGCCAGGAGCTGGTCTTCGTTTGAGAGTTCAGGCGGTTCCGGGGCAGGGATGAGATAGAAGGAGAGGAATCTTCGTTCGGGGTAGAAGATTTCCATTTCCTGGCGGCTGAACCGCCCCCATTCGTCAGCTGGCACATTGAGCAGTTGCGCCCAGTCGAATTGCCTGAAATACCTTGCGATTGGCTGTCCGATTGCGCTGTCGGGGATGCCGAAGAGCCGCATTGCGGCGGGATTTGCGATTCGGATGCGCAGCGCGTTGTCAAGGACGATTATCCCCTCGCGGAGGGTGTCGAAGATGTCCTCGAAGAAGTCCTTTTCGTTCAGGGCAATGTTGAGATACTTTCGGAGGCTGGCCGCGTCAAGCTTCCCCATACGCTCCTGAAGCCTGTCGCGGAATGTGTTTCTTCTTGAGGAGGACATGGTGTGGAATAACCTGGCTTCTGAATCGTTGACTTGCGAAACCCTTTCCCGCCTGGGTCCCATCCACCCCTTTTGCAGGGGAAAGCGAAAAGCCGACGGGGACCGGCGCCTGGGCGTCGGCGGAGCCGCCGGCTTTTTGCGTTTTACGGATGGAGCCCGTGTCGTGTGTTCGTATGCGGGGCTGTCAGTCGTCGTCCCGCGTGACGGCTCCTCGTTCTATCCTAGTAGCGCTTGTGGAAGGAGGGCTTGTAGACCTTCCATGTGGTGGACTGGTCGGTGTCGTTGATGACGTATGCGGGTTCGATGATCGGCTCCCATCCGAACGGGAATGTGACCAGTTCGACTACGCCGACGCACTCGCGGACGAGGAATCTCCACAGTCCGAGTCCGACTCCCTTGGAGGCTCCCGCCAGGTCTCCCTCCGTGGAGGTGACCCTGAAGATGTTGTTCGGGACTTCGACGATTCCGAAGAGGATGTTGCAGATTCCGCGTCCGAACTGGTCTGCGGGCCTGCGGTCGATGACGGGGTTGAGCTGCATGTCGTCGAGGCAGAAGTCGTATCCGACGAATCCGGTGAAGAAGTCGATGATTTCGACGGGGCGGATTGCGACGTAGAGGTGGACGAGGAGGAGGTCCAGCTGGACTCTGATGTCCCACTTGTCTCTACGGAAGTGCATTGATTCGACGTATGGGCTTTCCGCGCTGGTCTCCGCGCGCCATGGTCCGAATGCCGCCGTGGCGTACTTTCCCTTGTGGAACTCGAAGGCGTCGGCGTTGTTTTCGTACTTGTCGACGAGCCAGAACGGGGGGATGAAGTGCGGGAATGCGACGCCTGTCTCCGCGTTTGCGTAGAGTGAGAGCTGTGCGTATTCGGTGATTGCGACCTCTGCTCCGATGCCGGGGCCGAATGCGATTCCGCACCTGACGATATCCAGGATGTCAGAGAATCTGTTCCAGACGTAGAGTTCCGACTTGACCAGGAATCCGTTTGGGTTGAGCAGATCATTGGAGTTCTGGAACTCCTGTGCCTGGGCGGGGGTGAAGTTTACGGCGGCGACCAGTGCCAGGACTCCGAACAGCAGTTTAACTTGGCTCTTGAGCATTTGGGGTGGTTCCTTGTTGGGAAATTATTGGTCGGGTGGGTGTGCAACAAAAGATTCTCACAAATTTAGCCCGTAATCGCCAGTTTTAAAGCAGAATCGGAGCAAAATGTGGAAATAGGGTGGTTTTGAGGGTGTTATTTTCGGGGAAACCCGAGTTTGAGCGGGGTTGCGTTGCATAGTGCCGCGAATCTAGGGATGTGGGTGACGAGGAGCATTGCGGCGTCCGGGGTGTCGTTTTTCCATCTGAGGACGGCATTTGCGGCGAGTGTGGCGGAGTCTTCATCGAGTCCGTTGAATGGTTCGTCGAGCAGCAGCAGTTCCGGGTCGTTGAGCAGTGCCCGCGCGAGATTCACCCGCTGTGCCTCTCCGCCAGAGAGCCTGTGTGCCGGGGCGTTTGCCAGTGGTGCGATGCCCAGCGCCTCCAGCAATTCCTGGATTCTCCGGCCGTCGTCGTCTTTTTGGACGAGCCGTAGATTTTGCGTGACGGTCATCCAGGGCAGGAGCCTGTGGTCCTGGAATGCGAATCCGATATGCCTGGTTGTTCTTCTGGCTGTTCCCGAAGTTGGTTTCAGGAGTCCTGCGGCGAGTCTGAGGAACGTGGTCTTTCCGCTGCCGGATGGTGTGTCCAGGACCCGTGCCTCCCCTGGCATCAGGCTCCATGTGAAGGAGTCGATGATTGGGCGCGGTGCGTCCTTCCACTGGAAGGTCGCGTCCTGGAAGATGAGGAGTGGCCTGGTCATTTTCCCCTGAACCTCCTGGCGAGCAGCATTTCGACCGTCACACCCATTGTGGCGAGGAGGATCGTCCACGCGAAGAGTTCGGGGAGGTCCAGCTGCCTGTAGCTTTGGTAGATTCTGCTTCCGATTCCGTCCTGTGATCCGAAGAATTCCGCAGTTGCGGTCACCTTCCATGTGATTCCCAGCGCGTATGAGAATCCTGCCGCGAGCGCCTTTGAGATTCCCGGCAGGGTGATATTTGCGAGTGTCTTCAGCCGTGGTATCCGGTAGACCTTTGCGAGTTCGAAGTATTTTGCGTCCAGGGAATGGACTGCGTTTGCCACATTGAAGAAGAAGACCGGGAAGACCGAGAGGAAGGCCACCGTCATTGGGAGGAGTCCTCCGATGGAGAGCCATACGAGGAGGATGGAGATCCAGACGATTGGCGGGCAACTCTGCGCGACAGTCACGACCGGGGATGCGGCGTCGTAGAGCCTCCTTCGTTGTCCGCAGAGGATTCCGGCCGCGATGGCGAGGATGCTTCCGGCCGCCAGCCCTGCGCCGCCCCGGAGGATTGTCCTTGCGATGTCCAGCCAGGTATCGGGCCTGGCGAGGAGCTTCGCCAGGGCGGTTGCGGTTTCAGGGGGGGACGGGACGACCCGTCGGTGGTTGAGGTATGATATGAACCACCAGGCGGCGACGCAGCCCGCCAGCGGCAGTATGCGCCACAGGAGGGATTTTGCCTGCGAGTCTGTGTCCCGTGCCTTTGTCATGACTGCGGGGTGCCGGATGCCCCTGCGGGCCATTGTCCGCGCACCAGTTCGTCCTTGTCGGATTCTGCGAGGATTGTAATCATTCCCTTTGGCAGCCCGACGAATGCGACCCAGCGTATGCCCGAGTTGCATCTGCGTGCGTCCAGTTCCCCGTATCCCCGTCTGGCCAGGCTTCTTGCGACGACACGGAGTTCTGTCTGCAGGAGTCCTGCCCTGACTAGCGGCTCCCACAGTCCAAGTTCCCTGAGGTGGGATTCCAGCTCAGCCTCGTCGGTCTGGACATTGTGGAACCTTCCCAGTTCGCTGGGGGGCAGGACGCTCGGGTACATTCCTGCGAGTGGGCGGTTCGGTGGAAGGTATTCCTTGCTCACGCATCCGGCCAGGAGAAGCGCAGTTGCCAGAGCCATGGCGAAGAGTGTGGATTTTCTCACGTCATATCCTCCCTGTCGGTGTGTCGTAGATGTGTGCCGTAAGGCCGGATGGTGGCGCGGGCTCTCGTCTTGGCGTCATTTGCCATGCGTAATAACTAGTGACTTTGAAGGGTGGTGGACTTCCGGCGACGGCGAGTTCCTCGATATGCCGCTTGCCGCCGCCACCCATCGCGCCAATGGTGGAAGGACAGAGCGCCCGATGGACTGGGGCGCCGCGCTGGCGCAACTGTCCAGTGTAGGCTAGTGGGTAATAAGAGACCAGACAAAGAAGACAAAGAGGAACAGGAAAAACAACGGAAATGGCAACCATAAAGCATTCAATGTCTGTTCCAATTTGAATCTGTCCCCTTCCTTCTGCATCTCCCGGTCGGCCACCCATATCATACGGAACATCCAAATTGCCAGGGTGCCGGTGACTATTGCACCCACCAATTGAAAAGAATGCTTATAGACCCAAATAATCAATTCAAAATCGCTCAACATGGCAGACCAGAATATTACAGCTGATTTGGACGCAAATGCGGAACCTCTTGTCAACGCGCAGGATAACGTAAGTCAGACTGCGGATTCTGCCTGTTCGTCTGCCCCGCCGACACCCTTTTCTGGGGGCCGCTGCCATACGTCACCCACCAGATTTTCCCGCGCTTGAAAAGCCTCATCCGAGCCTCCTTTTCATTGTGTTATTTTTGTGTTATCCGTGTCAGCCACCGACTAGATGACACCTAGGGACACGGCGATTTTTTTAATAACACAAAAATAACACAATGGCGGTTTTCCCTGGTTTTCCGGGCTGTTGTATTTCCTGCGTAAGTTGTTGATTTTCAAGCTGGTACCGGAGGTGGGAATCGAACCCACAAGGGATTTCTCCCGCCAGATTTTGAGTCTAGTGCGTCTGCCGATTCCGCCACTCCGGCCCTGTGTAGTTTATTCGGCGCACATCCGTTACTATAGCTTTCTGCGTGGGAATTTCCAAGGCAGGGGGATGTTATTTGAAGAGCTTTCTGAGCGCGGAGCGCAGTCTCCACTCGTGGTCTTGCGGGGTTCCTGTCAATTCCGCGTTGAATGCCCATGAGATTGGCCTGAGGAGCCATGAGATAATGCTGACGGACTTCAGGAGTTTGCCTGAGACCTCGAAGTACATCTGGTTTGTGTCGAGTCTGTACTCCCCGTTTCCATTGAGTGCGATGAATGAGCCGTCGGTTCGGATGTCCCGGAATACGATTGAGTTTCCGTGGCACTCGAAATTTGTGTCCAGGGTCGAGATTTTTCCGAGGGAGGCGATTTTGTCCTTTGAGAAGAAATTGAATGTTCCTCCGGCGATGATTTTTCCGAGCGTGGTGAGCGTGGGAACCCTCCAGAGGTCCATGTCATAGAGATTCAGCTTTCCGCTTCCTTCGACGTGCAGCGGTTTTCCGGCCCATCCGTGGAGCAGGAAGAAGTGTCCGTCCACGTCGGTTTTTCCTGGAAGGTCCTCTGTCTCGTACTTTTTGACATCCGGGGTTTCGTCGACGAGTTTTCCCTTTGCGAGTTGCAGCAGGTGTGCCAGCGGGATTTCCTTTGCGACTGCCAGGAACTCGCTTTGATTGAGATTGATGTTATATGATCCCGTGGTGGCGATTTTTCCCCCGAAGAGTTCCGCCTGTGGGATGTCCCACGAGAATCTTGCGTTTGACGACTTCCAGTTTCCGTTGATATTTTGGATTTCCAGTTTTCTATATTTGATGGACTTGCTTTCGATGGTTCCCTGCATTGCCAGTGAGAGCGTCGTGCCGCTGTGGAATGCCCCCTCGCATGTGAACCTTGCATCCGGCGGCAGGTCGAATTCGTCCAGGTGTCCTTTGATTCCGGGGAAGATTTTCTTCAGCAGTTCCAGGATATGGATGTTTCCTTCTCCCTTTTCGCAATGGAAGACTCCTGCGATTCCGTTCTTGAATCCCATTGTCAGCCTTCCCGTGAGCGACTCCTCCTCTCCGTCTGCCTCGGTGACCTTGATATTAGTCAGGAGGAGTCTGTCCTCGTTTGGGAGTTCCAGCCTGATGTCAGCGGAGATTCGTTCCATGGGGAGTCCCGAGTATGCGAAGTCCTTTTGGCTGAACCTTCCCTCCATCGTGAATGTCCATTCCCCGTCCGGGAGGTCCTTGTATTCCAGGGAGTCCGCGATGATTTCGGATGAGAACCCCTCTGCCGGCTGGAACTCCTTCCAGATGTCCCTGTATACTGCGATTGCCTCGTCGGAGTGGATGAGTTCCGCGAATGCCAGCGGCGGTCCGTGGATGGCGATCTTCTCGAAATTCAGCCGCAGGGGGCTGTATTGGATTTTGAGATTTCCCGAGAGAGTCCCCTTCTTGTTGGCCAGGATTCCGTTGAGCGAATTGAATTCGACGTGTCTTTTATCGATGACGACATCTGCGGAGACGGAGGAGAAGTCGGTTTTGAGGAGCCTTGTCTCCCCAGTGTCGAAGTGTCCGGTGATTGTCCAGTCGTTTGTATCCCAGTCCCAGGAGTCCTTTGGCGCGTGCCATCGGTATTCCGGCATTTGGAATGTGAGCATGGAGGGTTTGTCAGAGACGAACCACGTCAGCGGGAAGTCCTTTCCGAGCTGGCATGGTCTTTCCAGGACCCTGAAGACGAGTTCTGGCAGGAACGAGCATTTTCCGTTGTTGATGGCGATGGTTTCGAAGTCCGGGTCCAGGATGATTTCCGCATTTGCCTCGAGGGCGGTCCTGCTTCCGATTCTGACGCATGGCCTGACTGCGATGGTCAAGTTGCCATTGGATTCCGGGAATGAGGTTTCCGCGTGGATTTTCAGGAGATTTGGCTCCTCGTCTGAGATTGCGGCCTCTGCGTCGAGATTGAGCTTCAGGTCGGAGAGCGTGAGCTTCATCGCCAGATTCTGGAGAGGCAGCTTTGCCAGGGCGCTTTGCTTCTGTGAGACGAGGAGTGCGGCGTGCCACTTGCGCCACTCCTTTATGGGGGAGGGGGCGAGGGAGGCCTTGAACTCTGCGTTTGTGAAGGCATCGAAGGGCGTGTTGCGGCTGGAAATCACCCCGAGGCCGCGAAGGGTGCTTCCCAGGTCGACAGTGCCTGAAAGATTGCCCTTGACCATGGAGTCGGCAAGTGAAAGAGTCATTTCTCCGGAGATGGAGTGTCCGGAGTTTTCGCCAAGGCCCACGGAGACTCCTTCGAGGCGCAGGAACCCGTCCTTGAGGGCGAAGCGCCCGCGTGCATTGCGCAGCTTCAGTTGTTCGACCGTGATTCCGGGGCAGGAGAAATCCATTGTCGGCGAGAAGGCCGCGGGGTCCAGGGGGCATTCGGGAAGCACTCCCTGGAAGGCGAGGGGGCTTGTGAACTTCAGGAATTGTGGGAGGGTCTCCTGTGGAAGCATAAGGAGCCGCAGGAGGGTCTGGGGCATCAGCTCCCCCGTGGCGCGTGCCGCGACCATTCCTGCGTCAAAGTCCATCCGGGCCTCGATGTCCACCATCTCGTTTGGATTGTATAATATATGTAACTTATTGATTTTCAACAAGTTATGACTAAATGAGAACCTGATGCGGGCGGAGGAGACCGCCCTGCCTTTGATGACGGCGTCGACGATTCCCCCTTCTCCTGCGATTTCAAGAGATTCCGGGAAGGATGCGTTTCCGGCGACATTGACCTTTATGTATGCCTCTCCCGCGCTGCCGGTCACCATGTCGATTTCATCGAGGATATCCCCGATCAGGTTGCGTGGGATGGTTGTGGGAGTCGGGCGTGTTTCCGGCATCTGGCCTTGTCCGTCGGCGTATTCCCGTGCCTCCGTTTCGTTGGGTTCTATGTCCTTTGTGTCGGGGGGTGTCGTATCGCGGTCTTGTCGTGGTGGCTCCTTGTCGTCCAGTGTAGCGACGACAGAGACTGGGACTCCCTGGAGGATTCCGTCGATGTCGACGATTGTCTTGTTTTTCAGGGTAGTCTGGAGTTTTCCCTGGATTTTCTGGAGCGAGATTTTGACAGGGCTCTCCTCGTTATCCTGGGGCGTGACATTGAGGCATGCCTCTCCCCGCGTGACCCTGAGTTCCCTCATGACGAACTTTCCCCGGAGGAGGCTTGCGGGTCTAAGGTGGAGTTCTGCGCAGGGGGTGTTGAAGCGGACGGTTCCGAGGTCGGTGTCGACTTCGATTTGGATCTCCGCCAGTTCAAGACCTGTGAATATGTTTCCCCTGATGGCCGAGATGGTGCAGGTGCCGTTTTGCTGGACGAATCCGTTTGCGATTGCCTCCCTGAACCAGCGCGGGTATCCGAAGGCCGTGGGGAGAAGGACAACCGCCACTATGACAATTGCGGCCAGTAGAGCCAGCGTGGCGGTTGTCCATTTGAGGATTGTTTTCCAGCGTATTTTCTTCATCGGCAGTGTTCTGTCGTGGTGTCCTCTCCTTCAGAGTGGTCTTGTCGTAATATTTTCCTGGTGTAGGTGGAGGGCGTTGCGTGTTATTTGTTGATGAACCTCCATCCTTCGGCTGCAGGGGACCGGCTGCCGTTGGAGGACTGTCCTGCGGAGCGTCCATGTCCGTCGTAGTACCTGGTAGTTCCGCCTCTGTCCGTGGTGGACTGTCCTGCGGAGCGTCCATTGCTGTCGTAGTATCTTGTTGTTCCGCTGCTGTCGGTTGTCGCCCGTCCTTTTGAGCGTCCGTTTCCGTCGTAGTACCTTGTGTTTCCGTGGCTGTCGGTGTGTGAGGTTCCTGCGGAGCGTCCGTTTTCGTCGTAGTATCTTGTTGTTCCGCTGCTGTCGGTGTAAGACCGTCCGATTGACCTTCCGTTGCTGTCGTAGTAGCGTGCGTTTCCGTTCGAGTCGATTTCAGTCCGTCCGGTGGAGCGTCCGCTGCTGTCGTAGTGCCGGATAGTCTTTGCGGAGAGGGTGGTGGCCAGAATCGCCATAATCAAGAGAGCCGTCATTCTTCCCATATCATTGTCCCTCCTATTCCTTTGGGTGTTGTATTGTTTTTTCAGGGGATTGCCTGGTCAAGTATTTCGATTGCGAGGTCGAGTTCCTCGTCCGTGAGCTTCAGCGAGGGCAGTAGTCTCATTACCCCTTTTCCCGCTGTGAGGACGAGCAGCCCCTTTTCGCGGCATGCCGCTACTGCGTCCTTGAGCGCGTCACCCAGTTCGATTCCGACGAGCAAGCCCATTCCCCGGATGTCGCGCATTGCGGGATGTCTTTCCTTGAGTCCCTCGAGTTTTCGGAAGAGCTTTTCCGACTGCCGTTCCACGTTTTTGAGGACTTCCTCCTCCTCGAAGACATTCATGACCGCGAGTCCTGCGGCCGCTGCCAGTGGATTGCCGCCGAAGGTTGAGCCGTGGGTGATTCCGGGCTTGAAGAGCGCCGCCAGTTCATCGGTCACCTGGAAACACGCCAGCGGGATTCCGTTGCCGATGGCCTTTGCCGTTGAGAATGCGTCGGGAGTGATTCCGAAGTGCTGGTATGCGAAGAGCTTTCCGGTGCGTCCCATGCCCGTCTGGACCTCGTCCAGGAGCAGCAGCAGATTCCTTTCATCGCAGAGCTTTCGGAGCCCGGTCATGAAATCCCGTGTTGCGGGGAAGACCCCTCCTTCCGCCTGGACAGGTTCCAGGAGGATTGCGCAGGTCTGGTCTGTGACTGCGGCGCGGACTGCGTCGAGGTTGTTGTATTCCACGGTTGTGAATCCTGGCATGTCCGGGCTCATGCCCTCCCGGAAGATTGGCTGCCCCGTTGCCGCGAGCGTGGCGAGGGTTCTTCCGTGGAATGAGGAGGAGAATACGACGATGTGGTTTCTGCCTCCGTGTGCGGAGCCCCAGAGGCGTGCCGCCTTGATCATGCCCTCGTTGGCTTCGGCTCCCGAGTTGGCGAAGAAGACCTTGCCGCCGAATGCGCCCTGGGAGAGCTTTCGCGCCAGCCGCGGCGTGTTGCGGTTGCAGAAGAGGTTGGAGCAGTGCATGAGCTCCGCCGCCTGGTTGGCGATTGCCAGGGAGACGGCTGGATGGCAGTGGCCGAGGCTGCAGACGCTGATGCCGGTGGTGAAGTCAAGATAACGGCGGCCTTCGATGTCCCAGAGCCAGGAGCCATTGCCGCGCACCATGATGGGCGAGGTGAAGTTGTAGGCCGGAACCATGTATTCGCTGTAGAGCGAACGGATTTCTTCTGCTTCGGGAGACATTTGAGTTCGGCGCGTCGCCGGCGGCTGTGCCGTGCGGGGCGCGGATGGATTCAGAGTTGTTGGGTGTGGATTATATCCGAGTCGAAGTAGTTGCAGGACATTCCCGCGTCCACGACGATTGTCTGTGCATTGATTCCGCTGGAGCGTGGGCTGAGCAGGAATGCCGCGACATTTGCGGCCTCGGATGTTTCCAGCGCCTGGTGCCGCAGCGTTGCCTTTTCGGCGAAGAGATATGCGTCGATGTATCCGGGGATTCCTGCGGACGCGCTGGTCTTCAGGGGGCTTGCCCCGACTGCGTTGACCCTGATGTGCGGGGAGACCTGCGAGGTCAGGGACTTTGCGAGGAAGACGACGCTGGAGTCCAGGGCGGCCTTGACCGGCCCCATGTAGCCGTAGCTTTCGGCCGCCATCTTCGTCGACGAGATGGAGAGGGTGACAATCGAGGCGTTTTCCGCGAGGTTTGCCTTGAGCGCGTTGCAGAGTGCGGCCAGGGAGAAGCAGGATATGTCCATCGCCTGCAGGAAGTCCCGTTTTTTCACCTCGTGGAATGGCCTGACTCCTTCGGAGTAGTTTGCGAATGCGATGGAGTGGAGGATTCCGTCGAAGACAAGGGAGTTTTCGGCGGCCCACGGGGCGAGTCCCTCCACCTGTGCCTCGTCCTCTACGTCGCAGACGCATGTCTCTGCGTTTTCTTTCCCGAGCAGCGCCAGGTTCTTGTCGCGCAGTTCAGGGCTTCTGAAGAGGAAGACGAGCCGTGCCCCGGCTTCCTCCAGGACCTTTGCGACGCTCCAGGCGATGCTTCTTCGGTTTGCGACGCCCGTGACTAGGATTGTCTTGTCGCGGAGTTGGAGGAAGTCTGTTTCCATGTGGGGGAGTGGGATGCCGCGCGAGATGCGTGTCCCTGGCGCGCGGCGTGTGTCTCGCGTGGCCTAGAGCCTTGGCGACTGGTGTGTCATCTCCATTGAGACGCGGATTTTGTTGGTGACCCCCGTGACTCCCGGGACCGCCTTTGCGGTCTCGACTGCCCTGTGGGCGGCGGCGAAGGTGGTCGTCGCCCCGGAGAGGGTGATGTGTCCATTGTCGTCGGCGGTGACATCGAGGAATGCCAGTGAGATTTTCTGGACGACGAGGAGTGCGGTCGAGACCTTCTGCGCCAGGAGCTGGTTTGCGATGAGCTTCTTCGCCTTCGCTTCGTTTTCCTGGGTTCCCTTCAGGTCGAGCTGGGACTGGAGGAGTTCGGCGAGGTTTTCCTGGGAGATGGTGGCCGTGTTGATTGTCAGGTCGTACTTTGTCGCGTCCGCCCACTGTTCGTTGAAGTGGAAGAAGCAGAATCCGGAGCGGTCTGCGTCGCATCTCCGGACGATTCTGGATGCGGTGTCGGTATCGTATCCGTATTCCTTCTTGACCGTTTCGACTCTGAATTCGATTGGCGCGACCAGTCGTACCCTGAGGCAGTTCGGGAGATTTCCGAGCATCAGGTGCGCCCCTCTTCCAAGGATGATGACGTTGCTTTCCTGGGCGACCTCGAGCATGATTGTCTTGAGGTAGAGGATGTAGAGGTCCATGTCGGAGGAGAGCGATGAGAAGAATCCGGGCTTCTTTTCGTCGTAGCGCTGGAATGTCTTCTGCGTCATGCCTGCGTCGATCAGGCGTCTTTCCAGTTCTTCCTTAGTGAGAAGAACCGCATTCAGACGTCGTGCCAGCACTTCGCCGGCCTCCGTTGTCCATACACCGTGTTCTCTTGCAATCGTAAGAATTGACATGGTATTCAGCCCTCCTTTGGTTGAACTGGTTTTTCTTGTGCCTGGGGCGTCCCACGGTGTGCCGAATTGCGCACCGTCTCCAGGATGAATTGTCTTGCCCTTGCGGCGGGCCACCACTCCTGTCCCTTTGGCGTCAGGAATCCGCAGTGCCCTCCGTCCTCCGGTGTTTCGAGATAGAAGAATTTGCTTTCCCTTGCTTCGTTTACGGGGTGGCTGTCTCCTCCCAGCAGCGGGTCGTTTTTCGGGTTTACGAGCAGTGTCGGCCTGTCGATTTGTCCGAGGTATCTTACGGCGCTGGCAGTAACATAGTAGTCCTGTGCTCCCCGGAATCCCATTGTCCGTGCTGTGAACGACTCGTCGAACTCTGTGAAATTCCTTGCGTTGAGCGCTTCCGTCGCATCGAATTCCGGGAAGTTTCTTGCGACCTCCTGGACTTTTTCCTTGAGTTTTTCGAGGAAGTGTTTTTCGTAGATTCCGAAGAGTGCCTTGTGGCTTGTCTGGATTGATGCGGGTCCGTCGATAGGCGCGCAGAATCCGACTCCTCCCATGACTTCGTCCGGGATGACCTTGAGTTCCCGTCCCAGATATAGGATAATCAGGTTTGCTCCCATTGAGAATCCGCTCAGGTAGATTTTTTTGTATCCGCACCTGATTGCGTGCATGACCACCTGGTGCAGGTCGTCTGTCGAGTTGTTGCAAGTGAACCTCAGCGTCCTGTTTTCGACTTTTCCCGTGCCCCTGTAGTTCCATGCGAGGCAGTCTATTCCCGCCTTCCGGAATGCATGTACCATGCTGAGGCAGTAGTGCCTATGCGTATTTCCGCAGAGTCCGTGGCAGATCACCATCAGTTCGTCTGTCGGCTTGTCGCACCTTGCCCAGTCCAGGTACAGGAAGTCTCCGTCCGGCAGGTCGATTCTCTCCCGCTGGTATTCGACGTCCTCCTCCTTCAGGAAGTAGCTTGGGAAGATTGTCTCGAAGTGTGCCCCCAGATGGATTGGGGACTTGTATGTGGAGGCGATGAAAGGCATCTTTCTTGTCGATGGTGTCGTGGGGCGGCCGCGAGGCCGTGATTACGCGTGTGCGTGCGGCGTGCTTTCGGATTACTTCGAGAGCAGCAGTGTCGTGGAGGCGGGGTGCATGAGCCTCCTGTATGCCTCCTGGTATTCCTTGACGAGGCGTATTGGCGTGACCCCTGGCTTGAGTTCGACGTTGTATTCGAAGTGGAAGGTTCTTTGGGCTCCCTGCCTTGGTTCGGAGGTGCGGTTCTTCCATGTGACGTATCCGGCGCCGTCCGGCGCGCGCCACTGGAGTGCCGCCGGCGCGATTACGACCTTCGGGTATCCTGCGGGGAGCTTCAGGTCCATGGAGATTGACCGGTTCTGGAACGAGCCCCTGTAGAGCGGGTTGTGCTTTCGTTCGCCCCGTGCGTATCCGAGGCTTGAGGCCAGCGAGATTGGGAGCCGGAGATAGCAGTAGTCTCCGTCGAAGGAGGCGCACTTGCCGAGCCTTACGGTGAAGGAGATGTTTCCCGGGTAGTGTTTGAAGTTGGTAATCAGGTCTGCGGTGACGGGGGTGGCGTCCTGCGAGATTTCGGAGACCATCTTGACATAGTGCCTGCGCCTTTCCTCGGGGGTCATCCTTTCGAACATCCTCTTTTGCGCTCCGAAGGCGGCTCCGGAGACATCCATTGAGACCTCGATTTGCGCGGAGCCGTCGTCGTTCACCGTGATGAGCCACTTTTCCGTGTCGTTGTCCTTGTACTTTTCGGGGAGGTCCATCACCTCGAGCCTTCCGTTGTCGAGTGGGAGGAGCATTCCGTGGTCGAAGGCGCTTGTCCCGAACTGCGCGTATTCCTTCTGGTCGTTCAGCCAGATGTCCCTTCCGTTGACATTCACCTTCACGAGCCATGTGTCGAAGAGGTCCGTGGATGGGTATTTCTGGTAGAATCTCTGGAGGTCTTCGGCCTGTGGCGTTGCGCTGGCGAGATAGAGTTGCGGCTTGAGTCCGGCCGCCTGCAGCATTGCGTGGTACAGGAGTGCCTGGTCTGCGGAGTTCCCGTATCCGTCGGCTGCGGTGACTTCGGGGGGTGTCATGCATGAGAGGGGCAGGGTGTTGAATGCGGGCCCCTCCGACCGGATGTTCTTTTCAATCCAGTCGCGGATTTTCACGATCTTCTCCTCATCCGGCAGTCCCTTGCATGGCTCCGCCAGCTTCCTGACGGTTTCGCCTCCGTTGCCCAGTGCCTCGACATACCTGCGGACGATTCCCGCGTATGCCGGCCAGCTGCCCGTGGTTGCGACGACCGTCGGGAGATATGAGTATGAGGGGGGCAGGTTTCTTTCGGCGGGGAGTGCCGGTATGTCGCGTGCCTTCAGGGTATGCCGCACCATGTCATCCGGCAGTTTCTTCTTTTTGTGTTCGACCTTGACGGGGGCCTTGAGGTCGCCTTTCATGTTGAGCCATCCGTCGGCCAGGTATTCCAGGGTGCAGTCGAGGGACCTTGGCGCGGTGATTTCGAGGGACCATTCCTTGATGGGGCTGTTTGATCGGATGGTCTGGGAGTAGTGGAAGAAGGGCTGGTTCCTGGAGGTCTGGCGGAGCCGCAGTTCCACGATGCTTCCGACCTCGATTCCCGGAAGGTTGACGACCAGGGTCTTTGCGCCTGGATATCTTGGCGCGGAGGCGTTCCAGGAGGCGTCCATCAGGTTGATGTTCTCCTTCGGGGTTTCGGTCGTGACGCCGTCGTTGGTGACGAGCGCCGAGAGCACCTCCAGCTCCTCCCAGGCAGGATTGAACTCGAGGGTGATGTCGGAGCTGTCGCCGATTCCGGCGTATGTGGCCACCTTGTATTTGAGATAGGACTCCGCCACATAGCTGCTCTGGGACTCGACGGTGATGCTCGTGGAGGATTCCAGAATCTCCGTGTTTGGCGTATCCGCGGCCTCCTGGGAGTCGTCGCCATGCTGGGCGGGCGGCGCCTGGAATTGCAGGATTGGCATCTTGCGGTCTTCGCCGTCCTTGACTGCCAGGGCGTCCTTGAGTTCCAGATACTCCTCGGGGGAGAAGCGGACGACCTTTGACGCATACCTGGAGGAGAGCGCCATGCCGTCTGGGCGTCGTTTTAAGGAGCGTGTGATTGCGATGCAGTCGTTGTCAATCTGGGTGTATTCGGGGAGCGAGACGACCTGGAGGCTGGCGGGCAGTTCCAGGGCGGCCTCCTCGACGACTTCGCATGTCATCTTGGTTTCGAATGGGAAGCGCCGCTTGTCAAGGGTTGCGTTTCGGAACGGGAGGAAGTTGAGTCCGAAGCCTCCTGCAAGCCTTGGGAATTTCAGCATTGCCGCCTTTCCAGGGGCGGTGTCCGGCGTGCCATCCGGCTTCATCGAGGTGACGAGATAGTTGTCCGCCGCGAAGGAGAGGAAGATCTGGGTGGGTTTCTCAAGGTCAAGGAGGTCTTCCGGGAGGATTTGCAGTGAGTCGAGCCTGACTCCCGGGATGACGGACGCCAGGAGCTGCTCGACTGCGAACCGCCTTTGTTCGGCGGGCATGCTGAGGAAGAAGTTCCTGTAGATATTGTCCATGATTCCGTGGAATTCCACCCGTGTGCGTGCCTGGAGCGTGCCGTCTTCGGTGAGTTTTGCGCTTGTTTCGACCCTGGAGAGGTTTTCGTTTGACGGCGTGACAGGGGAGAGCAGGAGTGTTTCCCCCTTTGGCGTGGCGACGAGGTAGCTCTTGTCGGAGAGATACGCGGGGAATGGGTCCCGGGTGTTTGAGTTCGTGGGGTCCATGAGGAGCCACTTGCCCGTGTCGGGATCCCTGACTGCGGTGATGGCGTGGTTGAAGTAGGGTTGCGGGACTTCGACATCCTTTGGATATCCGACCTGGATGAGGGTGGGGTGCGCGTCGTACCCCGCGGTCCTGAGCATCGCCACGAGGAGTGCCGCCACGTCGCGGCAGACGCCCGCCCGCTGTTCGAAGGTGAGGACGACGTCGTGTGGTTCGTATCCGGGGGCGGTGTCCTCCAGTGTAAGGCCCATGTAGCGGACGCGCTGGGAGACGAAGTTGTAGAGGGCGACGATGCGTTCGCGGTCGGTTTTGCAGCCGGCCGTGAGCTCCTGGACGGCCTTGGCGATTGCCTCGTCCACGGCGAGGTGTGGTTCGGAAAGCTGGCTATACCACCTTGAGACCTCCTCCCATGAGGTGAAGGTGCTCACCAGGACGCGCTGGACGCAGGAACCGTCGCTGGGCATTGACGGTTCCGGGAAGAACTGGGGGACGTCCGCCACCTCCCAGGTGTATACGATTCTCCCGTCCCGTCCTCCCTTTGCCTGTTTTGGGCCTCCGTTCACCGGGTTTTTGACGGCGATGCTCATGAGGGGGAGTTCTGCCGGAGCGTTCACTTCGACCGTGGAGTGGAGTATCGGGTCTGTGGATTCGAATGGGAAGTAGCTGCTGAAGGAGTTCGGGACCCGCGGCTTTAGGATTTCGTCCACATAGACCGCCCGCAGTATGTCTCCTGGCTGCAGTTCCGCCACGGTCACCTTTATGAGCCTGCTGTTTGGGTTGTAGATGTTCGAGTCCATCTGGGAGACCTCCGTCATGTCCTGGGTGCAGGATGCGAGATCCAGCGTGACGGTCTCCCCGGTGGGCTTGAGGACTTGGACGAGCGAGATTTTTGCCCGTGCGTAGCTTGTGTCGTAGTAGCTGGTGAGGACCTTTGACGCGTCGGCGCCTGCCTGTGTCAGTGCCTTGCTTGCGTAGTCGTGGACCTGGACGTATGTCCCGTCGGGGTTGTATAGGAACTTTATTGCGCTGTCGACGAGGACAGTGTCCGCGTTGGGATAGTTTTGCGTTGTGGCGCGTGCAGCTGCGTTCCGGATGTCCTTCAGGCTGAGGAATCCGTTGTCGCTGTCGTTCCAGGTGAGTGCGGGAAGCGCGATTGCGACGAGGAATATTAGCAGCGCGGGCAGTATTCGCTTCATTTTGGTTGTTCTCTCCCTGGGGCTAGTGTTGTGCGATCTTCCTCAATGCCAGCAGTCCGCCGATTTGATACGCGATATTCGGCAGCCAGATTATGTATTCGGGGTGGAGTCTTGGGTGGTGGATGAGGCTGTTGCAGAGGAGCATCACTCCGTAGTATGCGAGTGCCATGACGAGGCAGATGAGCAGTCCGCTTGCGGCCTCGCTGCGCCGGTTTCGTATTCCAAAGGGGATTCCCAGCAGCAGGAATGCCAGGGGCGAGAATGCCAGCGCGAGCCTTTCATGGAATGCGTACCAGTGCTTTGTCACGTCCTCCCCCTGGGATTCCGACCACACGATGTCCCCCAGCAGCATTTTCACCGGCATCATGCTGAGTTTTCTTGTGAGCGACTTCCTGTCCTGGAGCGTTCCGTATTCCAGGTGCATCGTGAGTGCGTCTCCGGCCAGGAACCTGGGGTTTCGGTCGTTGGCGTCGCGGTATGCGTCCACGCTCTTGGTGGAGAGCGGGCGTTCGGCGATTGTGAAGTTGTATAGCGTCAGGAGCAGTTCCCGTTCATCGGGTCGCGCCTCGATCATGCAAGACTCGGCGGTGATGTCCCGGAGGGTTCCCGCCTGGCTGTCCGTCTGGTATAGGTGTATGTCCTTGAGGAGCCCCGACCCCTTGTCCCGCGAGCCGACGCGGATTGATGTCTGGCTTGAGAGCCGCGTGATTGTCCCCGGCTCCAGAAGCGCCAGCGGATTGGTGGTGACGGCCTGCCAGCGAAGCCGTTCTCCAGCATAGCGAAGCCTGGGCGCAATGTCTGCGCTAAGCCAGAGGCTGGCGGCGCATATAATCAGCGCAAGGGCCAGCGCTGGGGCGACAATCTGCCAAATCCCCACGCCCGATGCCTTCAGGGCGACAATCTCGTTGTCCGCGCTCATCCTGCTGAAGACAAGCACCGTCGAGACTAGGATTGAGAAGGGCAGGGCATAGCGCAGGACCTCTGGAAGCAGGTAGACCAGCATCTTCCCGAGAAGAAGCGGGCTGACGCCGCTGGAGAGCATTGCGAATGCGCGGAAGAGATGCACCGACATCATCACAAAGACGAGGATGCCCAGCGACAGCAGCAGTGTGCCGAGCAGGCTCTTTGTTATGTGCCAGTTGAAGATGCGCATGGACTTCGGCGGGGGCGGCTGTAGGAGTGGGGCGTGCAGTGCGCGGATGTCCAGGGGGCAATTCCGCGCATTACATCATAACTCCTTGATTTAGAATGAGTAATCGATACTGAAGTGGAATCTCCCGCTTCTGCCGTCCAGGTGTTCTCCCTTTGTGTGGATTGGGTATCCGTAGTCGAGTCTGATTGGGACCTGCCTGAACTGGATTCCCACGCCGACGGAGGCATTGAGGTCTCCCAGGTCTGCGTCGAAGGAGTCCCACCAGACATTTCCCACGTCGCAGAAGAGTTTGAAGAACATGAAGTTCTTGATTGGCTTGATGATTTCCGCGGTTCCCACGAGCATGGTCTGTCCGCCGATTGAGTTTTCATTTCGGTTGACGGGGCTGACCTCATGCCGTTTGAATCCCCTGATTGTCCCGTATCCTCCTGCGAAGTACCTGTCGAAGATCTTGATGTCGTCTCCGCTGAAGTGTTCTGCGGTATATCCGTCTGCCGAGAATCTGAGGAATGCGTCCTTGTAGAGTGGGAGGTACGCTTCTCCTCCGAGGTGGAACTTCATGTAGTCGGCGTAGCTTCCGAGTGCCTTTGTGACATATTCCATGTCGAGGGCGACCCTTGTTCCCCGGGACGGGAAGATGTAGTGGTTTCGCGTGTCCCTGGTCATTGCGAAGATGAGCCGTCCGGTGATTTCCCCTCCCTTGTCGCGGTTGATTGCGTAGTTCATCCCTTCGGGGAACGGGACGCTGTCGGGGTAGTTTCCGTCGTTTTCGTCGAAGCGTTCCTCATGTGAAATGTTTGAGATGTTGATGTGTTCGAACCTGATTCCGGTTGACATTCTCCAGTATTCGGTGTGGTCCGGCAGGAAGGGGAGCTTGAACGCGACTGGCCACCCCAGCGTGATTGCGTATCCGGTGCGCCGTTCGTCATATTCGTCTTCGTACCTTGTGCTGACGAAGAATTCGTTGGTGAGGTCGAACGGTCCGTCGAAGAGGGATGGTTCTGTCAGCGAGATGCTGACATTCGTGGATTCGGAGCCGGCGGCGATGTACGCCCTCATCCTCTGTCCGTCCCCCTTTGGGGTTTCGAGATGGAGGAGTTTGTCGAGGCTGAAGTTTGTTTCGGAGAGTTCGAGGAATCCGAGGACAGAGTCTTCGCTGGAGAATGCGGCTCCCAGGGAGATTGTGCCGGTTGGCTTTTCCTTGACCTCGATGGAGAGATTTCTGCGGTCCGGGTTGTCGGTTGCCTTCGGGATGATTTCGACGCTTTCGAAGTATCCCAGGTTTTCGAGGCGGTTCTTCGTCTGGCGGATTTTCCTGGAGTCCGCCAGGTCGTCCTCGAAGATTGCGAGTTCCCGTCTGATGACGTGGTCGCGGGTGTAGGTGTTTCCGACGATGTCGATATTGTTGACCCGGATGGGCTGTCCCTCGGAGATGTTGTATGCGATGACGACCGTCTTTGCCTCGCTGTCCTTCTGGAGTTGCGGGTAGAATGCGAGGTCCAGGTATCCCCGTCCCTCGTAGAGTCCCTTCATTGCCTCGAGGTCTGCGTCCGCGGTGGTGGAGCTGTAGGCGTCGCCCTCCTTGGAGGAGGTGGCCTCCAGGAGCTGCTCATTGGAGAAGAGCTTGTTTCCCGTGAAGGTGCGGCCCGCGAGGGTGTATTTTTCGCCCTCGGAGATGACGTATGTGGGGCGGACCCACTTGCGGCTGTCGTCGAGATACTCCTCCGCCACCTCGGTGACCTGCGCGTCCAGGTATCCCTTTGTCGCATAGAGGGAGACTATCTTCTCGACGTCCATGTTTCTCAGGGTCGGGTTGTAGTAGTTTCCCATGCGGAAGATGTATCTCCACCACTGGCGCTTTGTGACGAGCGCGCTGGAGAGTTCCGAATCGGAGAAGACCGTGTTCCCCTTGAAGGCGGTGCCCTTGAGCTTTGCGCGCGGGTGCTCGTCCACAACGTATGTCAGGACGAGTCCCCCCGGGTTTTCGTCGTCCGGTGTGAGTTCCTGGCCGACGGTTGTCCCGTAGTATCCCGCCTTTTCATATTTTTCGACGATGCGCTTGCGGTCGGCGGCCTGGGCGATTTCGTCCACCATGCTCCCGGTCTTTGTCTTCAGAAGCCTGAGGATCTTCTTTTCGCTGAATTGCTCGCATCCCCTGACCTGGATGTCTGAGATGCGCTGCCTGGGCGAGATGAAGAATGTGACCATGAGGGTGCCGTCGTCCTGTTCGGCGACCTTGGTCTGGACGTCGTCGATTCCCCGTGTCTTGACTAGTGCCGACACGTCCTTCGAGAGCTGGGGCAGGGAGAGGTTCTCCCCGACCTTCGTGCCGATTGCAGAGTAGACGATTTGTTCGAGGGCCTCCTGGTTTGCGGTGCCCGTCGTGTCCACGACCCGGATTCGCGTGATGAGGTCCGATGCGGATAGCGCCGATGCGGCTGCGAGAATCAGGATGCCTAGGAGGAGTTTCTTCATTTGGATTCCCTGGTCTGGTTGGTGGATGGCCGTGTAAATAGAAAACACAATACTTTACCCTGACTTTGGAGGATTGTGAGGAGTAGGGAGTAGGGAGAAGAGGGTAGAGGGCAGTGCGTGGTTGGCGCGCGTGGGCGCGCACGCGCGGCAGAAACGCCGCGCGTCCATTGAAGGGAGAACCACGAATGGACACGAATGGACACGAATATCTCCTTTCATAGGGAGTAGGGAGAAGAGGGTAGAGGGGAGTGCGTGGTTGGCGCGCTTGAGCGCGCCCGCGCGGCAGAAACGCCGCGCGTCCATTGAAGGGAGAACCACGAATGGACACGAATGGACACGAATATCTCCTTTCATAGGGAGTAGGGAGAAGAGGGTAGAGGGCAGTGCGTGGCTGGCGCGCGTGGGCGCGCCCTGCAAAGTCAGGGGTAGGGAGTAGAGAGTAGGGAGAAGAGGGAGGAGGGAGTGGATGGACACGCTGGCAACGGGATTTCGTGTGTTTCGTGTGTTTCGTGGTTGAAAACGGTCTTCCTTGCCTGTTTTTTTTATATGCAAAAACGCCGCCCTTTCCCGTGTCGGGAGCAGGCGGCGTTTGCGTTATGAGGCTATTTGAAGGCTGTCCTGGCTAGTCTTCCTTTTTGGTGACCTTGAGCTTCAGGTTTGCCTTGACATCGCCGGAGACCTTGATGACGATCGTGTAGTCGCCAAGTTCGCGGATGCCTTCGTCGAGGAGCACGTCGGCCTTGCCGATTTCGATGCCCTGTGCGTTGATTGCGTCGGCGACGACCTGTGCGGAGACCGAGCCGAAGAGCTTGTCGTTTTCACCGACAGCCATTGGGAGGACGATTTCGAGGGCCTCGATCTTTTCCGCAAGAGCCTTTGCGACGGCGAGTCGCTCCTCGCGCTCCTTCTGGAGCTTGAGCTTGCGTGCCTCCGCCTGGCGCAGAGTTCCCTTGTTGACGGCGACCGCAAATCCGCGGGGCAGCAGGTAGTTGCGGGCGTAGCCGTCAGCGACCTTCACGATGTCGCCGACCTGGCCGAGATCCTTGACATCTTCCAGGAGAATCAGTTCTTTAGACATTGTAGTTTTCCTTCTTCTGGTTGTGTGTCATTAGAGAACAAGTGCCATGATGCGCGCGCGCTTGATGGCATTTGCGAGGAGCTTCTGGTGCTTGGAGCAGTTTCCGGTGATGGTTCGCGGCAGGATGCGTCCACCCTCGGTCTGGAAGCGCTTGAGCAGTTCGACATCCTTGAAATCGAGCTGGAAGATGTTGTTCTTGCAGAGACGGCAGGTCTTCTGGCGCAGCAGCTTCTGGCGTCGCTTCGGTGTAATGGTCTTCATCTGAGAATCCTCAATGATTTATTAGTTTTTCGGTTGAAACTCTTTCCGCGCGAGAGTGCGTTTTTTCAGAAGGGGAGGTCTTCAATCGGCGAGTCCCCCTGTGCGGAGTCCTGTGGATTGAAGGGCGGCATCTGCTGTGGCGCGGGGTTGCCGTAACGGGGTTCCTGTGCGGGAGTCCCGTAGTGCTGCGGCTCGGCGCCGTATTGGCTTCCCGCGCTGCCGTATGCGGGGCGTGGCTGGCGGTAGTCGCCCTGTGGGGCGTAGGAGCCACCCTGGTCGCCGCGGCGTGTGAGCAGCTGGACGCTTTCGCAGACTACGCTGAGCTTGCTGCGCTTGAGGCCGGGGGTGTTCTTGTCTTCCCAGGTGTCATAGCGCAGGCGCCCCTCGACGAAGATGGGGTCGCCCTTGTGAGCGTAGTTCTTGACGATTTCTCCCAGTCTCTGGTATGCGGTCACATCTACGAAGCAGGTTTCCTCGACAGTCTCCTGCCGGTTGTTGGTGTAGCGGCGTGTGATTGCCAGCGTGAACGAGACGATCATGCTCCCGCTCTGGGGCGCCTGTCTGACTTCCGGGTCTCGGGTGAGATTTCCGATTAGGATGACCTTGTTTACGTTTGGCATTGCCTGCTCCTGCTTGAAATGTGGCTTGCTTGTCGGGACGGAATTCTACTTCTTGAAAAAAGCGGGTCGGGCGTAAGAACGCGGTCTGCCGTATTACTTGCGGCTGCCGCGGAAACGGTAGTTGTCGTTGTCGAACTCGTCCTGGAAGGACTCCTCGCCGAGGACGCTTGCGTCGCGGGGCTTGAAGACCTCGTCGTCCTGTCCATCTTCGAAGTGGAAGATGCCGATACGGAGGACGGTTGCATTGAGGCGGTACTTGTCCTGGATTGCAGCCGGTGCGTCTGCGGGCAGTTCAGCGACATAGTCCCAGTAGAGTCCGACCTTGTGCTTTCCGATGGGTCTGGCGAAGGTCCTCTTCTCGAAGAACTTTGCGCGGCTGATGGTTCCGCCGAGCTCCTGGATGTAGCTCTGGATGGCGGCGTCGAACGTTTCGCCATTCCCCTCGACCTTTGTGGGGTCGAGGATGAACATCAATTCATACTTAGACACGTTGTTTACTCCTGATGGGGTGGTGTTTAGGAACGGTTGGATTATGTCCGACATTCTTCTCCCATCCCGTTTGCCTTTGCCGCGGCCATTTGGAACGACCTTGTGGCGAAGGTTGCGGCGACTTGGGCTGCGTTTCGTGTGGTGTTGCAGGGGAGGTCAGGAACATCGGAGACCCAGGGGGCGAGCACCCATTCCACGATGGTGGTGCCCGATCCGGGTCGCGGTCTCCCAATGCCGACCCTCAGCCTCGGAAAGTCCGTGGTTTGCAGGTTCAGCATGATGGACGCCAGGCCCCGGTGTCCTCCGGAGGAGCCCTTCCGCCTGAGGCGGAGGGAGCCTTCCGGGAGATCCAGGTCGTCGCAGATGGCGAGCATCTCCGAGGGAGTGATACGGAAATGCGCCAGTGTCTCCGCGACTGCCTCGCCGCTCAGATTCATATAAGTCTGCGGCAGGAGGAGGAGTACGCTCCTTTCTCCAAGCCCGGTCCAGACCAGCCGCCCGCCGGCGGGTTGCCAGAAGGCGTCGGTGGACTGGAAGGGTGAAGACTCAAGAATCCTCTCGGCTGTCATCCACCCCGCGTTGTGGCGGGTGCCCTGGTATTCTCTTCCGGGATTTCCCAGGCAGACAACTAGCTTGAGAGCAGGCTCGGCGTCCATCTTCGTTCCCCGTCCATTAGGAGCGGGGAGAGCGTGGATTGCATAGTGGGGCGAGGCGTTGGGCTTGCCATGCTCCGCCCTCTTCTACGCGGGTGTGCATTGGCCGTGGCGTCACCGGAGGCGAGCCTCCGTGTCCGTCGCGGCCGGGAAGTTTGTCTTTGGGTGGCGGGCTGCCTACTTCGCCTCGGCGGCGGGGGCTGCTGCTGCCGCATCGCCCTCTGCGGGAGCGGCGGCCTCGGTCTCGGCGGGTTCTTCGACGACGTGGGGCAGACGGACCTGGAAGACGATCTGGGTCTGGTCGTGGAGGGCCTTTGCGGAGGCGGGCAGTGCGATTTCGGCGATGGTCAGGGTGTCGTCAAGCTTCAGTGCGCTAACGTCGACGACGAGGACCTCGGGGATGTCTGCGGGAGCCACTTCGATTTCCAGTTCGTGGATGACCTGCTCCAGCTGGCCGCCTTCGCGCAGTCCCTCGGGATCGCCCTTCGCCTCGATCGGGACGACGACGGTGACCTTCTCGCCGGCCTTGACGCCGAGGAAGTCGATGGCCAGCGGCTGGCTGCTGATGGCCTTGTACTGGATTTCCTTGACAATCGCGTTGCACTTGCCCTCGCCCTCGATGTCGATGGAGACGAGGCCCGCGTGGTGCTCAATCTTCTTGAACTGCTCCAGGCTGACCTGGAAGTGGACATTCTCCTCGCCGTGGGAATAGATGACGGCGGGGACAAACCCCTGCTTGCGGAGGCGGCGGGAGGCCGCGCTGCCAAGGGCTTCGCGCTTCGTTGCAGTGAGTGAGACGGTGTTGCTCATTGTTTTCGGAATCTTCTAGTTGTTTACTATGTGAACTAATGCAGGAAAAGCCTTGTTTCCACTCCGTATGGGCGGAAATCTGCGTAATATAGCACATCTACGGCGAGTCAGGCAGCCGGGGTGCGAGATAGTGGAAGTAGTCTTCCGGCGGATGGCGCTTCCGTTGCCGGTGCCGTCCGATTGTCCTACAGTCTTGTCGCCAGCAGGATTGCCGCGGCCCCTGCCACCAGGCAGTATGGTCCGAAGATCCACATCATTTTAAGGAACCGGAGTTTTTCCAGTAGTTTCAATGCGGCGTAACCAACTGCGGTTGCGAGGATTGTGGCGACAAGTAGCGGGAATGTGCGCCCCTCTGACGCGATATGCGTCAAATCCCGTGCCTTGAGGATGATTGAGCCGAGGATAAGGGGGATGGACGTGATGAAGGAGAAGTCGAACGCCTCCTTTGGGGAGACCTTCAGCCATCTTGCGGCGGTGTATGTGCTTCCCGAGCGGCTGACTCCCGGCAGGATTGCGAGTGCCTGTGCGATTCCGATTCCCAGTGCCTGGAGCCAGGATGGCCTGGAGCCGGCCGTGGAGTCGACGAGCTTCAGGCTTGTCAGGACGAGTCCCGTCGCGACGAGGCAGACTCCGATTGCCAGCGTGGAGTCGAAGGCGCTTTCGACGGCGTCGTGCGCCGCCAGGTACAGGAGCCCTGCGGGGATGCATGCGAGGACGACGAGGGAGCAGTACTTCCATGCGTCGCGGTCTCGTTTCACGAGTCCGACTGCCAGTTCCAGGATGCGTTTCCTGTAGAAGATGAGGACGGCGGCCAGGGTTCCCCCGTGGAGCAGGATTTCGAGGGCGGGGCCCTTTGCGCCCGTGTCCAGGTCAAGGAGTTTCCTTAGCAGTGCCAGATGTCCGCTGGACGAGACGGGCAGAAACTCCGTAAGTCCCTGGAGGATTGCCAATAGCTGCAGCGATAGGAATTCCCGCATGGTCTTGCGCCCTATTGCCTCTTGTAGGCGAGATACAATCCAAGCGCCAGTGCGGCGATGGTCGGAAGCCCTCCTGCAAGCGGCCACCAGAGATGGCCGTTCTTGCCGAGGACGAGGAAGAACTGGGACAGAAGAGTGTATGCGACGAACAACCCGACTGCGCAGACGAATCCCCTGATGGCGGATGTGCGCCCCTGCGGGATTGTCAGGGCGAAGCCCAGGAGCACTGCGATGAGGGTCGCCAGCGGCGAGAGGCATCTGTAGGCCAGGAGCGTGCGGATTTGGGAGTTGTCGGAAGCGTCCAGGAGGATTTTCCGCCTGTTCATCCTCAGAAGATCCTTCATGGTCATCTCCTCGACGGGCTGGGACTGGATTGCGATGTCCCGCGGGTTTTCGCGGTAAATGGTTGGCGCCTCGTCCCCGGGCGCGGGGACTTCCGGGAGGTAGACGGGTGTCCTTGCGACCGGGAGGCCGCCCTGGCTGTAGTCGTATTCGGTCATGGAGCAATCCCTGAATCTCCAGGCTCCTTCGTCGCGGTCATACTCAGCGGTGGCTGCGGTGAGGACGCTTGTGACGCGCCCCTGGGCATCCTGGAGGCAGACGCTTACGCCCGTGTTTTCCTCGTATGGGCGGAAGTCCGCGAAGAACCACTCCTGCCCCTTGAGGGGATTGAAATACGCCACCTGGTTCGTCTCCTTGAGCGTATGTTTCCGGAGAGGCGCCTTTCCTCCCTTGGCGGTCTTTCTGGCGGGATTGTCGAGATAGTCTGTCTGGACCATTTCCACATATCTTTTGCAGACCGGCCTGACGAATTCGTTTATGAGGAGCGAACCGAAGCAGAGGAGGAGTGCAGTCAGCCAGACGGGGGCGGCGGTGGTGAGCAGCGACAGGCCAGCCGAGCGAAGCGCGGTCAGCTCGTTGTTCTTTCCGAGGACGATTGTCATGAAGCTGACGGCCAGAAGCGCCGAGATCGGGAAGACCGTCATCAGGTAGTCCGGGGTGCGTGCCAGGAAATAGAGTGCGGTCATGCCCCCCGGTATGTCCACCCCGTTGAAGTCCGGGAGGTCGTCGAAGACTGCGAGCAGCAGGCTGATTGCGATGAAGGCTGCGAGGGAGCCGAAGAGGGGGAATGCGAACTCCCTGAGGAGATGCGAAGCAAGCCGTCTGGGGAAGCGTCGTTTCCCTTGGACGGCTTGCGTATCGGTTGCCTGGGGGCTGGCCTTCATCGCGGGGTCGGGGTGTCTAGTAGGTCTTCCGTGCGACGGAGATTCGCCTCACCATGACTCCCGGCACCCTTTCCTGGAGTGTGTACCTGCATCCGAAGAGAAGCCATGTGACTGGGGAGAGGATTCCGAAGCAGGCGGTCAGGAGGAAGAAGAGGAATGCCTTGATTGGGTAGACCTTGCGGAAGTCGGGGGTGATTGTCACCAGCCCCCAGAAGTGCTGTCCGACTGTCTGTCCCCTTTCGGAGAGGAAATACATGTAGTAGAGTGCCGAGCCTCCCCATGCGAGGGCGCAGTAGAGCAGCAGCGCGGCGTGTCCTCCGAGGACTCCGCCCTTCATGAGCCCCCAGCAGATGAAGAGGAGGATGAAGGAGGAGACCGCCAGGACGAGCAGATCCGTCAGGCCTGCGACAAATCTCCAGAAGAAGCTCGTTTCGTGGTATGTGATTCCCTCCTGGGAGAGGGCGCTCGCAAGTGGGTCGTAGTCGCCGCGCATCTCGATGCGGGCGCGAAGCTGCGCCTTGGGGTCCTGGGCGTATGCCTCCGCGCGCTCCAGCATCCGCGCACGGTAGATCTTCTTGAGGCATTCCACATCCTTCGCCTTTTCCCAGATCGCCAGCATCGTGCTGCGGACCTCCGCGTCCTCGGGGATTCGCCCCTCCTCCGCCAGCTTCTTCAGTGCCTCCTCGTCCAGGGGGCCGAGCTGTTCGCCAGTGTCAAGTTGGACTATGAATGCTCTTTCCATGTTGTCGTGAAATGTCTTGTTTTGTCGTTTGTTTTACATTTACTTGAAGCCAAAGCCGAATCGTCTGGAGAATGGCCACCAGACCAGGCATGGGCTTCCGACCAGGTTTTCCCTGGGGACTGGTCCGAAGAACCTGCAATCCAGGCTATTGTCGGTATTGTCCCCCATAAGGAAGTACTGTCCTTCCGGGACGGTGAACTCCTCTCCTTCGGACTTGAGGAATTGTCCTGTTGGCTGCGTGGAGTGTCCGGTGTATCCGTCCTTCATCGAGTTGATTTTCCCGAATACATCGGAGTATGACTTGTCGAGGGGGAAGAAATCCCTTTCGCCGTCTGGTTTGACATGGATTGTGCGGTTGAGGATTTTGAGTGTATCCCCTGGCATTCCCACCAGCCGTTTCACGTAGAACGCCCCTCCGAGGGTCTTGCCGTTGTATGTGAGGCCCTCCGTGGAGAAGACGAGTATGTCCCCCCGTTCCGGGTTGCTGAAGCAGAGGCTCAGCCGGTTTGCGAAGAGGTGGTCTCCCGACTCCATTGCCCCCTGTGCGATGATTTCGCCCTCCTGGAAGACGAGCTGCGAGTGGGGCGTATCGGCCGGCTGCCTGGCATAGAGGTCGTAGAGCATCTTCCTGGTGTCGGTGGGGGATGCGGGGACTGTCTTGTAGATGACCTCGCCGTCCGCTGTCAGGAATGGCAGCGCCGTCTTTGGGAAGAGGGGCTTCGATGGCATTGGCCTGATTGCGTCGAACTCGACCTGTCCGTCGGCAGGCGCCACGACATTGAAGTACCTCCTGGAATAGTTCAGGTAGTCGAAGATACGCACCAGCCTCGAGGACGGGATTTCCTCCGTTTCGAGGGGCACGTGGTGGATGCCGTAGAGGGTGGGCTGCATCGAGCCGGTCGGAATCTTGAAGGGCTGCAGGAGCAGCGACCTGATCGCAAAGGCGACCGCGACGGAGACGACTATCGCCTCGAGGTTCACTGCGATTGCGCCGTGGTGCCTGAAGGATGGCGGCGCCCAACTCGACCCATGGCTTCTCAACGCCCGCTCCATCTCGTCCGCATTCTTCATTTCCAGTGCGGAGAGCACATCGTTTCGTGCGGCGGCGAGGCTTTCCCGCTGTGCGGAGCTCAGCATGTCCCCGTCCCTCCGCATGATTCCCCTGATTCTCCTTGCGGCCGCCTTCAGCTGTCTTCGCAGCAGCGTTTTTCTGGGCAGGAAGCGTTCTGCGATCCAGTTTCCGAAGAAGAACCAGACCACGATGAGGTCGATTAGGATGCACCAGAGGAATGACATGGAGGCTGTGTGCCGGTGGATGTTGGGTGTCGTTGCCGACGCGGGGCGCGGCCTAGTTCTTCTCCTCGTCGTTCCGGAGGACGGCGATGAACGCCTCCTGCGGGATGTTGACATTCCCGTAGAGCTTCATCCTCTTCTTTCCCTCCTTCTGCTTTTCGAGGAGCTTTCTCTTCCGGGTGATGTCGCCGCCGTAGCACTTTGCCAGGACGTCCTTCCGGAATTGCCGGACATCCTCGCGGGCGATGATGCGCCCGCCGATTGCGCCCTGCAGTGCGACCTTGAACTGCTGCGGAGGGATTGCCTCGCGGAGCCGTTGGCAGATTGTCCTGGCGCGGGCGACTGCGCGGTCGGCGTGGCAGATTGACGCGAATGCGTCGACGGCTTCGCCATTGACGAGGATTTCGAGTTTCACCATCGGTCCTGGCTGGTATCCGTCCGGCTCGTAGTCCATGGAGCCGTATCCCTTCGTGATGGTCTTCAGCTTGTCATAGAAGTCGAGGACGATTTCATGGAGCGGCATCCGCGCCGTGAGGATGACGTGGTTTGCGTCGACGGTCTCCGTATGCTGGCAGAGGCCACGTTTTTCGACAATCAGGTTCATGATGGCCCCCATGAACTTTGTGGGCGCGAGGATTTGCGCCTTGATCATGGGTTCCTCCGAGTGTTCGATGAGGTTTGCGTCCGGCATGTGGAGCGGGTTGTCCACCTTCAGCATCGTGCCGTTCTTGAGATAGACGTGGTATTCGACGCTTGGGTATGTGAGGATCAAGTCCATTCCGTAGTCCCTTCGGAGCCGTTCCTGGACGATGTCCATGTGGAGCAGTCCGAGGAAGCCGCACCTGAATCCCGCCCCCAGGGCGACTGAGTTTTCGGGGGTTGCGACGAATGCCGGGTCGTTGAGCTGCAGCTTGGCGATGTTGAACTTGAGCTGCTCGTACTGGTCCGCCTCGATTGGGTAGATTCCCGAGAAGACCATCGGCACCGACTTGTGGAAGCCCGGCAGGGGCTCTTCGGATGGCTTCGATGCGAGGGTGACCGTGTCCCCCACCTGGATGTCCTTGGGGCTTTTCAGGGTGGTGATGAGGTATCCCGTGTCGCCGGGGCCGAGCTTGTCCAGCGCCTTCATGTGCGGCGTGAAGCATCCGACCTCCTTGACATCCGTGTCGGTGTCTGTGGCCATGAGGCGGATTGAGTCACGCGCCTTGACCGTGCCGTTGAAGACCCGGATGTATGTGACGACACCCCGGTAGTCGTCGAAGAGCGAGTCGAAGACGAGGGCCTGGAGGCGGTCGTCCGCCCCCTTTGGCGGCGGGATTCTTTCCACGACCGCCTCCATCAGCTCCACGATGCCCATGTCCGCCCGCGCCGAGACCAGCAGCGCCTCCTCCTTCGGGATCTGGAGGATTTCCTCAAGCTGCTCCAGGCACATCGGTATGTCCGCGGAGGGGAGGTCGATCTTGTTGATGACGGGGATGATAGCGAGGTTTTGGCGCATTGCGAGGTTGAGGTTCGCGATTGTCTGCGCCTGGACTCCCTGGGATGCGTCGATGAGCAGGATTGCGCCCTCGCAGGCGGCGAGGCTTCTGGAGACCTCGTAGTTGAAGTCCACGTGCCCGGGGGTGTCGATGAGGTTGAAGTCATACCACTCCCCGTTCTTCGAGTGGAACCTCATCTTCACCGGATGGGAGCGGATTGTGATGCCCCGTTCCTTCTCCAGGTCCATGTCGTCGAGAAGCTGGTCGTGGAATGTCCTCATCTCGACAGTCTGGGTGTGGACGAGGAACCTGTCCGCCAGGGTGGACTTTCCGTGGTCCACGTGGGCGATGATGGAGAAGTTTCTTATATGTGACAAATCAAGTTCTTGCATAGGTGCGTAATATACTGCAAAGGAGGCTCCTCGAAGGTGCAGAGCCACCGTGTCGCATTATTGTACCCCGGTATGTATTCCGCGGAGAATCCAGACAAGTCCCTGACGCCAGTGCCGCCCAAGGCGTATCTGGTTGGCTTTCTGCATCCCGGAGAGAACCCCGAGGAGTCCCTTTCGCTGTTGACGGAGCTTGGGGAGCTGGTCTCGACCCAGGGGCTGCATGTCGTGGGAAGCCAGATTGCCAGGCTCCGGCGCATCGAGCCGGGAACCCTGCTTGGAAGCGGGAAGGTCAAGGAGATATTGGACGAGGCGCAGGGGCTTGGTGCGGACGTGGTGGTGGTTGACGACCCGCTCACACCGTCGCAGCAGCGCAACTGGGAGAAGCTCTCGAGCCTGGCGGTAATCGACCGTCAGGAGGTGATTCTGGACATCTTCGCGGGGCGTGCGCGGACGAAGGAGGCAGTCCTCCAGGTGCAGCTTGCCCAGATGAACTACGAGCTTCCCCGGCTTGTGAGGAAATGGAAGCACCTGAACCGCCAGCGCGGCGCCAGCGGAGGCCTCGGGGGCAGGGCGCAGGGCGAGCAGCAGCTTGAGCTGGATTCCCGCCGCGTGCGCCTTCGCATCCAGATGCTCCAGGAGGAGCTGGCCATTGTCCGCAGGCAGCGAGACGTCCAGCGCCAGCGGCGTCTTGACAAGCCTGTCCCCGTGGCGGCGATAGTGGGCTACACCAACGCCGGCAAGTCGTCGATGCTGCGCCGTCTCACCCGTGCGGATGTCCTTGTGGAGGACAAGCTCTTTGCGACCCTGGATCCGACCGTGCGCAGATTTGAGCTGCCCGGGGGGCAGGAGATTCTGCTTGCGGACACGGTGGGGTTTGTCCGGAAGCTTCCCCATCTGCTTGTGGACGCCTTCAAGTCCACCCTTGAGGAGACCAAGCTCTCCGACTATTTGATTGAGATTCTGGACGCCTGCGACCCTGCCATCGAGGAGCATCACGACACCACGATGAACGTCCTTGAGGAGATAGGCGTCGGGCCGAAGCCGGTGCTGATGGTCTTGAACAAGTGGGACCTTGTCCCCGTGGAGGAGCGTGCGCGCCTTCTCGGGCGTTATCCCGAGGCTGTCCCCCTTTCTGCGCTGACTGGGGAGGGCGTTGACGTGTTTGTCCAGCGTCTTGCGGGGCTGGTCAAGGCGCTGATGCCGGAGCGCAGGTATCTTGTCCCCCATTCGGAGATGCGTGCGCTTTCGCAGATACGCACCTATTGTTTCATTGAGAGCGAGGAGTTCCAGGACGACGGGGTCCACATTGTCGCCCGGGTTCCTCTGAATCATCTTTCACGTTGGGACGAGTACCTTTCGTTTCCTGTCCGTCCTGGCGCGTTGTAGGAGGTTGTGAGATGGGCGTCATAAGGGTGCTTCCGGCGGAGATTGCCGGCCGCATTGCGGCGGGCGAGGTCATTGAGCGCCCCGCCTCCGTCATCAAGGAGCTAGTCGAGAACTCCATTGACGCGGGTGCGTCCCGCGTGCGCGTATTGACGGAGCAGGGCGGCCAGAAGCTGATGCAGGTGATAGACGACGGCAGGGGGATGGACCGCCAGGATGCGATGCTCTGCCTTGAGGCGCATGCCACCAGCAAGATACAGGAGGACGGGGACGTTGGGCAGATACGCACCCTTGGTTTCAGGGGGGAGGCGCTCCCCTCGATTTCCTCTGTCTCGCGCTTCGAACTTCAGACGCGCCAGGCGGGGCAAGATTCCGGCACCGAGGTCGTGGTGGACAACGGTGTCATCCAGGACATCCGCGAGTGCGGGTGCGCCCCCGGCACCTCGGTCAAGGTGCAGTGGCTCTTCGGAAATCTCCCTGCACGCAGGAAGTTCCTGAAAGGCGCGGCCACCGAGGACGACTACATCCACGAGATGATGCTCATGCTGGCGCTCACGCGTCCGGGTGTCTCCTTCGAACTCTTCCAGAATGGACGTTGCGTGCTCAGGAGCCCTGCGACCGCCGAAATCGGCTCGAGGGTCGAGATGCTGGTGGGGAAGGACGCCTTCGAGGCGATGATTCCCGTCGAACACTCGGAGGACGGCATTTCCGTGCGCGGCTTCATCTCGAAGCCCGGCTTCACAAGAAGCAACCGCAGGGAGCAGAGGATTGTCGTGAATGGCCGGGCGGCCACGTCGGAGACGATCTACTTCGCGATCCGGGACGCATACGAGTCCCTGGTCGTGAAGGGGCGCTACCCAGGCGTCGTCCTCTATGTGGACGTTGCGGCGGACCGTGTCGACGTGAATGTGCATCCCACCAAGCGGGAGGTGCGGTTCCGGGACCCGATGCGGGTGTCGACTGTGGTGGGCGCGGCTCTCCGGAATGCGCTCCGGGGGATTGCCGCCATGCGGCTTGACCTGGAGACTCCCGGCGCGCCGTCCGCAGGGGGCGCTCCCCCCGTAGCTCCAGGCGGAGTCGAACTGGTTGATACGACTCCCGCGCCGCCGTCGGCCGCCACGCCGGCAGGCTCCGATACGCCTCCTCAGGGAAGCACAGTGACGCGGATGGTGGCGCCCGCGCCTCCGGTGGTGCCACGCCCTCCCGCGGTCCAGCAGCCCCTCCCATTCGGGGCCGACGCACCCGCGGTTGCGCCTTCCCCGACTCCGGGGAATGCATTCCCCCAGGCGTCCCCTTCTGCCGTCCCTTCCCCAGGCGGCTTGTCGATTCGATTGATTTCCTCCTTGGGGAGCGACTATCTTCTTGCGGAGAGCGGTGGCGGGATTGTGGTTGTGAGCATCAAGTCCGCGACCCAGCGGATTCTCTTCGAGCGTTTTCTTGCCAATCTGAAGATGCGGGAGGTTCCCCGCCAGCCGTTGTTGATTCCCGTGACCTTGCACCTTTCCCCTGACGAGTCGCGACTTCTCTCCAGGGAGCTGCCCTTTTTCCAGTCGATTGGCTATATGCTTGAGGAGTTTGGCGCACATACCTATCTTGTGACGGCCGTCCCCCAGAACATTCCCGACCGGGAGCTTGAGAACACCATCCGCGACATCCTTTCCGACCTGCGCCAGGAGAGCGTGACCAACCGCCAGAGCGCGGTCCACCTCGCGCAGCTGGCCAGCCGCCACGCAGTGTGGAAGCGCGGTGAACTCTCCCCTGAGGAACAGCGGCAGCTGATTGAGTCGCTCATGCATTGCGAGATGCCATACGCGGACCCGGCCGGACTGCCGACAATGCTCCATATAACCTACTCCGAACTTAACCAGCGATTCAAGTCATGAGCAACAAGGACGAGACGCGCTTCCGCATTCCCTGGAGGAGGTTGTTCGCGCTGGCAGCCTGCTGGACGCTTGCGCTGGCTGTTCTGCGCAACTGCAACAACGACCCGTGGCCGGACGGAGCCTCGGGCGAGAACACCCTCTTCACAACCTTCAACGCCGAAATCAGGAGCCTGGACCCCTCCGCCGTCAACTTCACCCACGAGTCCGCGGTTCTGGACAACATCGTGGAGGCTCCTCTCGCGTACCACTATCTGAAGCGGCCGTATACGCTTGTCCCAATGATGCTGGAGGCGCTTCCCGAGCCCAGGTATTACGACAGGGAAGGGCGGGTGCTGGAGGGAGACCCCGACCCGTCCCTCGTCGCACGCACGGAATACACCCTCAATATCAGGCCGGGCATCCTCTACCAGCCCCATCCATGCTTTGCCGGGGGTTCCGCGGCGACCTGCGATTCCCCCGGGACTCCCTGGGACTTCGGGCCGCTCTCCCAGCGGGAGGCGACTGCCGAGGACTTCGTCGTGTCGCTGTCCCGTCTCTGCGACCCCAGGTCCGGATGTACGGTCTTTGCGCAGCTTGCCGGCTTCATCGAGGGCCTGCATGAGTGCCGCAGGGAACTCTCCGAGGAGATACGAAGGCTTGACGCAAGGCGCCTGGAGTCGGGGGAGACGCCCTCGGAAATCGCATCCGCGCCAAGCATCCCGGACTACAGGAGGATCGCCCCCGCCGGCATCGAGGCCCTGGACAGCCATACCGTCAGGTATACGCTCTCCAGAAAGTATCCGCAGTTCCTCTACTGGCTCACGATGCACTACTTTGCGCCAATCCCATACGAGACCTTCGAGTTCCACGGGCGCCCCGATGTCATCGCCGCCGGAATCAAGTACGCGGACTGGCCTGTCGCAAACGGGGCGTATATGCTGCGTGAATGCGACCTGGACTTCCGAATCGTCCTGGAACGAAATCCAAACTACCACGACGCCAGGTTCCCGTCGGAGGGCAACGCCGGAGACGAGGAGGCGGGGCTCCTGGATGACGCGGGAAAACGTCTCCCCTTCGTCGACAAGGTGGTCTTCAACTGGGAGCCGGAGTCAATCCCCTCCTGGACAAAGTTCACACAGGGATACTATGACGACTCGGGGCTGCCAGTGGACATGTTCGACAAGGCAATCTCAGTGCCGCAAGGCGGCGGTGAACTGTCGCTCTCTCCCGAAATGGCCGAAAAGGGGATGAAGATGACCACCGCCGTGCCGCCTATCTCGTACTACTACGCATTCAATATGAGGGACCCCGTGGTGGGAGGGCTGGGAAAACGTCAACGCCTCCTGAGGCAGGCGGTCTCCATCGCAATGGACACAAGGCAGTTCATCGACATCTTCCGAAACGGAAACGGAGTCGTCTCCGAGGGAATCATTCCGCCTGGAATCTTTGGCGCCGCAGAGCCCCCAGTATATATGAATAACATTATAAATACTTGGAATGGAACAACTTGTATAAGACGAAGCATAGAGGATGCCCGCAGATTGCTTGCCGAGGCCGGCTATCCTGGCGGGCGGGACGAGGCGACGGGCGAACAGCTCGTCCTCTATTTGGACCATGCGGCGGCCGGGAAGCCGGACTTCAAGAGCCGTTTCCAGTGGATTTCCGACCAGATTGGGCGTCTTGGCATACGTGTCGAGGAGCGTGGCTTTGACCTGAACCGCTCCCGTCGCCGCATTTCGGAGGGCAACTGGCAGTTTCTATATGGGCGCGCGTGGGTTGCCGACTATCCCGACCCTGAGAATTTCCTGATGCTCTTTGCCAGTGAGAATGGGCAGGTCGAGCATCATGGCCCGAACTACTCCAACTACAGCAATCCCGAATACGATGCGCTTTTCCACCAGCTTGAGACAATGCCGGACACGCCGCGTCGTCTGGAGCTGATTCGCCAGGCCAGTGAAATCCTCTATCGTGACGCGCCCGTCGTGTGGGACATACACCCGAAGAACATGGCCCTCACCCACGGCTGGGTCTACAACTATCTTCCTCAGTCGATTGCATACGACAACCTGAAATACCTGCGGGTTGACCCGGCGATGCGAGTACGACTCCAGAAGGAATGGAATGCGCCCTGCACCTGGCCTGTGCTGTTGCTGATGGCAGTCTTCACTGTCGCATCGCTCATCCCACGCCGGGAAGATTGACCCTGCGTCGGCCCATGTTGAGGCGGCGGCGAGGGGTAATCCGGCAATGCGTTATCGACAACGACTTTGCCGGAAGAGCAAGACGAGCCGCGCACCGCCATCGACGAAATTATCTCAGGCCTTGGGGGGCTATGCATAGGCCGTCAACGATAGAGGAGGGAGGGGAACGCAGACTACGGCGCATGTCTGGTCAAGAACTTGCCAAGACACTTGAGTGGCTTCGGCAAAAGCCAATTGAAGGTCTGCCGTCAGTATTATCGCGTTTGTCCAATTGCGTCCACACTGCGGACGCAATTGTTCCCGAATGGTGTGGAATACAAGACTCTGTGGAGATGGCGACGGATGTATTTTCGGTGGGCAGGAATTATCAGGGAACAGGCAACAGGGGGAAGAGGAGTGCGGGCGGACACGAATAGGCACAGATAGACATTATTTCATGGGGCGGCCTCACTGTTTTTCAGTAAGGCGGATTGTGGTGTTTCGTGCATTTCGTGGTTCAAAAGACATCTTCCTGGAGAACTCCCCTTTTACTTCTGTCCATGTTGCGGGCACAAAAAACGCGCCTCTTCCTTTCGGGGGAGGCGCGTTTTGAATGTCAGCTATTGCTGAGCGGGGCTGCTACTGCTTGTCGGCCGGAGCTGCCGCGGCGAAGCTGTTGCCGACGGTGAGGGTGGGCTGGATGCACCAGAAGAGAAGGATGAAGGGGCCGACGCAGGGGATGAGTGCGACCAGCATCATCCATCCGCTCTTGCCGATGTCGTGGAGGCGTCGTGCGCAGATGCCGAGCATGGGCAGCAGGGTTGCGAGTGAGAGGAGTCCGCTGACGGAGGCTCCGAGCCTGAGGTTGATAATTTTCAGGAGGAAGCCAATCACGCCGATCACGATGTAGTTCACGAGCAAGACTGTCCAGAAGGTCTTCTTGTCGGTGCAGCCTTTGAAATCGAAGTAGTGGTTCTTGATGACGTCGATGTAGGTGGCGATGAATCCGTTGGCGAGCTTCTTGGGGTCGTCAGTCATTTTTGCTCCTGTTGGAAGGAAGTTGATTTAAAGGAATCGCTATCATGGTGCGCATCTTGCACCTTGCCTTACAGTATAGCCCGAAAAGGAAAAATCAATTGCCACGCACAAAAAAACGGCGGTTTTTGCGGTTTCATTCCCCTGCCTGTCGTGTTTCCCCTGTGCAGATTTCACTCTTGTATTCCAGATGCTTCTTTACTTTTTCAGGCGCATACTCTATTTGATTCCGATTCTAGTCGGCGTCAACCTGCTTGTCTTCGCCATGTTTTTTGTGGTGAACACTCCCGACGATATGGCCAGGCAGGCCTTGGGCGAGAAGGCCGACCGTCCGGAGGCAATCGAGGTATGGAAGGCCAACCACGGCTACGACATGCCCCTTTTCTTCGACGGTGCGTCTTCGGGCGTGGGCAAGTTCACCCATACGATTTTCTTTCGTCGGAGCCTTGGCATGTTCTGGGGTGACTTTGGCGTGTCCGACGCAACGGGCAAGTCGATAATTTCCGAGATACGTGCCCGCGTGTGGCCTTCCTTTGCGCTGGCGCTGCCGATCTTCATCGGGACGCTTCTTGCCAACGTCTACTTTGCGATGAAGCTTGCCGCCCTGCGTGGAAGCGCCGTCGACAGGGCGGGGCAGTTTCTCTGCGTCCTTTTGATGAGCACCTCCACGCTGGTCTTCATCATATTCGGGCAGTATATCGGTGCGCAGAAGCTGCGTCTGGCGCCCGTGTCGGGCTTTGCCACGGGCCTGGCGATGGCAAAGTTCCTGACCCTTCCCGCCGTGGTCGGAATCATCTCCGGCCTTGGGTCTGGCACAAGGCTCTACCGCACATTCTTCCTGGAGCAGATCAGCCAGGACTACGTGAGGACTGCCAGGGCGAAGGGACTCTCCGAGGACACCGTGCTCTTCAAGCATGTCCTCCGGAATGCGCTAATACCCATCCTTACGAACATCCCAATCTACCTGCTGATGCTCTTCACGGGGAATCTTCTGCTTGAGAAGTTCTTTGCAATCCCCGGGCTTGGGGGATTTACAATCGACGCCATTGCGGCTCAGGACTTCTCGGTAGTCCGTGCCATGGTCTTTCTAGGCGCCGTCCTCTACATCTTCGGGATGCTTCTGGCGGATTTGGCGTATACAATCGTAGATCCACGCGTCAAACTCGAGTAGAGACGAGGCTCCTTCCCGTTCCGTTTTCTTTGCAGACAAATGTCCTGGCTTACGCAAAATCTCATAGTTGTCGCGCTTTTGCTTCTGGGGGTCTGGCTGTGGCGTGCCGCGTCCCGCAGGGAGTACTGGCGTCTTGCGGCGCGGGAGGTATCCTGCAGGCGTGGCGCATTGCTTTCGGGGGCGATACTTGCGTGCTACCTTCTGGTGGCCGTTCTGGATTCCGTGGGGTGGCGTTCTCCGATGAGAGACCCTGCGTCTGGGGAAATCCTTCGCAACAGCGAGGGGAGGGTGCTTTATGATTCAGGGAGGTCGGTCCTGGACAGGCTTCTGAAACCCCTTGACGACCGCAGGGAACGCTCGTATTCTGCGCCATTGGCCACAACCCTGTACGGGCAGGAGTCCGACACCGACGAGGATGGACGCATGGTGCGTGTCCACAAGCCGCTGGACTATCCCAGGGGGCATCTTCTGGGGACAGACCGCATCGGAAAGGACGTGCTGCTGCTTTCAATCAAAAGCATCCGCACGGGAATCATAATCGGATTGCTGACGACGCTGGTCGCAATTCCGTTCTCACTGCTGATGGGGGTGGCCGCCGGATATTTCGGGGGATGGGTGGACGACCTCATCCAGTATGTCTACACAGTCGTCAGCTCCATTCCGACCATCCTCTTCGTTGCCGCGTTCATCGTCATATTCGGCAACGGGCTTCCGCAGCTCTGCATCGCGATGGGGCTGGCGTCGTGGACGAGCCTTTGCCGGCTGCTGCGGGCCGAGACCATGCGGCTGAAGGAGACCGAGTTCGTCGCCGCGGCCCGTGCGCTTGGCGTGCGCCCCTGGCGGATTATCCTTCGCCACATCGTCCCCAACGTGCTGCACGTGGTATTGATCACCACCGTCCTGAGGTTTTCGTCGGAGGTGCTTGCCGAGGCCGTCCTGACCTATCTTGGGATTGGTGTCGGGGCGGACACCATGTCCTGGGGGACGATGATCAACGACGCCCGTGCGGAGCTCACCCGCGACCCCGTCATCTGGTGGAAGCTGGTGAGCGCATTTGTCTTCATGCTGGGGCTTGTCCTTCCGGCGAACATCTTCGGGGACGCGCTTCGCGACGCGTTGGACCCCCGCCTGAGGACGCAGTAGCCTGGGGGGGCGATTTCCGGGGGCGCTTTTTCAGATTCCCCGTCGTCTTTTTTCTGGCAAACTTCTGCAACGGGTTTAATTTTAGACATTTCCTCGACACGTGCGCGTGCGCGTGCCATACATTCCCCACATTCGTCCTCGACAACACTTCTGTTGTGTTTCACCCACGGCGTTTCCTTGCAAGGGGCGCCTCATTCATTGGAGACTCATCACAATGGGCGCCAATTTCGAACCTCTCGGCAATATCGGCGACACCTTCAAGTGGACAGGAACCGAGCAGCCCTGCCGCGTGCGTGGCTGCAAGAACATGGTTTCGATTTCCAACGAGCAGGCCGCCTACGGCAAGACACGCTCCAAGGCAGACGGCGGGAAGATGTGCGACTCCTGCTGGGAGTTCTTCAAGACCCTTTCCGACAGGGAGGTGCCCTGTTCGAAGCCGGGCTGCAAGAACACATGGACCTGGAACCGCTACCAGCAGCTTGAGGCCCATGTCAAGGGGCACGACACCCCGCCGAAGGGATTGTGCCAGGAGTGCCGCAGCCAGGTGAATGAAAAGAAGGACATCCAGATGCCCTGCCGCACACGTGGCTGCAAGAACACGTGGACCTGGACCAGGAAGATGCAGGTGGAGTCAAAGGATGGAAAGGCGCCCCACAGGCTCTGCGACGAATGCCACAAGATATGGGTTACGCTCGAGGACAAGCAACTCCCGTGCCGCGTCAAGGGATGCAAGAACACCACCCCATGGACCAGGACGCAGCAGCTGGAGTGGATCAGGGAAGGCAAGAAGATTGACGCGCCACCCCGGAGGATGTGCAAGGAATGCTTCGAGAAGTTCAATCTGCTGAAGGCGGTTGAAGTCCCCTGCCGGGTCACAGGCTGCAAGAATACATGGACCTGGACGCCCTTCGACCAGCTGGAGGCCGTCGTCGGGATGCCAATCCCCAGGGAGGAATCCCCGAAGAAGGAGGAGAAGCCGTCCCCCGCGCCTGTTGAGGCGGCTGCGCCTGTTGAGGCGGCTGCGCCTGTTGAGGCGGCTGCGCCTGTGGAGGCGGCTGCGCCTGTGGAGGCGGCCGCGCCTGTGGTGGATGCTGCGCCTGTGGAGGTCAAGGAGGAGCCGAAGTACGTTCCTGTCTTCAACGTTCTTCCTCCGAAGCGGATGTGCAAGGAGTGCTATGCCTTCTTTGAGGCTGCGCAGGATCGTGAGGAGCCTTGTTGCAACCGTGGTTGCGAGGAGAAGTGGGTTTGGACCCGCGCCATGCAGCTTGCGGCGCATGTCCACGGCCATGACCAGCCAGGGCGTCGCATGTGCGACAAGTGCCAGAAGGCGTTGAAGGAGCTCAAGCCAATCCAGGAGCCCTGCCAGGAGGCAGACTGCCATGGGACATGGACCTACACTCCAGAGGAGCAGTTGAGGGATTCGTTGCTGAAGCGTCCTCCGCAGATGCGTCATTGTCCCGGGTGTGAGAAGTTCCTCAAGGAGAATCCTCCCCAGGAGTTGATTTGCGAGAAGTGCGGCTCGAAGTTTGCCTGGTCATCCCACGAGCAGCTTTTGACGAAGCTTGGCACCTTCAAGAAGCCCATGCTTTGCGCCAACTGCAACTCGGCCGAGCTGGCTGCCATGCCTCCTGCGCCTCCGGTCATCATTCCCGCCGCGCTTGCACCATTCAAGGTGAAGATGCCGTCCGGCGGCCCCTGGAGCGAAAGCCCCGTCACACGCGACTGGCCGGCAGGGCTCTCAAACGAGCGAATCGCCGCAGTCGAGGAGGCCAGGAGGCGCATTGTCTTCATCGGAGACGACCTGGTCGCCGACGCGCCTGAGGTCCCTTCGCTCCCGTCGCTTCTGGAGGCGTCGCTCAACGGCACGCAGGGCGAGGGGGGCAGTTGCGCCGTCCTGAACGTTGGAATGCCGGGATGCACGACCAGCCTTGGAACAAGGCGCATCGGGCGTGACATCGCGCCATTTGCGCCGGAGACGGTCATCTTCTCCTTTGCCTTCGCCGACGCCGCCATCGGGAGGAATGTCACCGAGGGGACGTCCGAGATGCTTGCGCGTCTTGCCAATGAGACCCAGGAGTTCATTGACGCTGTCAGGGGCCTTGAGAATCCTCCGAGGCTTGTCTGCTGGCTTCCGAATCCCGTCTATCCCCAGCTTGGCGGTGTCTCCGACTGGCGTTCCAATGACGCGCCCGACGTCGTCTCCGTCAACCGCTATGGTGCCGTCCTCAGGAATCTGAAGTCGGTTTGCGAGAAGAACGGGATAGCGGTTGCCGACGGCAAGGCGATTTTTGACATGCAGGGTCAGAAGACAGCCGTTGAGAACATGGCGACCTGGTGCCGTGCCAACGCCGAGGGATGCAAGACGCATCTTCGCGCGATACTTTCCGCGTTGGAGAGCTAGGCCGGTTCTGTCCTGAGTCCTGGAAATGAGAAGGCTAGATGTGTCCTTGTGGCGCGTCTAGCCTTTTTACGATCACATACAGGTATATTGCCATGGGGATGCATGTGATTGCCCAGGAGACTGGATACGACCCGAATAGGAATGTGATGGTGCGGTGGTACGGGAAGACGAAGAATATCCATATAAGCCGGATTCCGCAGACTCCCACGAGCATGATGCATGTATTGATGACCGAGCGTCCCAGTCCTCTGAGGGCTCCGCTCAGGGTGTCCAGTGGGCCGATGAGTGCGTATGTCAGCATCACGATCCTCACCCGTTGCATGCCGAATTCGATGACTTCGGATTCCGGGATGAAGATTCCGAGGAGCGGGCGTCCGAAGGAATAGAAGACCAGTCCCATGAATCCTGGGATGAGAGTTCCCAGGAGCATGCACCACCAGAATGAGCGTATGATTCTATCCTTTTTTCGTGCCCCGTAGTTTTGTCCGACGAAGCTGATGGCGGTCTGCTGGTAGCTGTATGACCCTGCGTATGCGATTCCCTCCAGGATAAGTGCCGCCGTGCATCCTGCAACGGCCATGGCGCCGAAGGAGTTGATGGAGGACTGTATGATGACGTTTGAGAAGGAGAAGCACGCCCCCTGGATTCCTGCGGCGACTCCGATTACGAGCACGTTCTTGAGGATTGCGGGGTTGATTCTCAGCCTTTTGAATTCAAGCCGGATTCCCGAGCCGGTCTTTGGAATGGCCTGCCATACGAGGATGGAGGAGATGGCGTTGGAGATGACCGTCGCAGTCGCCACGCCGTCGACATCGTGTTTGAGGACAATCACGAAGAAGAGATTCAGGAAGATGTTTGCCACTCCCGCGACGATGAGATACAGCATGGGGCGCCAGGTGTCCCCCACGGCGCGTAGAATCGCGGAGCCGAAGTTGTATACCTGCATGAAGGGAAGCCCCGCGAAGCAGATTTTGATGTAGAGGCTGGATTTGTCAATCACCTCCTGGGGCGTGTTCATCATGCGGAGCAGGGGTTCCGCCAGGAAGAAGCAGATGATTCCGAAGACGACGCCCGCTATCAGCGCAAAGAGCATTGACGTGTGGATTGTCTCGTTGAGCTTCCTGATATTGCCCGCGCCAAAGTAGTTCGCCGCCACGACGGAGACTCCGACCGATGTGCCGACGAGGAGGTTGACAAGGAGGTGGTAGAGGTTGGTCGTCGCACCGACCGCCGCCAGCGCGGTGGAGCTTGCGAAGCGCCCGACCACCAGCATGTCCACCGCATTGAAGAGCAACTGCAGCACGAACATCCCAAGCAACGGAAGGGAATATCGCACCACCTTCGTGAAGATGGGGCCTTCCGTTAGATTCAGGGTATTCGTATGCATTGCGGGGAGTTGTTGTCGGATTCAGGCAATAAAGTGGGTGATGCCGGTCGCGCTACTTGCAAGGCTGGGCAGGGCGGGTGTAGTTCGGGAAGAAGGCGAGCATCTCCTTGTGGATTGCACCGTTGGTGGCGAGAATGCCCTGGACGGGATACTCGTCTCCCCCGCGCAGGTCGGAGACCATGCCCCCTGCCTCGAGGAGGACGGCGACGGCGGCCGCATAGTCGTAGGGCTGGAGGTTGAGCTCCCAGAAGCCGTCGGATTTCCCGCAGGCGACATAGCAGATGTCGACAGCCGCGGAGCCAAAGCGCCTGACCCCGCGGCATTTCAGCCCGATTTGTTCGAAGAAGCGGACATTGTTTCCGGTTGTCCAGCCGGCACGGAGGCAGGAGAAGCCTGTGGAAAGCACGGAGGTCTCCAGTCCGCCATGGCTCTTCACGTGTATGGGGCGCCCGTTGCAGTAGGCCCCCTCGCCAGCCTCCGCATAGTATAGCTCGTCCAGCGCGGGAGCGTAGACGGCTCCCGCAAGGGGTTTTCCGTCCTTCCATAGTGCAATCGACGTGCACCAGTAGAGCTGGCCTTCGTAGTACGAGACCGTTCCGTCAATCGGGTCGACTATCCAGCAGTATGGGCTGCCGTTGTCGTCAGACTTTCCGGTTTCCTCGCCGTAGAAGCGGTGGTCGGGGAATCTGGAGGAGATTGATTCGCGGATGAGCTTCTCCGTGGCCTTGTCAGCCGCGGTGACTATGTCACGTGCGGTCGCCTTGGAGGATACGTCGCTCTCGTGGAGCTGCGACTGCATCGCAAGTGCGGCCCGACCTGCTCGAACCGCCAGGCCCGCCAGGAACGACTGGAATTGCATTGACATTATAACTCCCTCTGCTGGAACAAGTTAGATGACAACAAAAAAACGCCGGCAAGCATAGACTTGACGGCGTGGAAATTGGCAATCCCAACGGGAGTCGAACCCATATTTACAGGATGAGAACCTGTTGTCCTAACCATTAGACGATGGGATCCCTGAGCTTTGATTCAGGAAGCGGCGTTAACGTAGCACGCCCTGAAGGTTTTTCAAGCATCCCGCGTCAAAAAAACATGAAAACTCCTCCTTTAGTCCTTCAGGATGGCTTTTCAACCGTGAAAGACACGGAAATGCCGAAGCCGTTTTCTGAAGACGGGCGAATCCGTCTCCTGGCGGAAGTAGGAAAAGCCAGGAACCGCATGCATTGCCTCCGGCTCCAGGCTTTCCCCGATCCCTAGTAGGTTTGCCTCAGGTGGACGAGGGTGAGCTCCTTCTTCAGCTTTGCCTCGGTGTACGGGATTGTCGTATCGAGGGTGATTTTCGTCTTTCCCGGGAGGAGTGTCATTGCGTTGTCGCTGAAGATTGCGTGTGGGTCTCCTGGGAGTGCCATCCATGCGTAGTAGGCGGGCTTGTCTGTGTCGATTGTGATTTCGAAGCGATTGTCGCCGACCTTCTTTACAGACTCGACCCTTGGGTTTGCGACGGGGATTGGCGCCCTCTTCCAGGTGTCGAGATTCACCAGGTTTGTGTAGTGGTACTTCTGTCCCTTTGCGTCCTTTGCGTCGACGACGATTCTCAGGAGGCATTCGCATGCGGGGAGTCCCTTCCTGGCCTTTTCGTCATGGTAGAAGTCCGGGATGTCGAGCTGGATCGAGCCCATTCTGTCCGCCTTGACGATGAACTTCTTCTCCACGACCTTCTTTGCGTCCTGGACCTTGATGAGAGTCGCGGTGACTGTCGCGTCCACCTTGCATGGCAGGTCGCTGATGAAGAAGAATTCCATCGGGTTCTTTTCGGCCGTCCTGTATGCCACTGCCTGGACGCTTGCGTAGAACCTTCTCGCCATGTATTGGAGTGGCTTCCATCGTCCCGAGTATTCGATGGACGCCCATGACGAGACTGGCCAGTTGTCGTTCAGCTGCCAGAAGATAGTCCCCATGCATCGTGGTCTGAGGCTATGCCAGTATTCGACTCCGGTCTTGATTGCGATTGCCTGCTGGATTTGCGAGAGATAGAGGAGTCCTTCGAAGGACTCGGGCAGCCGGAAGTAGTTTCCCATTGTTCCGACGATTCTGGCGTTTGCCCCCATGCCGCCCTTCTGGTGTCGGTCGAAGACGGGGCTGAAGACATTGAAGTCCTCCTTGTTTGCGAAGGACTTGACGGTTTCGATGGAGGGGAAGGACTGGAAGCCGAATTCGCTGCAGAAGCGCGGCTTGACATTGTAGTAGTCCTCGAAGGACTTTCCGCCGTGCCAGACCTGCCAGTAGTGCATGTCTCCGTCGGCGTCGGCGAGCCAGTTGTCCGAGAAGTTGTTTGGTCCGGCGCATGGGGAGGAGGGCCAGAAGACATGTGTGTCGTCCCCTTCGGCGACTGCCCTTGCGACGGTCTGGTTGAGGCGGTCGTACAGGACAAGTAGCGCGTCGCGCCGCTTCTGGTCGTTTTCGACGCCGTTGACCTGTCCGATCAGTTCATTGTCTCCGCACCAGAGTCCGATGCACGCGTGGTGGCGCAGCCTCTTGACCTGGTATACGATTTCGTCGTGGACGTTTTTGAGGAAGTGCGGGTGGTCTGGGTAGAGCGAGCATGAGAACATGTTGTCGTGCCAGAGGAGGATTCCGAGGCGGTCGCACTCTTCGTAGAATGGGTCCTCCTCGAACTTTCCGCCTCCCCAGATTCGCAGCATGTTGATGCCGGCCGCCTTGACGCTTCCCAGGAGCTGCTGGTATCTCTCGGGGGTGTGCCTCTGGGGCATTGCATCGCATGGGATCCAGTCTGCGCCCTTGGCGAAGATATTCACTCCATTGACCTGGAAGACCATCGAGAAGCCGATTTCGTCCTTTTCGTTGACGATTTTGAGTTCCTTGAGTCCGATTTGCTGTGTGACGGTCTGTCCGTCGCATGTGACCTGCAGTGGGTACAGTGGCTGTTCGCCGAATCCCGTCGGCCACCAGAGTTCCGGGTTTTTGACATTGAAGTCTGCCGAGACGATAATTCCTCCCCTGCGCGGGACGATGGCCGTCGCCTTCTTCCTTTCCCCGTTGAAGAGGAATTCGACATCAACCTTGCTTCCGATTGGCGAGTCTTCGAGGGGGTTGAGTTCTGCGAAGAAGGTGACCTTGCAGGAGTTTTTCTTGTGGACCTGGATGTCATAGACATGTTCGAGGGTGCAGTAATCCACTCCCTCCAGGTAGATTTTTCCCATGATTCCCGAGGAGGGCAGTGAGATTCCCCAGTCCCATCCGCCGGAGCACTGGCACTTTCGGATGAGGTTCAGCGTCGGCACCGAGCAGAAGCTGGCTCCCATGTCGTCGGGCTTCACGACCAGTTCCTTCTTGAAGTCCTCCCCTGCCTTGCGGACTGCCCTGATGTCGAACCGGATTGTGTTCTTCCCCGTCTTGAGGAATGGCTTCACGTCGAACCGGTAGCGGAGGAACATGTCGTCGACCTTTGCGACCGGCTTGTCGTTGACGAACAGGTTTGCGACCGTGTCCACCGAGTCGAGATTAAGGATGACCGACCTTGCCTTGAGCAGCTCCTCCGGGACTGTGAAGGTGCGTTCGTATGTCCAGTCCACGTCTCCCACCCATTGGACGAGTTCCTCGTTTTCGCCGAAATATGGTTCGGGGATTTTTCCGTTTTCGAGGAGTGCGGAGTAGTTGTCTCCCGGGACTTGTGCGGGGATGGACTCCTTTTCGGATGTCTGGCGCAGCTGCCAGGTGCCTTGCAGGTCGATGATTGGGTATTCCATGTTCTTTTGGAATTGACTTCCGTGGATGTTGTTTGTGTTGGTGTCGGGTGATGAAATTGTGCGTCTACTTCCTGAGTTTCCAGCCTTCAGGGAGGATGATTGGCAGTTTTGGCTCCTTTTCCCAGTGGACATCCACGACGCCGTCCTCGGCGTCCAGGTCCAGCCGTCCGTACTGCGTATGCAGTCCGTGGATTGCGAAGTGCCTTCCCTTCTTCTGCAGTTCGAATGGCGCGAATCCGCAGAGCAGCATGATTTGCCTGTCGGTTTCGAGATACAGCCTTGCGAGTTCCATGTCCATCATTCTGCCGTTGTTGGAGGCATTTGGCTGCCACGAGACATGTTCCGGGTCGTCGACGTCGAAGCGTTCCTGTGTCAGGTAGCAGTCCTGGCTGCATCCGTATCTTTCGAAGGTCTGCATTGCGCTCCAGGCCTTCTTGTATTCTCCGTTTGCGAGCTGGATGATGGCGGCCATCTGCTCTCCGGTGCCGATGTATATGAGGTGCGGGGTCATTGGACCGAAGAAGAAATCCTGGCAGGAGTTCTCCTCGCACCACCGGACGAAGTTGCGGAGCCGTTCATCGTGGAGCGAGATGGTTCCCGCGTAGGCCAGGAAGGTGAAGGAATCGCAGTTGACGAAGCCCTGGCAGTAGATTCCGCTGTCGTCAATCTGCCGTCTCACATATCCGTCAGGCTGTGTGAGGTCTTCGATGCACTCCATCAGGTCCTTTCGGTATTCGGCTGCGATGCGGGTATACTTTTCGGCCTCCGGGTGTTTGAACCTAGTGAGGATTTCCGCGGCCAGTTCCATTCCCCGGCAGGACCAGTTGTCGGTGAAGATGATGAGGCGTCCGTAGTCTGCATCTGTCGCGCAGCACTTTGGCATAAGCCTTGGGTATGGGTATCCTTCCGGGTGCGGGGCACGGATTTGCGCCGTTATCCACGAGCATGCCAGCGCCATCTGGTCGAGGTGCCTCCTGGCGAATTCGTCATCCTGCGAGTAGAGATAGTATTCCGCCGCCCATGTGAGTGCGGCTCCAGTGATGCATGACCACTTTGGTCCGGTGGTGCCGATTGCGCCCTTTGCCGGCACGAACTCCCCCTGGGGCGGGAATCCACCGTCCTGGAGCGAGAAGATGAATTCGAGGATGTCCCGGGTCTCCTTCAGGTGTCCGAGGCGCATAAGCGGCTTGAAGCAGCACAAGGCCTCCCAGACCCAGATGTAGAACCTTTCGCTTGTGCCGCCCTGGCAGGTGAAGGGGATGTGTCCCTTGCCGGGCCAGTCCATGTCGAAGAGCAGCTGCTTTGAGACGCGTTCGATTGACTTGAACCGGTTGTTGAGCTCCCTGTCGCCGAAGTCGACCGTCGCGTGCCCCTCGTCCATCCCCAGCCACTCCTTCCGGTTCCACTCCGAGGCCTCCTTGAAGGATGGCAGCTCTTCCGGGAGTCCGCCTGGCATCAGCGTATCGAGGGTGATTTCGAAGGAACTCTCCTGGTTCGGGTCGAGCTCGATGGAGAGTTCAAGCATGTTCTTTGCGGTGTAGATTCGGAATTCGGGGTGGACGAAATAGGGGCTGTCCCAGTAGAACTTGTTGTCCGTATAGTCTGAATCCTTGAAGAAGATGGTGTCGTGCCAGGTAGGCTGGAAGTCTCCGGGGGTGATTCGCGCGACGGGGTTTCCTCCGTTCCAGAGTGCGTTGTCGTGGAACGCGCAGCTGTCGTCGAACCTGGGGAAGTTGTTTGCGGTGTAGTGGTATGTGACGTAGTGGTAGTCGTAGACCGTGTATTCGAGTGGATGCGAGAGTTTGAGCCAGAGTGACTTCCTTTCGCGCCTTGCGTTTTCGTTTCGGATGGTGGCCCGGATTGCGAGGCGTCCCTTTTCGCCCATTGCGTATTCCAGGGTGTAGAGGGTGTAGTATGCGTAGTATGTCGCCTTGAACTGCGGCAGGTCTCCGTCGACGCGCTGGATTTTCGCGTGATGGAAATCCATTATGAAGGGTGCCGTGTCCGGGCAGAAGGAAAGTGTGCGTGTCCTGAGCCTGTGGAGGGTTTCCTTGTCCTTGATGTCCCCGTTGCGCATTGCGGGCGGCATCTGGAGGACGCTTGCGTTGAGCGCCCCGTCGAGGATTACCATGTCCTTTGCCATTGGCAGTCCCAGTGGGATGTGCGCCGAGAACGGCGGCCTTGGCAGTTGCGACCGGTTCATTTCCAGGACTTCGTCCCAGGGGCGGCTTTCCAGATTCGTGTAATTGCTGGGCATTTGGGGAGGGTGGTGTTGTGGCTATTTCCTGAGGAGGTCCACTAGGAGGGCTCCTGCCAGCAATATGCCTGTTGCAAGCCCGGCTGCCCCGAGGATGGAGAAATCCCTCCAGATCGGGGGGATTCTGTATTGTAGGAGCAGGGTGGAATTTATCAGGATTCCGACCGTCAGGATTGCGGTGGTCCGCTGCTTCTGCCGGTGGTTGTAGTCGCGCATATACTCGTCAAACTGGGGGAACTCCTGCCTGAATGTCAGGCGTCCGTCCAGGAGCTTTCCAGTGAAATTCCGTATGTTCGCGGGTGCTCTTGAGAAGAGCTCTATTGTCTCGAAGAAGTCTTCGACCCGTTGGTGGAGAGACTTTGCGGGGCTGAACTGCCGCATCGTTATCTTCAGGAGCTCGGGCTTGAGCTGCTTTTCGATGTCGTAGTCCGGATTCAGAAGCCTCATAAATCCGTCTGTCATACCTAATGTCTTAAGCATCAGGTAGATATGTGGTTTTAGCGCAATATGCAGGTGATTGCATGCCGCGTAGAGTTGCTGGAGTGCCTCCGGGACGTCCACCTGGTCTAGCGGCCCGTAGAAGTACCTGTCGATGAACTCCCCGATGATGCACTCCATCTCCGTGATGTCCGGCTCCTCCTCGTAGTCGCAGAGTCTCAGCAGGATTTGCGTGGCGTGTTGTTCGTTTCTTTCGATGGCGCTGACGATGAACCGGCAGAAGAGGATTCTTTCATCGGCTGTGAGCCTTCCGCAGAGTCCGAAGTCCAGGTAGCATAGTTTTCCGTTTTGGAGGACGAAGATATTTCCCGGGTGCGGGTCTGCGTGGAAGAATCCGTGTGTAAAGAACTGTTTCAGGGTGAGGTCTGCCACGGTTTCGGAGAGTTTCACCGTGTCGACGCCTTTCTTCCGGAGCGTTTCGACATTGCTGATTTTCTCGCCTTCGATGTACTCCATCGTAAGGACGTGTTCCCCGCTGAGTTCATCGTATACCTTTGGGACGACAAGCCGGTCGTCGTCGCGGAACTGCATTGCGAACCGCCTGATATTTGCCTTTTCGTTATTGAAATTCGCCTCTTCGAGGAGCGAGTTCCTGAACTGTCTGACGACCTTCGGGAGCATAAGGAACCGCAGTTCGGGGTTGCCCTCGTGGAACTGGTCCGCCAGGAAGGTCAGCACATTCATGTCGGCGCGGATCTGCCTTGCGGCATTCGGGCGCTGGACTTTGACGAACACCTTCGTCCCGTCCTTCAGGACGGCGCGGTGCCCCTGTGCGAGGGAGGCTGCTGCTGCGGGGGCCTCGTCGAATTCCGCGAAGAGTTCACTGACGGGGGCTCCGAACTCCTTCTGGATGACGGCGGCCACCTCCTCGAAGGGGAAGGGCTTTGCCTCGTCCTGGAGCTTTGTCAGTTCGGTGGCGAACTCCTGCCCGATGAGGTCCGGCCTGGTGGAGAGCATCTGTCCGACCTTGACATAGACAGGCCCCAGCTCCTCCAGCACCTTCCGCACCCTTTCCTGGATGGTGAGTTCCGCGGAGGAGCCGTCGTTTCGCTCCCTGCGCTTGACGAGGTGCCGCAGTTTTCCGAAGAAGATGCCCAGCCCGTTGCGGAAGACCACGCCGAGAATCTTCCGTATGCGTGTCATGTTCGCATACGCGCGGTATGTGGATAGGATTGGCGCGAAAAGTTTCACGGTTTCACCTCCGCCGTTGCCTGGCTATTCATTGGACATGGTTTCAGCAGATTCTGTGGAGTTCGGCCAGGTCTGTGAGCCCCAGGAGCACCTTTTCGCATGCGTCGCCTGCGAGTGGCGTCCATCCCTGCTCCAGTGCGCACTTCCGCAGTTCGCCATTGGGCGTTCCTGCGCTTATCCTGTCCTCCAGTTCCCCGTTGATTTCGAGGATTTCGTATACCCCGATTCGACCGTAGTACCCCGAGTTCTGGCAGTAGAAGCATCCTTCCGGCGACGCCTTTCTGGGATGGGCGTGGGCAAGACCAAGCCTCTTGCCAATCCTCCGGAGCTCCTTTTCGTCCTCGTGGGAGACATTGTCGTCGACGAGGGAGCAGTGCGGGCAGAGCCTTCTGACGAGCCTTTGCGCGACGATGCAGCGCAGCGTCGAGGCCACCAGGTCCGGCTCGACTCCCATGTTTATCAGGCGGTTGACGGCGCCGACCGCGTCGGTGGTATGCAGTGTGGAGAGGACGAGGTGTCCCGTCTGGGCGGCCTGGATTGCTATTTCGGCGGTTTCCCGGTCGCGGATTTCGCCGACGAGTATGACATCCGGGTCGTGCCTTAGGATTGACCTGAGTGCGGAGGAGAATGTGAGTCCGATCTCCGCATTCGTCTGTATCTGCGTGATTCCGGGGATGTCGTATTCGACCGGGTCTTCGACGGTGATGATCTTCAGGTCCGGGTGTGCATTCATCAGATGCACCAGGATGCTGTAGAGGGTGGTGGTCTTGCCGCTTCCCGTGGGGCCTGTGACCAGCATGAGCCCTGAGGGCCTGCGCAGCTGGCGCTGGAGGCTCGCAAGATGGCCTTGTGAGAGGCCAAGCTGCTCCATGTCGGTGAGAAGGTTGCCGGCGTTGAGGATGCGGAGGCAGACAGTTTCGCCGTAGCGCGTGGGCAGGAGGGATGCGCGGAGGTCCCAGGCGCCGTCCTTCCTTGTGATGCGGAGGCGCCCGTCGTGGGGAAGGCGCTTCTCGGCGATGTCGAGGTGCGCCATCACCTTGAGGCGGGAGACAATCGAGTCCTTCAGGAACTCGATTCCCTCGGGGGTGGGCACGTCGCGCAGGAGTCCGTCTATGCGGAACCGCAACCGCAGCCTGCCGGGGAAGGGTTCGATGTGGATGTCTGTCGCCCGTGAGTTCAGCGCAGTCTCCAGGACTTCATTGACGAGGCTTGCGACGGAATTGTCTTCTTGTGGTGTAACTTCTTGATAATCAACAAGTTGTGACTTTTGTTCCTCGTCAATCCGCCCTTTGAGCCGGTTTACCTTCCCAGCTCCCAGGCCGTAGAATCTCTGCTGTCCAGCGGCGATTTGCGTTGGCGTGGCCAGGATTGGCCTGCACGGGAGTCCTGCCAGGAGCTGGAGTTGTTCGAGTTCCCTGGCCTTTGGCTGGTGTGCGAATGCGACGGTTATCGCCCCGTCGTTGACTTTGACAGGCAGGCACTGCAGCTGTTGTGCCAATGCGTATGGGATTCTTGCGAGTGCCTCCTCCTGTGGCTGGATGTTGTGCGTTTCGCAGAGTTCCAGTCCATACAGCGCCGCCATTTCCCGATAGAGTTCATCTTCGGGGATGAATCCGAGTGCGAGGATGGCGTCTTCTGGACTTTGTCCAGTCCTTCCGATGCGTTTTTGCGCGGTGAGGACTTGTTCTCCTGTCAGACGTCCCGTGGATTCGAGGCATTCCAGCAGTTCGTCCATCATTCTCCCTCCATCGTGACAATCTTCGTGGTTCCGTATGGGAGGTCGCCCAGTTCATTTCCCGACTTGTCGGAGAGTTCCAGTCCCCTTTCGGACATCTTTTCGATAGTGATTCCGCATGGGAGTGCCTCTCCTTCCTGGAGGAAGTGGTTGCTCGCCCCGAGCTTTGAGTCTGAGACTTCGAGGATCGCGTATGTCTTTCCGCTCAGGGTTGTCCTGATTCCCTGGTATGTGATTGCGACCGTCCGCCTGGGGGGCTGTGCGGGGAGCCTCTCCTCGGACTGGGCGGTCTCCTGGGGAGTCTCGCTGGACTTTTCCATCGGGAAGGTGACCAGGAAGGGGTTCCTGTCTCCCGGGTCCGTCGGATGGTCCTTGACCAGCGGCGGTCTTCCCTGCCATGGGACGAGCTGTGGCGGCGGCGGGATTGTGAAGCTGGTTTCCTGGGGCTTCTGGGGTGGTTCGAGAATGACCTCCCTGGTGAAGAGAAGGCCCAGGGCGAAGACCACCACGAGGATCAGCAGCTTTCGTTCCCAGTGTGAACAGAGAGATTGGAGCAGGCTGTTGATCATTTCGGCACCTCATCCCCGCGGTCTGGCGGCTGTGGTTCGGTCCCCTCCGCCGCCATGAAGGCGCAGCATCTGACGGTGAAGAGGCATTTGTCGACGGCGTTGTCGCTTCCCGCCAGGAGCGCCTCCGGGGGAAGCGTCCTGATGGAGAGGCGTTTGAGGGGGATGAAGCGCCGTTCATCCTGGAGGGACTGGACAAAGACCAGGAATTGCGCGAGGGTTCCCGAGAATGTGGCGTTGACGGGGAACTCCAGCAGGTATATGCTTCCGGAGGATGTGTCGTCGAGGGTGTATCCGACGATTGGCATCGCCGTGACGGAGGGCTTGCCGTCGGCGGCGGGGGGAGCCATCTCCAGCCCTGCGTCCCTGGCCTCCCCGAGGATTTCCCTGACAGTCCAGAGTTTCGCGATTGTCTGCCAAACGGGTTGTTCCTGGATTTCCTCCGGGTTCATTCCGAGGAATTTCGGGTTGCCTTCTCCGAACTCCTTGATGATCCGTTCCTGGAGGTCCTTTGAATCCAGCCTTGTGGCGCCGTAGATGAATGCCAGGTTGTCCCCGTAGTTTTGCCGGATTCTCGCATCCAGCGGCTGCGTCGCCTCCTCGAGGGTTTCCCTTGCGACTGCGAGAAGCCCCGTCATGTCCTCATCGTCGTCGCCTTCCAGAAGCCGCATTGCGTCCCGCAGCCTTTCTCCCAGGAGGACCGAGTCGAGGGGGAGCTGCATGCCTTTGAGGTAGTCCGTCTTCCTTTCGATTTCCGCCTTTTGCCTTTCAAGCCGCGCCCTTGTGGGGTGCAGGATGAAGAGACAGCCCATCACAAGCAGTGCGAGCGCGCCCATTGCCAGGCGTGCCAGAACCCTGTATTGGAGGGGCCAGTCTTTGCGGTTCGGGGTCATCTTCTGTGGATTGGCGTTCTAGGGGAGTCTGATCGGGCTGTCGCGGAAGGGCAGCTGCATCATGAAGAGGGCATACTCCTTGTGGAGGACGTTCCTGTAGGTCGAGAGGAATCTCTTCCAGGGCAGGAAATATGCGGCGTTGAAGTCGCTGGAGAGGAAGTCGGTGTAGTCGTCGACATTCGCGAAGGTCTCCGACTGGTTCAGTTCGCCCTGGAGTTCCCTGACGGCGTGGTATTTGATGTTGTTCGCCGGCAGGACGCCTCCCGCGTACATCCGTGTGAGGAGGGGGATTGCGGAGACGGGCATTGCCTCGGTGGGCATCATCGAGGTGGTTGCGGGGGATGGTTCCTCCGTGCGTCCCCCCAGGTTTCCCAGCATGAGGAGCCTGTCGTTGCCGAGTCCGTTCCTCTGGTCCTTGCGCGTGGAGGATGTGGTGGCCGGGGCGTTGCTCTCCGCGAAGGAGAATTCGTCCGCCAGGTAGATGCACCATGCGTCGTTCTTTGGCGCCGGGATTGCGTCCTGCCAGGTCTTGATAGAGAGGAGGAACCTATGTGTCCTGAGGGAGGCCTCCGCGATTGGGAGCAGTTGTTTCTGCGCAAGCGCGATTTTGTCGTATGCGTTCCGGAGCTGCGGCGCGGTTCCGAGACAGTCGTCCAGGAGTGTCATCTGCGCATCCAGCTCCTGCTGCTGCCGGTGCAGTTCCCCGAGGGTCGAGGCGAAGAGCCAGCTGAAGACTGCGAGGAAGACCGCGAATGCGAGGACGAGGAACGGGAACTGGGAGCGCCTTTCCCGCAGCCAGGAGAGCCCTTCGGGAAGCAGTCCGATGTTGAGCGGGGCGAGCCGCGCCTTCTGGGCGGCCAGTCCCAGGCAGGGGACGATTGCGGGCAGGACTCCCTGGATGCAGGGGCCGCCGTTCTTCTGTTCTCCCGGGCACTTGCTCAGGGGGACCCCAAGGACCTCCGCCGGGATTGCCATTTCCTCCGCAAGGGACGCGGCCAGGGCGTCCAGGGACGGGTCCTCCCCGGAGACCCACAGCTTCTCCGGGGTTGCCAGCGCCGCGTCGCCGGAGTGCATTGCCTTCCAGCCCCGCACGGTCTCCTCGATGCGGCGTGCCAGCGACGCGGCATTGGCGTCGAGCCTTTCGAAAACGGTGATGCTCTGGATGCGTCCAAGCCACCGCAGCAGCAGGACCGCCCTTGAGTCCCGCATGTCCACCACGAGCTGCATTCCGGGGAGGATTGCGGCCGTGGGCTGGAGAAGCACGAATGCATTGTCCAGGGCGATGCCGTCGGGGACGAGGCCGTCGACCCGGATTCCGCCCTCCAGGTAGATGTCGCTCCATTTTGCCAGGTCTTCCTGCCTTGAGACGGCGACGAGCAGCGGGTTGCTCTGTCCCGGCATTGGCGTGACCTCCTGGAAGGAATGGACCATGCCTGACTTCGAGGAGCCGGTCATCTGCCCGGTCTGGTAGGCGACCATCTTCTCGAGCTTTGACTTGTCGTGGACAGGCGAGAAGTCCACGACCACCGTGTTTGCGAGCCGCTGCGGCAGGATGCAGAGCGCGTCGGCGTTCTTTCCGGCGATTGTCTCCCTCATCCAGGACGCCGCGGCCTGCTGGAGTTCGCTGTCTCCCCGGAGCCCCTCGTTCTTCCAGGAGACCCTCCGGATTTCGTCGACAATCCAGGACGCGCCGCGCCAGGAGACGCGCACTGCGCAGGTGCTCTCCTGTCCATGGGCGACTCCTGTCGCGATATGTCTTCCGAATGCTGGCATCCTTTCAGCAGAGGTGCGGGGTTGTGGTCCTGGCTAGTCTATCGCCGCCTCGCCTTCGATGGGCTTGAGGGGGATCAGGTCTTCGGGCGAGACTTCGGGCGGCGGGTTGTAGATGACGTATTCGCCCTGTTCGTTCACGATGGTTGCCGTGACGAAGATGAGGAGGTTTGTGGGGGTCTCCCGTGTCTCCGTGTGCCTGAAGAGTGCGCCGATGAGGGGAATGTCCCCCAGGAAAGGCACCTTCTTGATGGTGGTTGTCTTGGCGTTCTCGACCATGCCGCCCAGGATGACGGTTTCGCCGCTGCGGATTGCAACGCTTGTGGAGACTCCCTGCTCGTGGGTGCGGGGGAGCATGACATTGGTCACGTAGGTGTTGGTCTTCTTGTCGACGGTCTCGCTCTGGGTGGAGATGTAGTCCTCCCAGCGCAGGAAGTTGATGATTTCGGGCTTGAGCCCCAGCAGGATTGTCTGGAGGTTGTTGCCGATGTTGACCTTGACGTCGATGGTGATGCCCACCTGGAGGGTGGCTGGCTTGCCCCTGGGGACCAGCACCTGGTTTGTGCCCTTGTCGCCCTGGTCGATTGCCTGGACGGTGTATTCCTCGAAGTAGTAGAGCTTGTCTCCCTTGCGGATTCTGGCGGTGCGGTTGTTCAGTGCCGTGACCCTCGGGGCGGAGACGATTACGGAGCTGGACTTGTTCTGGATTGCGGAAATCAGCATGTCGTAGGAGCGGTTTCCGAGGATTCCGCTGATGGTCATTGCGGCGACCCCCTCCGGGTTTTTCTTCTTGATTGTGCCCAGTTCCGTGAAGAAGTTCGAGATGTTGGCGTTTGTCTGGTTGTCAGGCGTCAGGTTTTCGCCTCCCTTGCCGCCATTTGCCTTGGTGAATTCCACGCCCACATCCCTGAGGTCGCTTTCGCTGATGGTGATGAAGCGCGCCTCGATTACGGCCTGGAGTGGGGGCTTGTCCAGCTCGTGGATGATCTTCTCAAGCTCCCTGAGGCGTTCGCGGGTGTCGGTGACAATCAGGAGGTTGCGGTTGGGGTAGATGGCGTAGCTGCCGCCTGTGACGCAGCCCGCATAGAAGGCCTTCAGGGCGGTGTCCATGTCGTTGTCCTCCTCCGTCGAGGATGCGAAGGAGGTCTGTCCGTTGACGCCGAGTCCTTCGGGCACCTTTGGCACCGCGCCGTGGCGCAGGTGTATGATGCGGGTCTCAAGGTGGTATCCGCTGCCGGTGGGGGCGGGGTTGACCCAGATGAGGTGGTCCGAGACGCTGAATGAGACCCCCAGGTTCTTCGAGATGTAGGTGAAGACCTCGAAGAGGGGGACTCCCTTGAAGTTGCAGGAGAAGGTCTTGTTCTTGACCGCGTCGTCGCTGAAGATGATGTTCAGCGAGTCGGCGATGTTAAGTTCGTCCAGCTCCTGGAGCTGTTCCGCCAGCGACGAGAGGGGCAGGTTGTTGACCTTCAGGGAGATTTTGCGGGTGAGGAGTTCCTCCAGCTCCCCCATGGGGATGAACTCGGGCTCCAGGTCCGGGGTGATGTTGACGACCGTGTTGTAGGAGTCTGGAACCAGCTGCAGGGTCGCGGCTTCGTTCAGCACGCGCTGGCGGTTGATGGCCAGTTCAGTCTCGTTGAGGCCCATGTCCCGGGCGAGGGCGTTGAGGTTGCGAAGCGCGGCAATCTCGTTCCTCTTTTCGGAAAGGGAGTCCATGGTGGACAAGATCTCCTCCGCCTTGTCAAACTGCCGGGCTGTAATCAGTTCGCGCACCAGGGCGAAGCGGCGTCGCACCTGGGCCTCCAGGGCGCGCTTGCGGGCCTCCTGCTCCATCTGGAGCTTGTTGGGGCGGTTCCTTGACTCCAGTACACCGTCAAGCTCGGCATTCGGGGAAAAACGCTGGCATGAAAGTCCCGTCAGCAACACAAGCAACGCCAGGAATATGAGTGGTGTCCGCTTCATTTTTCAGTGATGAGTGGTGAGGGATGAGTGTGCATGGGAAGCTGGTGTTGGCCGGGATATTGGCCCCAGTGGCGCCCGTGCGCCATCAATTTGATTATGTAACTATCTGATTTGCAGTTACTTATGTCTATTCTTCTTTCTGGCGGCCTTTGCCTGTTTGCGTTTTGCGTCCTTCTTGGCCTTTTCCCGCGCCCTTGCTGCCGCGTCCTTATGCGAGACTCCGTTTTGTGCGTATCCTGCGGCCTGTCCACCGCCGAATGCGGCGGTGTTCTGCATCATGCCCGCCATGTTCGCGAGTCCTCCTCCGTTGAAGAGGGAACCGAGCATTGACGCGCCACCTCCCTGGCTCATCTTTGCCATGACCTCCCTCATGCCCATGAAGGACTTGATTTGCTCTGTGACCTCCTGCGGCGTGGAGCCGGAGCCCCTCGCGATTCTTGCGCGTCTGCTTGCGTTGATTGTTTCGGGCAGTCTTCTTTCCGCCGGTGTCATCGACCGGATGATTCCCTCGGTGCGCTTGAATGTCTTCTCGTCCATCAAGTCCGCGGGGATGTTTCCCATTCCCGGCAGGAACTTAAGCAGTGACATGAGTCCGCCCATCTTGTTGATGCGTGCGAGCTGCTTCAGGAAGTCCTCGAAGTCGAATGTGGCCTTGCGGACCTTTTCCTCGAGCTTCCGCGCCTCCTCCTCCTCGATTTCAGTCTGGGCCCTTTCGACAAGCGTCAGGATGTCACCCATGCCGAGGATTCTCGACGCCATCCGGTCTGGGTGGAAGCTTTCCAGGTCCATCGCGTTTTCGCCGGTTGCGATGAACTTGATTGGCTTGCCGGTGGCCTGCCGCATGGAGAGTGCGGCGCCGCCCCGCGCATCGCCGTCCATCTTCGTGAGGATGATGCCCGTCACATCCAGCGCCTGGTCGAAGTGCGTCGCCACGGAGACTGCCTCCTGGCCGAGGGCGCCATCCGCCACAAGGAGGATTTCCTGGGGATGGACCGCCTCCTTGACGCGCACCAGCTCCTGGACAAGCTCCTCGTCAATCTGAAGCCGTCCGGCGGTATCCAGCAGGACGACCTGGCATCCCTTCTGCGCCGCGGTTTCGACGGCCTTTTTTGCGACTGCGATTACGTCCTTGCTGTTTCGGTCGGTGTATACGGGCAGTGCGAGTGACTGTCCCAGGACTTCCAGCTGGTCGATGGCGGCGGGGCGTGTCAAGTCGCATGCTGCGAGCAGCGTGCGTTTCTTGTTTTTTTTCAGGAGGAGGTTTGCGAGTTTTGCGGCGGTGGTTGTCTTTCCGTTTCCGTTGAGTCCGCACAGCATTATGACAAGTGGCTTTTCCGGGGTGGCTCCCTCCAGCTGCAGCTCGGAGGCTTCGCCGCCCATCAGCGCGACCAGCTTGTCATAGACCACCTTGATTGCCTGCTGCCCAGGTGTGACGCTCTTGAGCACATCCTCTCCGAGGCACTCCTGGGAGACATCCCGTATGAATGCATCGGCAATCTGGTAGTTGACGTCCGCGGAGAGCAGGGCGGTGCGCACCTCCTCCATTGCGTCGGAGATATTCCGTTCTGAAAGCTGTGCGTTTCCCGTCAGCTTTCTGAAAGCCGAGTGGAGTTTGTCGGTCAGTGATTCGAACATCTTGTTGACTGTATGATGCGGTTGTTACTTTGCCTTTTTGAAATTCTCTCTTCCCCGGCAGGTCCCGCCTCGCCCGTCCGCGCGTGAAGGCCCCCTTTTCAGGATGGCGGGAGGATTGCCGGAATGGATTGTCCCACGAGGGCTCCGCCGTCATCGCCCGTCCTTTTTTGGTGACGAGGCGGTCTGGGGAATCACGCCCTGAAGAGTTCCGCGCCGTCTGCGGCGTTGAGGATCATCGGTTCTGTTTCGATTCCGGTGCGTCTTGCAAACTCTGCGCCAAGGGCGGCTGCGTATGCAGTTGCCGCGTCGGCTTCCACAAGATGCACCGTTATGCCGCCGAAGCCGCCGCCCGAAAGGCGGGCGCCAAGGAAGCCAGGCAGTGACTGGCCGATTTCGACAAGCGCGTCAAGCTCAGGGCAGCTGTTTTCGAAGTTGTCCATGCTGGATTTGTGGGAGATGGTCATCAGGCGTCCGAAGGCCTTCACGTCGCCACGCCCAAGTGCCAGGCGACCCTCCTCGACACGGCTGATCTCGCCGACTACGTGCAGAGCGCGGCGGTAGACCACGCCGTCCATCTTTCCGCGTGCATTTTCCAGCATTTCGGGTGTGGCGTCGCGCAATGCGGGGACTCCGAGGATTTCGGCGGCCTTTTCACAGGCCTCCCTGCGCTCGTTGTATTCGTTGGCGAGGTTGTGCTTGACATGGGAGTTGGCCACGACAAAGGCTGTGCCCTCGGGCATGGGGACGTTTGAGACAGTCAGCGACCTGAAGTCCGAGTAGATAAGCTGCCCCGCCTTCCCCATCAGGGAACTGAACTGGTCCATGAGGCCGGTATTTGCGCCGACATAGTTGTTTTCGCTTCCCTGGCCAATCCTGGCCATGGAAAGCCAGTCCAGCTTTGACCCGCAGAGGGCGTCCAGCGCCTTTACGACGGCCATTTCCAGGGCGGCGGAACTGCTCATGCCCGCCGAGAGGGGGACGTTGCCGGTGACAAGCATGTCGAAGGGCGGCACCGAATACCCCAGCGCGTTGAACTCGCAGACAATCCCCTTGATGTAGTTGGACCAGTCCCTGTCCCTGTGTCTGTCCAGTGTGTCCAGGCGGAATTTGCGCGAGGAATTGGCCTTGACATCGTAGATGCGGCAGCACATGCCGTCAGTGGAGTCGGGGTTTTCAGCCACGGCGACACGCGCATAGCGGTCGATTGCGGCGGACAGCACGGTGCCCTGGTTGTAGTCCGTGTGGTTTCCGAGAATCTCCAGGCGCCCTGGCGCGCGTGAGAGCCACGTCGCCTTCCTGCCGAAATGGGATTGGAAGCGCCCGAACAGGGTGCCTAGCACATCGTCTTGTCCACAAAAATCCATCTTGCCCCTGGCATGTGCGCGAATGAATCCATCCGCTGAGAAAAAGACTCGTCCTTCCTGGGAAAAAACCAGGAATTTCCACCTAGAATGAAACAAACTACATAATATACCCCTTTGGTGGAGAGGAGGCGTCCTGCCGTAGCCAGTGAGAGAATGGCGTGACGGCAAAGAAAACCGGGAACTGGGGATGTCTGCCACAGGCATGACACCCAGCTCCCGGCTTTCTGGCTTTTTTTACGATGGGCCCTGTTCCTCAGGAAGAAAGGTCTCTGAACCACGAAACACACGGATGCCCGCAGTCCGGCATTGTCTGAAAATCAGTCAAGCCGTTCCATGGGAAGACGACTTTTCTGTCCATCTGTGTCCATTCCTGTCCATTCGTGGTTCTGTCTTCCTCCCTTTTGGTGGAACAGCGCCCTGCACGGATTATGCTTGTGCGGCGGGTGTCGTCTCGGGCTTCTTGAGTTCCTTGAACTTCTTTCTGAGGAGGACGAAGGATGCGATGACGATGGCGATGAGGAAGATTGCGAGGACGGGCCTGTAGAAGAGCCATGCGAGTGCAATCACGACGAGTGTGATCGGCAGTGCCAGGAGGAACGAGATGAGGGATGTCCCCGCGCCGACGAGCCTTTCCAGGAATGGCAGGAAGCTGACGAGGATTGCGATGGGCTTGAAGATCATCTGGAAGCCGGAGTAGATGAGGATGAATCCGACGAGCCGGAGGATCCAGCAGAGGAGTCGGTTTGCGGAGTGTGCTGAGGCGAACATCTCCTCGGCGGAGTGGAGCCCGTCCATCTGGAGTTCCACTGCGCCAGTGGCGGCCTGGTATGGGACGAAGGAGTCGCCGCACTGCTGTGCGACGATTGAGATGTCATGCGGGGTGACGATTGTGAATTTGACCCTGATGTCGCCGATCTTCGCGGTGAGTGGCGCCGTGGTGGTGTCGTCGGCCTTTTCCTCGGCGGCATCCGTCTTTTCCGCATCTTCCGCGGGGGCTGTTGGCTGGGTGTTGTTGCTCTTCACGGAGTAGTAGATCATGTCGTTGACCACCCGTGGCTTTTCGAAGGCCTTCTGGAGTTCGATAGTCGGGGTCGGGGGCGTGTATTCCGGCGGGAGGGCGTATGTCTTCTCCTGTCCGATGCGTCTGATCTGGGAGTCGGAGAGCCTGAATGCATTCAGCGTGACGTCTGCGGCGTAGTCCTCCCTTTCGCGGATGTACTGGACTGTCGGGTTGTCATGCCCTTCCTCCATGAAGTCCGAGGAGTCGATGAGCCTGTTGGACCAGACCTTCCTGTAGGTGTAGTATGTGGTGTCCTCCCGTTCCTCGCTTCTCTCCTCCCACTGGTAGATTTCGACGCTTCTCCTGAGGAGGATTGTCTTTGGGAGTGTGATGTTGAAATCCATGTCGGAGAGTGTTTCGTCGGTGTCGGCGTAGCCGGTGAGGTGCACGACCATTCCCTCGAATTCGGGCTTTACCACCTCCGAGGAGATGGGGGTTGTCTTCTTGCTGGTCTCGTTGAGCGCCTTGTACCTGCGGACGGTTCGTCCCTCGTTCCACCACAGCAGCACGATGCCGATAAGCACCGCGGCGAGTCCCGAGAGGATTCCCTTGAACGAGTTGCCCAGTCTTGAGCCGTAGCTGTGTTTTACTGCGACTGCCATTGTATTGTTCTCCTTGCCGTCTTGTGCGGCGTTGTTTTGCTGGTGTCTTCGATTTGCAATTACTCTTTTTCAACGGGGCGTTTCGCCGCGCTTTCGGGGGATGCGACGAACATTCTGTCAATCCAGACTCTTTCGACCTTGTCGTTGATGACTGGCGCGACGTAGAAGTAGATGGCCTCGGCCAGGTTGCTTCTGCCTAGGTGGATGAGCTTGTATTCCGGGCCGGCTATCTCTCCCGCGGCGACTGTCATCTCCGGACCGGCCGCGTAGTTTCCGAGGCTGATGGCGTCGCCGGCCTCCCCGGGGGCGACTCCGGGCTTGAGGTCGCATCTGACGCTGAAGTAGACATCGTATGAGCCTCGGGGCATGGCGGTTAGCTGGACAAACCACTCGTTGTGGATGTTGGGCAAGGTGACTGCCTTGCCGCCGGCCGCATTCGGGTCGTCCGCAATCATGACAGTCCTCTCGTTTTGTGCTCCGCTGGGGCTTTGGAACCTGTGTTCCGCCAGCTCCTCGATCTCCCACGCCCACCACTGGGTTCCTTCAGGGAAGGGGTTTTGTTCGGGCTTGTCGGTGGACAGCGGGATTTTCGGGAGGCTGATCTCTCCGAGATAGCATCCTTTCATGCGCATGATCCACTGGTTCGGGTCTGCATTTCCCGACTCGCAGATCCTGGTTGCGCCGGTGTATCTGATTGTGTCGATTGTCCAGTCGAGGAGTTCCCTGGCGTCGATGTCCGCCAGTTCCGGGGGTCTTTTTTCGGGTGCGTCCCCGAGTGGTGTGAGCCTGTCGAAGAGGTTCATTGTGAGCGGCAGGAGCGCGACTGCCATTCGGGGGCCGTATGTCGGGTCGTCCTTGAGTTTCATTGCGCCGTCGTAGAACCTCCTCCAGATGGCGGCGATTTCTGCGTCGGTCATGAAGGACTTGGTGTCGAGGGGGTAGCATGTGTCCAGGGCGTTCCCGTGGATTGCGACCTGGTTGCATGTGGTTTCGATGTAGTCCTTGACGACTTCCGCCCCCGGTCCGTAGTAGAGGTTGCAGAATTCATCGACGAGTTCCTTTGTTTCGAGGTCCGGGTTCCAGAGGAGCCTGCTGACCACGTATGTCCGCAGGTCTGCGAGTTCGGCCAGTCCCTTTGAGCCGTTGAAGGAGCCCTGTTCGAATATGTTGATTGCGTTGACCTTTCTGAAGAACCTGATATCCTTTGCGAGGGCGTTCCAGTTCGGGTGCGGGAGGTAGTACTTCGTGAATGTGGCGAGGTAGTTCCAGATGAGGAGTTTGTTCGCGATTTTGCTCCAGGCGAGCAGTTCGTCTGCGAAATTCTGGTTTTCCGGGGATTCCAGGGGATAGAAGGAGAACGCCTCGATGGTGCAGAACCTGATGGCCACATTGTCGCGCGGGATGACGGTCTTTGGCGGCTGGCGTGTGTAGTTGTATGAGAGAGTCTCCACGTAGACGCCTGGGAATTCGATGGCGACCTCGTCTGCGATTTGGTTTACGAAGTCGATGAGGAGGTCGGTCTGGTTGCCGTGTTCTGCCACGAATGCGTTGCACCTGTCGCACTGGCAGTAGCGTTTGTTGTCATTCTGGGAGACTGAGATGAAGTGTGTTTTTCCGTCGTCGTTCCGGAGCGCCTCCAGGACCTGCCGTGTCACGATGTTGCGGACTTCGGGGTGTGAGAGGCATGGCTGGCTGCCGGGGCCTGCGTTCCGGACTCCGTCGACCATTGAGAAGTAGTCCGGGTGGTCTTTGAAGAGTGATTCCGGGAGATACCTGTCGAGGGTATGGCAGAATCCGATGATCCCGTCCGCGTAGCCCCATTCCTCTGGGATTGAACGGAATGCGTTTGTGCGTGTCTTAGCCGCGAAGTCGTAGTCTCCATGGAGTGCGAGGTCGTAGTATGCGACTCTTGCGATGAATGGCGTCCTGTAGTGGCAGGAGGTGCCGGGTTTCGGCAGTTCGAGGGTTGGCTTGGCTGGGATGTGTTCCACGAAGTCGGTTAGGAATCTCACGCCGTATTCCCTTTCGAGAAACTCATAGACGGCGTAGAGGGTTCCCCTGGTGCCATGTCCTGCAATCCAGATGGTTCCGTCCTCGCCGCATGTGTAGAAGATTTCGTCCTGCTGGAGTGCGTTCCAGTCCAGGATTCTGAGTCCTTTCATTGTGGCCGGGCTCTTTCCGACGTGGATGACTCCCTTTCCGTGGAGGAGGATGTCATTGGAGATTGTCACATCGACCTTTTCCTCGGAGAGCAGCTGGAGATATTTTGCGAGTTCCCTGGCGGCTGTCTGCTCGCTGGGGATTGCGTCCTTTGGGACGATGATTTGGATGGCTGAGAGGAGCGGCATTGCGGCAAGCAGCAGGAGTGCAGTCAGTCTTTTCATGGGATGCGGGTGGGGAATGGTGGAAGGGAGGTTGAAGGGAGCCAGGTCACTTGCCGGTTGCGTCCGGGAATTCCCTTTGGAGGGTGTCGCGGAGTTCTTCGGCGGTCTTCTTGTCGCCCAGGTTCTCCTTTGCCTGCGCTGCGATAAGATAGCACCGCGGGGAGTAGGCGGGGATTTTGTCGAGGATGAAGGACTGTGCGGCATATTCGAATGCCCCTTTGTTGTCGCCGAGTTCCAGGAGCGCCTTTGCCGTCGCCCACCGGGCTCTTGCGATGGTGTCGCGGAGGAGCGGCCTGTCCTTGCCGCCGAGGGCCTGGCGTCCGAGGACGAGCGCCTCGTCCGGCCTTCCTTCGGCCAGTGCGATTTCCGCCAGCATGGAGTTTCCGTCGCAGGATGGCGTCATCCCCTGTGCGGCGGCCTCCCTTGACAACTCCTCGATGACGGATTTTGCGGAGTCGTGGTTTCCGTTCATCATCAACGCGTATGCAAGGTACGTGCCGTATTTTGCGCGCGAGTCAGGTGTTGCGTCCTTTGCCTTGAGGAGCCGTCTTAGGGGCAGGATTGCCGCGGCGTAGTCCGGCTCGGCGAGCGCCCGTCCAGCAATTGTCTTCATAAGTTGTTCTGACAGAATGACTTGTGAAGAATCTGCAAAGACCTCCCCGAGGAGTGGTTTTGCGAGGCTGTCCTTATGCCTGTAGTAGAGCAGTGCGATAAGTTCCGGGAGGATGTTTTTCCGGATTTCCGGGGTTGTGTTTTCGTGTGCGAGCGCCTTTGTGTAGTCGTCTATTGCCTCGTCGAACTTTCCGGCGCTTCTTTCAAGAGTTGCCCTTCTTGTGAGCCACTCTGGCATTTCGGCGGGTGTTGCCAGTCTGATTATTTCGTCGAGTGATTTTTCCGCCGCCTGTGTGTTGTTCAGTCCGAGGGCGAAGTTGAAGGCGATTTTCAGGAGTTTGGCCTTTTCGTCGGCGTCCTGCTCTTCGGATGCGAGTCTTTCGGCGGTCTTAAGCCCCCTTGGGTCTGCGTCCAGCTTCGAGAGTGGTGCCAGCGCCTCCCGCTGGAGCTGCCTTCTTGTCTGGAGCCGTCCTTCCGGCCCTGTCTTTTCCGGCGCCCTGTCGGCGAGTTGGAGCAGCAGGTCCGCCGCCGCCTTGTAGTCCTGCTTTTTCAGGAGCATTTGAGCCAGGAAGAGCCCTGCCTTCTGGTATTCGGCCGGGTCTCCTGCCGCGAGCAGGGGCATCAGCTCCCGCGACGACGCGATGGCGTCGTCGGTTCTTCCGAGCCTTTCCTCGTTGACCGCGACCATGAAGAGGATCTCATCCGAGTCTGGGGCATCCGGGTATAGAGTCCGGTATTTCTTTCCGGCGTCGACGATTTCCCCGCCTTTTCCGAGCTGGTTGAGGCAGAGTATTCTCGTGTAGAGGGCCTGTCGTCGTTTTCCGGGTGCGATTTGCTGGTCTTCCGTGAGCTTTTCGAGGAGTGGTTCGGCGTCGGAGTATCTTCCGAGGGCGGTCATTGCGCTTGCGGCGAGCCACTGCAGGTCCCTGTCCTCCGCGGCCTTTGGCGTGCTTTCGCAGAGGCGTGCGTAGAGTTCCAGGTATTCGCGGTAGTGCTTAAGCCCGTAGTGGCAGGAGAGGAGGTTTCGCCTGACCTCCGTGATATTGTCGTCCTTCGGGAATTCCGTCGCGAAGGCACCGAAGAATTGTTCTGCCTGGGCATAGTCCTGGACTGGAGGCGAGAATGCCAGGAACCCCGCCGTCAGAAGGATGTTTTTCCTCGTGTCGTCGGTGAACCCTTCGACTGAGGCGAGTTCCCTGCACATGGCGAGCGCCTCGGGTCTCCTGCCATTGTTGGCGGCGGTGGTGACGAGATGCATCCTGGCGGCGATTCTGTCTGGCCGTGCGGGGTCGGGGGGCAGGGCGGCAATCTCCTTCATGAGGGCCTCGCCTTCATCGTTTTCGCCGAGATTCACGAGGCAGACGGCCAGCTTGAACCTGGTCTCCTCCGCCTCGTCGCCCTTGGAGTTCTTCAGCAGCTCCCGGTATGGGGGGACGGCGCCCTTGTAGTCGCCGGATTCGCGCAGGCAGTCCGCCAGGAGCATTGTGAATGCCTTCCGGTTCTGCGACTCCGGATACTCACTGAGGTGTTCCTGGATTGCGGCCGCGGCCTCCTTGTAGCGCGCCAGCCCGGCCAGCGCCTGTATCTTGCAGAGGCCGGCCCTCTCGGAGAGCGGGTGTTTTGGATAGAGCCTGAGGAATTCGTCCGCGTATTTCAGCGCATCCCCATACATCTTCCGTCTTGTGACCCCTTCGATGAAGAGGACGTGTTCCTCTGCGGAGCGCAGTCCGTTTGACGGGAGTTCCTCCTGTGCGTGGAATGTCCCCGCTGCCAGGAGTGCGCAGAGGAGTGCTGTTGCGGCGAGTAGCGTCTTCATTCTGTCGGTTCGACGGTCGCCAGCGCGATGTTCCACACGTCCGCCTCCCTGCAGAGGTCCATCACGTGCAGGAGTTGCTGGACATTTGTGGCCTTGTCCGCCCTCAGGATGATTGGCTGGTCCTGGAATGCTCCGGCGATTTGCCTGAGGAGTTCGAGCGCGGTTTCATCGGTGTAGAGTTGTCCGTTGATGAAGAGCCTTCCCTCCTGGTCGATGTTCAGAATCAGCTCTCCGACCTGCCTCTGCTGCTCGTGGGCCGTGGATGCGGTCGGCACGGTGATCTCAATCTGCTTCTCCCACTGGGCGAATACCGTCGCCGCCATGAAATGGATCAGGAGCAGGAAGACGATGTCGATCATCGGCGCCATCTGGAAGCCCGCGGACTTTTCCTGGATGTTCCTTCTGAAGTTCATTTGCCCTTGACTCTCCTGAGGATTCCGGCGCAGTCACCCTCCAGTTCACCCGTGAGCTTGTTGAGGCGCCCCCTGAAGAAGGAGTACGCCAGGAAGGAGAAGATGCCGATTACGAGCCCTCCCAGGGTGGTGAACATTGCCTGGGAGACGCCGCTTGTCAGGTTGCTGACCTTGTTCACCATCGCGAGGTCGGTGTCAAGTGCCAGGAACGAGATGATCATTCCCCAGACGGTTCCCAGGAGCCCGACCATTGGCGCGATGGTGCCGATGTCCATGAGATACTGAATTCTGCCCCAGAGGAGCGCCACCTGCCGGGAGCCCTCCTCGTCCATGGCCTTCTCCATCTCCCCGCGCCCCTGGGGAGCCGCTTCGCAGGCCGCGGCGATGATCCTTCCCGCGGGGGAGTCGCTCTTCGACGCCAGTTCCTGGAGACGGTCGATGTCGCCGGCCTCGGCGGCATCCTGTGCGTCATGGACGAATTTTGTGGGGGCGAGGACGTTTCGCCTCAGCGTGAAGACGTAGTAGATGATCAGCATCACTGCGACGAGGGAGAGCAGGATGAGCCAGTACATGATGTCTCCGCCTCTGACGATGATGTCCTTCAGTGTCAGCGAGGACGTCGCCGCGTTTGCGGCCTCCTGTGCCGGGAGCATCTGTGCCGAGAGGAGGATTGCCGTTGCCGCGAGGAATCTTCCCGCGGTTTCGCCGAGTTTGGTTCTGGTGGCGTTTTGCATTTCTTTTGTGAAGCTGCCTTTTGGGGCGTTCTATCGGGTTGAGTCCTTTGCCTTCGCGTCACGGAGCCGTCTGGTCTTCCGACTGCCGTGCCTCATTGAGCTTTCGGATGTAGTCCTTTGACGCCAGTCCGATGAAGGAGTATGCGAGTGAGAAGAAGACGATCAGGACCGTGAATGCCTGCGACCAGCCCTTCTTGACCAGCGCGAAGCATGTGATGCATATTGAGACGATCAGGAATGAGATTCTAAGCCCGGTGGGGACGGACGGCCACAGGTCTCTCCCGAAGTGCCTGTACGGGATGTTGGAGACCATGAGGACTCCTGCGAGAACGCAGATTCCCGCGGCCAGGTAGGTGATTGCGGTGCCTTCGAGCTGGACGGTCAGCATTGCGGCGCTTCCGGCGAGGAGCGCCCCTGCGGGGGAGGGCAGTCCCTGGAAGATGCCTTCGGGGTAGACCCTGGTGGGTTTCAGGAACCTGTGAAGCCGGTAGAACACGCAGAAGAAGAAGAAGAATGCGATGAGGGCGGAGGGCAGCCAGTGCATCCTGGTTTCGACGCATGTCAGCGTCCTGTAGATGATGCTTCCGCATGCGATTCCGAAGTTCGTGCCGTCTGCGATGTCGTCATAGAGGGCGCCTCGCGGCGTGGAGCCGAATTTCTGCGCCATCTTTCCGTCGAAGAGGTCGAAGAACTGTCCGAGGAAGATGATTACGAAGGCGAGTATGAAGTACCTTCCCGTGTCATGCGTCCACGCGATCCATGTCGCGAGCAGTCCGCACAGGAAATTCAGGAGCGTCAGCGAGTTTGCGTAGAGATGGCTTGGGATGACCTTGCAGTAGAGTGACAGGAATGCGAGGAACGTGCATGCGATCATCATGTAGTCGACCACATCCTGCGTAAGCTGTGTCAGCGGCGGGAACTTTGCGAGTTTCTCGAAGCTGCAGAACTGGTATAGCGCCAGGATTGCGATAAGGATGGTGACCAGTGCGGTCTTGACCTTTCCGAAGGAGTTCGCCGCCTTTTTTGTGCAGAAGAACCTGGAGCACTGCCCCAGGATGTCGATGAGGCAGTATGCGATAACCCATCCCACGGCGGGCCTTGGGCTGATGGTCTTTTCGGTGGCGGTCGCCAGGAAAATGAGGACCGGGAAGGACATCAGCTTGTCCGCCAGCGGGTCCAGCCATTCGCCCGTCGGGGTTTTAAGCGAGCATCCCCTTGCGATTGTCCCGTCGGTGAGGTCGGTGATCATCCAGAACGAGAACCAGAAGATGGCCGTCCCCCAGAATCCGTTGTATGCGAGGATGACGGCGATGATTCCCTGGGGGAACCTCAGCAGCGAGATTCCGTTGGGATGCAGCAGGAAGTGCCTTCTGATGAACTGCTGGCAGGAGGGTTTCCTGATTGCCAGGGTGGTGGTGACCCTCTCCACGGCGAGCAGCAGTAGGACTGAAGCGACGATAAGCAGTGTCTGGAGCATATATGTCCTTGTCGGTGCAGTTCGGCCTTATTTGTCGTCCCCGCCGTCCTTCTTCCTGATTTTGAGGGTTATAAGTCGCCTGGGCGATGCGCAGACGATTTCCGCGTCGAGTGCCGGGGTTGTCACCTTTTCCCCTGTGTGGGGGATTCTGCCGAGCGTGGTCATAATATATCCAGCCAGCGTGTCGTATCCCTCGTCTTCGGGGATTTCCACGTCGAGAGTCTGGTTGATTTCCCAGATGCTTGCCCTGGCGTCGATGGTGATGGTGCCGTCGGGAGCCACCTCGTTCTCCTGGACGGGGGAGGAGCGGTCGAATTCGTCCTCGATTTCGCCTACGATTTCCTCAAGGATGTCCTCGATGGTGACGATGCCGCTGGTGCCGCCGTATTCGTCGATGACGATCGCCATGTGGTTGTGCTTGCTTCTGAACTCCTTCAGCAGGTCGGCGACATTCTTTGTCTCCGGGATGAATACAGGCGGCCTTGCGAAGTCCCTGATGGTGGTGGCCTCCGAGGTCTTCGCGTCGTCCAGCAGATCCTTTGCGTAGAGGATTCCCGTGATGGCGTCGATTGTCTTTCCGAAGACCGGGATTCTGGAGTGTCCGCTCCTGGCGATGGTCTCCTTTGCCTGCGCGACAGTCGCGTCCTCGCTGATGACATCCATGTCGACCCTGGGTGTCATGATTTCGTGGACGAGTGTGATGTCGAGGTTCATGACCCCCGTGAGCATCCGCTTTTCGTCCTGCTCCAGGTCATCTTCAGGCGCGGCGGGGTCTGACTCCTCGGCCTCGTCCTCCTCGACCATCGAGCGTATCGTATCCTCTGCGGTGACGGTGTTTTCCTGGTCGTCGGGGTATTTTTCATCCATCCTGTCCTCGATCATCTGGAATGGGATTCCCAGGAAATACAGGAGTCTTGCGGGCATTGCCGCCGCCAGTATGATCTTGGCGGCTCCGCTGAGCGAGACGAGCTGTTCTGTCAGGAGGAATGCGATGATTTCCGCCAGGAGCAGCAGTGCGATTGTGAGCCATTTGAGCCATGGCGCCACTCCGCATCCAATGAACCAGCATGTCAGGGTTGCCACCGCGGCGGTTGCGCAGAGGAGCGTCTCCACCTGCAATGCGACCCTGAAGATGAGTTTTTTCTCAAGGATGTCCTCGCATCTTTCGGATAGTTCGCGGTGTTTTTCGCGCAATTTGCGCACCTGTGCCCTTCCGAAGAGTGCGAGCTTGAGTGAGGAGATGCACAGCAGAAGGGCAATGACCGAGAGTGCGACGCCAAGGAAGAAAAGAAGATATGACATACGGTTCAGGTTTCGGGTCTAGCGGAGAAAGTCGTCGAGTTTGTGCCCCTTTGCGATTGCGGAGTCGATGAGCCGCTGTTCCGCCTTGCGCATGGACGCCAGGGCCTCGGGGGTGAGGTCGTCCTCCCCCGCAAGATGGAGGAGACCGTGCACGGCGTATCTGAAGAGTTCGCGGGAGGGGGTCTCCCCGAAGAGGCTGGATTGCCTTCTTGCGACGTCGGGGCAGACGAATATCTCCGCGAGGACCGGCGTCCAGGATTCGTCCGGCGGCATGAAATCCCCGGCGCCTCTCAGGTCGTATGTGATGACGTCGGTGGGGCCCTGGTGGTGGAGGTGCATTGCGTTCAGCGCCACAATCCGGGGTGTGGTCACAAGGCAGATGTGTATCTCGCCCTCCGTCTTCATGTCGAGCCCCGTCTCAGGCAGGACATCCTCCAGTGCATCCAGGAGCGCGGGCAGTTTTCGGACTCCCCTCAGCGAGGGCATTTTTTCGAGAGTCACTCTCATTTGAGTCGGTATTCGGGGCGTGCGTGGAAATGGAAGAGAATCGTCTCCCGGAAGCTCTTTGCGATGACTGCCAGTTCCCTGGTCGTGATGTCGACATTGTCGAGCTGGTGGTCTTCGAATCGCTTTAGGATGACGGAGGCGATTCTCTCATCGATTGCGCGTATGATTGAGGCGGGGTCCTTCCCCTTCATGCTGTCCGCAAGGATGTCGGCGCACTTTTCCGCCGCCTCGCTGCCTGCGTCCCTTGTGCCGGCGACGATCTTCTGCGCGAGCTGGTTGAGGTCCGGCTTTGCGCCGAGGAGGGCGCGGACGGCCGCTTCGCAGCTGTCCGCCAGGCTGAGGATTGCGACCTCGCGGGAGCTGGTAGGCTTCTGCGGGTAGCGGAAGTCGTCTTCAGGCGGATGTGGCCGCCCCTGCGCGTCCGCCTCGCCGCATGCCTTCTTGTAGAAGTGTTCCAGGAGGGTGTTTCCGTGATGCTGCCGGATTGCGGGGACGATCAGTGGTGAGATGTGGTATTTTGCTGCGAGCTGGACCCCGTGGGTCGTATGTTCGAAAATCAGGTTTGCGCTCTCCTCCGGGCGGAGGCTGTTCTCCAGCGGGTTGTGGTCTCCTGTCATGTTCTCGGCGAAATACTGTGGGGCGAAGAGCTTTCCCACGTCGTGGTAGAGTCCCATGACATTGACGAGCTTTGCGTCGGCTCCGATTAGCGAGGCCGCGTTGGTAGCCATCTCCGCCACGTCGAGGGAGTGCTGGTAGGTTCCCGGCGCCTCGTTGCGCAGTCGCTGGAGCAGGGGTGCGTTGACGTCCGTCAGTTCCGAGAGCGTCATCAGCGTCGGCAGCCTGAAGAGCACCTCCAGGAGCGGCAGGATTATCATGCAGATGAGTCCGACGAGGATTCCCTGGCTCATTCCCAGGAAGGCGACCTTTTTCATCTGGTCGGCGGAGATTCGTGTCCTTGTGAAGTAGCAGAAGAGGAATCCCAGCAGGACGAGGATTGCGCCCAGCATTGCCCCCCGGGTTATGTAGTGGATGCGGGAGCGGATTTCCTTGAAGCAGGGGATTGCGGTGATGGTGATTATCATCGCGAAGCAGAAGAGCCTGTATTCGTCTCCCGCCTGGAGTGTAGTCACCTGGAATGGCAGGAGGATTGCCTCGAGGATTGCGGTGCATACGGCGGTCCTGGCGTCCAGCAGGTTGATTAGGATGGCTGGGAAGAGCGCCAGCGGCACGATTGCTATCACCTGCCACGGGTATTCGGTCTTGAAGAGGGGGCTGGGGCTGGAGACGATTGCGAAGATGAACGTGAACTCCAGCACCAGCAGGAGCGAGACCAGCAGGTATTCCTTGATTTTCGGGACTGCCCTGGTGTGTTTCCACGGTGCGTTGAGCGCGGCTGCGAAGAATACCAGGAAGAGCGCCAGGACAATCAGGAAGAGCAGGTGGTCACGGTTTCGCAGGCATTCCAGCAGCGTGATGTTGCCGGCCTTGCCCGTCTGGTATCTTGTGAAGAGGTTTGTGATTCCGCCGCATAGCCAGACCAGGATGAAGCAGAGGGCGCCCCAGGCGTTGTCGCGGTCGAAGAACTTGATTCTCCAGGATGTTTCCTTCCCGGAGCGATGGAGGCTTTCCAGGCATGAGGCCTTGAGCCCGTCCAGAAAGTGCTCCATGCGGTCCTCCTTCTCCTCGGGCGACAGCGGTGCCGGAGGCGGGATTGTGTCTGTGATGTGCTTCTTTGATGTCATGTCACTTGGCTATGTGCGGTCACGGGCGGCTGATGTCGCCGCGGGTCGTTCACGGATGGGGCCTATGCCCGCGCCAGGAATGCCATGTACCCCTTGTACGCCATGTAGATGTCAAGCTTTCCTGCGACTTCCCAGGGCGCGTGCATGCACATGAGGCCGACTCCGCAGTCGACGACTTCGATTCCGAAACGTGCCATGTACATTGCGATGGTGCCGCCGCCGCCGATGTCCGGCTTGCCGAGTTCGCAGGGCTGCCAGAGGACTGCGTTGTCGTTGAAGACCTTCCTGACCCGCGCCATGAATTCCGCGCTTGCGTCGGAGGCGCCGCTCTTGCCGCCGCCGCCGTCGTACTTGTTGATTTGGAGGCCGCAGTTGAGGCGCCCCATGTTGCCGTCGGAGTTGACCCCCTTGTAGTCCGGGTCGGCCAGCGTCCCCACGTCCGCCGAGAGCATCCTGGTGTGTTCAAGCGCCCGCCGGACTGTCAGGTCGCTGTAGTCCTTTTCGCATGCCTGGACCAGTTCCGCGACGGAGTTCGGCAGGAACGTGGAGTCCATGCCCGTCCTTCCGTAGGAACCGATTTCCTCCTTGTCGACGATAAGCGCCCCCATTGTGCGCTCGGGGATTTCAGGGCAGTCGAGGACGGCGCGGGCCGCCGCGTATGAGCAGACCCTGTCGTCCTGTCCGTATCCGAGGACCATCGAGCGGTCGAATCCGAGTTCGCGTGCGCGTCCTGCGGGGACGACCTCCAGCTCCGCGCTCACAAAGTCCTCCTCCTCGATTCCGTATGCCTCCCTGAGCATCCGGAGGATGTTCAGCTTGGCCTTCTGGGGGACGTCCTTGTCGTCGTCGGCCTTGGCGACTGGGCGCGAGCCGAAGATGACGTTCATCTTTTCGCCGCGGACTCCTTCGCGCATGGTCTTTCGTGACTGTTCGACGTCGAGGTGCGGAAGGATGTCGGTGATGCAGAAGACCGGGTCTTCGGGATTGTCGCCGATTGCGATGTCAAGCTTGACTCCGTCCCTGCGGATGATGACTCCGTAGATTGCCAGCGGCATTGTGAGCCACTGGTAGTGTTTGATGCCGCCGTAGTAGTGGGTGTCGAGGAGGACGAGTTCCTCGTCCTGGTAGAGTGGATACGGCTTCAGGTCGAGCCTTGGGCAGTCGGCGTGTCCTCCGACGAGGTTGAGCCCTTCGGCCAGCGGCGCCTTGCCGATTCTGGCGAGGAGGAGGGTCTTTCCGTCGATGGCGCGGTATACTCCGTCCCCCGGCTTGAGCTTCTTGCCGGACCTGTTGACCTCGTCGATGTCGCGGAAGCCGCGTTTTCTGGCCAGTTCGACGAGCTGTGCGTGGACTCGGCGCTCGGTCTTCGTCGAGCTCAGGAAGTCGATGTAGTCGGCGCAATAGCCTTCGAGGATTTCCTCCTCTCCCTTGCGGAGCTTCTCCCAGCCTGGTTCACGCTTGAAGAGCTTCTCCTTCTCGTTCTTCGTTTTCTTCTTTTCGGCCATGGTTTCTCTTTTCATTATGGTGTGTCTGGCGGCTCCGCCGGCAATGCGGGGCCGCGCTTTGCTGAAAATGCGGCGTTGCGCCAGGAGGCTAGTCGACGTTGACCTTGACGACCCGCTTCGCCTTGCCCTCGGGACGCGGGAGCGTGCCTGGCGCGAAGACATCTCCCTGGGTGGAGAATCCAAGGCGTTCCTTGAGATGCTTCGCCACAGTGAATCCCGTCACGCCCGGCTCCGCCTCGACATTGATTCGGATGTCGTTGATGCCGTGGCGGCTCTCGATGATGATCTGGTATTCTGGGAGGACTCCGGGGATTTCCAGCAGCGCCTGTTCGACCTGCTTCGGGAAGAAGTTGACTCCCTTGATGATGAGCATGTCGTCCAGCCGTCCGTCGATTCTGTCGATGCGGAGGCTGGTTCTTCCGCAGGCGCACTTTTCCCTGGAGAGGATTCTGGAGATGTCCCTGGTGCGGAACCGGAAGACGGGCAGCGCCTCGCGTGTGAGGGATGTGATGACGACGTCTCCGTATTGTCCGTCCGGGAGGACCTTTCCCGTCTCCGGGTCGACCACTTCCGTAATGTACTGGTCTTCCCAGATATGGATGCCGCAGTGTGCCTGGCAGTCCATTCCCGTGGTTCCCACGCCGCCGGTTTCCGTCATTCCGTAGATGTCGAAGGACTTGATTCCGGCGCGTGCCTCGATTTTCCTGCGCATTTCATCGGAGAATGTCTCCGAACCGAAGATTCCGACCTTGAGGTCCGGGAAGTCCATCTTCAGTTCGTCGGCCACCTCCATGATTCTGGCCATGTATGAGACGACGCATCCGATTCCCTTGACCTTGAAGTCGTGGAGCAGCTTGATTTGCCTTGGGGTGTTTCCGCTGGACGCGGGGACTGCGAAGAGCCCCGCCTTTGCGGCGCCGTGGAAGAATCCGAAGCCGCCGTTGAAGAGTCCGAAGGTTGGTGTTATCTGGAAGGAGTCGCCAGGGTAGAGCCCGGCCATGCGGTAGCACCTTGCCATGCATTCGCCCCACTGGTCGATGTCCGCCTGGGTGTATGGCATCACCACGGGGGTGCCTGTGGAGCCGCTGGACATGTGGAACTCCCGGAGCTCCTCCCGGGGCGAAAGGCACATCCCAAGCGGGTAGTTCTGGCGGAAGTCGTCCTTGGTCATGAAGGGAAGCTTGGGGAGGTCCTCGATTGTCCTGACATCGTCGGGATGGACGCCGTGGGCGTCAAGCTTCTTCCTGAAATACTCGTTCTTCTCGTATGCGCGGTGCAATTGCGACGAGAGACGCTGGTTCTGCAGGGCGACAAGCTCGTCGCGGGACATGGTCTCGTATCGCGGGTTCCAGTATTCGCTATGGCACATTTTCCTGATGCCTCTTCGGGGTTGTCTGGGAGGAGGCGTGCGGCCTGCCGCCGTGTCGTCCCCCGGGGGTGATTTGCCTGGTTGTCCTAAAGCCTTGATGTGCAGATTGCCGTGACGATGATTCCCGTGGCGCCCGTCTCCTCGAGGCGGTCCATGACGGAGTTCAGCTCGGAGCGCTTCACCATCGACTTGACGGCGCACCAGCCGTCCTTGGTCAGGGGAGTCACGGTGGGCGACTCGATGCCGGGAGTCACCTTGCATGCATCCTTGAGCCGGTCGGAGGGGACGTTGTAGTCCACCACGACGTAGTTTCTCGCGGTGAGGATGCCCTGGATTCTCTTGAGAAGCGTCTGCACCTGGGGTTTCTGCGCGGAGTCCTCATGCCCAATCAGAAGCGCCTCCGAGTGCATGATCGGGTCGCCTATCGTGTGGAGCCCCGCCTGGCGCATCGTGGTGCCGCTTTCGACAACGTCGGCGATCGCCTCCGCCACGCCAAGGCGCACGGAAATCTCGACTGCGCCGTCCAGGCGCACGACGTCGCACTTGAAGCCGCGCCTCTTCATGTCCTCGAGGACAATCCGCGGATAGCTGGAGGCGATGCGGGCGCCGTCAAGCTTCGACGGGGCGTCGATGGGGCTGCCGTTGGGGACCGCGTAGAAGAAGCGGGACTTGCCAAAGCCCAGGGGAAGGAGCTCCCGGGCCTCGGCGCCGGAGTCCGCAAGAAGATCCCTGCCGGTGATGCCAATGTCCACGATTCCCCGCGAGACATAGACTGCGATGTCGCGGGGTCTCAGGAAGAGGAATTCGACGTCGTTGACAGTATCTGTCACCGAAAGTTCCTTTGTGTCCCGTTTTGCCTTGTATCCGGCCTCCTTCATGAGGGTGCATGCCTCGTCGGAGAGGGAGCCTTTGTTCGGGAGTGCGATTCTGAGCATTGTCTTGTCGTCCGTTATGATTTGCCGTGTCTTGTCCGTCCTGCGTGTGGCCGTGTCGGACAAACAATCGCGGAAGGATTTGCGTTAGAGGTGTCTGTAGATTTCCTCGAGGCTGATTTTCTTTTTAAGCATAAGGACCATGAGGTGGTACAGGAGCTGGCTGATTTCCAGCGCCGTGTTATCTGGTCCTTCGTATTCAGCGGCCATCCAGACTTCCGCCGCCTCCTCCACGATCTTCTTCCCGATTGCGTGGACTCCCTTGTTGTATTCCGCGACGGTTCGGCTATTTGGGTCTGCGACGCGGATTTTTTCCGCGAGTTCCTCCATCAGCGACTCGATTGTCTTGCGTGTTTCGTGTCCTTCCCCCCTGAGTTCAGGCGGGATTTTGTTGAAGAGGATTTGCCTTTCCCCGGCGGCGTCCTGGATTCCGAGGTATCCGTGGAATGCTAGTTCGTCAAGGAGGTTCATTGCCCTTTCGGAGGAGACCCCCAGCGCCGCGGAGACGATTTCCGGGGTTGCCTTGTCAGCCGCGAGGACAGCCTTCAGCGCGTCGTTGGCCGTGGGTTCGGTGAAATTCAGCATCGGTTCGGACGATTCCTTTTCGGCGAGTGCGCTGGCGTGGCTTGCCTCCGCGCTGGTCTTGATGAAGTGCTGGACATCCTGGTCGTAGCGTCCAGGGTAGGCTGCGGTGCATTCTGCCGCCAGGCGCCGGCATTCCTCCGGGGCCATCAGCGCGCTTTGGAGCCGGATTGGGGACTCCCCCGTCTTCAGCAGGAAGTCTCCCATTCCCAGCAGCGTCTCCGCCCCTTCCTCTCCAAGCAGCATCTGGGAGAGGGCTCCCTGGAGGCACTTTCCGCAGACTCTGAAGTCGAAGGTCTCCAGGAGCGACTGGTCCGGGAGGATTGCGGTTGCGACGACGAGGTGGACCCCCACCGTCGTCCCGGCGGAGTCGAGTCCGCAGAGGAGTCCATGCACCCTTTCAAGGAGCCGCGTGGACATCATTGGGGCGATTTCGTCAATCATGAAGACGATTTCCGGGAGCTGGCTGTCTGGCCTTGCCCCGTTGTACTCGCCGAGGTTTCTGGCGGCTGCCTGTGCGAGGAGCTTTCTCCTGCGTGCGGTCTCCTGGACGCACCATTCCAGCATTGCGACTCCGTTTTCGGTGTCCTTTGTCTCTGGCGCGAGGAGATGTGGTATTCCCGCGAAGGGCTTGAATGTGTCCCCCTTGTTCTCGAAGAGCAGGAGCCTCAGTGCATCCGGGGAGTTTCTGGAGATGAGCGACGCCAGGATTTGCCTCATGAGGTTTGACTTTCCCGCGCCGTCGTGTCCGGCCACGAGGAGATGGTTTCCGCGTGAGATGTCGACGGAGTGTGTCCTTTGCCCGTCCTTTCCGACCATTGCCTCGAGTCGTCCGTCGGCCGCCTCCCATGCCTGGTCTTCGAAGAGTTCGATTGCGGGGAAGAAGATGCGATGGCTGTTGGGGACTTCGATGCCCGCGCAGTCCCGTCCCGGGATTGGGAGGAGCATCCTTATTGCCCCGAACCTGTTCAGCCTTTCGGAAAAGCGTGTCTTCAACTCACCCAGTTCCGAGAGTGACACGCCTGGCGCCAGGACGATTTCGAAGCGTGTGGACTGGGGGGAGGCCACTGACGCGGCGACCTCCGCCTGGATTCCCGAGGATTTGAGGACTTCGGCAATCGCCTCTGCGACGGTCTGCGTCTCCTCGGCGGTGGAGGGGAATGGCGCCTCGTCCACGCCCTCGGGCGTCGTGGCGTTCAGCCAGGCATTGTTTGGTATTTTGCGGGAAGCCATCTTTGTTGGTGGTTGGGAATTATGGTTGTCTTCGTCGTGCTTTGGCGAATGCCATGCGCGTCTACTGCGGCACCTTCATTTCATCCAGCGGCAGCCTGGGCGGTGCTATCAGCGACGGGAGGTCGTAGTCTGTGTCCGTATTCGAGGCCCTGCGGTATTGGCAGCTGTTGAAGATGTAGGAGAAGGCGGCCAGACCGACGAGCCCCAGGATGATGATTGAGATGATGATTGCGGCCGGGCGTCGCCTTTGTCCTGGCTCCGAATCGTCCAGGGAATCCCTCATCGTTTCGTAGGATGCCTCGACTCCGGTTTCGATCTGGTAGTGACTCAGTCCCTGGTCGAAGTTGTCCTTGATTGCCTCCGTCGCGTCGGGCGTGGTCCCGTATGCGTTGCAGAGCCGCTCTATTATGGAACGGCAGTAGATCGAGTTGACGTTAATCCGGCTGAAGTCCCCGGCTTCGAGGCTCTGGAGGCTTCCGAGGCTCACTCTCGCCTTCCTGGAGGCTTCGGCGAGAGACAGATTGGCGTCCATCCGTGCCTGGAGAAGCATCTCCCCGAAGGACTTCGACGGCATTTCCAGGGAGACCCCCTGTGGCGGGGCGGCATCTCCCGGAAAGTCGTCGGCGTGGGGATTTCCGTTGAAGTTCTCCATCTCTAGCCGAGTGTCTCCTCCCCTGTGTCCGCCGTGTCGGCGTCCTGCGCGTTCTCCTCGGAATCATCGGGGGAGGAGGCGTTTGCGGCGGGTTTTGCGAAGGAGTCGTTGCCTGGGAAGTTGTCGAAGTAGATTTCGCGCATTCCCGAGATTGGCTGTGGTCCGACATAGCCCCTGTGTTCCAGTTCGTCCATCAAGTCTGCCGCCTTGTTGTATCCGATGCGGAGCTGCCGTTGCAGGACGGAGATTGTCGGGCGCTGTGTTCTTTCGATGGACTTGAGAGCCTCCAGGACGAGTGCCTCGTATGGGTCGTCGGAGGAGCTGTCGCCCATTCGCGAGGTTCCGCCGTGGCTGGCCGGACCTCCTGCCGTTCCGCCGTCGGAGTCTTCGTCGGCGTTGCGCGTCTCAAGCGCCCTGAGGAGGCTTTCGTCGAAGTTCTGGTCGGACTGGTCGGAGCATGCCCTTGCGATGGCGGCCACCTCCTTGTTTTCGACCCATCCGCACTGGATTCTCTCGAAGTTCGCGCCGCCGCTTGAGAAGAGCATGTCGCCCTTTCCCAGGAGCGTTTCGGCCCCCTTCGAGTCGAGGATGACCCGGGAGTTGACCGCGTCGGTCACCTGGAGTGCGATTCTCCAGGGAAAGTTTGCCTTGATTAGGCCGGAGACCACGTTTGCGGAGGGGCGCTGGGTGGCGATGATCATGTGGATTCCGGCGGCTCTCGCCTTGCCTCCCAGGCGCGAGAGCGAATTCTCGATGTCCTTGCGTGCGCGGAGGATGAGGTCCTGGAGCTCGTCAATGATGATGATGAGGTAGGGGAGTTTCTGCGGCACGACGTCGCCGTCGGAGTCGATGACCGGTTCCTGGTCTGGCGGCCGGCTGTTGAACTCCTCCAGCTTCTTGACGTCGACTGCCGCCATTTGGCGGTATCTCTTGTCCATCACGACGCAGGCCCATGACAGGACCGTGACCGCCTGCGCAGGGTCGTTGATGATTGGGCATTCCAGGTGGGGGATTGCGCTGTAGGGGGCGAATTCCAGGAATTTCGCGTCAAGCATGATGAGCCTCAGCATGTCTGGCGGGAATCTCAGGAGCAGTGACTGCATCAGGAGTGTCATGCAGCCCGACTTTCCGCTTCCGCTGGCGCCGGCGACGAGCAGGTGGGGAGCCTCCTCCAGGTCGATTACGCGGACTTCGTTGTTGATGTTCTTCCCCAGCATCAGGGGGATGTGCTTCTTCGTATTGCGCCAGGCGTCGGAGTCGAATAGCTCGCGTGCGCAGACGGTGGCACGCTCCCTGTTGGGGACCTCGATGCCGGCATAGTTCTTGCCGGGGATTGGCAGGAGCATGCGGATTGCCATCTTGGCGCGCAGGTTCATGGCGATGTTGTCCTGCAGGGACTTAAGGCGGTTCAATGCGACGCCGTCGCCCATCTTGATTTCGTAGAGTGTCACCTGGGGGCCGGGGATTGCGTTGACGACCTCCGCGTCCATGTTGAACTCGTCCAGCGTGCTCTGGAGCCGTTCAAGGTTCTCCTGGATTTCCGACGCCGTCGCCTCCTTCTGCCTTGCATTGTCCTTCTGCATGAAGAAGCTGAGCGGGTTTGGCGGGGCGTATGCTCCCTGGGATACGGGGGCTGTCTCTTATACACATCTCCGAGCCCACGAGACCAGAG
>ERZ1026894.43-NODE-43-length-91388-cov-16.576287_pt1 | contig 91388 bp, 66 predicted proteins | sample MGYA00380177_ERZ1026894 | MGnify/ENA primary metagenome ERZ1026894 (study PRJEB33269, sample SAMEA4719813) | human gut metagenome | biome: human-associated habitat; feature: organic feature; material: feces | place: Cameroon | collected 2013-10 ... | reverse complement strand
ACGGAAATCTGCAGAGATGCTATCAAAAGTTCATCTGCAAAGTTAAGCAAAACTTGCAAACCCAGATTACTTAACTATCATTTTAACTGTCTGGCGCTCGTTGCCATAGGCGAAGGTAAAGAAGCAGAGGCCAGCGGGCATGTTGGCCGGCACAAGGAAGGTGCCGTCGGCGCTGAGGTGGCCCTGCTGCACCAGGATGCCCGAGGCTCCCACGGCCCTCACGGTGACGTCGGCGGGATTGATGCCGCCCAGGTCGAGACGAATGACGTTGCCACGCACGGCGGCCGTCGACATGACATGGATTTGCTGCTCCTTCTTGCTGGTGCCCTGCACGGCCTGGATGCCTGTGCTGAACGCATCCCTCAGGTCTTGCTCATAGTTGTACCAACGGGTGTAGGTGTCGGCAATGGCCAGGGCGCCCTCACCCAGACGGATGCGGTAGTCCCAGTGGTGCTTGCGCTGTGCATCGCCGAGATATACATAGTCGGTGTTGCAGACCACGCAGAACACGACTCCGTTGGCCGGTTTCTCGGTGATGTCGATGCTCATGTTGCCACACTTCACGGGCTGGCTGTAATAACACTTGCCATCCTTGGTGCGGTAGCAGAGCAAGGCCCGCATCTGCGTGTCCTCTGGACGGAACTCCACGTTGGCCACATCGCCACGCACATGGATGGGAATGATGTTGCCACCGCTCCATCCGGGGTTGGTCAGCGTGTCGGGCGACATCCATCCGTCTTCGTTGTCGAGCGTCACCGACTGGTATGGGGTGATGCGATAGGGCGCCACATTGATCCAATAAGGCTCCCACTCGGGCTTCACCGTGATGCCGAAGTTGTCGTTCACCACCTTGCGGTAGCTGTTGTCCCATCCACCGAGGTCGAAGAGTGCCTGGCGCGCACGATACTCGGTTACGATCTGTCGCATAGGCTCCTCGCCGATGGAGTCGCCCATGGTCTTGAGCACATAGTCCTTACAATTGCGCCAAATCCATGGAATGACGCCGTCGCCACACACATTGGCCACCACCACGGGGAAGGCATTGGCATACTGCACGCCGCCCAAGTAGCTGCGCCATGTGCACACCTGCTTGCCCGAACCATTATACATGTTGACGCCCTGCGCCCCCGGTCCTCCATAGGATCCATCCTGCAACCATCCCGAGTAGCACTCGATGGGCATGTGGGGAGCGAGGAAGGGTCCTCCGTCGAGGAATCCCGCTGCGCCATACAGGCCATCGCGCTTGGCGTAGACCTGTCCCTGCAGCCATGTGTTGCCACCCTCGTGGAACCAGCTGGAGCCTTGGCAAGCGCCCAGGTCGGCGAAGATGGCGTGGATGCCCTCGTGCACCATGGCGTTGCGCTGGTACTCGCCATCGCCCCACTTCTTGTCGGCGTCGGCGCGGAAACGGCTGAACGGATAGTAGCTGGCCCATACGCAAGCCCAGTTCTGCCCATCGGCGTAGGTGCTGCTCTGGTAACCACCCATCGTGGTGTTTGCCTCATTGTCGTTGCTCAGTCCCGATCCGAAGACGTAAACAAACGACTTGTACCCACGGCGTGCGCTAAGGTCGGGAGGCCATCCCATGTAATCGCGAATATACCTGAAGTCGTAGTCGTACTTGTCGACCATGTTCTTGGCAGCGGTATAGATGGTGGCCGAATCGGTACCCACCTCCGCATTGAGGTTGTCGCCCCAGAAGGCCGACCACCACTCACCCTCATAATGATTGGCAGGAGTTCCGTCTTTCTTAGTGAAGGTATGCAGCTTGGCAGGCCTCTGCAGGTTGGGATATTCGGTATGGAAATCGTAGGAGAGCTTAAAGCGCGGCCACTCCATAAACTCGCCAGCGTGGCTCTGCACGTCGACATAGTAATTGTAATCTTTCAGGATACCCTTGCCCTCTTGGTCGACCATGGTGACGCGCAACACATAACGCGCCCCGTCGGCATACACGGCATTGTCGGTGATCTTATAGGGAGCCGTAGCCATGGAGCGGCGCACGGTGTTGTCTTCGTTTTGATACGTGGTGGGATTCATCGTGGTCTTGAGCCAGCGATAGCGCACACTCTTATAGTTGTCGGGGTTGATGACCTCGCAACTCAACGTAATTTTGTCGCCCTCGTTCACCTGGATGAAGTTTTGCTCCACAGGCCCCTCATCGTTCTTTTGCACGAGCGGTCGCACCAGCCAGCCATCGGTCTCACTACGACGCCCCACAAACTGGGGCTCGTCGGTGGTGATGCTCTCAGTCGATCCGGCAGCGGCGATCGTAACATGGATATGGAAAAACACCGAGTCTTGGCCATTCACCAAGCCCTCTACGACGGTGAGGCTTGTGCCCTCCGTGGCCAGTTCGCCATGCGTAACATTAAGGGCGGCCTTGTCCCAGAGCACCAATGCGGCGCGCTGGGCGGCACGGTTGGTGGGCACCCCGCTGAGGTCGAACCAATGGCCCTGTTGGCCACTGGCGAGGCCCGGTGTGTTGGTGGTGCGGAACCGCTCCTCGCCCGACGAGGTCTTGTAGCTCGCCACGAGGTTCGCGGTGGCGGGGTCGGTTACGCCAATGGCCGTGCGGAGCAAGGTGGCATGCACCGGACATACGGTGGCGCCCGTGGCATCCACAGGGCGCGAGACATTGAAATTGAAGTCGTAACGGTTGCCAGCAAGGCTTGTCAAGCTCATCAGCGACAGCAGGAACGAAACAACAGGTAAATGGAGTAAAGGTCTTTGTTTCATATCTTATCCAAAGATTAGTGTTTAGTTTGTACTCCCACAAAAGTAGGAAATAAAACAAACAAACACGCCTTGCAGAGGCGTGTTTGTTGAATCGTTGGACAATATTTGCAATAGTTGTACGATATTTCTCTTCGCAGCCTTTCCCTCGCAGGACAAAAAGACCCACGAAACACAAAGGAAAGGCCACAAACGGGACGACAAGACTGCCCTTACCCCTGGACACTACCAACCCCATAGCCAAGCGAAGCGATCCTCTTGGCTGGGCGAAAAAGCCGTAACTGGGAATCGAGAAGCTTAGCGCATGGCCAAGGCCTCATTCTCGTGGGCCTCCATGATCTCGCGCTCGCCAGGTCCCTTGTCGTTGATACCGCAAAGGTGGAGTATGCCATGGATGATGACCCGGTGCAACTCTTCGTCGTAATCCTTGCCAAACTTCTCGGCGTTGGTGCGAACGGTGTCGAGCGAAATGACAAGGTCGCCGTTGAGCACATCGCCCTCATCGTAGTCGAACGTGATGATGTCGGTGTAATAATCATGACCCAGATACTGGCGGTTCACCTCCAATATCTTCTCGTCGCTGACAAACATATAGCCAATCTCGCCCACCTTGCGTCCATGGGCCTGTGCCACGCGCTTGATCCAAGCGCTTGTGTCACGGTGGCGTATCTTCGGCATCTTTACGCCGTCTGCATTGTATGTGATCATATCTTATATGTATGAATTGATGTATCGGTTATCTGTAACGGGAGCCGTGGCCCCTATGGGTTCAATCGTGGGTCGGCGCATCCGATGGCGGTGCGGTCGGGAGCATGGCGGCAGCCTCAGCGTCCTTATGGAAAAACACCAGTTGGCGATAGGCCGTCGACGAGACCGACGCCAGCGCCTGACTTGAATAGAGCAGCACCGTCTCAAGGCCGCCCAACCGCTTATTGTAGTCGGCCTCCACCTTTTCGTATTCGAAATCGATGACCGACCGCACGCCGCGCACCATGAAACGTGCTCCAATGTCGTGGGCCAGGTCGACCATCATGCCGTCGTGGGCCATCACCTCCACACGCCGATTGCCTTGATAGAGGTGACGAATGGCCTCCACGCGCTCCTCAACGGTGAACATGTGGCGCTTCTCGGGGTTGACGGCCACCACGACCACCACCTTGTCGAACAACGCCAAGGCCCGCCTCACGATGTCGTCGTGGCCGATGGTGAACGGGTCGAAGCTCCCGGCGAAGAGGGCTATGCGCCCGTTGGGTGTGGGATGAGATGCTGAGTTCATGTTGGATTGATGTTTCGCGATGGATGGATAAAGGTTAGAACAACTCGGTCTGCATGACGTTACCGCTGTAGGGGTTGCGTCCCAGATGCTCGTAGGCCAAAGGCGTCACCATGCGGCCGCGTGGCGTACGCTTCACGAAGCCCTCCATGATGAGGTAAGGCTCGTACACATCCTCCACCGTTCCGGCGTCCTCGCCAATGGCGGTAGCAATGGTGGAGACGCCCACCGGCCCACCCTTGAACTTGTCGATGATTGTCAGCAGGATCTTGTTGTCGATCTCATCCAATCCATAGGAGTCGATGTTGAGGGCCGACAGGGCGATGTCGGCAATGTCCTTGGTGATGGTTCCGTTGCCCTTGACCTGCGCAAAGTCGCGCACACGGCGCAGCAAGCCGTTGGCGATACGGGGCGTTCCGCGACTACGACGGGCAATCTCCACGGCCGCGTCGTCGTCGATGGGCACCCTCATCAGCCGCGCCGAGCGGCGTATGATGCGCTGCAAGGTGGCGGGATCGTAGTACTCCAGGTGCATGTTGATGCCAAAACGGGCGCGCAGCGGTGCGGTGAGCATGCCCGAACGGGTGGTGGCTCCAATGAGCGTAAAGGGGTTGAGGTCGAGCTGTATGCTTCGCGCCGAGGGACCCTTGTCGATCATAATGTCGATGCGATAGTCCTCCATGGCCGAATAAAGATACTCTTCCACAACGGGTTGCAAGCGATGTATCTCGTCGATGAAGAGCACATCGTTGGGCTCGAGCGACGTGAGGAGGCCGGCCAGGTCGCCGGGCTTGTCGAGCACAGGTCCCGACGTGATCTTGAATCCCACCCCCAGCTCGTTGGCGATGATGTTGCTCAACGTGGTCTTTCCCAATCCGGGAGGACCGTAGAGCAGGGTGTGGTCGAGCGGTTCATGGCGATATTTGGCGGCCTCAACAAAGACCCCGAGGTTTTCCACAACCTTGGGCTGACCGTTGAAGTCGTCGAAACGGAGCGGGCGAAGCGCGTTCTCGAAGTCTTTCTCCTCTCTTGTGATGTTGTTTTCTCGTATGTCGAAATCGTCAACCATGTGCGTTTTAATGCTTTCTAAGTGCAAAGATAACCATAAATGAGCGAAGGGTAAAAGGCCGAGGCGACAAAAGGCGAACCACAAGATGTTAAAGCAAGTTAAAACAATTCATGGTTTTGTCGCAGTTAGCTCGCAACTTATTGATTCTCAACTTGTAGCCCCTTTAGAATAGAACGACATTCTTCGAGTATTCTGAGCACATCTTCGGTAGTTTCGGCCCTCAAAAGGGCTATTCGCGTCTGCCGGAAGTTGGGTATGCACTTGAATATGGGCGATGCGGCCAGGTGTCGTCGCGTATGGAGTATTCCACGGTACTCATCGATGCGTTCCACGTTGATTCGGAGCTGTTCTTCGAGGATATCTATCTTATCGTCTATGGTCAAGGGTGCAGGTAGTACCTGAGCTGCACCCTGAACGGTGTCGATATAGTCTCTACATTCCTTGAAAAACCAGGGCCGTCCGAACGTAGCTCTACCAATCATCACCGCATCGACCCCATAGTTTTCGAAGGCCAGGTTGGCCCGTTCGGGCGTGGTGATGTCACCGTTGCCAATGATGGGGATGTGGATGCGTGGGTTGCGCTTCACCTCGCCAATCAGCGTCCAGTCGGCTTCGCCCGTGTACATCTGCGACCGTGTGCGCCCATGAATGGTGAGCGCCTGTATGCCACAGTCTTGCAACTGCTCAGCCAGCGTGGTGATAACAAGGTCGTTCATGTCCCATCCCAGACGGGTCTTGGCGGTGACGGGCGTGTTCACGGCCTTCACCACAGCCTTCGTGATCTCGAGCATCTTGGGAATGTCGCGCAGCAGGCCGGCGCCGGCGCCCTTGCCAGCCACCTTCTTGACAGGGCATCCAAAGTTGATGTCGATAATGTCGGGGTGGAAGCTCTCCACGATCTTTGCCGCCTCGACCATTGGCTCCACCTCACGCCCATAGATCTGAATGCCCACTGGGCGTTCGTCGTCGTTGACATGCATCTTGGCGAGCGTGCTGGGAATGGATCGTATGATGGCGTCGGCCGAGACAAACTCCGTGTAGACCATGGCTGCGCCATAACGCTTGCATAGCTTGCGAAATCCGATGTCGGTAACGTCTTCCATGGGTGCAAGAAACAAAGGCTTGCTACCAAAATCTATATTGCCTATCTTCATAAATCTTTTTATTGTCTTACTAAGTTTTTCGCCAAGCCCACCCAACGGTCCATCCATCGGGGAACGGGAAGGCATCATTGGCGCTCGTTGGCGCCCCAAAGACCGTTTAACGCCCCTCCAGGGCCGTTTCTCGCCGCCAGCCTGCACTCTCCCACCGCATGGTCGATCGGGCCTTACAGCGCCTTAGGCGAGCAGATGGTAAACGCCTCCTGCGTAAGGCTTGACCACTCCCTTCATTTCGAGTTGGAACAAGAGGGCGAGGATCGTTGCCATGGGTAGCCCCGTCTTGACGGAGATGGCGTCTTGCCGGAGGTCGTTGGTGGTTTCCAAGAGTTGTACGATGCGCATCTCGTCGTCGGAGAGGTCGGGAAAGAGTTGGCGCTCAATGCCGTTTCGGCGTGCCTCCACCAGTTTTTGGTCGTCGGCCCACCCCATGGCGTCCACGAAATCGGCTGCCGAGGTGATGAGCCCCGCACCGCAATCGCGTATGAGCCTGTTGCAGCCCTCGCTGTAAGGGGCGCCCACGGCACCAGGGAACGCAAACACATCGCGGTTATATTCCTTAGCGATGCGTGTGGTGATAAGGCCACCGCCCTTCGCCGCACTCTCCACAAGGATGGTGGCGTCGCACAGACCCGCCGTGATGCGGTTGCGCCTCACGAAGTTGACCTTGTCGGGTTGCGTGTGGGTCATATACTCGGTGACAAGCCCACCATGCGCCACCATCTCGTTGGCCGTGTCGCGATGGCGTTGCGGATAGAGGGTGTCGAGGCCATGGGCCAGCACCGCCACCGTGTCCATCTGGTTGGCCAGGGCATAGCGGTGTGCATGAATGTCGACCCCATAGGCCAGTCCGCTCACAATGAGCGTATCGGGACAGCACCTCCTCAGGTCGGCCACAAAACGCCTGATTAGGTCCTCGCCATAGGGCGTGCAGTGGCGCGTGCCAACAACATTGATGACCCGCCGGGCGTTGAGGTCGGCCGTTCCCCGATAGAACAGCGCAAGCGGCGCGTCGGGCGTTTCCTTCAGCCGGCGCGGGTAGAGCGGATCGTTGAGGCATAACACCTGCACATTGTGGTCGGCGGCCCATGCCAGTTCCTCCTCGGCCCGGCCTCGCATGATGTCGAAACTGGCCAGTTCCTGGACGATGCGCGCCGGCATACTCGGGAACATCCTCGGCAGTTCGCTCCGCTGCTCGACAATGGCGGTGGCCGATCCCATGCGCCGATAGAGCCCCACCATGACGTTGAGGTGGAAATAGCTCAGTCGGGCCAGGGCTACAGTGTTGATCAGTTCGTTGTCCACGTTGTATCTGTTGCGTTAGCGTATAAGGTGGGGTGCAGAGACCTGCACGGTGTATGGCTACGGGAATAATATGTTATAGCTTGTCGAAGCCAAAGGCGCGGTCGTAGTCCTCGCTCACACCGAGCTTGCCATGGATGAGGGTCACGAGGTCGACATCGGCGTGAAACGACAGTTTCATGTCGGAAGCGCGATAGATGTCGTGCTCGAATACATACCGCATACCTTCCTTCTTGAGGTTGAGGCACGACACCATCTCGTCGTCGCAGCGCAGGGGCGTCTTAAACTTCAGTTGCATACGCGCCACCACGGCGTCGACTCCCTTCTCGTGAAGGGCGGCGAAGCTCACGCCCAAGCTGCGCAAGAAGCGGTGGCGCGTATGCTCGGTGTAATGGAGATAGTTGGCGTTGTTGACGATGCCCTCGATGTCGCACTCATAGTCGCGCACATCCATACGTGTGGTAAACAGATATTCTTTCATATTGATGATGCGTTGTAGCCCATGCCATCTTACGTTATAGCCCGTGCTATGACGCGTCGACGCTGATGCTATCCTACATGATAGTTTATGTTATGATGCGCCCACCGACAGGCAGGGCGCACGGCGCAGAGCCTCATCCCTTGAGAAACTCGTAGCCGAAGCGGCAGCGCAAACAATCGCGCCGGTCGCAATACTCGTTCTTGAGCTGTATGAGCGCCTGCGAGTCGCCAGCGTTTTCGACGGGCAGCCCGCACGCTTTCCACATCCGCACGATGTGGTTGTCCTCGGCGCGCAACTGGTCGAGGAAGGCGAAGGCGCGGTCGCAGAGCCGCTCATCGCGCTTGTGGCGACCATAGGCAAAGAGCATTGGCACCACGGTGTTGATGAGCAGGAGGTTGACCGACGCGGCCGACAGGCGCTTCTCGCTGCGCGCACTCTCGCACCCGAAGGCGTAATGGGTCTGCCAATAGTCGGTGGGCGACGTGGCGAGCATTTGCTGGGCGCTCTTCACATCCTCGCAATCGATGAGCTGCGACAGTCCGGCCTTGCGGAGGAAATAGAGCCTGGCGAGTTGCGAGATGCGTATATGGGGAAAATTCTGTGGCCTCAGCCTCAAGAAGCGCCATAGATGGTGGTCGATGGGTTGGAGGCCAAACTTATGCGCCAGGTACTTGTATTCGCTGGCCATACGCTGGTAATAGGGGTCGGCAAGCGCCGCCTCGCGGTGCCGTTCGGGTATCGACAGGGGGTCGAGAAGGCCCGCCTGGCCCAAGAAGAGCGCCTCCACCTGGAACAGGTCGTCGCGGTGATGCCCCACCGCTCCCAGCGGCACGTTCATGGCCCACTGCTCCATGGCGTCGCCATTGATGCCAAAGCCATAGTTGCGGGCCATGGTAACGAAGTAGGCGGCCTCCCACGAACTCTGGCAGCAGGCGGCCCGACGGGCTATGTCGTCGGTCTTGCGCTCGAGGCGCTCGGTCTCGAGGGCACTCATCCACGAGTGGACCCTGATGCGCGAGAGGGTCGGCACGATTTTGTAACAAGGCGGGTAATTGTCGGCCTTGAGCAGTTCCTCATAGTTGCGCCGCACCGTCTCGGGCACGTCGAGCTGCATTTGCGGGGGCGTGAGGCCACTGGCGGTGCGCACCTCGGCGTCGATCACCCCGGCCACATGGAGCACAACATTGTTATAATGGTCGTCGCGCTCATGCCCATGCAGGAACCAATCGGTCGACTTGTCGTGTATCTCCACGTTGCCCACCCACAGTTCGCCGCCAATCTTCACCTTGGCGTTGAAGAAGTCGGGGCCCGCGTTGCGGTTGTGCAGGCCCGCGTCGATCACCTCCACCGGCTGTCCGTCGGTGGTGTGGAGCGCTCCGAGCGGAAACATCTTGTGCTTCCAACAGTAGTGCAACAGCTGTTCCATGTCGGTGAGGTTAGGGGGTTGTGCCGCTTACTTCCAGGCCTGCTCGTCGCCCATGACCTCGATGGCCTTCTCGACGATGTGGTTCTGCTGGTTGATGATCTGGAAGTATTCGCTCATGTCCCACAGGTCGCGGGCCACGAGGGCCTTGAGCTGTGCGCATAGCTGAGGCAGCGTTTTCTTAAGTTCGTCGTCGTCCTTGGGCTCCACCTTCTCTTTCTTTCCCTCGGCCATCACCTCGTCGATCAGGCTCTGCGGCACCTGGAAGTTATTGAGGAATGTTTGGAACGATGGGTACTGTCGGCGCAACTGCTTGCGGTGGTTGTCGACATACTTCAGGTTGACCTTGATGATAATGCCCTTGGCGGCCAGTTGCCTGTGGAGGCGTGTGTACTGGGTGGTGTCGAGCGGCACGAAGTAGTCGGGCATGATACCGCCCCCACCATACACCGTGCGATGGCGCCGGAGCGTTTGGAACTTCAGCGAATCGGCGAAGTGGATGGAGTCGGCGCTATACAGCTCACCATGCTTGTATCGGGTGTCGAGCTCCTGCTCGTAGCCCTTCAGGTCGCCCTTCTTGTAGGGTTTCTGTATGCAGCGCCCCGAGGGTGTGAAATAATGGGCGATGGTGATGCGCATCATCGACCCGTCGGAGAAGTCGACAGGACGTTGCACCAGTCCCTTTCCGAACGAGCGTCGGCCCACCACAAGGCCGCGGTCGTGGTCTTGGATGGCACCGGTGACAATCTCTGCGGCCGAGGCCGAGAACTCATTGACAAGCACCACCACACGTCCGTTCTGCAAGGTGCCGTTGCCTTGTGCGCGATACTCGTTGCGCGGCACACGGCGCCCGTCGGTGTAGACGATGAGGTCGCCCTTCGAGAGAAACTCGTTGGCTATCTGCACGGCGGCGATCATGTAGCCTCCGCCATTGTCTTGCAGGTCGAGCACCAGGTCGACCATGCCCTGTTTCTGCAACGCCTTGACCGCCTCCATAAACTCCTTGTAGGTGGTGGCGCCAAAGCTTCCGATGCGCACATAGCCCAGTCCGGGACGAACCATGTAACTGGCGTCGAGGGTCTTCACGGGAATCTTGTCGCGCACAACGGTGAAGGTGAGCTTGTCCTTGATGCCACGCCTGACGATGGTGAGCTTCACCTTCGACCCCTTGGGGCCGCGCAGGCGGCGCACAATCTCGTCGCGCGCCATCTTCACACCGGCGATGGCCGAGTCGTTGACGGCCACGATGCGGTCGCCAGCCAGAATGCCCACCCGCTCAGACGGTCCACCAGTGACGGGCTGGATGACGAGGAGCGTGTCGTTTTGCACGTTAAACTGGATGCCGATGCCCTCGAACGAACCGCCCAGCGACTCGTTCATGGCCTTCGTCTCCTTGGCCGTGGAATACGACGAGTGGGGGTCGAGCTTCTCGAGCATGCCGCGTATGGCGTCCTCGACAAGCTTGGGCTGGTCGACGGAGTCGACATAGAGCTCGCTGATGGCCAGCTCGGCTATCTGCAACTTACGCAGCAGCTCGTCGTTCAACGAGCGGTTGCCGCGCTGGGCGTGGAGCGAAGCGCAGGGAAGCAGGGCAAGAATGAGGGTAACAACAAGCGCGAAAAGGCGCGAAGGCTTTTCGCAGCCACACCGACGCGGGGCGCGGCGGTGGCGTATGGCAGGTTGAAGGTGTGTCATGGTTATGGTTTGTCTGGATATGCTATGATGGGAGGGCTGGCGGCAGCCGTGGGCCACCGCCCAGCCCCTATTCCTCCTCGGGAATGTCTTCTTCGATCACCAGGTTGTCGATAATGAAGTTTTGGCGCTCCATGGTGTTCTTGCCCATGTAGTACTCCAACAACTTCTGCACCTGGTCGTTCTTATGGAGCGTTACTTGCTCAAGGCGCATGTCGACTCCTATGAAGTGGGCAAACTCGTCGGGCGAGATCTCGCCGAGACCTTTGAATCGGGTAATCTCGGGGTCGGGGCCCAACTCGCGGATGGCGGTGACGCGCTCCTCGTCGGAGTAGCAGTAACGGGTGATGAAGTCGCTCTTCCTCTCGCCCTTGCCCATGCGACTGTCGTAGTCGGCCACCATGCTCTTGTTCTTGATCTTCGTGCGGCGGTTGCGCACGCGGAAGAGGGGTGTCTGCAACACGTAGACGTGGCCTTTCTTGATGAGCTCGGGGTAGAACTGCAGGAAGAAGGTGATGATGAGCAGGCGGATGTGCATGCCGTCGACATCGGCATCGGTGGCCACGATCACCTTGTTGTAGCGCAGGTTGTCGAGGCCGTCCTCAATGTCGAGGGCCGCTTGCAGGAGGTTGAACTCCTCGTTCTCGTAGACCACCTTCTTGGTCAGGCCAAAGGAGTTGAGGGGCTTGCCTCGCAGCGAGAACACCGCCTGGGTGTTGACGTCGCGGCTCTTGGTGATGCTTCCACTTGCCGAGTCGCCCTCGGTGATGAAGATGCAACTCTCCTCCTTGCGGTTGTCCTTGGCGTCGCAATAGTGTATGCGGCAATCGCGCAACTTGCGGTTGTGGAGGTTGGCTTTCTTGGCGCGTTCGCGCGCCAGCTTGGTGACGCCGGCCATGGCCTTGCGCTCGCGCTCGCTCTCCTTGATCTTGTTCTCAAGCACGTCGGCCACATCCTCCTTGTGGATGTGCAGGTAGTTGTCGACCTCGCGCTTGAGGAAGTCGCCCACATACTTGTTGATGGTCTCGCCACCGGGTTCCATCAGCGTGGAGCCGAGCTTGATCTTGGTTTGCGACTCAAACACGGGTTCCTCCACATTGATGGCGATGGCCGCCACAATGCCGTTGCGGATGTCGGTATACTCGTAGCTCTTGTCGTAAAACTCCTTGATGGTCTTGGCAATATGCTCCTTGAAGGCGCTCTGGTGGGTTCCTCCCTGGGTGGTGTGCTGGCCATTGACGAAGCTGTGGTACTCCTCGCCATACTGGTTGGTATGGGTGAAGGCTATCTCGATGTCCTCGCCCTTGATGTGGACGATGGGATAGAGCGGGTCGGTGGTCATGGCATCGACAAGCAGGTCTTCCAGACCGTTGCGGCTCTTGATGCGACGGCCGTTGTACATGATGGTGAGCCCGGAGTTGAGGTAGGTGTAATTGCGGAGCATGGTCTCCACAAACTCGCCATGGAACAGGTAGTTCTTGAAGAGGGTGTTGTCGGGCTCGAAGTAGATGTAGGTACCGTTCTCGTCGTTGCTGGCCTCGGTTAGGTCGCTCACCAGCTTTCCGCGCTCGAAGACGAGGCTGCGCACCTTGCCCTCGCGGAAGCTCTTCACCTCAAAGCGGGCGCTGAGGGCGTTGACGGCTTTCACGCCGACGCCATTGAGGCCGACGCTCTTCTTGAAGGCCTTGGAGTCGTATTTGCCGCCGGTGTTGAGCACAGAGACGGCCTCCACGAGCTTTCCCTGCGGAATGCCGCGGCCATAGTCGCGCACGGCAACACGCAGGTCGTCGTCGATGTCGACCTCGATGCGGTCGCCAGCTTTCATCTTAAACTCGTCGATGGAGTTGTCGATGACCTCCTTCAGGAGCACATAGATGCCGTCCTCGGGCAGCGATCCGTCGCCCAGGCGGCCGATATACATGCCGGGTCGGGTGCGCACATGCTCCATGTCGCTGAGATGGCGAATGTTGTCGTCGGTATAGTCGACGGTGGGCTGCACGGCGCCCTGCGACTGTGGTTCGTTGGTTATGTCGTTGCTCATGAAATGATAGTGTGTCTTGATAACATGGGTTGGGTCTTCGTCAGGGGTGTGGGGTGGATGGGGCGTTACAGCTCCTTGCGGTAGCAGCGACGGCGCTTGTGGTTGATGGGGTCGAGAGCGCCCCACTGTCCCTGCACGCCTTCGTTGCTCTCCATCTCCACCTGCGACTCGCCCCACTTGATGCCGTATTCGTTGTAGCGGGGAATGAGATCGGAGAAGAGCAGGGCGTTGGCTCCCTTGGCGCGATACTCGGGCAGGAAGCCCACAAGCAGGAGGTCGACGCCCTCGGTCTTGCGGAACTTGATGGCACGCAGCACATGCCACCAACCAGTGGGCAGCAGGCGGCCGCGACGGCATTTCTGCAGGGCGTGCGACAGCGAGGGGATGGTGATGCCCATGCCGGCCACGGCGTCGTTCTTGTTGCCGTCGACAATGACGGTCACAAGGTTGAGGTCGACCATGGGCATGTACATCTTGACATACTGGTCGATTTGGCGGTCGGTGAGCGACACGAAGCCGTAGAGGTTGGTGTAGGTGGCGTTGATGATCTCGAAGAGCTTGCGTCCCCATCCGCCCTGAAACACATCCTTGCGGGTGAGCTTCTTGACGTGAAGGTTGTAGCGCTTCTCCACCAGGCTGGCTATCTTGGCGTATTTCTCGGGCACCTTATCGGGCACGGGAAGGAAGTATTCCACATAGTCGTTGTCCTTGGCCCAACCACCCATCTGCTCCATGTGGCGGGGGTAATAGTCGTAGTTGTAGATGGTGGCCATGGTGCCGAGCTTGTCGAAGCCCCAGGTAAGCATGCCCTCGGGGTCCATGTCGCTGAATCCGAGGGGGCCCACCATGGCGGTCATGCCATTTTCGCGACCGTAGGCGGCCACGGCGTCGAAGAGGGCGCGGCTCACCTCGAGGTCGTCGATGAAGTCGATCCATCCGAAGCGAACGTCCTGCCTGTTCCAGTGCTTGTTGACGCGGTAGTTGATAATGGCGGCAACGCGGCCTGCCACCTTGCCATCCTTGTAGGCCAGGAAATACTCGGCCCTGCAGAAGTCGAAGGCGGCATTTTTATGCTTGTCAAACGTATTCTTTTCGTCGATATACAAATTGGGCACATCATAGGGACTGCCCGCATACAAATCGTAATGAAAATCGATGAAGGTCTTGAGATCTTTCTTGGTCTCGACCTTGCGTATTTCTACTGCCATGAATGTTATAAATTCTTGATGTTGAATGCCTTTAAGTATGCAAAAATATAAATTTTTGAGCGAAAAGCCAAGCCAAACGGGCTTTTTAGCATTTGTTTACCGTATTTTGACAGTGTAAGAAGGTTTTACGGCAACTGAAGCATAATGGGATAGGGAGTGAACAACGGGAGTGTGAACTGCTGGAGACAACACCGATTATACATTTCACAGGATAGCGCACGTTATAGAACATAAGTCGTAATAACGGGTATATTACGAAGCAAAAGGCGACTGAATAATCCCAACAATCTATACTATAATCTACACGTTTCTTTTCGACGACGGAATTATTGGGCGCAAATACGCGATTCTCGGCGTGTTTTCGTAACTATCTACCAGTCAGCACGTTGTGCTAACAATCTAACATTTCACTCTCCAAATTTCATGTTCCGCCTTGCGGTTAGGCATCTTTGGCCCCTCGAAACATGGCTAACCGCAAGACGATACCTTCCCAACCGAGGCGCCGAAAGGCATCTTTCGCAACACCAAACATGCCTAACCGCAACACCATGCCAACGATTTGGGATGACGGGAACGCAAAAACGGCAAAATCGCTCGCTGGAACAACCGAAAAAGTAGGCACGCTTTTTGGTTATAATATCCAACAAGCGGAGGGCGGAGGCCATCGGTCCGAAAAGGCGCATCATGCAAGCCACCAAAGACAATCAGGTCGAAGGAAAAATGAATTTGTAGGCGCAAACTGGCCGAAGGTAGCGCAAATAGTTGTACCTTTGCAAAACGAAACGCCTAAACAGAGAACAATACATATAACAACCTAATAAATAACGACTCATGAGAAGACTTTTTCTTTTGTCGGCTGCAACTCTGCTGTCGGCTGCTATGTCGGCACAGACCGTGGCACGTATGGGCAACCTGAAGCCTGAACAGAAGTCGATGGCCATCAGCCTGAAACTCACTGGCGAGCTCTCGACAGATCGCAACGGCGACTATCGACAAATGCGCGACCTGTGTTTCCAAGTGCGCACCATCGACCTCGGCGAGGCGCAAAGCACGGAAATACCCAAGAACGCGTTCCACTCGCGCCATCAGATCGAGAACATCACCCTGCCAAAGGTTCTGAAAACCATTGGAACGCAGGCCTTCTTCGCTTGCGATAAGCTGCAGGGCATCACCATCCCGGCCACGGTGGAGACCATTGGCGCAGCCGCTTTCTCGGGATGTAAGAGCATCAGCCAACTCACCATCGAGGGCACGCCCACCATCGGCGAGTATGCCTTTGCACGACTGGCGGGACTGAAAACGGTGAGGGTGCTGTCGAAGGTGCCGCCCAAGGCTGCCATAACGGCGTTCGACGGTGTGGAACCGGGAAGCGTGAAGCTCATCGTACCGAAGGGTAGCGAGAAGGCGTATAGGAAGGCTGCCGGATGGAGCCGCTTCTACACAGCGCAGAAATGGGCTTGGGAGGTGAGCGACCCCACCCAGTGCCTGGCGCCCATGCCGCAGGAGATGAGCCTGATGAAGAGGGCCAAGGCGCTCAACGTGAAGACGGCGTGGAACGTGTATGCGAAGCAGGGCGATGGCGAGAAGCTGGCCAACGAGGTGGAGCAGGCGCGCAACATGCTCAGCGAACGCATCGGAAACATTGTGAACAGTCGTCAGCGCGGCATTGAGATGGTGCTCTCTCTCGACCCCACACTCGACGACGACGAGGCATACACGATCGATGTGGATGCCAACGGGGTGAGCATCAAGGGCAAGACGGCGCGTGGCGTGTTCTGGGGGCTGATGACGCTCGACCAGATATTGCTGGGATCGGGTACGAAGCCTTGTGTGGACGCCATTCCGCACCTCACCATCAAGGACGCGCCGCGTACGCATGTGCGTGAGCTGATGGTGGACCCCGCCCGCACATTCATCCCCCTGGAGGAGCTGAAGGCGTTTATCCCCGAGATGGCGCGCTACAAGCTCAACGCTCTGCACCTGCACCTGGTGGACGACCAGGCGTGGCGCATCGAGATCAAGAAATACCCGCAACTCACGGAGCAGGCGTCGTCGCGCTGGGGACAGGACGACATCCAGATGCCTTACAAGGGCTATTACACGCAGGAGCAGATGCGCGACCTCGTGAAGTATGCCGCACGATATCACGTGGAGATTGTTCCCGAGATTGAGATGCCGGGGCATGAGGTGGCAGCCATCAGCGTGTTCCCTGAGCTGACGTGTCACCAGCGACAGGTGCCCATCCGCACCACATGCGGCGTGTCGAACGAGTTGCTCTGCCCAGGCAATGAGTTTACCTATGAGTTCCTCGGCAATGTGTTTAAGGAGATTGCCGATATCTTCCCGTCGAAATACATCCACCTCGGTGGCGACGAGGCTGGCAACCCGGCGCTCAACTGCTGGACCGACTGCCCGAAGTGTCAGGCGCTGAAGAAGAAACTGGGTATCACCACGACCGACCGGTCAGACAACTGGCAGTTGCAGGGATACCTCTTCGACCGTGTCATCGAACTGCTGCGCGACACGTATCACAAGACGCCCATGTTCTGGTATGAGACCGATTTCAAGAAGATTCAGCCGGGATGCGTCACCTTCGCATGGCGACACGGACTGACCAACAAGGCGCTGGAGGCTGCGGTGGAAAACAACGCGCGCATCATGCTCTGCCCCGGAGAGCACTGCTACTTCGACTATCCCATGGCCAACGGCGACATGCCGGAGGTGAACTGGGGTATGCCCACCACTACGCTCAAGGCTACCTACAGCCTCGACCCTGCCTGGGGACACGACAAGAAGTTTGAGCAGAACAACCTGTTTGGTGTGGCAGGAACGCTGTGGAGCGAGTGCATCACTTCGCCTGAGCGCATCTACTACCAAGCCTACCCACGCGCCATCGCATTGGCTGAGGCAGGATGGAGCCAGCAGGAGAACCGTTCATGGGAGTCGTTCATCAAGCGTCTGGGGGCGCTGGCCAACGACATGATGCGCCGTGGCATAACGTTCTCTATGGAATACTAATCGATCGATAGGATTTTGCCTCATGGATTCCATGTGGCGTAAGGATGAATCCCTCATCGGTCATTAGATAAGCTCCTCATCGTCTTCCTATTTCGGCCTAATGACCGATTGGGGTTTAACAGCCAATTGGGGGTAACAGAAAGCCCTTTGTTGCAAGGTCATGGATGCAACAAAGGGCTTTTTCAGCTCTATACTGTAAGGAGCAGGTGGGACGGAATGGACCTATAAAACGGATAAGCGCAGGCCCAAGGAGCCGGGGCACCAAGGACAGGAAGCGGCGTTAGGGCGCAACCAACTTTTCGGTAAGGATCAACCGATGTTCCTTGCCTATGGTGGTAGCAAACACATAAAGGCTGCCACCATCCTTGAGCTTCAGCCTTCGGCGAAGGGCATCGGCCGTAAGGGGGAAATGGCGGACGGCGATGTTGGCCTGGCTCACGCCTTGGAACGCCTGGCGCAAATCGCGCTTGTTCATCGAGGTGATGCGAAGGATGCGAAACTGGCGACCGGGGAAATGGGGTACGGCGCCATTCGAAAGATACAGGTGGGCGTCGGAACCGATCTGGGAAACGCCAAACGCCACCGCTATCTCACGGAAACACCCCGCTTTCATGATGCTGCTATTGGGTACAAGCAGGACGCTCGGAGTGGCATCGGACGAATGTGTCGGGAGCGAAACGTTGTGGAACTCCTCATCTGCCATGACTCTTGAGGCGTCAGCAGGGCGACCAGAAACGATTCCTGGAGCGCATGAAGCATCATCGGAGGGACGCAGAGCATCGTCAGAAGCCCGTAAAGCGCCTTTCAAGGGGCGTGAAGCGCCGGAAACACAATAAGAGAACGTCTGCCCGTCATTGACACAAAACACGCGCAGAGGGCGTTTTTCGCGCGTCAAAACGAGAAGAAGTTCCTTACACTCGTTGGAAACCGACACGACGTGCACCTCTGAGACGTTTTTAAGCTTGCGTACGGCCTCGTGCCAGTCGAGCATGGGTGAGAGCTTGATTACCACAATATCGGCCCGCAGAAGCAAAGTATCGCACAATTCAACAACATCGGGGGTGCAGTCCTCCATACCAAAGACCTTGCGACCGTAGGTGTCGCGACGGGCTGGATCGAGATAAATAAGGGTCAGGGGGTGGGAGCAGCCTGTCGTACGTTCGGGTACCAACGGCATCGTTTGCAGGTACGCTACACCATCGCCAACATGAATTTCCACATGGTCGAGTCCCAGTTGTTGAAAGTTATGTTGGGCAATCGGGCACAAGGCTTCGTTGCGTTCCACATAGACCGCATGGGCAAAGGCGCGCGCCATCCATGAGAAATCGACACCGAAACCGCCTGTGAGGTCGACCAAGAGACCATGTTCAGCCGCATCAGCGCCAACCAAGCGGGAGGCCAACGAAGCCTTATAGATGGCGGTTGGCTCGCTTGAACACTGCTCCATATTAAGGTGGGGCGGGTATTCCAAACCATCGCATGCAGCCCAAGAGGGCAACTTGCGGCGTGCTGTCTGCCATCCGCTGATCTGGGCCAATGCCCAAGGCATATCCACATCTGGGTTCTTGTCGCCTAAGAATGCAAGGCGATTGACGTCGTCTTCTCTATGCAATTGGACAAATTGGAGGGTTGCTTCGTTCTTCATGCTACTTTGAATGCTTGGTGAGGCTCCCTATCGGCTTAGGCGCCACACGCTATTTGTTTGCAAAGGTAGAAAAAACTATTCAGATGGACCAACAAAAAGCAAGCAGCCTTGCCCTACGTAGGGTCTTTGCCAAGGTGCCATTCGTCTCGATAACGGATATCAATAAGCATACGTGGTGGCATTGCCCCGGCCAAGAGCATGGGGAAACGACAAAAAACGGCTAAACAAAAAAACGCCCACAGGCGAAAGAAAAGTCACCTGTGGGCGTATCGTGTGTGATGGAAAGATCGGATTAGTCGGCGAGCTTAGCCTTGATGTACTCGCGGTTCAGGCGAGCGATGTTGGCGATAGACTCGTTCTTCGGGCACTCAGCCTCACAAGCGCGAGTGTTGGTGCAGTTACCGAAGCCCAGCTCCTCCATCTTGGCAATCATGTTCTTGGCGCGACGTGCAGCCTCGGGACGACCCTGGGGCAGCAGAGCAAACTGGCTGACCTTGCTTGAAACGAACAGCATAGCTGAACCGTTCTTACAAGCGGCTACGCAAGCACCGCAACCGATACATGTAGCGCAGTCCATTGCCTCATCGGCATCGTCCTTGGAAATCAGGATGGCGTTAGCGTCCTGAGCCTGACCCGTGCGAACAGAGGTGTAACCACCAGCAGCGATGATCTTATCGAAAGCTGAACGGTCGACCATGCAGTCCTTGATGACAGGGAAGGCAGCCGAACGCCAAGGCTCAACAGTAATAACGTCGCCGTCGTGGAAACGACGCATGTAGAGCTGGCAAGTAGTGGCTCCCTGAGCGGGACCGTGGGGGTTACCGTTGATGTAGAGCGAGCACATGCCGCAGATACCCTCGCGACAGTCGTGGTCGAAGACGAACGGCTCCTTGTCCTGCTCGATGAGCTGCTCGTTGAGAATGTCGAGCATCTCCAGGAATGAAGTATCACCGGGGATGTCCTTCATCTCAAAGGTGTCGAAATGGCCTTCGGCAGTAGGGCCGTTCTGGCGCCACACCTTAAGTGTGAATGATATATTCTGATCCATTTGAATTGTTCTGAAGTTAAATAATGTTTCTGCTTTTCCTCGCGTCTCCTTATATAAGAAGACAAGGGGTGACTACGACTTATAGTTACGGGTCTGAACCTTAATATACTCGTAGTTGAGCGGCTCCTTGTGCAAGACTGGGGCTGTATCGTCGTCCTTCTGGTACTCCCAGCAAGCAACATACATGAACTCCTCGTCATTACGCTTAGCCTCGCCTTCCTCGGTCTGGCTCTCCTCACGGAAATGACCACCGCAGCTCTCGTTACGCTCAAGGGCATCGTAAGCGATCAGCTCACCCATGAGGATGAAGTCGCGCAAGTGGATAGCCTTGTCGAGCTCAACGTTCAAGCCCTCCTTAGAGCCAGGAATGCGAACGCAGGTGTCGAACTGCTCACGAACCTCCTTCAGCTTCTTAAGAGCAGACTTCAAGCCTTCGGCGTTACGAGCCATACCCACCTGGTTCCACAGAATCTTATAAAGCTCCTTGTGGATAGTGTCGACGCTCACGAGCTTGCTCTTGTCGGCCTGCTTGTGCTGGATGTCGTAGATGCGATCCATCTCGGCCTGTACCTTCTTCTCAGCCTCCTCAAACTCGGGCAGGTTGGTGGTGAAGCGAGGAACAGTGATCTGGTCGGCCAGGTAGTTCTGCATGGTGTAAGGAATCACGAAGTAACCATCGCTCAGACCCTGCATCAAAGCAGAGGCTCCCAGACGGTTGGCACCGTGGTCGGAGAAGTTGCACTCACCAAGGGCGAACAGACCCTTGACGCTGGTCTGCAACTCATAGTCGACCCAAAGACCACCCATCGTGTAGTGGATAGCGGGGAAGATCATCATCGGGTTATCGTGAGGATCAACGTCGGTAATCTCCTGATACATGTCGAAGAGGTTGCCATAACGCTCGTCAACACGCTTGCGGCCAAGGCGCTGGAAAGCGTCTGAGAAGTCGAGGAACACAGCCAGACCGGTGTTGTTCACACCGAAGCCATGGTCAGTACGCTCCTTAGCGGCACGTGAGGCCACGTCACGGGGAACAAGGTTACCGAAGGCGGGATAGCGGCGCTCCAAGTAGTAGTCGCGATCCTCCTCGGGAATGTCGCGGCCCTTGATCTCACCACGCTGCAGGCGCTTAGCGTCCTCAAGCTTCTTGGGAACCCAGATACGACCGTCGTTACGCAGAGACTCAGACATAAGGGTCAACTTAGACTGCTTGTCGCCATGGACGGGGATACAGGTGGGGTGAATCTGAACGAAGCAAGGGTTAGCAAAGTAAGCACCCTTACGGTATGCCTGGATAGCAGCTGTGCAGTTGCAACCCATAGCGTTGGTAGAAAGGAAGTAAGCATTGCCATAACCACCGGTAGCCAAGCAAACGGCGTGAGCTGCATAGCGCTCGAGCTTACCGCTGACAAGGTCCTTGGCGATGACGCCACGGCAACGACCATCGATGATCACAACATCCTCAACCTCTGTACGAGTGTGGAGCTCCACGGTGCCATTGTTCACCTCTTTCATCAATGAGCTGTAGGCGCCGAGCAGCAACTGCTGACCGGTCTGGCCCTTGGCGTAGAACGTACGGCTCACCTGCACACCACCGAACGAACGGTTGGCAAGCATGCCACCATACTCACGGGCGAAAGGAACACCCTGAGCGACACACTGGTCGATGATGGAGGCGCTCACCTCTGCCAAACGATACACGTTGGCCTCGCGGGCACGGTAGTCACCACCCTTGATCGTGTCGTAGAAAAGACGGTACACAGCGTCGCCATCGTTCTGGTAGTTCTTGGCGGCGTTGATGCCACCCTGAGCGGCGATAGAGTGTGCACGACGGGGACTGTCCTGGATGCAGAAGTTGATAACATGGAAGCCCATCTCGCCGAGAGAGGCGGCGGCGCTGGCGCCTGCCAGACCGGTACCTACGACGATGATGTCGAGCTTACGTTTGTTAGCCGGGTTAACCAGCTTTTGGTGGGCTTTATAGTTGGTCCATTTCTCGGCCAAGGGGCCCGCTGGAATCTTAGAATCTATTTGTGACATAATGATTTGAATTTATTATTAACACATACTTGGAGCGAAGCCAAGCCAGAAGCTCAGCACGAGAATGGCAAACACGCCCAGGAGAACGGTGACGTAAACAACGCCAATGGCCTGCCAACGCTTCAACCAAATCTTACCGCTCCAGCCCAGGGTCTGCATGGATGACCAGAAACCGTGAGTCAGGTGGAACCACAGGGCGGCAATCCAAACGAGGTAAAGCACGGAGTAGACCGGGCAAGAGAACACCTCCTTGATCCAGCCAAAGCCATCAGCGGCGCCAATGGCGTTCTGCGCACCCGTGAACTCAGCGAGCATCATGTGTGCCCAGAAGTTGTAAAGGTGAAGAAGAAGACCGACGGCGATGATGATGCCGAGCACCAACATGTTCTGAGAGGCCCAAGACACCTCAGGACGACGGTTAGAAACTGCGTAGCGCTGATCACCACGAGCACGGCGGTTCTGAGCCGTGAGGATGAAAGCATACACGATGTGGCAGCAGGCAAGGAATGCCAAGCCAAGCGTGCCGACAACTGCATACCAGTTTGCACCCAAGAACTCGCAGACGGCGTTGTATGCGTCTCCAGAGAAGAACGCAGCAACATTCATCGCACAGTGGAAGGTAAGGAAGAGAACGAGGCAGATGCCAGTGAGCGACATCACCACTTTCCTACCAATTGGAGAATTGATTAACCACATAAATGATTGATTTTTAATTATTTGAATGTTAGATTTAATTCCAATCTGATTAGATTTTATAGGACCATTCCTAAGGGTTGGGGGTTCCTCCGAGGCACACCATACCTTATATTAGGTATTCGAGAGCCTCTTAATGAGTGCAAAAATACTATATTTTAATGATTAATCAAAGTAAAACGAATAAAAAATCGAATTTATTTCTTACTTTTGCCGAAAAGACTAAAACATGGATTTTAAATACGATGTGATAGTGATTGGTGGAGGCCACGCGGGCTGCGAAGCGGCGTGCGCATCGGCAAACATCGGAGCCAGGACGCTGCTCGTCACCATGGACATGAACAAGATTGCGCAAATGAGTTGCAACCCTGCCGTGGGAGGCATTGCCAAAGGTCAAATCGTGAGGGAGATCGACGCCCTTGGCGGACAGATGGCCCTCGTCACCGACGCCACCGCTATCCAATTCAGGATGCTCAACAAAGGCAAAGGACCGGCCGTGTGGTCGCCCCGCGCCCAGTGTGACAGAGAAAAGTTTATATGGGAATGGCGACGCGTCATCGACCGCACACCGAACCTCGACATCTGGCAAGACCAAGCCGAGGAGCTCATAGTGGAGAACGGACAGGCCGTCGGTGTGAAGACGATATGGGGCGTGGAGATACGCGCCAAGGCTGTCGTCATCACCGCAGGCACATTCCTCAATGGACTGATGCACATCGGAAACCACAAGGTTCCGGGTGGCAGGTGCGCAGAACCTGCAACCTACCACCTTACGGAAAGCATCACCCGATGGGGCATTAGGTCCGAACGGATGAAAACCGGAACGCCCGTGCGCCTCGACAAGCGCTCCATCCACTTTGAGGACACGGAAGTGCAGCCCGGCGACGAGGGCAACCAGCAGTTCTCATACATGGCTCCCCACCGACGGCTCAAGCAACTCCCGTGCTGGACATGCTACACCAACAGCCGCGTGCACGACATCCTCAAGGCCGACATTGCCAACTCCCCACTCTACAACGGACAGATACAATCGACAGGCCCACGTTATTGTCCGTCGATCGAAACCAAACTTGTCACCTTCCCCGACCGCGACCAACACCCGTTGTTCATCGAGCCCGAGGGTGAGGCCACGAACGAGATTTACCTCAACGGCTTTTCATCGTCTATGCCCATGGAGACGCAACTGCGCGCCCTCCATGAGATACCAGCGCTTAGGGAAGCAAAAATCTATCGACCAGGCTACGCCATCGAATACGACTACTTTGACCCCACGCAACTCAACCACTCGCTGGAATCGAAGGTGATCGAAGGCTTATACCTCGCCGGACAAGTCAACGGAACCACAGGTTACGAAGAGGCCGGAGGCCAAGGACTGGTGGCAGGCGTCAACGCCGCGTTGAAATGTGCGGGCAGCGAACCGCTCGTCATGGGACGCGACGAGAGTTACATCGGCGTGCTCATCGACGACCTGACGACCAAGGGCGTTGACGAGCCCTATCGCATGTTCACCTCTCGCGCCGAGTATCGCATCCTTCTCCGACAGGACGACGCCGACGCGCGACTGACCGAGAAGGCATACCAACTTGGCCTGGCCAAGCGAGAGCGACTGGACTGGTGGTTGGAGAAGAAAGAGAACATCAGGAAGATCATCGAGTTCTGCGACCAAACCTCCGTGAAGCCCAAAGACATCAATAGCGCTTTGGAGGCCATCGGCACCACCCCACTCCGCATGGGATGCAAAATATCCGACCTTATTGGACGACCGCAGGTAAGCATCAAGCAACTGGCAGAAATCATCCCAGAACTAAAGGAAGCCCTTGATACGCCACAGAACCGAAAGGAAGAAATTGCCGAAGCTGCCGAGATACGCATCAAGTACAAAGGTTACATCGAACGAGAGAAAATCGTTGCCGACAAGATGCACCGCCTGGAAGACATCCGCATCAAAGGAAGGTTCAAATACAGCGAGCTCCATGAGATTTCCACGGAAGGCCGGCAGAAACTGGAGCACATCGATCCCGACACATTGGGGCAGGCAAGTCGCATTCCCGGCGTTTCCCCAAGCGACATCAACGTGATGCTTGTGCTACTTGGGCGCTAAATGTTTCACGTGAAACACGAATACGGATAAACCACTAAGAATTAAACAATTAGACATAAAGTAAAACGTTAAACATGAACAATCAAATCCTATTAAACAACTTGCGTTGTATCCCTGATTGGCCGATCAAAGGCGTTAATTTCCGCGATGTGACGACACTGTTTAAGAGTGCAGAGTGCATCAAAATCATTACAGATGAGCTCTACGATCTTTATAAGGACAAAGGCATCACGAAGATCGTGGGTATTGAGAGCCGCGGTTTTGTGATGAGTTCGGCCGCAGCCATTCGTTTGGGCGCAGGAATCGTGCTTTGCCGCAAACCAGGCAAGTTGCCTTGCGAGACCATCCAGATGAGTTACGCCAAGGAGTACGGCATCGACACCATCGAGATTCACAAGGACTCGATCACCGAAGACGACGTGATTCTTCTCCACGACGACCTGTTAGCCACGGGCGGCACGATGAAAGCGGCATGCGATTTGGTTCGCAAGTTTCATCCCAAAAAGGTTTATTGCAACTTCATCATTGAACTTCAGTCGGAGTTTCCGAATGCTCGCGACATCTTCGACGATGACATCGAAGTGACAAGCCTCCTTCAGTTCTAAGGTCTTCCCAGAGATTTCGCAAGACACATCCGGTCGAGCCCGAATAACTGGAACCATCTTTTTGATTCGGGAAAAACACATCCCATATCACAACTGGGCAACGCCCACCATATTCCCCAGGCACATTCCCATAACAAGGAACATGCCTGGGGATTTTGTTTGCGCACAAACGAATGGTTGGACCCATTGGAGAAAATCATAGACAAAGAGCTACAACAATCAGAATCGCACCATCGACGCCATTCCTATAAAGGAAAGGAGCCAATCCATACCCATCACAAGGAATGGCCATACTCACTGGTGCAACATAACAAAACAAGCCGATCGGAAATGCGACACGCGGTTAAAAGAACGTTTTCCACAAGAGAAACGCCAAAAACACATCTGATACATTCGGAGAATCAAAACCTTTGGGATGCGCTTAGCGGAACTATCGGCATCATTTAGGCCATCTCTCCAATCTTACCAAGCAACGCCTTTTATCACCAACCAATATCTTTCGTTTTTATAAGAGCGCACACAACTGCAACGCTTACATGCGGACACCATAGCGATGCGCTCGCCTCATAGGTCCCTAAAGGCCCGGACAACAAAAAAAGAAATAGCGACGAAACGTTTATCTCTTACGAAAACGCTCTTGACGACCATAAAATTGGGGCAGCGTACAGGAAGAGAAGTCTATAGCCAACGCCAAAGAAGCATATGGAACATTTCGCCTAAGAAAGACAGGTAAGAGTTTCATGAAAGAGAAGAGTAAAATGTTGGCGCATGAATAAGAGGCAATGGCAAACCAACAACGCTTTTACTTGAAAAGAAGAAAAGGAACGAACGCTTCAAAAATAAAAGCTTTGAATTATTGGCAAGCCCCCATATTTTTCTTAAATTTGCAATGCGATTTCCTCAGGAAAAAGGAAAGAACAGGCAAGCGAAAACAAACATTGGGAAAACGGCGAGTGGCGCAATCCAAAAGGCGAAAGCACCACACACGACGTGGCCACACGTCATCCTAAGTAACAAACTATCCATATTGAGGATTTACAATGCTCCTACAAGAAAGTTGCGATAAACCAAAGAAGGATTAAAGCAGCTCCTATGAAAGGACGGTTAAATACCGGAGAAGGATTTACAGCTTGGCTGTGAAGGTTAAGCGCAGCACCCGAGAAGGATCGTAGCCTCGCCCGAGAATCGCCAAGGTTGTACTGACGAAAGGTCTACGGAATTCTATCCAAAGGTTAGGGGAAGCCAGGGCTGAAGCACACCTAATACGGATAGAGCACACCACAAAGGCTGTCCGAAAGCCTACATGTCACGAACATAGGGCACACCTCTCGCAAGAGCTGGTCTAAAAGAAGGCGACGCCAAAGAGCACCTCTCGCAAGCGCTGGTCTAAGAGAAGGCAAAACAAGCGGTCTCAAAAGGCAAGCGAAGGGTTCCAATGACATTCCGTTGACACATGAAAAAGTATTGGCGGTCACTTCAAAGAACACAAGCGGTGGCACAGGAAGCACTAACAAGTGTAACGCATCATTTGAATAGAGGTAGAAAGTCTTCCTCATCGCCCTGGCAAGCGCCCTGGCCTTTGTGCCTGAAACACCTACCCGCACCACAGTAAAGCACACGCCAAAAGGTTTAACTGCAACCTTATGAGGCAGTTAACAAGTGAGATAAAGAAGGCAACGGTCGATATGTTTCACGTGAAACAAGATTACCCGATACACCAATAGATAAAGGGGAAACGAAGATGACAAAAGAAGAAAACGAAGCTCGATTGGCATACCTCAAGAACATCGTATTGAACATGCCACAGAAACCGGGCAGCTACCAGTATTACGACAAGCGTAGGGAGCCGGGAGAGAACCCAGACCCGGCACATATCATATACGTAGGAAAGGCCAAGCACCTCAAAAACCGTGTGTCGAGCTACTTCCACAAAGAAGTGGACCGATACAAGACGAAAGTGCTTGTGTCGAAGATCCAAGACATCACCTACACGGTTGTTAACACCGAAGAGGATGCCTTGCTGCTCGAGAACGCCCTTATCAAACGTTACAATCCACGTTACAATGTGTTGCTAAAGGATGGCAAGACCTACCCAAGCATCTGTGTCACAAACGAGTTTTTCCCCCGCATTTTCAAGACGCGTACCATCAACAAAAAGACTGGCACATACTTCGGTCCCTACCCCCATATCACGGCCATGTACAACGTGCTCGACCTCATCAACAAGGTGTTCAAACCCCGTCGTTGCCACCAGCCCATCACACGCGAGGGAGTGGCCCTTGGGCGCTACAAGACCTGTCTCGAATACCACCTCCACAACTGCGAAGGATGCTGCATAGGCAAGCAATCGTGGGACGAATATCAGGAGAACATACGCGAAGCCAAGGAGGTTCTCAAGGGCAACACACGCGAACTGTCGCAACATCTCTATGAGGAGATGATGGCGGCAGCCAAAGACCTGAGGTTTGAGGAAGCCAACGCCCTGAAAATACGCTATCAACTGTTGCAGGAATTCGTGGCGAAGAGTGAGGTGGTAAGCCACACCATCAACGACGTAGACGTGTTTACCATTGTCGACGACGACCATCGTAACAGTGCGTATATCAACTACATACACGTCAAGAACGGCACCATCAACCAGAGTTTCACCTACGAATATCGACGAAAGCTCGACGAGAGCGACGAGGACCTGCTGATGCTCGCCATCCCCGAGATTCGTGAGCGTTTCGCATCGAAAGCCAAAGAGGTCATCGTTCCCTTCGAGATGGAGTGGCAACTGCCTGATGCTGCGTTCTTTGTGCCACAACGAGGCGACAAAAAGCACCTCCTGGAACTCTCTGAGATGAACGGAAAACAGTATAAGTTCGACCGTCTGAAACAGGCCGAAAAACTCAACCCCGAACAGAAGCAAACACGCCTGATGAAGGAGTTGCAGACCAAATTGGGCTTGGATAAATTGCCCTATCAGATAGAGTGCTTCGACAACTCCAACATCTCAGGCACCGACGCCGTGGCGGGATGCATCGTCTACAAGGGCATGAAACCCTCACGCAAGGACTACCGCAAATACAACATCAAGACCGTAGTGGGGCCCGACGACTACGCCTCCATGCAGGAGGTGGTACGCCGCCGTTACACACGCATGCAAGCCGAGGGCACCCCCCTGCCCGACCTCATCATTACCGATGGCGGACGAGGGCAAATGGAGGTGGTGCGCGAAGTGGTTGAAGACGAGCTCCACCTTCACATTCCGATAGCCGGACTGGCCAAAGACGACCGCCACCGCACCAACGAACTGCTCTTCGGTTTCCCTCCTGTGGTGGTGGGATTAAAGCCCGACAGCGAACTGTTCCGTGTCCTCACGCAAATCCAGGACGAGGTACACCGCTACGCCATCACCTTCCACCGCGACAAGCGGTCCAAGCACGCGCTCCACTCCGAGCTTGATGACATCACCGGCATAGGCCCCAAAACGCGCGACGCATTGCTCAAGGCGTTCAAGAGCGTGAAACGCATCAAGGGTGCAACTCTCGAGCAACTTGCTACCGCCATTGGGCCCTCGAAGGCCAACACCGTGTATCGTCACTTCCAGCAACCCACAAACGCCCCTCAAGGGAAGCAGTAAACCTGAAGCAAAACCTCAACGTCGAGGAGCCATAACACAATAAATAAAACATAATAACCTACAAAATATAACATCCACATGAGAGTAGTTATCCAACGAGTGAGCCAGGCATCGGTATCGATCGACGGCAAAGTGAAGTCAAGCATCAATCAAGGTTTCATGATTCTTCTTGGCGTAGGCAACAACGACGGTCCTGAAGACATCCAGTGGCTCGTCCGTAAGATTGTGGCGCTACGCATCTTCGACGATGCCGACGGCGTTATGAACCTCAGTATCAAGGACATAGACGGCGAGATATTGGTCGTATCACAGTTCACCCTCATGGCCAGCTGCAAGAAAGGCAACCGCCCCAGCTGGTTGAACGCTGCGCCCCACTCCATCTCAATCCCGCTCTATGAGCAATTCTGCAAAGAACTGTCCGCCGCACTCGGCAAGCCTGTAGGCACTGGCGAATTTGGCGCAATGATGGATGTCAGCCTTGTCAACAACGGTCCAACCACCATCTGCCTCGACACCAAAAACAAGGAATAAGACAAAGGTATTCGAATATTCCGACGTGAAGAACCATACAATATCTTCACGTCGGAAACACAGAAACACAATAAGCGGTCTAACCACGCATCACAAGCCATGTGTTAAACAAGCAGCCTACGTCAACTATTTTTGCCTAAAAGTTGGTGCACGATTTCAGGCCAACCAGAACAAGAAAAAAGCAAAAATGTCAATAAGCCTTACCTAAAACAAGCTGCTCCGTTGCGAAACATGCCTTCTCGAGATGCCGTTTGGCATGTTTCGAAAGACGGAAAGCCATGTTTCGAAGAACGATCGGCCATGTTTCGCAACACGAAACATGCCTAACGGCAATGGCAAACCCCAAAAAACAAGGTCACAAGAATGACAAAAGAAGGTAACTAACTGGCAATTAGCTTATTACGGAAACACGACGAGAATCACGTATTTGGCCAAAATATTTCCGTCGTAGAAAAGAAATGTGTAGTTCTTGGTATAGATTGTTGACATATTTCAACAAGCTCCTGAAAATCGCTTCAAATGCATAGCAAGAGTTATAGCCTTCCAAAAGCCCACAAGGGCGAAATAAACGCGCGTAGGGCCGCCAACGCTCCTTAACGTACAAGCGCAAGCCAACGCACAAAAAGGGCGCACAGAGCGAAAATACCGGGGCGGACACGATAAAATGACGAATACGCCTAAACTCGATTCATTTCATGAGGAATATTATCCAACTATAACACTCATCTACTACAAAAAAGCAGGAAGATGAGTGGTTTTGTTGCAGGAAAATACGTAAATTTGCAAATATGACAATCGAAGAAGCACAACAAAGCGTTGACCGCTGGGTGAAAACCTACGGCGTGCGCTATTTCTCGGAACTCACCAACATGGCCGTCCTCACCGAGGAGGTAGGCGAATTGGCTCGCGTCATGGCTCGCAAGTATGGCGACCAAAGTTTCAAAGCGGGCGAACGCGACAACCTTAGCGAGGAGATGGCCGACATCCTGTGGGTGCTCTGCTGCCTGGCCAACCAAACGGGCGTGAACCTCACGGAGGCGTTCCGCCAGAGCATCGAGAAGAAAACACGGCGCGACGCTGAGCGCCACCGCAACAACCTCAAGTTGCAGCAAGGATGAAGCATCTGCAACTATCTATGTATCAACCATATAAAAAGACATCATACCAACTATGGGAATCATCAAGGAAAACGTGTCGAAAGACATAAAGGCTCAGAAAGCAGCCCAAATCGAGAACATGAGCAAGATCGACCAAGCCTTTGGGAAATACAACCTCGAGGTCGACGAGGCAGCCGTTGAGAAGGCCGTTAAGCGCATCATCGACGAGAAGGTGCCCGCCAACAACACTCCTGAGGTAAAGAAATTCCTCTACGGCAGCGTGGAACTCACCTCGCTCCACACCACCGACACCGAAGAGAGCATTCTCGCCATGATCGAGAAGGTCAACAAGCAAGACTCGCTCTACCCCGGCATGCCCCACGTGGCCGCCGTGTGTGTGTATCCGGTCTTCGTGAACCTCGTTCGCAACTCGTTGGAAGTCGACGGCGTAGAGATCACAAGCGTCAGCGGTAGCTTCCCCTCATCGCAGAGCCGCATGGAGGTGAAAGTGGCTGAAACACAGTTGGCTGTGGCCGACGGAGCCACCAACATCGACATCGTGCTGCCCGTGGGCAAGTTCCTCTCTGAGGATTACGAGGGCGTGGCCGACGACATCAGCGAGTTGAAGGAGGCTTGCGGCGATGTGCCTATGAAGGTCATCCTCGAAACCTGCTGCCTCGGCAGTCTCAGCAATGTGAAGCGCGCATCCATCCTGAGCATGTACGCCGGCGCCGACTATATCAAAACTTCTACCGGCAAGGAGAAGGCTGGCGCCACACCCGAGGGTGTTTACGTCATGTGCCAGGCCATCAAGGAATACTATGAGCAGACAGGGGTCATGGTGGGCTTGAAGCCTGCCGGTGGCATCAACACACCTATGGATGCCATCGTCCTCTACACCATCGCACAGGAGGTGCTGGGCGACAAGTGGCTCACCAACGAGATGTTCCGCCTCGGAACCAGCCGTTTGGCCCAGCAGCTCATCGACGAGCTCAACGCCTAATCAGCGCTATCCCCACTCCATCAACATCACATTGGAAGAGGGCTTCTACCCTATCAGCAATAGCTTAGGTCATCTGACTTAAGCTATTGCTTTTTTCTCTCCCCACCGAAACATGGTTATCACCTTCCCAAAGTGGGCCAACAGCTCATTGCGGGCAACAAAAAAGCCCCTCTCCTAAGGAGAAGGGCCACTGTCAAAGGGTTATAATAGTCTGAGTTGTAAGCGTATATAGTAAAGGCTTATTATTTCTCACGTTCAATCACGAAGTCGAGATAAGCACGCAAACTGCTCTTCAGGTCTTCGTCTTCCACCTCGCGCTCAATGAATGTAAGCGCCTCGGCGTGCATCTCCCACATGCGTCGCTCGGCATATTCTATGCCACCATGCTCCTTGGTGAACGCCACCAGGCGGGCTATCTCTTCCTTGCTTACCGATCCGTTCTTCACTTTATAGGCAATGGCCAACATCTCCTCGTCGTGCGTACTGTTCAACGCATAGATGGCGGGTAGCGTCAACTTACCCTCGGCCATGTCGTTGCCGGTGGGCTTGCCTATGCGCGACTGGTCGTAATAGTCGAAGATGTCGTCACGAATTTGGAAGATCATACCAAGGTTTCGGCCAAACATCTTGGCGTTTTCTATCTCCTCCTCAGGGGCGCCACCACTCAAGGTGCCAATGGCGCAGCAAGCCTCGAAGAGCGCGGCAGTCTTCTGCCTAATAACCTGATAGTAAGACTCTTCCGATATATCGCGCGCATGGATATTCGACAACTGTAAGATCTCTCCATTCGAGAGCGTACGACCCAGTTCTGCCAGGTATCTCACGATGGTTTCGTTGTGTGTATAGCTAATGTGGAGCAGCGCGGTGGAGAGGATATAGTCGCCCACAAGCACCGCTACCTTGTTGTCGTACAACTGGTTGACCGACTGCTGTCCGCGTCGCTCACCGCTCTCGTCGACCACATCATCGTGGACGAGCGATGCCGTGTGGAGCAGCTCCAAACCTACGGCGGCGTGCAATGTAACGTCCGACACGCTACCCACGCTCTTAGCCATGAGCAGGATAAGCATCGGGCGCATGCGCTTGCCTGCGCGCTGACGAATATGGTCGAGCGCCTGACTGAGCATGCCGTCGGTGTGAGACAGAGAACGATTGAAAAGCTCAACGAAATCGGTCAACTCCGACAAGATGGGGTGTTTTATGACTGATAGGTAATCCATGCCTCTAATGAAATTTGCTACAAAAGTAACTATTTTATCGGATAATATGGCTAAAATTTAGTAATTTTACCGTGAAAATAAATATTATTATGGAGAAACTGTTCCTCTTTGACGCATACGCCATCATCTTCCGTTCCTACTATGCCTTCATCAGCAGGCCCACCATCAACTCGAAGGGCCTCAACACCTCGGCCATCCTGGGGTTCTGCAACACGCTGAAGGAGATTCTCGACAAGGAGAAGCCCACCTACCTGGGGGTGGCCTTCGACCACGGAAAGACGTTCCGGCACGAGGCTTTCCCACCCTACAAGGCTCAACGACAGGAGACGCCAGAAGACATCAAGCTGTCGGTGCCTTACATCAAGCAGGTGTTGGAGGCCATGAACATACCTGTTTTGCAAGCCGACGGCTTCGAGGCCGACGACGTGATTGGCACGCTCGCCACGGAGGCGGGCCGACAAGGCATCGACACCTATATGCTCACGCCCGACAAGGACTATGGTCAGCTCATCGGACCCAACGTCAAGATGTTCCGCCCCCGTCATGGTGGCGGCTACGATGTCATCGGCGAGAAAGAGGTGGCGGCCAAGTATGGCATTGCCAGCGCCAGCCAGGTGGTGGATCTCCTGGCACTCATGGGCGACGCGTCCGACAACTATCCCGGTTGCCCGGGTGTCGGCGAGAAGACGGCTGTGAAACTCATCAACCAGTTTGGCAACACCGAAGAGCTCATCAGCCATACCGACCAACTCAAGGGTAAGATGCGCGAGAAGGTGGAAGGGGCCATCAACGATATCAAGATGGCAAAATACCTCGCCACCATCCGCACCGATGTGCCCATCGCCCTCAACCTCGAAGAAATGCGCGTCACACCACCTAACGAGCAAAAACTGCGCGCACTGTTCGATGAACTCGAGTTTAAGCGTATGACGGAGCGATTCCTTAACAAACCTGAAATTAAGCAAAAAACTGCAAACATACAGCTCGATTTATTTGCCGCAAATCCGACCAACGGGGCAGACGAGCCAAAAAAATCGCTCTATTCGAGCCTTAAAACGACCTCTCACAAGTATCAACTTATTGATAATAAGCAAGAAGCGGTCGTATTATATGACTTTTTAAGGACAAAAAAAAATCTCAGTCTAGACACGGAAACCACATCCACCAATGCCATTGAGGCCGAATTGGTGGGATTGAGCTTTGCCGTGACCGAAAACGAGGCCTACTACGTGGCCATCCCCGCCAATCGCCAAGAGGCGCTCGAATACATCGACATCTTCAAGCCGCTCTATGAGGACCCGGAGATTTTGAAGATCGGACAGAACATCAAATACGACTACATGGTGCTGCGCAACTATGGGGTCGATCTGCAAGGCCGCATGTTCGACACCATGCTCGCCCACTATGTCATTCAGCCCGAGCTGCAACACAACATGGACTACATGGCCGAGACGCTGCTCAACTACCAGACGGTTCACATCGAGGAGCTCATCGGGCCGAAGGGTAAGAACCAAAAGAATATGCGCGACCTATCGCCCCAAAAGGTCTACGAGTATGCGGCGGAAGACGCCGACATAACGCTCCGACTGAAAAACGTGCTCGAGCCCCGTCTGAAAGAGGTGGGGGCCGAGCGTCTGTTCTGGGATATCGAGATGCCATTGGTGAAAGTCCTGGCCGACATGGAGCTCAATGGCGTGCGCCTCGACACCCAACAGCTGAAGCTCACGCAGCAAACCTTCACCGAACGCATGAACGCCTACGAGCGCCATGCTTACGAGGAGGCGGGCGAAACGTTCAACATCGCATCGCCCAAGCAGGTGGGCGACATACTCTTCGGAAAGATGCAACTCTTGGAAAAGCCCAAGCGCACAAAGACCGGACAGTATGTCACCTCCGAGGAAGTGCTGCAACAGTTGCGCGGCAAGGCACCTATCGTCGACGACATACTCAACTATCGCGGCATGAAAAAATTGTTGGGAACCTACGTGGAGGCCCTGCCCAAGCTTATCAACAAGCGAACCGGACACATCCACACGTCGTTCAACCAAGCCATCACGGCCACGGGACGACTGTCTTCATCAGACCCCAACCTGCAAAACATTCCCGTTCGCGACGACGATGGCAAGGAGATACGCAAGTGTTTCATACCCGATGAGGGATGCCGATGGTTCTCTGCCGACTACAGTCAGATCGAACTGCGCATCATGGCCCACCTTTCGGCCGACGAGAACATGACCGAGGCCTTCCGCGAGGGCTTCGACATACACCGCGCCACCGCCGCAAAGATATGGAAAGAGAGCATGGATCAGGTTAGCGACAGTCAGCGCAAGAAGGCCAAGCAGGCCAACTTCGGCATCATCTATGGCATAACCGCCTTCGGCCTGTCGCAACGCATGGACATCCCCACGGGAGAGGCGCGAAAGCTCATCGACGACTATTTCGAAACTTTCCCCAAGGTACACCAGTACATGGAGGACGCCAAGCGCATGGCCCGCGAGAAGGGTTACGCCGAGACCCTATACAGGCGACGCCGCTATCTGCCCGACATCAACTCGCACAACGGAACCGTTCGCGGCTTCGCCGAGCGCAACGCCATCAACGCCCCCATACAGGGCACGGAAGCCGACATCATCAAGCTGGCCATGATACGCATCTGGAAGCGTTTCAAGGACGAGGGCATCCGCTCCAAGATGACGCTGCAAGTACACGACGAACTCAACTTCTCGGTCTACCCCAACGAGGCCGAAAAGGTGGAGCGCATCGTCTTGGAAGAGATGCAAGGCGCCGCCAAGCTCAACGTGCCGCTCACCGCCGACGCCGGCTGGGGCGACAACTGGCTGGAGGCCCACTAACACGCATGGCTCCACAAAATAGCTTACGACATATAACATCGCGGAGCAGACTGCACCACACACTACACTACGTTATATAAGAGAAAATGGTCCGACAAGCCACACATCATCTCACACTATATAACACAAGGCAACCTGCTCTGCAACAAGGCATTTCACGAGATATAACAGGAGCTAACCTATCTGTCTACAGAATAGCTCACACAATATAACATTATACATATTGTGGCACCATAAGTCATATTACGCGATATAATATCACCACGCAAGATGCATGATGTTATATCGCGTAATGGTTTATGGAACAGACAAACAAGGTGAAAATAAGCAAAATAACGCCCTGCGCAAGGAGAAAGGCCGGAAAAATTCGTAACTTTGCACCTTAGAATAAATATAAATAGCAAGCCGCAACAACAAAGCGGCAATCAATAAAGCAACAAATTATGGCATTAAAATGTGGTATTGTGGGATTGCCCAACGTGGGAAAGTCCACTCTCTTCAACTGCCTGTCGAGCGCCAAGGCGCAGGCGGCCAACTTCCCCTTCTGCACCATCGAACCCAACCTGGGCGTCATCACCGTGCCCGATGAGCGACTCACCGAACTGGCAGAGATCGTTCACCCGGGTCGCATCGTACCGGCCACCTGTGAGATTGTAGACATCGCCGGACTGGTGAAAGGCGCAAGCAAGGGCGAGGGACTGGGCAACAAGTTCCTCGGAAACATTCGCGAGTGCGACGCCATCATACACGTCATCCGCTGCTTCGACGACGACAACGTGGTGCGCGAGGGTGGCGCCCCAGTAGACCCCATCGCCGACAAGGAGATCATCGACACCGAGCTGCAGCTCAAGGATCTCGAGACCATCGAAGGACAGATGGTCAAGCAAGAGAAGATGGCTGCCGCCGGTAACAAGGACGCCAAGGTCATGGTGAACGTGCTGCGCGCCTATAAGGAGGTGCTCGACAAGGGTATGAACGCCCGAGCCGTAACCTTCGACGACAAGGAGGAGCAGCAAGCCGCCCACGACTTGTTCCTCTTGACCACCAAGCCCGTGCTCTACGTGTGCAATGTGGATGAGACCAGCGCCAAGGAAGGCAACCAGTACAGCCGCCTCATCGAGGAGATCGCCACACAGGAGGGCGCCGAGGCCATGGTGATCGCCGCCAAGACCGAGGAGGACATCGCATCGCTCGACACCTACGAGGACAAGAAGCTCTTCCTCGACGAGCTCGGATTGGAAGAGAGCGGCGTAAACCGACTCATCAAGAAGGCCTACAACCTGCTCAACCTGCAGACGTTCATCACAGCCGGTGAGATGGAGGTGAAGGCATGGACCTTCCACAAGGGATGGAAAGCACCCCAGTGCGCCGGTGTCATCCACACCGATTTCGAGAAGGGATTCATCCGCGCCGAGGTCATTAAGTACGACGATTACATGAAGTATAAGACCGAGGCTGCCGTGCGCGACGCCGGTCTCCTGCACATCGAGGGCAAGGAGTATGTGGTGCAAGATGGCGACATCATGCACTTCCGCTTCAACGTCTAAACCGCCGAAGGCATCATCTGGTAAAACAATAGCACCATGCTTTACATTTATTGGAACCCCAGCGAAATCATCTTCCACATCGGAAGTTTTGGCGTGAGGTGGTATGCCACATGCTGGCTCATCGGCCTGGCACTCGGATACCTGCTCATGCAGCGCATCTATCGCGAGGAGAAGATACCCGACCAGAAGTTCGACCCGCTCTTCTTCTATATCTTCATAGGCATACTGGCGGGCGCCCGACTGGGTCATTGCCTGTTCTACCAGCCCGACTATTTCCTCTCGTCGGTCGACCATTTCATAGAGATGCTCATCCCCATGCATCATGGATCCGACGGCGCTTGGCACTACACGGGCTACGCCGGACTGGCCTCGCACGGCGGAGTGCTGGGCATGTTCATCGCTATCTGGCTCTACTGCCGAAACACGAAGGTGCCTGGCTGGGTGGTGTTAGACAACTTTGGAGTGGTGTCGGGCATCGCGGCGGCATTCATCCGAATAGGAAACCTCATGAACTCGGAGATTATCGGCAACGTGACCAATGTGCCCTGGGCCTTTATCTTCGAGCGTGTAGACCCCTATCCTCGCCATCCCGGACAGTTGTATGAGGCCATAGCCTACTTCGTCATCTTCGCCATCATCCTCACGGTTTACCGCAAGCATCGCGAGAAGGTGGGCACAGGTCTCTTTTTCGGACTCTGTCTGGCGCTCATCTTCACGTTCCGCTTCTTCATCGAATACACCAAGGATATACAGGTCGACTTCGAGGCGGGCATGCTCTTCGACATGGGACAGTTGCTCTCCATACCGTTCATCGCCATCGGATTGTTCTGCATCTTCTGCAAGAAGGGCATGGCCAAACTGGGCGCCAAACCGCTGAGCGAAAGCCTCAAGGCACTGAAGTAAACACCACGGGCCACGTAGGGCACACGCCAACCATTGGTCTTTCGCCCCACAAAGCCACACCAACAACATAGGGAAAAGCCTCTCAAGGAACGCTTTCTTGCCCACCAAGGTCGAAAGACCGGCAAGAAAAACATCCTTGAGAGGCTTTTTCCGTATAACAACATGGAGGCGAGAGAGCGTAGATTGTCAGAACATTCGCAATAATCGCACCTGTCTCCACTCGCCATTTACCACATTTTTCCTTTGGGTATTAGAACGCAAATCGTAGACAACAATTCCTGCCGCCCATACCCTAACGGTTCTTGCCCATAGCGATCCTCAGGATTTGTCCTCACGTCACTGGCTCTTACCCGTAACGATCTTCTTGATTTCATTGAGCTTATTGAGCGCCTCTACAGGCGTAAGGTTATTGATGTCGAGTCCGAGTATCTCGTCTCGCACCTGCGAAAGCACAGGATCGTCGAGTTGGAAGATGCTCATCTGCATACCCTCGCGACTATCAGCCAGTCGCTCGGTGTTGGGTTTGCCTGCCGATCCCACCGATGCGTTGTCGGCCTCAAGCTGCTTCAGGATGACCTGCGAGCGCTTCACAATGCTGCGCGGCATACCCGCTATCTCAGCCACATGGATACCAAACGAGTGCTCTGAACCACCACGCACCAACTTACGGAGGAAGATAACCTTACCGTCGACCTCCTTCACCGACACGTTGTAGTTCTTGATGCGCGGGAAGTTCTTCTCCATCTCGTTGAGCTCGTGGTAGTGGGTGGCGAAAAGCGTGCGTGCGCGGGCCTTCGGGTGCTCATGCAGATACTCCACAATGGCCCACGCTATGGATATGCCATCATAGGTAGAGGTGCCTCGTCCGAGCTCATCGAAGAGCACCAACGAGCGCGGCGAAACGTTGTTAAGGATGTCGGCGGCCTCAGTCATCTCCACCATGAAGGTCGATTCGCCCAGCGAAAGGTTGTCGCTGGCTCCCACGCGGGTGAATATCTTATCCACCAACCCTATTTTAGCGCGCTCTGCGGGCACGAAGCACCCAATCTGGGCCAGCAGCACGATGAGGGCCGTTTGGCGCAGCAGGGCCGATTTACCGGCCATATTGGGACCCGTAATCATCATCACTTGCTGCTTCTCGGTGTCGAGGTAAACATCATTGGGCACATAGCGCTCGCCCAAGGGCATCTGCGTCTCGATAACCGGATGGCGCCCCTGCAGTATGTCGATCACGTCGCCCTCGTCCACTTCCGGGCGCACATAGAGGTTATCCTCCGACACCTTGGCGAAGCCCAGGAGGCAATCGATGTGCGCCAAGAGGTTGGCATTGATCTGTATCTGTGGGATAAACTCCTGCATAGCGACAATCAGTTCTGAGTAGAGACGGGCCTCAAGGTCGAGTATCTTCTCGTCGGCACCCAGTATCTTCTCTTCATATTCCTTGAGCTCAGGCGTGATGTAACGCTCGGCCTGTGCCAGCGTTTGCTTACGAATCCACGTCTCAGGCACCTTATCCTTAAACGTGTTGCGCACCTCCAGGTAATAGCCAAACACATTGTTGAAGCCCACCTTGAGCGAGGTGATGCCTGTCTTCTCGGCCTCATCCTGCTGAATATGCAACAGGTAGTCCTTGCCGTTGCGCGAGATGGAGCGCAGGTCATCGAGCTCGGGACTGTAGCCATGGGCAATAACGTTGCCCTTGTTGACCAGCAACGGTGGGTCGGGCTGTATCTCCTTCTCGATGCGGTCGCGCAGGCTCTCACAGAGGTTGAGCTGCTCGCCTAATCGGCGCAGACTGGCATTTTCGGCATAGAGACAGGCCGTCTTGATGGGTTGGACGGCCATGAGGGCATGCTTCAGTTGCACCACCTCACGCGGCGACACCCTTCCCACGGCCACCTTCGATATAATGCGCTCGAGGTCGCCCACGCGATGGAGCTGCTCGTCGACCAGATGGCGGAAGTCAGGTTGCTTGAAGAAATAGTCCACCACATCCTGCCGGTCGGCTATCTGCCGCACATCCTTCAGCGGAAACACCATCCATCGGCGCAGCAATCGGCCTCCCATGGGGGTCACGGTGCGGTCGATGACACCCAGGAGCGACGTTCCGTCGTCCTGCATGGGCTGCAACAGCTCCAGCGAGCGGATGGTGAACTTGTCGAGGCGCACGTATTTTTCCTCCTCCAAACGCTTCAACGAGGTAATGTGGTTGATATGGGTGTGCTGCGTAATTTCGAGGTATTGCATGATGGCGCCTGCGGCAATGACGCCATCCTTCAGGTAATCCACACCAAAGCCCTTGAGGTTCTTGGTGCCGAAATGCTTGAGCAGTTTCTGCCGAGCCGACTGGTCGGTGAACACCCAGTCGTCGAGTTCGAACACGCAATAGCGCGTACCGAAATAGCGCTCAAAATCGGCCTTGCGGTCGCGGTCGTAAAGCACCTCCTTGGGTGAGAAGTTGCCAAGGAGCTTCTCCACATAATCGTAGGAGCCCTGCCCCGTGAGAAACTCGCCCGTGGATATGTCGAGGAAGCTCACTCCGCACGATGTCTTGCCAAAATGGACGGCTGCAAGGAAGTTGTTCTCCTTGTAATTGAGCACATTGTCGCTCATAGCCACACCCGGTGTGACCAGTTCTGTGATGCCGCGCTTCACCATTTTGTCCATCTCGGTCAGTCCTTTCTTTCCCTTAATGGCCTCGCGTTTCTTCTTGGGATCCTCCAGTTGGTCGCAGATGGCCACTCGCTTGCCCGCCCTGATGAGCTTGGGCAGATAGGTGTCGAGGGCGTGATGGGGGAATCCGGCCATCTCGGAGCCTACCGAAGCGCCATTGTTTCGCTTGGTCAGCGTGATGCCGAGTATGCGCGATGCCTCAATGGCGTCGTCGCAATAGGTCTCGTAGAAGTCGCCGCAGCGAAACAGCATGAGGGCGTCGGGATGCTTGGCCTTCAGCGAGAAAAACTGTCGCATCATGGGGGTTAAGCCCTTATCTTTGGTTGTTGACATAGTAGTTGTTATTCGAGGGTTATGGCATTCTGGTGCCATGGGGGTGTTATTGTTTGTTGAACGAATAGATGGCTCGTGGCCGATGGGCATGACTTGGGAAAACGACCGGTTAGTCTTTCTTCACCAATGCGCCGAGACCGGTGAGCAAGGCGCGCGCCAAGGGGTTGTTGTCGATGTTGTCGGCCTGGAGCTCAGCGGGACTTTCGTCCACAAAGTCGAGCTTGCGCGGGTCGCGTTCCACCACCTTATAACACGATCGTCCATGGATTCGGCTGCGCACGAAGCCTGCCTCCTGAAGGGCGAACCCCACGTCTTGGTTGACGTGCTCGCCCGGTGTCCAGTAGGGATACTCCTTCATCAGGCGGTCGATGATGGCATCGATGTAGGTGGCTTTCACCTTCTTGCCGCGCGGTGGCTGGGCAAAGAGCGTTCGAATCATCTTCACAAGGTTGTCGGCCTCCTCGAACGGCGCGTTCTGCACGGCCATACGCTCACGCTCAGCGTCGCTGAGGGTGTAATCGGCATCATCGTCGAGCTCTTCCCTGAGCTGCGCATAGAGCTGCTCATAGTCGAGGGGGGTGGCGAGATCGATCATGTGTTCAGCCTCGACACACACCAGGCGCGCCGCTCCAGCAGCGTCGGTCATGGGATGGAGGTTGCCCGTTGTGGCGATGAAAGCCGCCATGGGCCTACGCGGAAGGCGCGTCACGCCATAGGCGTAACGGAAGACGGGCGTGGAGCGCGACAACAGGTAGCGCACGGCAGGCGCCTGATCGGTGTGCTCTTGGTAAAACTCGTCGATGCAAAGCAACAGGTTGGTGACCACCAACTCATGCACCTCGGCATTGGAGCGCAACTTGATCTGATCGGTATAGTAACGGCGGAGCGACGGGGGAAGCAGAATGTTGCAAAAGGAGGTCTTGCCATAGCCATACTGTCCCACGATGACCGGCACGATGGTGTCGCGCTGCGTTACCTCGCGTCCCGTCCATCGCGCCACCATCTGCAGCATCCACTTATGGAAGAGCGCCACCCAGTCGGGGTTGGATGTGATGATGCGGTTGGCCAGGTCGGTCACGCGGTCGGTGCCGTCCCATGCGTCGAGCCTGTCGAGCCACTCCTCCGCGGGGTTCCAGTCGGTGATGAGCGTGGAATGGACGAAACGCTCAAGCGTCTCGTCGGTCAGCACTATCCCTTCGTTTGCCGCCTCCAAGATCAGCGTGTTGCGCGCCTCGCGGGTAAGCAGTTGGTAGTCGTCGCCACCTTGGGGAGCGAACATTGTCTCTCCGGAAAGCACGTTGCGGCGCAACGAACAGTGCCTTTTCAAATAATTAAGAGCCTCCATACGTATGTTGGGTTTTGCTGCAAAGTTAGTAAAATGGCATGAAAAGAGGAAACCTTTAGGGTGCAATTTTTTATTTGTTGCACCCTAAAGGTTTCATTTATCGGCAAAGACGGCCACATGGCTCGTCCTACAGCCCTTAGCGCCTCTTTAAGAAGGGCGTTACTCTTCGGTAAACAGCACCTGGACAAGGGTTTGTCCTACGGCCTTGAGCGTGGCGGGATCGATGTGCTCCATGTTGTCGTCCAAGGTGTGCCAGGTGGGTCCAAACGAGCTCTGCTCACAGTCGGGATAATAAGGTATGATGTCGATGCAGGGTATGTTAGCCACCTGATTGACCGGGATATGGTCGTCGGTGATCATGCCTCCACTACTCTTGGGGAAGTAAGAGCCGTAGCCTGCCTGTCGGGCGGCGCGCCAAACCTTCGCAACGATGTCGGAGGCAAACTGCAAAGACATGCCCTCTTGGTAGAACTTAGCGCCCTGGCCGCCCACCATATCGAGCAAGATGCCATAGCGTGGCGCATAGTCGCCCGGCTTGTTCTTGGCCCAATGCTGTGCGCCAAGAGCCCATGAGTCGCCGTCGTCGGCCTGGTCGCTCCACTGCGGTATGCCCCAATCCTCGGCGTCGAAGCACACAAAGTCGACGCCCAACGACCGGGTCGCCATCAGCGTCTGCGCGGCGTCAGCGTCCGACGTTACCGCTGCGTCAGGGAGCTGGTTCAGCAAACGGGCCAGCTCCAGCATCACAGCCACACCACTTGCGGCATCGTTGGCGGCAAGGATAGGCTTGTGCCAGTTGGTGCTGTCGGGGTCGTTGTCGGCCCAGGGACGCGTGTCCCAATGGGCACAAAGCATGATACGCGTGGTGGCCTTGGGGTTCCAGTGGGCAATGATGTTGGTGCTCTTGAGCGTTGTGCCGTCGTATCCCTTCAGGTCGGCTTTCTGCGTGTTCACCTCGCAGCCATATTCCTTAAACTTGGCGATGATCCATTCGGCACACTTGTCGTGCCCCACGGAGTTCATGTCGCGCGGTCCGAAGTCGCATTGGGCCTTGGTGAAGGCGTAGGCCGAGTCGGCATTGAACGCCGGTCCGACAGGTTTCAGGCGCTCCATGGCGTCGGCCTCAGCCGCCTTCGTGGCAGACAAAGGACCTGCCAGGAAGAGCCACGCCACAACGGCACAGACAATAGCTATCACGATAATCAGAATTGTTTTCTTCTTCATTGTTACATGTTTTTAGCGGCTTGCACCTGCGCCATGACGCGCAACCAGTTGCCGCCCCAGATCTTTGCGATGTCGCGCTCGCTGTAACGGCGCAACAAGAGGTGACGGGTGAAGTTAATAAGCTCCGACGCATCGGCGCATCCTCGCACCGTTCCATCGCCGTCGAAGTCGGTTCCGATGCCCACATGGTCGATGCCCATCACCTGGATAGCGTGCTCCAGATGGTCGAAGGCGTCGAGGATGGTGGCCTCAGGCGTGTCGGCACGCAGGAAACCGTGGTAGAGGGTGATATGTGCCACACCACCTTTCTGCGCCAAGGCGCGCATCTGGTCGTCGGTGAGATTGCGCGGCACGTCGCACAGCGCGCGCGAGTTGCTATGCGAACAAACGATGGGCGTACTGCTGATGTCCAACGCATCGTAGAACGATTTCTCGGCTGCGTGACTGAGATCCACCATGATTCCCTCCTCGTTCATGCGGCGAATGACCTTCTCTCCAAACGACGACACACCGTTATGGGTGTTGCATCCGCGCGCGCTGTCGCAGATATCGTTGTCGCCATTGTGGCAAAGGGTGATGTAAACCACACCACGCTGAGCGAAGTGGCGCACATAAGCCAAGTCGTGGTTGAGCGCCAATCCGTTCTCGATACCAAACATAATGGAGTGTCGCCCCATGCGTTTGTCCTCGTAAAGGTCGGCCGGCGTGCGTGCGATACTGATGTAATCGCTGTAATGGGCTACAATATGCTCGAGCTTATCGAAGATCATATCGGCATACTGGGCGGGCGACAGTTGGGTTCCCAACGAAGCCAGCTCAGGATTATGACGTATGATTCCGGCGATGTCGACCTTCTGGGAGAACTGCTCTCCCATCTTGGGCTGGGGCAGATAGGCGGCCATGATGACAGCGTCCTGCCGTCCGTCGGTCATCTTGTGGAGGTCATAGAGAATGCGATCGTCGCGCTGTCCAAACTGCACACCTTGCGGGAAGAACATCGGAGTGTCGCAATGGGTGTCGAGGGTCAGCGTCCGCTCATGCACCTTCTTGGCCTTCCAAAAGAGGTTGGCCTGCTCAACGAGCCAGCGGAAGAGGAGCAATCCGTCGTCGCCCAACCACTCGGGATGCCACTGCACGCCCAAGATGGGCTTCATCTCGGTGCTCTCCAACGCCTCAATGACGCCGTCGGGCGCCCAGGCTGTGGCCTTGAAACGAGGACCGCCATGGCTCACCGCTTGGTGGTGGAAACTGTTGACACAGAGCGTGTTGGCCTCTTTGCCATCGGCTGCGTAGATCGACGCCAACATCGATTGTGGCGACAGGCTGACCGAATGGGTAGCCAACGAGCGGTCGGCGTCCTGCGAATGTTTGATGGTTCGCACCACACTGCGCTGCGCCAATGCCGCACCGGCCTCGCCCACCGTGCCTTCTGTGGCCTCGGAAGGTACCGCCTCATGCTCCAACTCACTGATATCCTGGGCCACACCGCCCCCTAAGGCCAGCGCAAGCGTTTGCAAACCGCGGCAGATGCCCAACATAGGGATCTGGCGATTGAAGGCCAACCGCGTGATGAGCAACTCGGGCAGGTCGCGCGTGGCGTTGATACTGTGAAGAAGAGGCGACGGCTCCTGACCAAACCAAAGCGGGTTATGGTCGCCGCCACCGGTAAGCAAGAGGGCGTCGATGTGGTCGAGGGTGTTGACGATCACATCCTTATCGTCCACCGGCGGAATAATAACAGGAATGCCACCGGCTCGCACCACCTGTGAATAATAACGGTCGCGCAAGGTGGCGTCACCGTCAACGTAATTGGCCGTGATGCCAATGACGGGGCGGTGACCCGACTCAGGATAGGTCGCATACACCTCACGGAGATGCGACTCTATATGAAATGTCTCCATGATGAATGCCTTTCGACAATTAGTCGTCTAACGGAACGGGAATCTCGCGCTTAATGCTTTGCTCCAATGAGATGAGCGTCTCGGTCGACACCACTCCCGGAATGGTCTGCAATTGGTTGTTAAGCAAATCCATGAGCTGCTCGTTATCGCGGGCGTAGAGCTTCACCAGCATGGTGTATGAGCCCGTTGTGAAATGGCACTCCACCACCTCAGGTATCTTGTCCAATCGCTTCACGACATCCTTATACATAGAACCGCGCTCAAGGTTGAGCCCCACATAGGTGCAGGTGCTGTAGCCAAGGCTCTTAGCATTGACGTCGAAGCCACTGCCCGTGATGACACCGCCTTCCACGAGATGTTGCACGCGCTGATGGATGGCCGCGCGAGAGACGCCACACTCTGCTGCCACATCCTTAAAAGGAATGCGGGCATTCTTAGAGAGTATCGAAAGGATTTTCTTGTCTAAGTTGTCAATCTTATCCATTATCGTTAGCTTTCATAATATTAATATCACTGAGCAAAAGTAACGAAATTAAACGATACCAACAACAAAAATGCACGATTATTTTGCAATAACCGTGCATTTTGTCATAAAACGAGCGTTAGAAGGTGTTATTTCTTGCGCTTTACTGTCTTTTTGGTTGTGCCAGCAGCCTTTTTGGTTGCAGTTGTCTTGGCGGCGGCGGCAACGGCGGCGGCCTGCTCGTCAGCCTCGATTCCCACCAGTTCGACGGTGAAGATCAGTGTTGAGTAGGGCTTGATCTGTCCGGCCTGACGCTCTCCGTAAGCCAGCTCCTGGGGGATATAGATCTCCCACTTGCTACCTACGTTCATACTTGTCAGGGCCTCGGTCCATCCCTTGATGACCTGGTCGCAACGGAACTTATCCGACTTGGCGCCATTGTGGCGCTCGGTAGCGTCAAAGACCGTGCCGTCGATGGTCTTGCCTTCATACACCACCTCAACGGTCTGCGTCTTCTCAGGCTTGGCACCCGTGCCGGTCTTGATGACCTTGTACTGCAGGCCAGAGGGCATAACCACGACACCCGGCTTGGTGGCATTGTTCTTCAGCCACACGGCGTTGAGCTCCTTGTAGGCAGCGTTCTTCTCGTCCTGAATGGCCTTGACACGCTTCTGCACGAAGTTGCCCACCGTTTTGATATTAAAATAGGTGGTGTCGGCCATCACGCCAGCCAAGAATCCCTCGTGGAAGAGGCCGGGAGTGATAGAGTCGTTGCTGCCCTCGAGTGTGCGCGACACGCCCGGCAGGATCTGCTTGTTGGCCTGCTCGGCAATGGTTGCGCCGGCGCTATAAGCTACGAAAGCTGGGTCGCCAGCCTTGGCGATGGCCTCACGATAGCCACGAACAAACTCGGCGATGTAAGCCGTGTCGACGTGCAGCTGGTGCTGCAAATAGCTCAGCAAGCCCTGTGTGGCGGCATAACCCGAAGCGTAGCTCATCGTATCGGATGACGTGATCAGCGACACGGGCTTAGCGCTCACCGCAACGGTGTCGGCCTGTACCTTTTTCTTCTTGTCTTTCTTGCCAGCCACTGCCGTGCTGAAGGCAGCTCCAGCGAGGAAGAGCATGGCGAACAATAACAGTTTCTTCATGTTGCTTCAGTCCTTTCTATTACTTGCCCACCTTGACAAGCTCAATCTTAAAGATCAGCGTAGAGAAAGGCTTGATCTGGCCAGCCTGGCGCTCCTTGTAACCCAGGTTCTGGGGAATGTAAACCTCCCACACTGAACCCTGGGGCATGTGGGTCAGAGCCTCGGTCCAACCGGGGATGAACTGCTTGGGCTGGATGGTCACAGGGCCACTGCCGTTCTCGTAAGAGTTCTCGAAGACCTTGCCGTCGATGGTGCGGCCCACGTAGTTAACAGTAACGGTTGTGGTGTCGGTGGGGATAGGACCATTGCCTTCCTTGATGACCTTATACTGCAAGCCTGAGGGCAGTGTGACCACTCCGGGCTTCTTCTTGTTGGCTGCCAGGAACTTCTCGCCAGCTGCCTTGTTAGGACCAAACTCCTTCATCATTGTGGCGGTCTTGATGGCCTCCATCTTGGTCTGGGCCACTTCCTGGGCCGTCTCGGGAGTCATCAGTCCGGGTTTGCCATACACACCTGTGATGAAAGCTGCGAGCAGGTTCTTCAGTGAGATGGTCTTGGTAGAATCGGAACCGAAGGCCTCATGGTTCACACTCTTCACAAGCTGAGAAGAGAGACCCTGACCGATCTGAAGACCCATGATGTAAGCGGCCTTCTTCTTGTCGTCGCCAGCGTTGGCGCCCTCAATGATACCCTTCACCACCTCGTCGATGTAAGCGGTGTCGATACCGGCCTGGCCCGACTGAATGACCTGGCGGATATACTGTGACTGGAGAGTACCGATGGCGTAGCTCATTGAGTCGACATCGGTTTTCAGGTCTGCCTTAGGGGTTGAGTTGCCACATGACGAGAGAGCGGCTGCGGCGATAGCCACGAGGGCTAATGATTTTAAGTTTTTCATTGTTTGATATTTGTTTTTTCTTAAATCTCTATGATTTGTGTTGGGGTAACTACTGCTGGCGGCTATTACTTCACCTTCACGAGCTCCACATCAAAGATGAGGGTGGCGAAGGGAGGAATGCTCTGGCCGGCACCACGCTCACCGTAGGCGAGGTGGTAAGGAATGAAGAAGCGATACTTGGCGCCTTCCTGCATGAGCTGCAAGCCCTCGGTCCATCCGGCAATCACCTGGTTGAGGCCGAATGTGGCGGTCTGGCCACGCTGGTAGCTGCTGTCGAACACCTGTCCGTTGATGAGCGTACCCTCGTAGTGGCACTCCACCTGGTCGGTAGCGGCGGGCTTGCGGCCATCGCCCTCGCGCAACACCTGATACTGCAATCCTGAAGGCAGGCTCACCACGCCCTCCTTCTTGGCGTTCTCGGCCAGGAAGGCTTCTCCCTCAGCCTTGGCGGCACCAGCCTGCTCCTCAGCCTTGCGCTGGAAGAAATCCTGCACGGCCTGCTGGGCCTCACTGTCGGTAAGGCTGGTCTTCGACGCAAACACATCCTTGATGGCCTGTGCAAAATCATCAACGTTCACTTCGGCGGCGTTCATCTGTTGCAGCTGACGGCCAATGCTCATACCAAGAGCATAACTTACTTTATCCATTCTTCTGATAATAATTTTTAATTTTATGCGCAAAGGTACTATTTTTAATTGTTTGCCGAACCATTCTATTCGAAAAATTACTATTTTTGTGCAATAATAACCTTTAATAACCCGTATAACAATGAAGAAGAAAGTGGTTTTCCTCACCGGCGCCGGCATGTCGGTGGAAAGCGGATTCAAAACCTTCCGAGGCAACGACGGCCTGTGGGAGAATTATCCGGTGGAGCAAGTGGCGTCGCACGAGGGGTGGGAGGCCGACCCCACGCTGGTCAACAACTTCTACAATATGATGCGGCGAAAGCTGTGGAACGCCCAGCCCAACGAGGGGCACCGACTGGTGGCCGAGCTCGAAAACACGTTTGACGTGAGCGTGCTCACACAGAACGTCGACGACCTGCACGAGCGGGCGGGCAGCTCACACGTCATCCACCTGCATGGCGAGCTCACCAAGGTTTGCTCGAGCCGCGACCCCTACGACGAGCGTTACATCCAACAACTCACGCCCGAGACCAACGACGTGAAGCCGGGCGCGCTGGCTGGCGACGGATCGCTGCTGCGCCCCTTCATCGTGTTCTTCGGTGAGAGCGTGCCCATGCTCGACGCCGCAGCACGCAAAGCGGCCGAGGCCGACGTGTTCGTCATCATCGGCTCATCGCTCAATGTGTACCCCGCCGCCGGCCTGGTGCGTTACACCCCGGCCCACTGCCCCATCTTCCTCATCGACCCCAACGCCGTGAGCATGGGCCAATACAGCAACATTACGCATATCGAGAAAGGGGCGTCGGAGGGCATGCGCGAACTCGTGAAACTGCTGAAGCCGTAGGCCAAGGGGGTGTAAAAAACGCAACAAAACGCCCACAACCTTTCTAAGTATTTTCAATCACGAAAATATTTGGCCGAAATACGCGATTCTCAGCGATTTTACATAACCTTCTAACAATCAAACAGTTACAGGATTTAAGACTCGTTCAACGCTTCAAATTCCGCTTTTCACGTTGCGAAACATGCCTAACCGGGGTGCGAAACAGGGTCTTTCGAGATGCGAAACATGGCTAACCGCGCCTCGGTTAGGCATGTTCCGCAACTCAATACATGCCTAACGCCGAACGGCTCGCTCCTTTTCGGTGATCCGATCGCACAAAAAGGGCTTTTTCGCTCGCTAGATGACATGAGAATCCCGACAAACTTTTCGGATAGAAAACACAACAAAACGACAAGGCGATTGAAAGGACCGAAAATAAAGGTCGCAGCACTCTATTAATTGCTACCTAATCGCCCATTTTGCGATGCGCCACAAAAGGGACCCAAACAGCATTTTGGAAGCCTTACGGAAGCTTAAAACGACCCAAATCGCCAGATAAAACCCAGAGCGTTCTTCCACGCTGCAAAATGGGGCGTTTTAAGGCGCCGCAAAAAGGAAAAATGCTGTTTTTCATACCCCCAAACGCCTTCAGGGTAAGAAAAGTGCCCTTAATCCCACGATTTGTAAAGTCGGAGTTATCACTTTTTTGTCGCACTTTGCGGTTTCTTAATTTAGAAACCAACATTTATCCTACGGATAACCAACAATTCAACAGATTTTCGCTATCTTTGCATCTAAACTAATACAAATTGGCATGAAAAAGACACTTATAACGGCATTAGCCCTCACGGTAGGCCTCACAGCCACCGCCCAGAAGCGCGCTTTCACCATCGAAGACGTGTATCGCGTGCAAAGCGTATCATCGCCCACGGTGGCCAAGGACGGCACACTCGCCTACTCCACCAGCAGCTCGGATCTGAAGACACAGAAATCCACCAGCAACATCTGGGTGATGAACAAGAGCGGCAAGGGCCAACCCACCGCCATCACCACCAACGGAAAGAGCTACGAACCCATGTGGTCGCAGGATGGCAAAAGCCTCTACTTTTGTTCGTCGGTAAACGGCGCTGTTCAACTGTTTAAATACAGCGACGGAACAACCACCCAAATCACCGATTACGCGCTCGGCGTGCAGGGCGTGCAGGTGTCGCCCGACGGTCGCTACGTGGCCTTCGCAGCCGAGGTGTACCCCGAGATTGGCGGTGCCGACGGCAAGGCCAACAAGGCGGCGCTCGACAAACGCGCCAAGAACCCCATCCAGGCACATGTGGCCGACGCCCTGCTCTATCGCCACTGGACCGAGTATAGCGACGGGCGCTACTGGCACATCATCGTTTACAACACCGAGACCAAGACCTACAAGGACATCACGCCGGGACGATTCCACAGTCCGGTGTTCTCGCCCAGCGGTCCTTCAGGCTTCGTCTTCTCGCCCGACTCGAAGGAGATATGCTACCTGAGCAACCACGACGCCCATCCCGAGGCTTCCACCAACTGCGACCTCTGGACCGTGAGCGTCGAGGGAGGCGAGGCGCGCAACCTCACCGCCGACAACAAGGCGTGGGACGGCAGTCCGCAGTATAGTCCCGACGGACAGTGGATCGCCTACCGCTTCCAACGCACACCGAGCTACGAGAGCGACCGTTTCGTGCTCGCCCTCATCAACCGCAAGACCGGAGAGAAGCGTGTGCTTACCGAGAACTACGACAACTGGGTGGACGAGTACAAGTGGGCCGCCGACTCAAAGAGCATCTATTTCCTCGGCGAGGAGCGCGGCTATCAGCCCCTCTACCAAGTGAGCATCAAGGATGGACGCCTCAATAAGCTTGTGGCCGACCGCGCCATTGGTGCCTTTGAGCCCGACGGCAAGGGCGGGTTCTACTACACCTACTCCACCACAGGCAAGCCCGTGGCCCTCTACCACACCGCCACACCCGGCAAGCGCGGCAACCGATTCGCCGAGAAACAGCTCACACACCTCAACGACCAACTGGAGGCCGAGGTCGACATCCGACCCTCTGAGGCCCACTGGGTGATCGGTGCCGACGGCGACAGCGTGCAGTATTTCATCGTGAAGCCCCACGGCTTCGACCCCAACAAGCGCTACCCGCTCGTCATCAACGTGCACGGCGGACCACAGATGCAGTGGATGGACTCGTTCCGACCCGACTGGCAGGTGTTCCCCGGAGCAGGATACGTGGTGGCCTACCCCAACCCACACGGATCGACGGGCTACGGACAGAAGTTCTGCCGCGCCATCAGCGGCTCATGGGGCGGACGCCCCTACGAGGACGTCATGAAGGTGACCGACCAACTGGCGCAGCTCAGCTACGTCGACTCCACACGCATGGGAGCCATGGGATGGTCGTACGGAGGTTATTTCATGAACTGGCTGCAGGGACAAACCAAGCGCTTCCGCTGCCTCGCCTCAATGATGGGTCTCTACGACCTCAACTCCATGTGGGGCACAACCGAGGAGCTCTGGTTCCCCAATTTCGAACTCGAGGGACAGCCCTGGAACTCTAAGCTCTATAAGAAATGGAGCCCGTCGGAATATGTGAAGAACTTCGCCACACCGACGCTCATCATCACCGGCGAGCGCGACTACCGCGTGTCGTACACCCAGTCGCTGCAATACTTCAACGTGTTGCAGACGCTCGGCATCCCCTCGCGCCTCATCGTGTTTACCAACGACGGCCACTGGCCATCAGGCCTGCGCAGCATGCCGCTCTACTACAACGCCCACCTCGAGTGGTTCCACAAGTACCTGGGCGGCGCACCAGCACCCTGGAACAGCGAGAAAATGGCCGACCAGGGCATAGAATGGTGACAAATTGCACCCAAATAGGGAAAAAGACGCGAAAAAAGAAAGCCGCGTCGGATAATTGATGTAACTTTGCGTAACACCGATCAAGTCTGATAAATATGGCTAAATACCCTTCTTGGCAAGACGAATACTGGCTCATGCTCATGCAGCTTTACCTGAAACGGCCGCAGGGCATGAAGCCGCTCTACAGCCGGGGCCTCGTAGACCTCGCTCTGGAACTGCATTTTCCACCCGAATACCTGTATCGGAAGATGTTCAAGTTGAGGCAGATCGACACGCCCAACCTGCAACGGTTGTGGGACACCTACGCCGACAACCCACGACGGCTGACGCGCGAGGTGAAGCTGCTCAAACGCATGAACGGCTTCGGAAACGCCAGCGAGTTCTACGCGGGAGTGGCGGTCAACGAGTCGTGGGAGAAAGACTTCAAGCCCCTGGAGGGAGTGGAGCCGGAAGGGCTCACGCCCGTCATGCTGATCATGATTCTCGACCTCTACTTCCGTCTCACGCCCAACACCATGGTGGTGGAGACGCCCGAGGTGGTGAGCCTGGCCAAAAGCATCAAGACGAAGCCCGAGGAGGTGGTAGGAATCATGCAGGCCTATCAGGTGTGCGACCCCTACCTCAACAACCAACACCCCGTGGCCCCCACCCTGCTCGAAGCGTGCCAGCAGGTGTGGAAGCGCTTCGGAAACGAAGATCCCGAAAAAATAGCCGCCTTGGCGGCACAACTCAAAGATTACTGGAAATAAGGAATGTCACAGAAACTCATTCAAACACAAACGCTGAGTCAGACCCAACAACAGCGACTCTCACAGCAACAAATGCTGCAAGTGAAGTTGTTGGAGATGCCATTGGCAGAGCTGGAGCAAAACATCGATGTGGAACTCGACGACAACCCAGCCCTGGAGGCCACGCGCGACGATCTCGATGACATCCAAACGGACAACGCATCACACGACAACGAACCGCACGACGCTGTCGACGACGACGCGCAAGACAGCGCCAACGACGACAGCATGGAGACTGCCATGGCCGACGACAACTACGAAAGGAAAAGTGAGCGAGAGGAGCGCGAAGAGGCGCTCGACAACGCCCTGGCCAACCTGGGAAGCGACGACGAGATGCCACAAGCCTCCCCATACGCACAGTCGGACAACAACGACAACGCCGATTATGAGGAAACGGTGTGGGGCGACACCACATCGTTCTACGACAACCTCAAGGAACAGATGGGAATGCTCGAACTAACCGACCAGCAGCAGGAAGTGATGGAGTATCTCATCGGATCGCTCGACGACGACGGGATATTGCGTAAACCATTGGATGATATAACCGATGAGTTGGCCATCTACTACGGAATCGACATTGCCGAGGCGGAGGTGGAGGACCTATTGCGCAAGCTACAGACGTTCGAGCCGGCGGGAATCGGCGCCCGTTCGCTGCAGGAGTGCCTGCTATTGCAGGTGCAACGCAGGCCGGCGGGAAAGCTCAAGGACCTCATGACACGCGTGCTGAAGGAGCAATACGAGGAGTTTACCAAGAAACACTGGGACAAGATTGCCGCCGCGCTCAACCTGACAAGTGAGCAGGCACAGGCCGTACACCAGGAAATACTCAGGCTAAACCCCAAGCCGGGAGCCGCCCTGGGCGAGACCATGGGCCGCAACACCCAACAAATCACACCCGACTTCATCGTCGACACCGACGACGAGGGCCACATCAGCTTCACCATCAACCATGGGCGCGTGCCCGACCTGAAGGTATCGGCCGACTTCGCCGATATGGTGGACCACTACAAGAACCACAAGCAGGCTATGACACGCACCGACAAGGAGGCGCTGCTCTACGCCAAGGAGAAGGTGGAGAAAGCGCAAGGCTACATCGAAGCCATACGACAGCGACACCACACCCTGTACGTAACGATGAAGGCCATCATCAATTGGCAGAAGAAATTCTTCCAAGATGGCGACGAGGCCGACCTCAAACCGATGGTCCTCAAGGACATTGCCGAGAAGACAGGGCTCGACATCACCACCATCAGCAGGGTCAGCAACCAGAAGTATGCGCAAACACGTTGGGGCACATTCCGCCTACGCTTCTTCTTCACCGACAAATACATCACCAAGGATGGCGAGGAAATGTCGACGCGAAAGATCAAGCTCGCCCTCAAGGAACTCATCGACAACGAGGACAAGAAGAAGCCGCTATCAGACGATGTACTGGCTCAGGAGATGAAGAAAAAAGGGTTCCCCGTGGCGCGCCGAACCATCGCCAAGTATCGCGAGCAGCTACATCTGCCCGTGGCACGTCTGCGCAAGGCATAGCGAAGGGCGCACTTCGATTCTTAGCAAAGCACAAATGAAAGAAAAAAACATCATATTGGCCGCACGAGTAATGAGCATGGTGTTCACCCCGTTCTACCTGCCCATCGCCGGATTGCTGGCCTTGTTTATCTTCAGTTACATGAGCTTGTTGCCCACAACCTACAAGCTCACGGTGCTCACCATGGTGTATCTTTTCACCATCCTGCTGCCCACGATGTTTATCCACGTCTATAGGCGCTACCAAGGATGGACCTCTTCAGAGATGGCGCAAAAGGAACGCCGAATGGTTCCCTATGTCATCACCATCCTCTGCTACTTCACCTGTTACTACCTGATGAGCCTGCTGCGCATCCCACAGTTCATGTCCAACATCCTCGTGGCGGCCTTGCTCATTCAGATAGCGTGCGCCATCATCAACGTGTGGTGGAAAATCTCCACACACAGCGCGGCCATAGGCGGCTTCGAGGGGGCGCTGGTGGCCTTCTCCATCCTATTCGCCTTCAACCCCATGGGGTGGTTCTGCACCATCCTCATCATTGCGGGCATGGTGGGAACGAGCCGCATGATACTGCGACAGCATAGCCTCTCGCAAATCATCGCCGGCTTTCTCGTGGGCGTGGTGCTCGGCTTTTGGGCCATCATCTAACCCATATACGGGAGGCCAACGGCAAGAAACACTGGAACAAGCAACGCAAATCGACGGGCGCAACGCCTGTATAACAACCGCCTGGGGCGGCAAACCATTACGACATACAACAAAACAACACATAGTATGAAACCATTAGTCAGCATCATTATGGGTTCGACAAGCGACCTTCCTGTCATGGAGAAAGCTTGCAAGTGGTTGGAAGAGCAAGAAATTCCGTTTGAGATGAACGCTCTCTCAGCGCATCGCACACCCGACGCAGTGGAGCAATTTGCCAAAGGTGCCAAGGCACGCGGCGTGAAGGTCATCATCGCCGCAGCAGGCATGGCCGCCGCATTGCCCGGCGTCATTGCGGCCTCTACCCCACTGCCCGTCATCGGAGTACCCATCAAGGGTATGCTCGACGGTCTCGACGCCATGCTTTCCATCATTCAGATGCCGCCGGGAATCCCCGTGGCTACGGTTGGTGTGAACGGCGCACAGAACGCCGCCATCCTCGCCGCAGAGATGATGGCGCTCGGCGATGAGGCCATTGCGGCAAAGGTCGACGCGTGGAAGGCCAGCCTCGGAAAGAAGATCGAGAAGGCCAACAAGGATCTGGCCGAGATCAAGGACTATAAGTTCAAGTGCTAATTTTTCAACGATCTACATGGATTTATTCAATTACCATAGGCGCGAGACGACCGTGGCGCATGTGGGTTCGCTCAACATGGGTGGCGACAACCCCATCCGCATCCAGTCGATGACGACCACCAACACCGACGACACCGAAGGATCGGCAGCCCAATCGGAGCGCATCATCAAGGCCGGAGGCGAGTTGGTGCGCCTCACCACACAAGGCATACGCGAGGCGGAGAACCTGAAGAACATCCAGGAAGCCATCCGACGCGACGGTTTCAACACGCCACTCTGCGCCGACATCCACTTCAACCCCAACGTGGCCGACGTGGCGGCGCGCATCGCCGAGAAGGTTCGCATCAATCCGGGCAACTACGTAGACCCTGCGCGTAAGTTCGTCAAGCACGAGTATACCGATGAGGAGTATGCGCAAGAGCTTCAAAAGATCGACGAGCGCTTTGTGCCATTCCTCAACATTTGCAAGGAGCACCACACCGCCGTACGCATCGGTGTGAACCACGGATCGCTCTCCGACCGCATCCGCAACCGCTACGGCGACACGCCGGAGGGCATCGTGGAGAGCTGCATGGAGTTTCTGCGCATCTGCAAGCGTGAGCATTTCGACGACGTGGTCATCTCCATCAAGTCGAGCAACACGGTGGTCATGGTGCGCTCCATGCGCCTGCTGGTCGACACCATGGCCAAGGAAGGCATGAGCTACCCGCTCCACCTCGGCGTCACCGAGGCTGGAGAGGGCGAGGACGGACGCATCAAGAGCGCCGTGGGCATTGGCGCCTTGCTGGCCGACGGCATTGGCGACACCATCCGCGTGTCGCTATCCGAGGAGCCCGAGGCTGAGATTCCCGTGGCGCGCCACTTGGTCGACTACATCAGTCGCAAGGCGGGCCACATCCTCATTCCCGGCGAGGCTTACAGCGGTTTCGACTGGTTGCACCCCACACGCCGCGCCACCGTAGCCGTGGGCAACATAGGAGGCGATCGCGTGCCGGTGGTCATCACCTCGCGCAACAGCGCCCAACAGGGTGCGGCCGCTACCCCATCGGCCAACCAGAAGGCCAAGGCCGACTATATCTACACGGGGTCGGAAGCGCCGACGGATACGCTCAACAACTATATCATAGACTATAACGTTTACGCTGAGCTCACCAACAACGGCACCCTACCCTACGAGCCGCAGGGCAAGGGCACAGGCGCCGCTACGCTCTACCCCATCTTCCCTGTCACCGCCATGCCTTTCATCGGCTTGATCAAGGCTCCGGTGAAGTTCCTTGTGCTGCAATTTGGCACACCAAGCGAGGAGTATTTGGCTTGCCTGAAGGCACATCCTGAGATTGTGGTGATAGGAACAAGCCACCACCAGAACCGCTTGGGCGACCAGCGTGCGCTAGTGCATGAGATGATGAGGGCAGGCCTGACCAACCCCGTGGTCTTCGCGCAGATGTACAAGCTCAACGACAAGGAGGAGTTCCAACTGCAATCGGCAGCCGATATGGGCGCCCTGATGATGGATGGTCTGACCGACGGTGTGTGGTTGATGAACGACGGCAACATCGCCCAGGACGACATCGACGACACGGCATTCGGCATTCTGCAAGCCGCACGTCTGCGCACCTCGAAGACCGAGTACATCTCGTGCCCAGGATGCGGACGCACGCTCTACGACCTGCGTGAGACCATCGCGAAGATTCGCAAAGCCACGCAAGACATGAAGGGGCTGAAGATTGGCATCATGGGATGCATCGTGAACGGTCCAGGCGAGATGGCCGACGCCGACTACGGATACGTGGGCGCAGGCCCCAAGCGCGTGTCGCTCTATCGCAAACAAGTGTGTGTGGAGAAGAATATTCCCGAGGAAGAGGCTGTGGAACACCTGCTGGCGCTCATCCATAAGGACCAAAGGGCAACGGGCGCATAACGCTACCGCCACCCCACTCCACAGCTTACATAACCGCCAAGCCCATCGCTCGCATCGCCTAAACCCTGCGAAAGTGATGGGCTTGACTGCTTTCTGAACCTAACGACAATGGTTTTTAACCCAAACCGGGCATTAGATTTTAATTCTTGTTAGCGTTTGTTTCGAGCAGGTTGCGACAGGCGCGGTGAAGCCATAGCGGGCTATGGCGAAACGCGACTGGAAGCAAGATGCCGAAAGAAACGCTGACAAGAGTTGAAAAGAATCCATAAGATCCTAACCATTCGCCTGTGTTCGGTCTAATGCCGATTGGGGTTTAACCCAAACCGGTCAACGGATAGCAGAGACGGTCCGCTCATATTGGCATCAATAACACACTGATAACCTTCCCATTTCGGTCTAAGAACCGATTGGGGATAAAACCCAACACGGATGGAAACACAAACTACAAAAGAAAAGGAACTGCCGAACCACTACACGGCGTCGGACAACCGCTATGACGACTCAGCCGACCTGTATCGGCGATGCGGCCGGTCGGGCGTACTGCTCCCCAAGGTGAGCCTCGGCTTTTGGCACAATTTCGGAGGCGTAGACAGCTACGACCGAGCACGCGCCATTGCCCGTTACGCCTTCGACAACGGCATCACCCATTTTGATTTGGCCAACAACTATGGCCCTCCCTATGGCTCGGCAGAGCAGACGCTGGGCAAACTGATGGACGATGACTTCCGCCCCTATCGCGACGAACTGTTCATTGCCACGAAGGCTGGCTATGACATGTGGCCCGGTCCCTACGGCAACTGGGGATCGCGCAAATATCTCTTCGCCAGTCTGGAGCAGAGTTTGAAGCGCATGAGGCTCGACTATGTCGACCTCTTCTATAGTCACCGCTACGACCCCAACACGCCGTTGGAGGAGACGTTACAGGCATTGGTCGACATCGTCAGGCAGGGCAAGGCGCTCTATGTCGGCATATCGCGCTGGCCGCTTGAGGCGCTTCGCGTGGCCCACGATTACCTAAAGGCCCACGATGTGCCCATGCTCATCTATCAAGGCCGCATCAACCTGCTCGACCGTGAGCCCATCAACGAGGGCATACTCGACTATTGCCAACGTCAAGGCATCGGCTTCATCAGCTTCTCGCCCCTGGCACAGGGATTGCTCACCGACCGTTACCTGCACGGAGTGCCCGACGATTCGCGCATGGCACGCAATCATTTCCTGAAGAAAGAACGGCTCACGCCCGAACTGCTCAACTACCTGCAGCGGCTCAACGCCACGGCAACGGAGCGCGGAGAGAGTTTGGCCGAGATGGCGCTGTCGTGGGTGCTGCATCAGCAAGGCATCACCAGCGTGTTGGTGGGGGCCAGCAGTCCCGAACAGTTACAAAAGAACCTACGAAGCGTTCACGCCCAACCATTCGACGAGAACATAGAGGCGATAGTGTAGAAAGCCTACCAAGAGGCGACCTTTCTAACACAAAGACAAAGCGTAAACGCCCCTATCGCCTTCCTCCACGGCAAAGGGCATGAGTGTAATCGTCCTGAAAAAGAATAGTGTCGGGTAAAAATGTTAGGATGTTACCCTACATTTTTACCCGACACCAATAAGAGGAAATAGAGTGGGGAAACAGCATCTACCCCAACTTTTGATCCCAAATCACCTATTGAGGTTATTTACCCGTGTAAGTTCCCGCAAAGAAAATGGCGTTCGTATTGCTCTCAACAATGAAAAACACAAAAGGCCGATTGGCATGAAAAACGCCCGTTTCATACACATTCGCGATGTCGGAGATAATGTCTGAAACCGTAACAGCCTGAGCCTTGCTGCCCTCCTCATCCACATCAATAGAAGCACCTTGCAACAGGCTCTCTATGCGCAAACCATCGAAATTGTCGACCATCTCCGTCATACTGGGTTCCTGATCCGAAAAAACACGCTTGACACCCATGGATTGAAGGACATCCTTCAGTTCGTTACGCACGGAGAGCTTAAACTTAGGCAGCTTAATATCGAGTTGCCTCGTGCAAGAACTATCACGTATAGAAGCCAGCTTGTCGTGCATCAAGGGAAGAATGTCGGCAAGCGTTTTCCCCTCCTGCGGTAGGGCAACGATCATCTCCCAAGGCCGGCCGCTACCATAAGGCAATTCCACCATAGACACATCTGAATCGGAAAGGCAATTCACCACAGCCTGATTGTGCATCATACCAACTTCCTGCTGTTCGCCATCCTCAGAAGTAAACAGTTCGGGCTGGGTGTCATCCTTATCAAACTTGTTTCTCCACTTACCATCAAAGAAAACGGCATTCAACACATAGCAGACATCATTGGACTTCAAATTGGCCACCATCGATGGTATCATGCCATTCGTATGCTCCTTGCACCAACCATTGATGGTCGACAAAGCCGAAGGCGAAGAGAAGTCAAGGCCAACACAACTGGCACCATAATACTTCTCCAAGTTCTTCGTGTAACTGTCCTTGGCATGATACCCTTCATGCATGAAAACCACATTGTTAATGGACAAGTGAACCTGGGGGTCAATCATCGGGGCCTGCTCTCTCAAGGCTTGGCACCAACCATTGATTTGCGACTTGCCCTTTCCCCAAAAGCCAAGCACTTGGGAGATCTCGCGCTGGGCCTCATCATTGCAACCTTCTTGCACCATTCCCAGCACATTGGTCACACCAATGGATGAAACAAACGCCGATTTGCCATAACCATCGGTCTCAACAACCTTCTGGAGAAGGTTAAAAGAAAAGGCATTGTTATCATCTATCATCGCCTTCTGCACTTTTGATAGATTCATAGCACGGGTCTGAGGAAGCATGTTAACCACCTTCTTAGGAGAATCATCATCGCTCTCCGTACAACTCACAGTGGCCGAAAGGCTGAAAAATCCAAGCGCTAACGACATTAAGAAACTAATTTTCCGCATAATGAAAAACATTATAGGTTTGCTTTTGTTAGTAAAATGCAAGTTTTGCTAAATGCTTGCATCAACAACGACTATTATTTTTATGGATTATCACTAATTACCTGAAATCCATAAATCATAGCCCTGGCTGTATTCCAGTTATATGTGACATTGTTGACTTTCTTTATCCATGAACCAGTTAGAGAATACCATTCACTCTCATCTTGGAAAGCTGGTCCCCAACCCCAATTCATCCCAATTGCTGAAACAACAGGTAAAGAATAAACGATTTCCTTCTTGGGGGGAATGTATTCTAAGAATGGATCACCACTATTTGAACCGTTTGGAATTTCATCATATACCCATTCATAAACATTAGTGGTTATCATACGCGTTCGCCTATATCTATCTGAGATAAACGCATGACCTTCATTCTTTGAACTAGCTCTTAAAATAATGGGGAATCCTCTCAGTAATTCATTTCTCAAAACATTTGGATCATATACACCATACCTACAATTAATTCCATAAGGAACAAAAACCTTATTCACCAAATCAGAAGTAGTTGCACTAGAACCATTATCAGTATAGCCCATTTTTACTCTCCTACCAACATCAGCTATTAAAGGAGCAGCAGACCTTCCGTCATATTCCATCATATCCCATACATCAGAAGTATAATTGAATTGAGACCAATCATAATCACTTCCAACGGAGCCATAACAATAAGCCTCAGACGGTGCTGTTCTCGGTACACCAAGTTTATTATGCAAAAAAAGTAACATCTGAGCTCCAGCAACAGCTACACATCCGGCCGGTGCTCTACCCTGCCCCTTCTTTTTCAAAGGGCAATAAAGATTATATGGATAATCTTGATGCCACTTAGTTGACAATAATGATCCTATAGAATCATATGTTTCAATATGTGAAGAGCTCATTTTTAATTCATAATGGCCTTTAACAATAGGTTTAACCATGAAGCTATCACGTGCTCTTGTAGACATTGCACTATGCTCTATCACATATTCATTTGGAGAAGATACTGCTTTCCAATAGGTTTTATTACACTCGATTTCCTCCGCCGTAAGATTTAAAACATCATCATTTAACTGCTTGATGATCTTCATCTCTACTGCCAATGTCTCTATCCATGACCTACGTGCAGGATTTTTCATTGCATCATAAAAAGATGCTGTGCTTCCTTGAGCAATAATAGGGGGAACCCTTGTATCAGATGAATAAATAACCCATCCTCCAGCAGGCAAGTCAAATACGTAAAATAAGGTGTCTTGAACTTTGTCTACGTAACAAGAAACCATTGAGGATGCTGCTCCTGTAGCGCGAGTAGAAGCATGCTGAGCGCTTACTAATGTTAAAACATCACTCAAATGAACTTGATGGCACGTATCAATGCTATTATGCAAAGACGCGAGTTCATTTGAAGTATTCATACCTTCCAACATGTCGTTATTGCAACTACACAATGAAAAAGCAATGATAAGTAGTAAAAATAACTTTTTCATAAAGCTAAATAATATTGTTTAAGCCCATCGAAGTCTACTATCTTACAACTACCATTCTTCCCATTACGGAAGAATGGGGAACGCAGTAGGTCATTCTGTGAGGAAAGCTTTGGCGAACTCCCAGATCACAATGCCTGCCGTAGTGCTCACGTTCAGGCTATGCTTGGTGCCAAACTGGGGTATTTCCAAGCATCCGTCGCTCATGTCGACAACGGTTTGCTTCACGCCTTTCACCTCGTTTCCCAAGATGATGGCGTAGCCTTCGTGAGCATGGGCATCGTCGGTGCTCATCTGGCTGAGCACCGATTGTATGTTCTGCAACTTGGTGGAGTGCTCCACCTGCTCCACGCTCCACACGAAGAAGCCCTTGTCATGGAGCTCACGCACCGCGTCCTCGGTGTTCTCGAAGTAACGCCAGTCGACGCTGTCCTCGCCTCCAAGCGCCGTCTTGTGTATCTCCGCGTTGGGCGGGCAGGCCGTGATGCCGCAAAGGTAGACGCCCTCTACGCGGAAAGCGTCGCCGCAACGGAACACACTGCCTACGTTGTAGAGCGACCTGACATCGTCGAGCACCACGATGAGCGGCAGCTTGTGGGCTTCCTTGAACTGCTCCACCGACAGGCGGTGCATCTCTATGGTTCTGAGTTTGCGCATAACTGATGGGGTTGGTGGATGGCCTATGGCAGCCACGGGTTATTGTTTCACGCTGTATGCCAACGCGTAAGCCTTGATTTGCTTGATCATGGCGAGCAAACCGTTGGAGCGGGTGGGGGAGAGATGCTCTCGCAAACCAATGCGGTCGATGAAATAAAGGTCGGCGTCGAGAATGTCCTTAGGTGTCTGTCCGCTGAGCACTCGTACCAACAGGGCGATGATTCCCTTCACGATGAGGGCATCGCTGTCGGCCGTAAACACCAACTTTCCGTCAACATCGTCGCACTGTAGCCACACACGGCTCTGGCAACCGTCGATGAGGTTCTGCTCGGTTTTATACTTCTCGTCGAGCGGTTCGAGATCATTGCCCAGGTCGATGAGCATCTGGTATTTGTCCATCCAGTCGTCGAAGTCGCTAAACTCCTCAATGACTGCGTCTTGTAATTCGTTGATTGTTTGTGCCATAATACTTGAATCCTTATATGTTTATAAGCCAAAGCTGCTATTTCAAACGCCTGTTGCCACACGGTTAGGCGTCGGTATCGATGCGGAAAACCTTGTCGTTGGGACGCACCTTGTCGGGAACGGGCACGCTGACGAGCGTGTGTTGCGGAGCCTCGGGTATCACCCCGTTGTCGCCGTGAATCTCCGTGGCATGAAGATACATGGCTCCGGTGGTGTTGCCCGTGATGAGAAGCTTGTCGCCTTGCTTGAAGGTCGACGCCTGAACGGCAATCTCTCCCACGCCGAGACGGCTGAAATACTTGGTCACCTTGCCCACGAGCACCTTGCGCTCTGTGGCCAACGACCCATAGCTGTCGTTCCATTCGCCCATCGTCTGGCCCTGGTAATAACCATCCCAAAAACCGCGGTTGAACACGGTAGCCAGCCTTTCGTCCCACGCATCCTTACGTTCCTCAGTGAAAGAGCCGTCGAGCACGGCACGGATGGCCTCCTTATAACACGACACCACGGTGTAAACATACTCGGGACCACGTGCACGGCCCTCAATCTTAAACACCCTCACACCAGCGTCCATCATCTTATCGATGAAGCGAATGGTCTTCAGGTCCTTGGGGCTCATCACGTATTTGTTGTCGATCTCAAGCTGATGGCCCGTCTCATTGTCGGTCACGGTGTAGCTGCGGCGGCACACCTGCACACACTGTCCGCGGTTGGCGGAGCGGTTGGCGGCATCGAGGCTCATGTAACACTTGCCCGACACGGCCATGCAAAGGGCTCCATGGCAGAACATCTCGATCCGAATGGGGTCGCCATTGGGGCCTACGATATGTTGGGCCTCTATCTGTTCGTGGATATGTTTCACCTGGGGCATTGTAAGCTCTCGGGCCAACACGCTAACGTCGGCAAACTGGGCGTAGAACTTCAGGGCCTCCACGTTAGATATGTTGAGCTGGGTAGACAGATGCACCTCCACGCCCACCTGACGGCAGTAGGCCATAACGGCCACGTCGGAAGCGATGACAGCACTGACGCCCGCTGTGCGAGCGGCATCAATGATCTGTCGCATGGTGTCGAGGTCGTTATCGTAAATGATGGTGTTGACCGTCAGATAAGTCTTCATGTTGTGCTCCTGGCAGATGGCAACAATGTCGTGCAAATCGTCGAGCGTGAAGTGATTGGCGCTGTGCGACCGCATGTTGAGTTGCCCCACACCGAAGTATACCGAGTCGGCACCTGCCTGAATGGCGGCCGCCAAACTCTCGCGCGACCCCACAGGGGCCATGATTTCAAAATCTTCTATTCGTGCGTTCATGCTGCAAAGGTACTAAGTTTTTCTTACATAGCGTTTCTTCCACCCCCAGGATAATGAAAATAAGTTTATGCTTCTGCCCGCATGGTTCTTCTCTTTTCTTAGTAACTTTGCAGCGATATGAAGAAAATGTGGACCTGGCTGCTCATCATCGGCCTGATGACAGCCTGCTGCCGACCGGCGCCCAAGACGTCCGAGGCGACCCCAAACGAGTTTACCGACGAGGTGGTGCTCAAGACCACGCCCGTTCGCAACCAAGGGCACAGCGACCTCTGCTGGGCCTATGCCATGCTGGCCACCATCGAAACCGACCGCCTGATGGTGGGCGACTCCATAACGCTCTCCACCGATTATGTGGCGCGCTGCCTGTTGCAGGAAGAGGCGCGACGTTATTTCCTGTCGAAAGGAGGCACGAACATTTCGCTGCGGGGCATGTCGTCGACCCTGCTCAACTTGCTGGAGCGATCGGGAGCGCTGCCCTTCGACTCCTATTATCAGAACCAAGGAACCGACATTTACAACAGCGGCGTCAACTATAACGTGCTCTGTCGGAAGGTGAAAGATGTGGCGCGAGCCTCCGCTTCGCTCTCCATGATCGACCAACACGTTACCGACCTGCTCGACCGCGAGGTGGGTTGCCTGCCGCGCATCATAGCTCTCTATGGCGCAACCTACACCCCACACGAGTTCGCCCATAGTCTCTGCCTTCCCGGCGACTACGTGGCAATGACGAGTTTCACCCACCATCCGTTCGGCAGCAAGTTTGCCTTGGAGACACCCGACAATCGTTTCGGCGACACCTTTCTCAACCTTCCCATCGACACACTCATGAAACGCATTGTGCAATCGCTTCAATCGGGCCATGCCGTATGCTGGGAAGGCGACACGAGCGAGGCGGGATTCCGCTTCACCGAGGGCCGAGCCACCATGCCCGAAGGCACAAAGGCCACCCAAGAAGAGCGCCAACGACTCTTCGACCGACGCCAAACCACCGACGACCACTGCATGGAACTGTGTGGATTGGCGCGCGACCGGAAGGGCCAACGCTTCTTCATCGCCAAGAACTCCTGGGGCAAGGGCAATCGCTACAAGGGCTTCATGTATCTCAGCGACGACTATGTCCGACTGAAAACCATCGCCGTTTACATGCGCATGCCTATCGAACCCCTCAACCAGTAAACCCAAAATAGGTTATGGGATTTAGGTTGACCGCTCGTCAATCGTGAGATAATTTATGGTGGAATACTTCCGTAATCAAATAAAAAGCACTATTTTTGCACCACATTCGGCGGCATACCCAGGCTAAGCGCCACACAAACCGCCACACCATGAGGCAAGGGGCGACCAACCGGACGCACCCGCCCAACAACCAACTAAACAGACAACAAAACAATATGGGAAAGATTATTTTGACAGGCGACCGCCCCACCGGCAAGCTCCACCTGGGCCATTACGTTGGCAGCTTGCGTCGCCGTGTGCAGTTACAGAACGAGGGCAACTACGACCGCATGTTCGTTTTCATGGCCGATGTGCAGGCATTGACCGACAACGCCAGCAATCCAGAGAAGATTCGACAGAACATCATTGAGGTGGCACTCGACTATCTCTCGGCCGGTCTCGACCCCTCCAAATGCACACTCTACATACAAAGCCACATCCCCGAGCTGGCAGAGCTCACCACTTACCTGATGAACATCGTCAGCGTGGCGCGTGTTCAGCGCAACCCCACGGTGAAGACCGAGGTGAAGATGCGTGGCTTCGAGAGCAACTCAGTGCCACTCGGCTTCTTCTGCTACCCCGTGTCGCAGGCCGCCGACATCGCCGCCTTCAAGGCCACCACGGTTCCCGCCGGCGAAGACCAGGAGCCCATGATTGAGCTGACGCGCGAACTGGTGAACCGCTTCAACCAGACTTACGCTCCCGTGCTTGTGGAACCCGAAATCCTTCTGCCCGAGAACGCTACGGCCCGACGCCTTCCTGGCACCGACGGCAAGGAGAAAATGTCGAAGAGCCTCGGCAACTGCATCTACCTTTCCGACGACGCCGACACGGTGTGGAGCAAGGTGAAGAGCATGTACACCGACCCCACCCACATCAATGTGTCCGACCCCGGACACGTTGAGGGCAACGCCGTGTTCACCTATCTCGACGCCTTCTCAACCGATCAGGACTTTGCCGACTTCTGGCCTGAGTTCCAGAACCTCGACGAGTTGAAGGCAGCTTACACCCATGGCGGCATCGGCGACATGAAGTGCAAGAAGCTCCTCAACAACGTCATCAACCGCATGCTCGACCCCATACGTCAGCGTCGCGCCGAGTATGAGAAGGACATCCCCGAGATTTTCAACATCCTCAAGCAAGGATCGGAAAGCGCTCGCGAGACGGCCGCACAGACCATGGACGACGTCAGACGCGCCATGCGCATCGATTATTTCGATGACGCTGAGCTCATTCGCCAGCAAAGCGAGAAGTTCAAGCGCTAAACAAGGCTAATATCGCCATCAAATATGATGATAATGCCCCCTCCTTGCTTGTCAAGGGGAGGGCGTTTTTTTATGCCCATACCCATCCGTCGTGAGGCCATAAGGCATGGGCCGATAGCCCATCACACTTGACTCAACGCTCCAAAAAGGGCCTTCTGACAGAAGAATAAGCCTTACGAAGCAAATGATGACATGTGATAAAACGCAAGAGCGAACACCATAAGACGCATGAAGAAACGTTATGAAGCCCATGAGAGAATGCTATAAGACGCATGAGAAAATGCCAAAAGTAGCTGAGGAAACATCAAAAAGCAGATGGGGAAACACCATAAAACGACAAACCCCAGTCTCTTCAAACAGAGACAGGGGTTTGTCATTCCTGAAATCAATCTACTAATTACCTAAAAAGTTACTAACAACCTAATGAAATAACCTAAAAACTTTAATCTAAAAACCTAAAAACTAAAAACCTATATGAAACAATCTACTAACCTTAAACCTATTGAATCGAATGTCTAGGAATTCACTTCTCTCGAGGTTACTTATTTCCTTTTGACGATGCAAAGGTAGCATGAAAGTCAGAATTCTGCAATACCTAAGGCATGGAAAATCGCATTTTTGGGCTCATTCTTGACCTAAATCAACATTTTGTGTGCGCACACAACACATTTTAAGACTTGTTTTACATTCATTAAGCACCCAAGCGGCAGTTGGCCTACTAACACAAGGCACAAAAGCAAGAGAGACCTGCGATTGCTATCACCGATTACCTATATAATAAGGAGCAATCCAAGGGCTCAAAAGCACGTATCCACCGAGGATGGGAACGACCTGTGGACAGATAAAGAAAGCATCGGTCCGAGAGAGACGGTCCATCGTATAGCAAATGGATAGAAAACGCAAGCCATCAACATAGCGTAGGTTGGCCATCTAAGAGAATAACCTTGGGTCCCCAAACAGCATGGCTCGTCCTTGTGCAATGACGACCCATGAAGCAAAAACAGCATAGGCCATCCTTTTTGTGGGATGGCCTATGCGGGTATGAAAGAGGGATGGATTATTTCAGATACTCAGCGAAATCGGTCAGGCGCATGTCGCCCTTGCGCAGGAAGGTGTCGTGGAAGGCCAGCGCAGCGGTCATGCTCTGGGGCTCGTGGCCCATGGGGGCGATATGAGCCAAGTAGTCGCGCAGCAGCGAGCGGTACTCAGGATGAGCGCAGTTCTCTATGACCTCATGTGCACGGCGAACAGGCCCCTTACCTCGCAAGTCGGCCACACCCTGCTCGGTGACGATCACATCCACGTCGTGCTCGGTGCTGTCCACGTGGCAACACATGGGCACGATGCACGAGATCTTGCCGCCCTTGGATACCGACGGCGTAGTGAACACGCTGATATAGCCATTGCGCTCATAGTCGCATGAGCCACCAATGCCGTTCATCAGGGCCGATCCGCAGATGTGGCTCGAGTTCTCATTGCCATAGATATCACACTCCACAGCGGTGTTGATGGCGATGACGCCCAATCGGCGAATCACCTCAGGCGAATTGGCCACCTCGCTCTGACGAATGGTGAGGTGCTTCGAGAAGTAGTCCATGTTGGCGTAAACCTCCTGCAAACACTCGTTGGTGACGGTCATGGCCGTAGCCGAGGCGTCCATCACCTTGCCCTCAAGCATCCAGCGGATGGCCGCATCCTGCACCACCTCACTGTAAACGTTGAAGCGTGGAATGCGCGGATTGGATCCCAATGCGGCCAGCACGGCGTTGCCCGTGGCACCCACACCACTCTGTATGGGCAGGAACTGCTTCGGGATACGGCCCGCCTTCATGTCGTCGACGAGGAAGTTGGCCAAGTGGTTTCCGATGGCCGAGGTAAACTCATCCACCTCCTTGAAGGCGCGCGCCTCCTCGGGTATGTTGCTCTCTATGACGCCCACAATCTTCTTGGGGTCGATGCTGATGTAGTTTTCGCCAATGCGGTCGTAGGGCTTGATGACCATCATCGGTCCGCGTCCCGATCCGTTGTCGCCCGGCTCCCACGTATCGTGTAGGAATTTTGAGTTGGGATTGTGGAACGTGTTGTGCTCCAGTATGACGCGTTTGGCAAGCCTCGCAGCGGTAGCGGCGATTCCTCCTGCCGACGTGAGGTAGGCACGGCACTCCGACTCGCCCTCCACAATGTCCGACACCTCGATGACCGCCCAGTCGAACTCTCCATAGAAGCCATGTCGCATGCGCTCGGCCATGTGTCCCAGGTGCATGTCCTCATAGTCGATCTCACCCAGGTTGGTGTGTGTGCGGAAGTCCTTGTTGGTAGAGAACGGTGCGCGGAAGAGCAACGCATGCGCATTGGCCATGTCGCCTTCCACACTCTGGCACGACGAAGCGCCGGTGTAGATGCCTACTGCAAAAGGTTTTCCGGCCTCGTGTTCCTTCACGGCGCGCTTACTCAGTTCACGGAAGATGGCCTTTGGATTGCCGTTGGGCGTAAAGCCGCCAAGGGCCATCTTGTCGCGGTCATTGATCATGGCCGCAGCCTCGGCTGCTGTGATTCGGGGGTATCTCATAATAAAGGTAATGGGGAATTTGCTGATTGTATAGCTGATTGTTCTGTTAATTCGATGGGGTTAATAGTTTCTCGCACCTTGGCAATGGCCGTCATGTGGTGTCGGGCTCGATGCCCTGCGCCCTGTCGCGCACGATGTCCGCCATGTTATCGGCCGCCCAGTTGATGAGCGAGTCGATCAATGGGATGAGCGTCAATGCCCTTTCGGTGAGCGAATACTCCACTCGCGGAGGCACCTCCGCAAACACCTTCCGGCAGATGAGCCCGTCGGTTTCGAGAGTGCGCAGGGTAGTGGTCAGCACCTTCTGCGATATGTCGGGGATGGCACGGCGCAGTTGGTTGAAACGCATGGGCGACAAGCCGTTGCGGTCCAGCGCATAGAGCACAAGCAACGACCACTTTCCGCTGATGCGAGCCAGCACGTTGCGGATGGGGCAATCCATAAAGACGGTTTCCTTAATGACCTTGGGCATGGGTTAACCAATGTTTTTCATTATTAGGCTACAAAAGTAACCTTTGGCAATGGAAGACAAAAGTCAAATGCGTTAATAATAGTTAAACCTTCAAAACTTAACCTATTGTTGCTCAACAATGGTTACGCAGAGGTAACCATGTTACGCCAAAGTGCCTTCTTGTGGGAGCATCCGAATTGGTTTAACTTTGCCATCGCAAACCAACAAAAACAGAACAACATGAAAGAAGCAAAGATTATCAAGTCGCTGACCAACGCCTCGGCAGCAACGTTTGGCCCCATGAGCGAACTCAACCAGTATGAATTGCAACTCGGTCCGGAGGTGAAGATCCCCGGAAAGGTGTTTGGCGGCGCACTGCTGGGCGCCACCGGAGGCGACTTCTCCTTCCAATCGTTCGCCCCAGGCAGCGAGACCGGTTTTCTCCACACCCACAAGATGCATGAGGAACTCTATTTCTTCCCCAGCGGAACGGGCGAGTTTCAGGTCGACGGCGAGGTGTTCGCGGTAGGCGAGGGTAGTGTGGTGCGCGTGGCGCCCGCTGGCAAGCGCTCGGTCCGCAACAACGGAACGGAGCCGCTCGTCATGCTCTGCGTGCAATATCGCGGTGCCACATTCACCGCCAACGACGCCACCGACGGAGTCATTCTCGGCGAGAAGGTGGTGTGGTAACCCTCATGTCGCTACCTCTTTTAATACTTTTTCCCTACAAAAGGGTATCGAAAGGTTCTGTTTCTCAAGATTATTAGCTACCTTTGCAACACCCAACACAGTAGCAAAACATTAGCAAGCATGAAACAGAATCTTTTGATTTACAATACGCTGACACGCTCGAAAGAGCTGTTCAAGCCTCTCCACGCCCCCCATGTGGGCATGTACGTCTGCGGTCCCACGGTTTACGGCGACCCACATCTGGGCCACGCGCGCCCGGCCATCACCTTCGACGTGCTCTTCCGTTACCTCAAACACCTGGGCTACAAGGTGCGCTACGTGCGCAACATCACCGACGTAGGCCACTTGGAGCACGACGCCGACGAGGGCGACGACAAGATTGAGAAGAAGGCACGCCTCGAGCAGCTCGAGCCCATGGAGATCGCGCAATACTACACCAACCGCTATCATCAGGCCATGGAGATGCTCAACGTGCTGCCGCCAAGCATCGAGCCGCACGCCACCGGCCACATCATCGAGCAGGAGCAGCTCGTGCAAGAGATTCTCGACAACGGCTATGCCTACATATCAAACGGCTCGGTTTACTTCGACGTTGAGAAGTACGACCGCGACCACCACTACGGCATTCTCTCAGGCCGCAACCTCAAGGACATCATCAACAAGAGCCGCGACCTGGCCGGCACGTCGGAGAAGCACAACCAAGCCGACTTCGCCCTTTGGAAGAAGGCGCAGCCCGAGCACATCATGCGATGGCCCTCGCCATGGAGCGACGGCTTCCCTGGATGGCACTGTGAGTGCACCGCCATGGGCCGCAAGTACCTGGGCGCCCACTTCGACATCCACGGAGGTGGCATGGACCTGATTTTCCCCCACCACGAATGTGAGATTGCGCAGGCCGTGGCATCGCAGGGCAACCAGATGGTTCACTACTGGATGCACAACAACATGATCACCATCAACGGCCAAAAGATGGGCAAGTCGCTCGGCAACTTTATCACACTCGAGCAGTTCTTCAAGGGTGAGCACGACAGCCTGGAGCAGGCTTATTCGCCCATGACCATCCGTTTCTTCATCCTCTCGGCCCATTACCGTGGCACGGTCGACTTCTCCAACGACGCCCTGAAGGCCGCCCAGAAGGGTTACGACCGCCTGATGAACGGCATTGCCGACCTCGGTCGCGTGCAGGTGGCCAAGGGATCGTCGCCCGATACGCAAAAGGTGGTGCGCGCCTTGCGCCAGCGTTGCTACGACGCTATGAACGACGACTTGCAGACGCCGCTCGTCATCAGCGCGCTCTTCGAGGCTTGCCACCTGGTGAACCAGCTCGTCGACCACAAGCTCAAGATCTCTGCCGACGACCTGCAGGAGCTCACCGACACCATGAGCCTGTTCACCTTCGACGTGCTCGGACTGCAGAACAACCGCGGAGCCAACAACGAAGCCCGCGAGAAGGCCTACGGAACGATTGTCGACATGGTGCTCGAGATGCGCCAAAAGGCCAAGGAGGCCAAGGATTGGGCCACCTCCGACCAGATTCGCAACACGCTCACCGAAGCCGGATTCGAGGTCAACGACACCAAGGATGGCGTGACCTGGAAGCTCTCATAGCCCCTTACTCGAGCTCATCGAGAACGCTTCCGAACACACAAAGGACACACATGAACATAAAAGTTATCCTTACAGCCATTGCGCTTGCAACCTTTACGGAGTTGCAAGCGCAATCTTTTTTAACCCACAGAAGGTGAACGGCAGCGGCAACGAGGCCATCGACCACACTACCATCGACACACCCAGCTGTAACGAGCTCTACAACCTGCAAGGCCAAAGGCTCACCACACCGCCCGCCCACGGCGTGTATATCCTCAACGGGCGCAAGGTGGTGAAGTAGGCCAAGAGAGTTGCGACGGGTTCCATTCGTCCAGTTTTTTGGTTAAAAAGTTGTGTTGGAATTTTGCGCGAGATAGACAACGAAAATGCCATTTTTGCGCCATCGTAGCGCCAAAAATGAGAGGTGCGCGTACCGTTAGGCATGTATCGGGTTGCGAAAGATGCCAAACCGAGCCACCGTTGGGAAGGTATCGCCTTACGATCGGGCATGTTTCGCAATGCGAAACATGCCCAACGGCAATGCGTGAGGTCAAACTCTGAGTGCAGAATTACCAAAAATCATCGCAACCATTTGAACAACAACATGTTACGTAAACACACCGAGAATTGCGTATTTCGGCCAAATGGTTCCGTGAAAGAAAAGAAATGTGTAGTTTTCACTATAGATTGTTGGCTTAATTCACGTTCGTCCAACATTGTGCATAACGCTTCAACCCAAACATATATAAAACCCCTTTTACACCAGTAGGATAAAAATATACTATTTATAGAGGAAATCGTCATTAGACCGAAATAGGTGAGTTATTATGATTTTATGGCTTCTTTCCAACTCTTGTCAGCGTTTCTTTCGGCATCTTGCTTCCATTCTCGTTTCGCCATAGCCCGCTATGTCTTTGGGCGCGACTGTCGCAACCTGCTCGAAACAAACACTAACAAGAGTTCAAATCTCTCAAAAAATCTCTTCAGCGTGTCCTTCTGATGAAAACGAAGGTTTTCGTTAAGCCAAATGAGCAGAGCTAAGTTTACTTAAGCTCTGCCATGGCGAGAAAACGTGCCAAGAAATGGAACGATCTACACCTTAGACCGAGGGTCGAGTCGATTACAGATGACAATGTGGAGTCAAATTGCTCTATGATTGAAAATATTCCTCCAAAAGGAGTGAGTTTCTCAGATTTAATTTGTATCTTCGCCATGTCATTTCAGAGTTTTGCTTGTTTATTTTTGCAACACTAAGATAAGTGAATCCTCTGACATGGCAAAATCCTGAGCCGCTCGGCTTTGCAGCTTAGCTTGTCTAAGACCTTTTTGTTGCTCAGGATATTATAAAAGTTAAAATTTATAGTGTTGCGGAATTAAGGTAAATAACACCTGTCTTATATTTCAACAGTCTATTCAGCAATAAAAATCAATACACCATGGGCCTATTCGACTTCTTAAAAGGCGAGCCAGAGTCTAATCGCAATGCTGCCATCCGACTATACGACGTAGCCACAAAAGAATATTCAGCCAAGCGCTATGCTGCTGCCGTGAAGCTCTACGAGCAAGCGTGGAGCAAGGATCCCGATGTCAACACGTTCTTCAACCTTTCTATATGCTATTATTTTGAGTGGGGCACCACCAAAAACGAGACACGCTGTTTTGAGGTAACACGCCATGCCGCCCTGAAAGGCAACTCGCAGGCCATGAACAACCTTGGATTCTTCTACAACACAGGCTATGGATGCACCGAAAACAAAGCAGAGGGCAGAAAATGGATCGAGAAGAGCGCCAAGCTGCTGAACCTCAGTGCCTGTCGCACACTTGCACATATCTATCATGATGAGTCGGAAACCAATCCGCCAGTGTTGCACGATTGTTACACCCAACTGAAAATATGTGCCGACAAAAACTATAAAGACACGCAGCAGCTCATGGCCGACTGGTTCGGACCAGTGAAGGAAGAAGAGTGGAAGGGCATGACCACCGTCGACATGTATAACCGGGGATGCGACTGGATGAGCGGCACCAACGGATTCGCAAAGAATCTGGAGCTTGCCAAGCGGTGCCTGCGTGCTGCCGCCGACCGGGGCGACGGCGCTGCGTGCTGCAACCTGGGGTGGTGTCTTGACCAAGAGGGAAAGAGCGATAGGGCCAACGAGGCTTATCTCAAAGGTGCCAACCTCAACTGCACTACTGCCATGCTGAACCTCGCCCGCAACCTGCACAACGGGCGCGGATGGCCCAAGGACGACAGTGGCGCACGCCTCTATCTTAAGATGGCGCACGATGCTGGCGACAAACGTGGCGCAGAGCGCCTTGCCGAGTTCTTCCCCGAGGACGAGGTGCGCGAACAGTCGAAGAACATGACTCTCGACGAGATTAACAATCGCGCATGGGCTTACATGAAGGGCTTCGACGGCCAAGAGCGCGACGTGAAGAAGGCGGCGCTGTGGTTTGATGTAGCTGCCACGAAGGGCTTGGTGGCGGCGTGGTATGGCAAGGGCAACGCCCTCGACGAGCAGGGACTCTACAGCGACGCCCTCGCTGCTTACATCAAGGGTGCCGAGCAGGGCAACGCCAACTGCATGTATATCGTCGGCACACGCTATGCCGACGGCACGGGCTGCACACGCGACATAGACACAGCAAACCAATGGCTCCTCAAGGCCGATGAGGCTGGCGACAAGAGGGCCATGGACAAGATCTTTGAGCTGAACCCCACGCTGGAACGCGACTGCAAGGTGCAGTTTATGTTTGACAACATGAGGCGCTGCGTGGAAGAGAATTTCTCTTCCGACGAGTATGATGTTGAGGCTATGGTTTATGAACTTATCAACAATGAGGACTATGAGACGGCGCGTGAGCTGACCAGACGCTGCCTCCTTGAGACCGAAGACGACCCCGACGAGCTGTCATGCCAGGAAGACATGCAGGTGTATCTCGCCCATATTTATTATGAAGACGGCGACGGCAACGACGACCTCGACTGCCCCTTCTATCGTCTGCGCCAGGCTCATCCGCTCGTGGTAGACCTCAGCAACGACTTTGAGCCTTACAGGAACGCCACCTACATGTGGCTGGCAACCCTCTTCAGCGATTTCTTCACCTATTATGAAGATGCCGAGGTCAACACGTTCCACCGCTACCGCGACTGTGCGTGGTATGGCAGACAGGCTTACAAGTATAACTTGCTCGCTGCCAAAGAGGGCTACTACATGGCAATGTATCGCACAGCTCTCTTCCTGCTTGAGGGCGAGGTGGTCAATGCCGACTATGACGAAGCCTACTCGTGGCTGGAGAAATGTAAAGACTATTGCAACGGCATGCCTCTCTACAGGCTCGGCAACATGCACTATTATCCCGAATATGGACGCGAGAACAGAGTGTTGGCTCTGAAATATTATGAGGCATACAAAGAACAATATGAAGCCGACAGTTATTACAAACGCATGATAACGCAGAGCTATGCTCAGGCGTTGACCAATCTTGCTCATCTGTTGCTGCAAAAGAACACGTCTATTGCTGACAGCCGTGCGCGGTCGATGCTTGAGAAGGTGACCTCTTCGTCGTTCCACATTGCTGATGCGCTCTATGGCTATATGCTCTATGAGGGTCGTGGCGGAAGGGTTGACCGCACGGGCGGACTGAAATATATGCGTCAGGCCGCCAACGATGGCGACCCCATGGCTGAGGAGTTCTTGAGAAATTATGGCTATTAAGAATATGTGCATATAATTGCCACAAGCCACCGAAAGAAAGAAGAAACCATAGTAACCCATTGGTGGAATTAATGTAGTGCATACTTAGGGATATTCAGTTGATTCCCACTTTATATTTCTTAAAGACAGCCAAATATCAGATTGTCCTCCGAGAAAATTGGTCGTGGAGGATAATCTGATGTGTTTTTTCATTAGAAAACCGCCTAAAAAAGGGTTCTTGCCAAAATATTGTGTCCATAAAGACACTGCAAGGTATGTTTTGAGTTACTCAAAGCCATTGGAGTTACTCCTAAGTGTAAAGAGTGATTTTTCAAAAATCAGTATATCAAACAACATCTGCATCATCTTGTTCTTTATACATACACAAAAGTGTAATTTTTCAGCCACACTTTTCTGAAATACACTTTTGTGTCAAAGGCTTTTTCCTATAAAGCTATACTTTTGCAGTAGAAAAAGAAGAAAATCAAGCCTCAAATCCGCAACTAAGCCCTTCAACATCCTTCTTGCGTGTACATGTCCTCTCTTACTGAAAGCAGATAAATTGAGGCAGAAACACCCAAATCTGCCTACAATACCCCCTTACCCCACAATGCGACTTGAGACAATACGCAGTATCATACCCATAAGTTTAGGCGTTATCCAAAATCAGTCTGGAATACATCTGCGTAAGCATTGTTACAGGTATAGATATTCAGCGCATACCGCCTTGATGTTCTGATCCACTTGGCTGGTACAGAGACAAACCTGAAGACAAACGCTTTTATGCGACTTGTTGCATTGAGTCCGAACCTCTTTACGTCAAGTCTTTGGATAATGGCCTTGTAGAAGTTACGGATAAGTGCTGTAAGAAGAAGGAACACAGTGTTCTCTGCCATGAAGGATTTTGGCAGTCTGTCCCATCCGAATCCATTATTCATATCATCGAAGATACGTTCCTTTCCTCCACGAAGGTTATAGAACTCGACAATTTCTCTTACGGAAGATTCATAGTCGTTAGTCAGGATACAACGGTATGTGTATTCTCCTTCCCAAAGATCCTGCACACCGTCCATCCGTTTCTGTCTTTGAATCACAAGTCGGTATGCTTTGCCCTTCCACTTCTCAACAAGGATAGAGTTCAATTCAAACTCAATGCCATTGATATCCTCAGTCTTCCAGCCTCTGAGAGCAAAGATGTCATTGTAGAGCGAACTGCAGCGGTTTGCGCGGATATAGAAGGACTTGCAGTGTTTCTCTATTTCCTCCACGATTTCCTCGGAACATGATCCACAATCAGCTCTGAAACGATTGATAGTAAGTCCGTTCTGTTCTAATCTCTCAAAGAACCTCTTCAGCGTGTCCTTCTGATGAAAACGAAGGTTTTCGTTAAGCCAGATGAGCAGAGCTAAATTTACTTAAGCTCTGCCATGGCGAGAAAACGTGCCATGAAATGGAACGATCTACACCTTAGACCGAGGGTTGAGTCGATTACAGATGACAATGTAGAGTCAAATTGCTCCATGATTGAAAATACTCCTCCAAAAGGAGTGAGTTTCTCAGATTTAATTTGTATTTTTGCCATGTCTATAGTCGGATTCTCTTGTTTATTTTGCAACACTAAGATAAGTGAATTCTTCGACATGACAAAATCCTGGGCCGCTCGGCTCTGCCGCTTGCCAAAGCAAGAACTTTTTGTTGCTCAGGTACTTAAAAGGTTTAATTTACAATAGTGTTGCGGAATTAAGGGTAGTTCTTCATCAGGTGGAAGCTCGTCTTCTGATGGGGATAATGACTATGTAAATCTATAGTAGTAAGGCAAAATCAAAATATAAACAACTCCAATCTTTCCAAAATCTACAAGCTGGAAAGATGGGGGTTTTCGTAAAAACAAAATGGATAGACAATACAAAGATATTCTCGCAACAGCAAGTAAAGAACTAGAAAATCTGAAAGGACAAACTTTTGATGTCATTGACGTCAAATGCCCTTCCTCTATTGATTATGCAGTACAATTGGCTAAAGTCATTTCCAAGCTCTCCCCATTAATAGGAAATCTTATTGAGTTCTCAACTGTAGATTTGCTGAACCAACATGATTGGAACGCTTCAGGCGAATGGCTTCGCCAAGACCCAGGCTTTCCTGATGCCCTTTTCAAAAGTGACAACATATTACCCAACCCAGGCATAGAAATAAAAGCATGGTTTCCTTTTGCTACAGAAATCACTGCTCGTTTCAAAGACAGCGTGACATTGTTCAAACCTAATCATATCAATGTGGCACTTATTGCCTGGCTCCCTGAATATGTGATTTTCGGAAAGCCAAAGATTATTGATGTGTTGATAGTTAGCGGTAAAAGTGTTGCAGAGGCAAGAGACAAGCATTATCACAAGCCACCACATTATCTTGTACTGGAACCAGAGGACACAAAGGACAGAACTGGCAATCTTCAACAAACTAACACGAATGGCTACAGAATACAACCAGAACAATGTAACATCGAGGAAGCAAAAGAAGTGGTAGAGAATTGGGGTGAAGAACTTTTGAAATACAGTCCAAAGAAAAAGTATCAAGACTTGATTCGTTCACTATGGTCACAGTTCAGTTATCGACTTGATACCAACTATGCGAAAATAGACCGTATCGAACACTGTGAAATTGAGAAATTCAAGACACGAGTCGAAAACAGTCTATTCAATGGTAAGACCATCAAGGAATGGAGTCGCATCCTCACTTCCTCTGATGATGAAACTTTAATTAGCGAATTGCAATTGTTGTTGGGAAACAAGTAGTTCTACACGTTTTTTACCTTCCTCGAAAACCTCTGGTGTTATTTCGGAAGTAAAACATGAGCGTTGTAGCTTATAGCAAGCTACGGCAGTTGTAAACAATCCGCCAAATGGATCCCAAACCACATCGTTTTTATCAGATGACATTTCAATAATGCGCCCAATCAATACAAGGGGCTTTTGGTTTAAGTGAACAGCCTTTAGTCCCTTTTTTATTCTTTCGCTATTACGTAGTTGCGCCGTAGTCCATACATTGGTAACTCCAAAAGGACAATTAAACTTTGGCTTCATTTGTTCCCAATCTTCTTTTGTCATAGGAGTTTTTCCATTTATAGAAAAATACGGTTTGCCTTCATCCTTTCCATGCTCATTTGCATACGCCACAATCTTCTCGAACATGTCAGCAGGTGGCATATACCATAAATGGCATTTTGTGAAATACTTTCTTGTGGCTGCATTAACAACGTGGCAAGCCTCGTTGGTCTTAGAGAAAGGCATTCCTGTACGTTCCCATTCAAGACGTAACCAATCTTTCATAGAAACTTTTTCGCCGTTCCAATCAAAAGATGCTTTTTTAACATACTGAACGCAAACTTCGGAAACAACAGGCAAATGCGACAATGTTTTAGTATTGGTGTTCCCTGCAACGTGGCTCATTCCCTTATCCCAGACGTTACAGGTTTTATATTCCCAACCATATTTTTCAAGGATAGGATGAACAATAGCCCAACCTATTTCTGTATTCCAAAACCACAGCGTGGTTTGTGGAGTAGCCTTCTTGCTCCACTCTGCAATATGTGGCTCATACCATTCCGCAAGCCCCACCGGGGTCTTCAAGTCGCCACGGAATCCATTTACACCATAAGGACCATCAGCCATAATTACTGTAGGCTTGTCCCACAGCTGATACAGCTCCAATGAATCGCCATTGTAAAGATGCAAACCAGAAATAATGTCTATTTTGTTCATAAATACCCTTGCTTTAGAATTATAATGGTACAAAGATAGGTATTTATTTAATAAATACCAAATAAAAACTGATAAAAATAACTTGTTCTTCGCATTTATTTAATATTTGCGAGAATCTTTGTACCTTTACAGCCAAAATAGACTAAATATGAATGAAATAAAGAAAGAAAAGCAAGAACGTAAGGTTGTTCATCTGCAAATAGGTGAACAGCATGAATACTTCGGCTCCATAGAACAAATGTTTTGTAAATATGGAAAAGAAGATTTGGGATTTAGTATTTACCAAGTGCGTAATAACTTGAAGAACCTTGGTAAAATGGAATCTGAACAGTGCATTATTCGACTTGGAGTTTTACAGACAAAATTAAAGCATCCATAATCAATAGTTCGTTAAAATTTGAGTATATGGCTACGCGGTCTTAGGCTGCCATCCAATGAGTTCTTTGACAATCTTACTAATTAAAGTTCGGTTCGGTCGGCATCGGGACATGTCGAAAATTAATTTCGTATAGTTCGCATTCCCAAACAAGAAGTAGCCAAGAGATAGTGCCATTCGGATCATCGAAACCCGCTTAACCCCAAGAGCTCCCCATCTTCCGAAGAGAGAAGATGGGGAGCTCTTTATCAATGTTGAAACATGGTAACACTTACCGTCGCTTCCACGGGCACAATGCCCCACACGCTACTTCACAACATATTTCTTTCCGTTCTGCACATATACTCCGGGGCGCAGACCGCTGAGCGACAATCCCACACACTGGCCTTGGAGGTTATAGACCTTCGGGTCGGCGGTGGCGCGACGGTTGACGATGGGCGCCACGATGCCTGTGGGGGTGAAGTTGTGCTCGCGGTTGGCGGCCATGTTCAAGGCACGCACATCGGTGCGCGTCAGCACACGGTTGAATACCAACAGGTCGTCGAACGATGCCTCGGCCGATCCCCAGAACGATCCGTAACCCAAGTACATATTGGAGCAAGAGGCCACAAAGTCGACCAGTTCGTTGTAGTCGAACTGTGCCTTGGTGGTGATGCTGGTGCCGTTTTGCGAGCCCGCCACGGCACTGATGTTCTTTTGCGAACCATCAACATAGAGCTTCACACCGTCGGTGCGCGACACGGTCATGGTGACAAACGCCCACTTGCCGGCATTGAGATAGCCCGTTGTAACGGTCGATGGATGGTTGAGGTCGATCCAGTTGCCCGTATTGTTGTTGTAGCCCACATAGGCGTTGCCCGTCATGTAGAGGCGCGCCTGCGATAGGGGGTTGAAGAAACTGAACAGGCAGTCCCACAGGTTCTCGTCGGTGAGCCGTGTCCAATACGACACGGTGAAGCCATCGGTGAGCGTGGCACCGTTGAGCGGGTTGTCCATCTGCACATAGCTGGCGCGTCCGCTGGCGCCAAACTGGGTGTGGACAAACTGTCCGCTGCGCTCGTGGTCGGCCTGCAGCGAGGGCACGGAGGCCCCCGACTGGCCCTTCAGGAGAGCCACCTGGGCCGAGTCGAAGGCGTTGACGATCGGACGGTTGTCGAAGTTGTAATAAGCCACGGTGCCGCTCTCTATGTCGGCCTGGTCCGGAATGGTGGTCTTGCGCACGTTCACCGAGAAGGTGTCGACACACTGCCAGTCGCCCGAGGTGAGCGTCATCACGAGGTCGACAGGCATGTTGTCGGCCGTCATGGCCTCGGGGTTGTAGCGTCCATCGTCGCTGAGGATCGTTGGGTTCGACGATTTCCACGCGACGCCCACATTGTCGTAGCCTTGGGTAACGCCATAGAGGTTCACGTTGCTGTTGACGGTCTTGCCTTGGCCCACAGGCATGGTGGCCGTGCGGAGCAGGTACGACAAGGCGTAGGCGTCCTCCATCTTATAGCCCCAAACGGTGGCCGCCGTGCCCACTCCGGTAAAGGCGATGGCCTTGATGGTATAGGGCTCCATGTGCTGCTCCACCACCACGGCCTGATAGGTGTCGCCTCCAGCCTTGAGGGTCATATACGAGGTGCCTTCGGTGAGGCTCCAAGTGCCAGTGAGAGCGCCCGTCACCTTACCGTCCTCGGTGAGGGTCACGGCGATGGGTTTCACCGTCTCGCGGTTTTTATAGTCCACTCCCTGCTTATGCACGAGCACCTGATAGGTTCCGGCCAACTCGTGGGCGCTGAAACGCTGGCGCGTGGCAATGCTGTCGTCGTTGACGGTCTCGCCCGTAAACTCGAAGGGGGCGGCGGCCAACCAACCGTTGCTCGTGGTGAACAGTTGGTGAACACGCACCGTGTGGCCTTCCGACCCGTCGTTGAAACGGGTGTGGTAAATGAGGAAACTGCGGCCTTGCGCATCGGTGATGGCCGAGTTGTGGCCCTGCGACAGCTCGCCCGGTGTACTAAAGGAGGTCTTCTTTCCGGTGGTCATGAACCCCCAGTTCTCATAGTTGCCGAGAATCTTCTCGCCGCGGAAACTGCCGTTCGTGCCATAGTTCAAGAGATAACGGTCGAAGAGGGCCGATGTGCCCTTGGGGTCGACATAGGGCCCGTCGGGGTTCTTAGAGCGAAACACCTCCATCTCGTAGCCACCATCGGAGGTCAGTCCACCGTAGGACATGAAGAGGTAATAGTAGTCGCCAATGTGCTGTATGTACGATCCCTCGCCCGAAGCGTAGTAGCCACCGGCTATCTTCTTGCCGAAATAGGGGTCGGAGGTGTAATTGGCGCCGCTTCCGATAAGGGGGTAGGTGGCGTCGTAGTCGCGCAAGCCGGTCTTGGCGTCGAGCTTAAGCATGAATATTCCGCCCGACCATGAGCCATACGACATCCACAGCTGGCCGTTCTCATCGTAGAACACGCAAGGGTCGATGCAGTTGGGCCATGTAACGCCCCACTTGTCTTGCTTGTTGTAGCGGCTGGGCAACGAGGCTTGTGTGCCTACGACCTGCTCGAGGTCGGTGTTCTTATACGAGTTGGCGTTCTTGCCATTGAACCCGCCAATGACCACCGGCCCTTGATAAACATAGGGACCATTGATGTTGTCGGCGGTGAGCAGCACCACGCTCGAAGCCCAGCTGTCGCCGTTGATGCTGAGGTATTGGCACCATTTGTTCATCACCGGATTGTAGATGATATCGGGCGCCCAGAGGTTGCCGTCGACATTATAATCCTTGGAAGCCAGAGCCGACCAGGCCGCCGCATCGAAGTTGGGCAGGCTGATGGTACGGCCTGCGGCGGTGGTGAGGCTCGTTACCTGCGGATGGGCAAAGGCCTCCTGGTTAGTGGCTCCCGACACGATGGATCCACCATCGACCGTGCCCCAGGGTATGGCGGGCGCTATGTGGGTCCATTGGTAAAGGTCGGCCGTGCGGGCTTGCGCACGGTGCGAGCCAAAGATGTAATACTGCTGGCTCTGCGTGTCCCACACCACCGAGGGGTCGTGAACCGAAACGCGCTTGGGCGCCTCTGTGGTGTAGAGGGTCATGGCTTCGGAGCGCGTTAGCGTGTGCTGGGCCTGCGAAGTGAGCGACAAAGCCGAAAGGAGTAGAAGGGTAGATAATTTCGACATATAGCTTAGTTTTTAAGATAGCTTGGTTGATGGTTGCAAAGGTAAGGCAAAATAACCAAACGGAACACAAGAAAGGCGAGAAAATAAGTGTTTTTCTACGTTTATGCCATTCCAAACGTTATGGTCTACAGGTCGGTGGGGGAGAGGGGGCAATCGTTTCCAATCATTAAAATAACTAAATTTTACTATAATATCAAAGTTTTAGGGTAACTTTGCACCTTAAATATAAGTCATTAAACGCATGAGTTTAACAAAAATAGTGGGCCAATTCTTTAAGCCCCGCCAGTATGCACTGGAGAAACACTACACCCAGCCCGAGGCTTTGCAAGAAGCCGTGCTGCGCCACTTACTGGAAAGAGGCTCCAACACCGAATATGGCCGCAACCACCTGCTGTCGCCCAAGAACAGCTATGAGGAGTTTGCCAAGAATGTTCCGATCAACACCTACGAGGAGTTGAAGCGCGACATCGACCGCATGCGCCACGGAGAGGCCGACGTGCTGTGGCCCGGACAGGTGCAATGGTACGCCAAATCGTCGGGAACCACCAACGACAAGTCGAAGTTCATACCTGTCTCGGCCGAGGGATTGCACGACATCCACTACCAGGGTGGCAAGGACGTGGTGACCTTCTACCTCCGCAACAACCCCAACAGCCGGCTCTTCGACGGCAAGTCGCTCATACTGGGAGGCAGCCACTCGCCCAACTACAACGTGGACGGATCGCTCGTGGGCGACCTCAGCGCCATCCTCATCGAAAACATCAACCCGCTGGTAAACCTCATGCGAGTGCCCAGAAAGCGCACGGCGCTGCTATCAGACTTCGAGGTGAAGCGCGACCGTATCGCACAGGAGTGCCTGCATAAGAACATCACCAACATATCGGGTGTGCCCTCGTGGATGCTCAGCGTGCTCGTACGCGTCATGGAGCTGTCGGGAAAGAAGCACCTCGAGGAGGTGTGGCCCAACCTGGAGGTGTTCTTCCACGGAGGAATAGCCTTCACCCCCTACCGCTCACAATACGAGCAACTCATCACCTCTTCGAAGATGCACTACATGGAAACATACAACGCCTCGGAGGGATTCTTTGGCATACAAGACGACCCCACCGACCGATCGATGCTGCTCATGCTCGACTATGGTGTGTTCTACGAGTTTATTCCGCTCGAGGAAGTGGGACGCCCCGACGCCACGGTGGTGCCGCTCGAAGGGGTGGAGATTGGCCGCAACTACGCCATGGTGATAACCACCAGCTGCGGATTGTGGCGATACATGATTGGCGACACGGTGGAGTTCACATCCAAACGACCCTATAAGTTCATCATCACAGGACGAACAAAATACTTCATCAACGCCTTCGGTGAGGAGCTGATCATGGACAACGCCGAGAAGGGACTGGCCTACGCCTGCGAGAAAACGGGCGCACAGGTGCTCGAATACACCGCCGCACCGGTCTACATGGACAAGAACGCCAAGTGCCGGCACCAGTGGCTCATAGAGTTTAGCAAAGACCCCGACAACCTGGAGCGGTTCGCACAGGCGCTCGACGAGAAGTTGCAGGAGCTCAACTCCGACTACGAGGCCAAGCGTTCGCACAACGTGACGTTGCAGCACCTGGAGGTGGTGAAGGCCAAAGAGGGACTGTTCAACGACTGGCTGAAGCAGAAAGGACGCCTCGGCGGACAACACAAGGTGCCCCGACTGAGCAACTCACGAAAGAACATGGATGAGCTGCTGGAGATGAACAAGGGCTAAACCCCATGGGGAAACGGCAACCGCCATCGTGGGGGAAACGGCCACACAGCGCCGCAACCCACGGATAATCAGTAAGAAAAAGCCAATTAGAAGATGAACAACAAGACAGATAACAGCAAGCAGCTACGAAAGGAAAAGCAGACGGTGACCATGCGCGCAATCAGCCTGCTGACACCTTTCGTCGCCACACTCATGCTCATGTCGTGCGCCAAGATGGGCAGCCCCGACGGAGGATGGTACGACGAGACGCCGCCACGCGTCATCGGTTGCTCACCCGCCGACAAGGGCGTCAACGTCAACCGAAGACATATCTACATCAACTTCGACGAGTTCATCAAAATAGACAACCCCTCACAGAACGTCGTCGTGTCGCCACCGCAGCTCAACCAGCCCGAAATAAAAGGGCAAGGAAAGCGCATCAGCGTGGAGCTGCTCGACTCGCTGAAGCCCAACACCACCTATACCATCGACTTCTCGAGCGCCATCAGCGACAACAACGAGGGTAACCCCATGGGCAGCTACACCTACAGCTTCTCAACAGGCGACCATATCGACACGCTCGAGGTGTCGGGATATGTGGTGGAAGCCAGCAACCTGGAGCCCGTGAAGGGCATTCTCGTGGGACTCTACGACAGCATCTCGAACGACTATTTCAAGAAGAAGCCCATGCTGCGCGTGTCGAAGACCGACGCCAGCGGACACTTCACCATCAAGGGCGTGGCGCCCGGAACCTACCGCATCTACGCCTTGCAGGATGCGGATGGCGACTTCGTGTTCAGCCAAAAGAGCGAAATGGTGGCTTTCCAGCACGAACGGGTCGTGCCCTCGTTCAAGGAAGACACACGACAAGACACCACATGGCTCGACTCGCTACACATTGCCAGCATCAAAACGGTGCCCTACACCCACTTCCTGCCCGACAACATCTGCCTCAGGGCATTCAACGAGGTGATGAACGACAGGTATTATCTCAAGGCCGAACGAAAGGAGGCCGACCACTTTACGCTTTTCTACACCTACGGCGACAGCATTCTGCCCAGCATCACCGGACTGAACTTCAACGCCAACAACGCCTTTATCATCGAACCAACGGAGCATAAGGACACCATCACCTATTGGCTGCGCGACACCACATTGGTGAACCAGGACACGCTGACCATGGCCCTCACGCACCACATCACCGACACGCTCGGAACGCTGCAGTTGCAAACCGACACCATCAAGATCATCTCAAAGGAACCCTACGCCAAGCGAACGAAGGACCTGAAGAAAAAGATGGAGCAATGGCAGAAGGAGCAGGACAAGCTGAAAAAGCGCGGGGAACCCTACGACACCCTCATGAGGCCCGAGCCCCTGAAGCTTAACATGGCGCCCCTGGGCGAGATGGATCCCGACCAAAACATCTGGATAACGGCCAAGAAACCGCTCAACGACGTCGACACGGCCCACATACACCTCTACTCGCACCAACCCGCCGACTCGCTATGGTACGCCGAGCCATACCGCATAGACCGAAAAGACTCGCAAACCTTCGTGCTCAAGGCGGCATGGAAACCCGAAATGGAATACAGCCTGGAGATCGACAGCGCCACCTTCCAATCCATCTACGGACAAGCCTCGATAGCCATCAAGCAGGGGGTGCGCGTCAGGTCGCTCGACAAGTACGCCACGCTCCTCATGACCCTGCAGGGCATGGAGGGGAAGCCTGTCATTGCACAGCTGCTCGACGGATCGGACCAAGTGGTCAAGGAAGCAACGACCCACAACGGGCAGGCGGAGTTCTTCTACCTCAAGGCGGGCAAATACTACATGCGAATGATTCTCGACGAAAACCAAAACGGCAAGTGGGACACGGGCGATTACGACGCCGACCGGCAGCCAGAGAAGGTCTACTACTATCCCGAGACCATTGAGTGCAGGGCCAAATGGGACCTCACGCTGACATGGAATCCCAACGCGCGTCCCTTCAACAAGCAGAAACCCGAGCAGATAACCAAGCAGAAAGGCGAAAAGGCCAAGAGCATCAAGCACCGCAACGAGGAGCGAGCCAAGAAGCTGGGCATAGAGTACATACCAAACAACAACTTGTAATACTAAGTATCATGAAACAAGCAAAAACATTTCTCCTGGCATGCTGCCTCATGCTGGCCATGCTGCCGGCAAAGGCGCAGTGTGGGTTCCATAACGACGCATTCAAGTCGGGCGAGTTTCTATCCTATAATCTTTATTACAACTGGAAATTCGTGTGGGTGAAGGCCGGAACGGCTTCGTTCTCAACGGTTCAGAGCAAGCGCAACGGACAGCCTGCATGGCGCAGCAGCCTGATCACACGAGGCAACCAAAAGGTCGACAAGATGTTTGTGTTGCGCGACACCCTGCTGTGCTACAACACGCTCAACCTGGAGCCCATCTACTACAGAAAAGGAGCACGCGAGGGATCGCGATACACCGTAGACGAGGTGTTCTACAGCTACCCCAACGGCAAATGCCACGTGAAGCAGCACCGACAGCACGGCAACGGAACCCACTCGTGGGAACAACACACCTACAACGACTGCGTGTTCGACATGATGAGCATCTTCCTACGCGCACGCTCGTTCAACCCAACGGGATGGCGGAAAGGGCACGACGTGAACTTCCCCATGGCCGACGGAAACGGGCGATACCCCGCCCGGCTGCGCTATGAGGGCAAGGTGAACGTCAAGACCGACGACGGACACACCTACAGATGCCTCAAACTGGCATACCTCGAGAACGAGAAAGGGGAGGGATTCAAGAAAATTGTGGACTTCTTCGTCACCGACGACAAGAACCATGTGCCCGTAAGGCTCGACATGCACCTCCGCTTCGGATCGGCCAAGGCGTTCCTCACAGGAATGAAAGGAACCAAGAGCCCCATCACATCAAGGGTGAAATAAGCGGGATAAAAGCGGCCTTGTAGACCGCCTGAAGCCCCAAAACGAAACGCCACAAGCATCAGAACATTGCTGATAGCTTGTGGCGTTTTACGTGGTTATAGGCGTTTGAACCCTAAACCACAAACGGTCATTAGACCGTTTTGGGTTAAAAGATATCCAAGAGCCTGACATCAAACTCTTGCGCAGTGCCTGAAACTTGATATATCTTATGCAAAAGAAACTGCCGCGTTTTCGTTATGAAAGAGGTCGTCTTTCCCATGATGAGAGCTATTTCGGATGGTTTAAAGCCGTAGCGAATCAAAACGCATAAACGGTAACAGTCTTTCGAAATCTGCTCAGTCTCAAATCTTACTATCCGAAAGTTTGGTATGGCACATTCCAGGTTTGCTATTAATTCTTCCCAATCAGCATCAGCCAACAATGTCTTGGATGGGTTGTTCAAGAAAGAGACAAAGCGTTTGTAAACGGCAGTTTGCTGTAATTTTGCGGCCTCGTCTTCTAAGATTTGCTGCCTTTTCCTTAGCCATAGCTTTTGCTCATTTAAGTCTATCTCTGCATAATGAGCATTAGCGTGTGTTTGGATTAAACTTATAGGTGTGCCATCTGTTGGCGTTTCTTTCTTTGCGTGTTCACCCTTCCACAATTTGCGCAATAACAACAAGGTTAACAAAATGTACAAGGCCAGTTCTCCGGCCAAGACATTCCTGTCGAAGAAAAACAGCGAAACCAATGAAAACGCAACGAATATCATATAGAAAGCATATCTCCATTTAGTCATAACTGATACCTTTATGATGTAAGTCGAACTGTACTTTTTCTTTTAATTCCTTTGCCTTTGATGAAGGCACCTTTATCTTTGATCTTATTATTTCTTTTCCTACTTGCTGTGCCTTTAGCTGCATCCCATTTCTTTGATAGAGTTGAAAAAGGCCATAGAGAGGCATGATGCGGGATGGAACCATCAGGTGGGCTTCTTTGTAATATTTCTCTGCCTGATGGATATCATCTGCTTCGGCATGGATATTGGCTGTAAGCAGGCACACGTCATAATCCTTAAACGAATGGTAGCACTTGGTTATTGTGCTCTTTGCCTGTTTTAATTCGCCTGCCTCACACAGGACGGCTGCGTAGTTGTAGAGAAACCGAGGATCATTTTCCTTCCGTTCCATCAGTTTCTGATAGCCGGGCAATGTTGTTTTGTATAGGCCACATTGGGCTTTTTCAGCAAGACCAGCCCAGCATCGCTCTGTCTTGAAGAAAGAATAAAGGGGAATCAGCAAGACCACTGCAATGGCTGATACCACGAGATATCCCATTCTTGGCAGACGATTCTGGCTTTTCATCACAGTTAGGAGCGCAGCTGCCAATACCACCCATGAAAATGGATAACGCATCGGATAGGAGAAGAGCCCAAACAGAATTAGTGCCACGACAGACGCAAACAGGTCAGGATGAGCGTCCCTGCGCAGTCTCTTGAGAAGCAATCCTATAACAACCAACAAGGCGAGAAGGGCAACAATGCCATAGTTGACCCCTATAAGCAAGTATTCGCTCAAGGGATGATGCACATTGTCAGCAAGCGTTGCATAAGCGCTCTGTTCATGCTGTTTGAAATAATCAGCCTGCACCTGCATGTAATTGTTCTCAAAGCCCTTATAGCCCCATCCAGTCGCAGGCTTCGACGCCATCATCTCGATGGAGCGCTCGTAGATAAACCAACGTCCTATGGACGAGTTGTGTTTGAAGCCAATCACCAGCAGCAACAAGGCAACGCATAGGACGGGCAACAACCATGCCCTTTTGACTTTCAGATAAATCATGACCATTGCCCCAAGGCAGAGCATGCCCATCCGAGAACCACTGCAAACAATCCCTACCACGCACAACATCTTGGCCACAATCAGTAGCCATTTAACAACAGGTCGTTGACTTTTCATCTTGCTGATGCCCAACGGGAGCGATAGGGCCAAGCACGAGGCAAATCCAGCGATATTGTCAAAACTGCCCGCAGTGGCCATTCCCACCTTGGGCACAATCGACAATTGCTGCGCTAAGAAGAGCAGGCTTTCCAATGCACATACCAAAGTCGCAACAACGAAAAAGCCATCTGCACGCAAGAATGGCGCATGCATGCGAAAGAACCGAAAGAGCGACCAAGCAACCACCAAGAGAAGAGAGCTCGCCAACGAGCACAGCCATTTGGGAAGGGTCATGCAGTCTGTGAACCATGTGGACGTCGAAAAAACAGACGATAGAACGACCAAAGTCATCAACATCATGCCAATGACTTTGGTCGCAAGCGGTAAAGTACAATATTTCAAATGCTATTTCCTTTCATAATCTGAGATGAACTCTTCAAGCACTCTTCATTCCGTGAGTCCTTGGATGACCGCGTAACGGATGTTGGGCACCTTGTTCTTCTTGCGCCCAGACAGAGGTGTTGTCTTAGCGTAAGGTACATAGACTACAACTACTGATGTTGGTCCAGAACCAGAAAAGTGATTGGCACCTAAGTAAGTACGCACATCACCATTGCTCAACTCTTTACGATTCAAATGGCGTGTCTGTGGTGGAAAATTCCTGTAATTTAATCTTTTACAAACAGACTTGTCTGTGGTAATCAATAAGTATTCATAGTCATCCATGATAACTCGAGACCCATCGTCAAACACGTCCAATGTATCAGTTAGCAGATTGAGCGAACTCATCGGCTTGTTTGCCACCGCATAACGAATCGGTTCTGGAGCAAATCTCCATTCTTCAAATATGGCAATAGACAAAGGAGCAAATTCACTATAACCAGGAACAAAGTCGTTTTTCCGAAGCGTGTAATAGAAATAACTTCCACCGCCCGACATATCCATGAGGTCGCTCATAATCTGCTTGGTGCTGTACGTCTTGCCAGGGT